>Ga0310910_10000739_pt1 | contig 16801 bp, 15 predicted proteins | sample GREbulkMGHF172_FD_203448 | JGI IMG/M metagenome (GOLD analysis project Ga0310910, IMG submission 203448) | Lab enrichment of tropical soil microbial communities from Luquillo Experimental Forest, Puerto Rico - GRE.bulkMG.HF172 | ecosystem: Environmental > Terrestrial > Soil > Tropical forest >... | reverse complement strand
CAATCAGCCGTGTGCCTGCGGCATTTCTAAGGAAAAGAGGGATGAAGTAGTTGATGAAAAAGTGTTCGATAAATTGTGCAGCGAGCCTGGCGTTTGTTGCGCTGCTGTGCTTGGCAGGGTCGGTGCGAGCCCAGGAAATGCCTGATAATCCGGGGCCGAAGGTCGTGGCTGACCAGCCGATTCAGCCCAAAGTCGATCCGCAGGACAGAGACGCCAACGACGAAGTGCCCAAACGGATTTTCTGGATCATCCCGAATTTCATGACGGCGAACGATCAGCCAGAAAATCACGAGCCGCTGACGCCCAATCAAAAATACAATATTGCGTGGCACCAGTTTTGGGACTATAGCGCTCATTTCGGGAACCTCATCCAGGCAAGCATTTCGCAGGCCGCCAACGCGATTCCTCACTACGGACAGGGCTGGGGAGCTTTTGGGCAGAGGTATGCGGCGCAAGAGGCAGACCAGTTCACCGGCAGCATGTTGATCTACGGCGTGCTGCCGAACATGCTGCACCAGGATCCACGTTATTTCCGCAAGGGACGGGGCTCCAAGTGGTCGCGCATCACTTACGCTGCTTCAAGGGTTGTCATCGCCAGAACGGATTCCGGCAAGCCGACTTTCAATGCTTCGACCGTATTCGGACAGTTGGGTCAGGCCAGTATCTCGATGTTGTACTATCCGAAGCAAGACCGCGAGGTCAGTGGGATTCTCACCGGCTGGGCCATCAATCAGGGTTACAACATCGGCTGGAACCAGCTGAAAGAGTGGACTCCTGACCTGGGTGCGTTCCTCAGAAGGCATTCGAAGAAGCACAAAGAGAACCAGATCAACGACTCCCGTTCTCCCCTCACCGCCTCTACATCTAACTAGCAAGCCGCAACAGCGGCAGGACACACAACCCGCACCGCGCGCGGCCGCACCGTAATCTCCACCGGGGTACATCCCAGAATTTCACCATCCCCATGAAACAGACACGGTCTGTCGGTTTCGATGCGCGCCCACCGAATGGGAAACCGGCGAACCCGCCGCGTCTTGAGTTCCCCGGTTGCAACAAGCGAAGTCAGCACCGTAACGATCTCCAAAAAAGTCAAATCCTCCAGCGCAACAAGGTCCAGGCACCCGTCGTTTGTCCTGGCCGCCGGCGCAAGCCGCAATCCTGCGCCGTAACTCGGGGTGTTTAGCACTCCGAGGAGAAGCACATTCGCTTCGAGGTTTTTTCCTTCGCTCGGTTCGAATCGCACGTGAACGCGGAGGGAGTGGAAGCCAATCAACGCGCGAATGGCGGCCAGCAGGTACCGAGAGCGTCCGCGCAAATTCCTAAACACCTTTCCCGCATAAAGCGCTGCTTCCGCGTCCAGGCCCACTCCGCCGCCACCGGCATAAACACGCTTGTTTCCTTCAGCGGTTCGCACTTCGGCAACATCCAGAAAGTCGATGGCGCCGTTCATCAGGAGTGATGCCGATTCCACGGGATCCGCCGGGAGCCCGAGCGAGGCCGCAAGATCATTGCCCCCGCCGGCCGGAAGAATGCCGAACGCAACTTCATTCGGCAACTCGATCGCATTGAGAAGCACCTGAAACGTTCCGTCGCCCCCGAGAACAAAAAGTTGACGCGCACCATCGGTCGCGGCTTGGTACGCTCGCGTGGCAAGTTCTTCCGCGCTTGCTGTCAGTTGAAATTGCGCGTTCCATCCGGCGCTAGTTGCGAATTGCCGCAGCCTTGGCAATGCTTCTCCGGCGCGGCCCCCTCCGGCGGCGGGATTCACCAGCACGACCACCGAAGCATCGGAATTGTCTTTCGAAGATGAAGGCACGTTTTGGGAATGCTGACCGAAAGCGACGTTTCCTGTCAATCGGCGCGACGCGGATGCGAGGAGGAGCCCGCCGGTTCCGTTTCCTGCGATGGAGCTGCCTGGCGGGCGAACAATTTGGCCACCGTATCCAGGGTGTCAATCTCGGTTACGGACTTGTCTCTCCGAATGCGGACGATTCGCGGAAAGCGCAGCGCGTATCCGCTGTCGTGACGCGCAGACTTTTGGATATTGTTGAACGCCACCTCGAGCACGATCACCGGCTCGACCGTCCGCCGATGCCCGTGATCCTCGATCGTGTGGCGCAGGAAAAACTCGGTGTATTCCCCGATCTCGGCATCCGTGAGCCCCGAATAAGCCTTGCCGATATTCAGGAGCTTCTCCCCGTCGCGTACCGCGAACGTATAGTCGGAAAGCACCTTGTGCCTCTTCCCGTGACCATACTCGACGGCGGTTACGACGACGTCCAGGGTCGCGAACGGTTCCTTCAGTTTGAACCAGAAACCCCCTCGACGGCCTGGGGTGTAAGGAGAATTCTCAACCTTGGTCACAATCCCTTCATGCCCGGCCCGCAGCGAATCGCGAAATGCCGATTGCACGGCGGCTGCGGTTTGACATCTGACGTGTGCCGCGACGCGCACCACATCCATAGGTTTCGCGCAGAGCACATCCAGTCGTGCTTTGCGCTTTATTAAAGGCTCGTCAATCAGCAGCTCGCCGTCTTGGTACAGCAAGTCGAACGCCACAAACTTGACCGGGATGTCGGTTTGCATGAACAGGTCCAGGCGTTTGCGTCCCAGCCGCTTTTGCAATTCCGTGAACGGCAAGGGCCGAATGTCGCGCCAGCCCAGGATTTCGCCGTCAAGGATCAATTCCCCGGGCAAATCGGCGATCGGCTTCACGAGTTCCGGAAACTCGGTGACTTCGTCGAGCGTTCGCGAAAAGATCCGCACCTTGCCACCGCGATCCTTGTGAATCTGGGGCCGGATCCCGTCGTACTTTTCTTCCACCAGCAGCGATGGTGTCTCGCTCTCGGTCAGTTCTTCGCTGAACAGGTCTTCGGGCGTCTCGACCGGAGCCGCGAGCATGAATCCCATGGGGTGAAACAGCCGCACCGTGGCGCCGGCCAGGTTATTTTCGGCCGCTAAGGCCAAGGTTTCCCCGATATCACCGGTAAGCATGTTGGCGCGACGCACTTCCGCCAGCGGCCGCTCGAATGTTTTCGCAATGGCTTCCTCGACAAGGCTCTCTTTTGACCCGATCCGCAAATCACCGGTAATAATCTTCGCGATGTATTTCACGTCGCCTGCGCTTGCCCGGCGAAACGCAACCGCAAGCAGTTCGGCTTTTTGTGATGGTCCACGCGCGGATGCCAAGTCCTCAAAAAGCCGGGCGACATCCGGCAGCGCCAAATCTCCTCGAGCGTTTGTGTTACGGAGAAGTTCTTCGGCCATATCACCCAAGTCGCCGTGCTTTCGATATGCAGTTCCAAGGTTGTGGCCTGGCTGGCCGGCCGCTTTTGCGATCACACGGAAGAGGTTTGTTCCTCCGACTCCGAGCGTGCGTTCGTCATGCGCCGCGAATGTCCGTCCTGACAAAAACCGGGCCGCGATCGCCGCGTCAGCAACACCGAGCGATTTCAGAAATTCGCTGACCAGGCGCAGTTTCTCGAGCTTTTTCGAGGTGGCGCCCACCGCATTCGCGATTTGCACAAAGTCGCGCATAAGGCACCCGCAGCCTGCGACTAGGATATGGATTCCGGGGACGGAATGGTGCCGGCGGGGGGAATCGGAATTCGGAGCCCCACTGATTCCGCCCAAGTTATTGATTCCATTAAACGAGAGAAACGCCAAAAACAGCGGATTCGCATAAGTGAGGTACACGGCGGGTACACAGAAGGAGCGTCCGTTTTATGGGTCCCGCATTCTCTTTGCCTGAGCCGATGCCACATGTAGCGCAAGGGCCACATTGCCACGCATAGCGCGACCGCCGAAGCACAGAGATCGGCTACTCAAAGAAGACAGTTCGCTGCCGTACGGAAGTGGAATCCTTCGGAGCTCCCTGACTGGCTAAACGAGAAGGTCCACAGAAGCAAGATTCTGCCTCGCCTTTCGAAGTTCACAGTCAAGGCAATTCGGTTTGGCACTTGATGTGTCTCACCCTTACGCAACGAACGTTCGGAGAGGCATTGTTATTCCTCACCCCACTGGCTAAATCTCGCGAAGCTGCTTGGCTTTCCCAGAGATAGGAACGAAATTCGCGGAGAGTCGCGATCGCCAGGCAGAAAGATGTTTCTTGGAATCCCAACCGATTAATCAAAATAGTAGTTGACATAAAGTGGACGGCGCTGATAGTTTCCCGCTCCATTGTCGGTTCCCTGGAGGCAATGTGCGAGTGATCCGCCCCATCATTCCCTTCGTACTCGTTTGTTTTTCTTTCTCACCTGTAAGAGCTCAAACCACAACCACAACCTCAGCCCCGCAACCGCTGCCGGTCCTTCAGCAAGCGTACTCAGCGATGGCAGGCACAGCTGCAGTCAACGACGTCACACTGACCGGCGCTGCCCAGCGCATCGTCGGATCGGACGATGAGACCGGAACGGTAGCGTACAAAGCCATCCCTGGCGCAAGTCGCTTGGACCTGAATCTCTCACAAGGAACGAGAAGTGAAATCCGCGGAATTGGGACCAACGGTCCTGGGGGAAATTGGATCGGGCCGGACGGTGTGGTGCACGAAATCTCGAATCACAACCTGCTGACCGACGCCGGTTGGTTTCCACTCTTCACCTTAAGCAATCTCATTTCGTCGACCAGCACTGTGCTGACGTACGTGGGACCTGAAACGAAGAACGGCGTATCCGTCGTTCACATAGTTGCCTCACAACAATTTCCAGCCGTGCCTGCCAAGTCTGCGCCGTTTTGGCGACATCTTAGTCAAATGGATTTTTATCTGGACGCCTCGACACTTCTCCTTGTCGCACTAGATTTCAACGCGCACCCCGACGATAACGCCTCCTTTGACATTCCCGTTGAATTTCGTTTCTCCGATTACCGCTCAGCGGGTTCCCTGAAGGTTCCGTTTCATATTCAGCAGTACCTGAACGGGAGCCTCCTTCTGGACGTGCAATTCCAAACCGCTTCTTTCAACTCGGGCCTTTCTTCGAGTTCAAGCGATTTCGCGATTCAGTAGCACGACCAGGAGACTGACGATGCCGCTAAATCATCGTAGCTTTCTCGCCATGCCAGCGCTTCTTCTTGTCACAGCAGTTCCCATCTCGGCTCAGGTCCAAAACGGCACGCCTCCCTTTGGTTCCTATGCTGGCGGTCCCGATATTGTCGACTTGGCCAATCTAAACGTGCGCCTTTCGATTCCGGTACTTCACAAGCCCGGTCGCGGCACTGATTTCACGTACGATCTGAACTATGATTCTTCGGTCTGGTTTCCTGTTACGGTCAATAGCACAACGACCTGGACGCCGGTACTGAACTGGGGATGGGCGGGTTCTGTTCCAACTGGTTCGGGCTACGCCACCTACAAAAACCTAACTACGAGTTGTCAGTACTACAACACGGACCTCAAACGCTACATCACTGAGCATTACGTCCAGTACAGCAATTGGGGCTACGTTGATTCCTTCGGGATCAGTCACGCCCTGGATTCCTCGAAGAAAGTGCAAGATGGCGGGGCGCCCGACTGTGGGCCCGCGTACAGCACCCTTGTACGGGCCGTTGATGGCTCCGGCTATACGCTCACCGTGGATGGAGGGCCGGACGCCTCTGTTGTCGCCAAAGATGGCAGTACGGGCAACAGCCTCCCTCTGCAAGCACCAGCTCCCAAGGTTGGATGGACAGATCGCAACGGAAACGAAATCACAGTTACGTCCGCTGGCAGCTTTTACGACACGCTCAGCGGCACCGTCGCCGTGCTCACTGTTACTGGCTCGGGAACTCCGTCCAATCCTGTCACCCTCACCTACACCGCGCCGAATGGCAGCAGCCCGCAGCTCAAGATGAATTATTCTTCCTTCAACATCAAAACAAACTTCGGGTGCGGCGGAATCAGCGAGTATTCGGCTAACGGCATAAATTTGGTTTCCGGCATCACGCTTCCCGATGGCAGCGCTTACACCTTCAGCTATGAGCCGACGCCAGGGAACTCAGGCTACTATACCGGTCGTCTTCACTCTGTTCAGCTTCCGACTGGTGGGACCATCACCTACAGCTACAGTGGCGGAAGCAACGGTATCACCTGCGCCGACGGCTCGGCAGCAACGCTAACTCGAGCCACCCCTGACGGAACGTGGACCTACGCCCAAGCCAAGAACTCCGGGGCAGCTTCGACCACCACCGTGACTGACCCAATTGGCGACGTTACTACAATTCAATTCCAGGGAGTCTACGAGACAAGACGCGTCGTCACCGACGTACATTCAGGTACGCTTGCGACAACGAACACTTGCTACAACGCGTCGGCGCCACCGGAGCCTGCATGCACCGGCACCGCAGTCACCTTGCCGATTACTCAGCGCTACGTCAGCACTCAGTTGGGAGGAGGAAATCTGACGGACTTGCACTACCAGAAATATGACAGCTACGGGAACCTGCTGGAGCAGGACGACTACGATTACGGTTCCGCCGCGAATGGGGGTCTTCTCAAAAAGAGCGTGGTAACCTATGCGTCGCTCGGCAACATCACGGCCTTTCAGCAACAAGTCATGGTCACAGACGGCGGCGGGCACACCGTCTCGCAAACGAATTACAACTACGATCAAGGCACCGTCACGGCAACGTCTGGCACGCTTCAGCACACCTCGGTCAGCGGCTCTCGCGGCAACCTCACGAGCGTCAACTACTACACAAGCGGTTCGACCTATCTCACCAAGAGCTATACCTACTTCGACACCGGAAATGTGCAAACGGCCACCGACGTGAACGGCGCGCAAACGACGTATGCCTACGGCGCGTGCGGCAATTCGTTTCCAACCTCCGTGAGCGAACCGCTAGGCATGTCCAGGTCGTTCGCCTGGAATTGCACTGGCGGCGTACAGACTTCCGTCACCGACGAAAACAACCAGACCGTGACTTCTCACTACGACACCGACCCCTACTTCTGGCGGCCAAACGCCATCGTGGACCAATCGGGAAACCAAGCGAATTACTATTACCAGCCGAACCCGCCCAACTACATAACGCCAGCAGAGGTCGCGCTGGGTCTAGTTTTCAACAATGGAAACTCTCTGACGGAGGACATTCAATACAAGGACGGTCTCGGGCGCACCTACGTGGACCAGCATCGGCCGACTCCCAATTCGTCCACGCTCGAGTCCGTCTCTTACACCTTTGACGCCAACGGCAGACTGTATTCGGCCTCTATGCCTTGCGTTGTCGGTTGGGCTCAGACCTGCTCCACTCCGAAAACCACGCAGACCTACGACGCGCTCAATCGCCCACTCGTGACCACCGACGGTGGACAAGGAACCGTCAGCTATTCCTACCCTAGCAACGATGTATACGTCACCACTGGCCCGGCCCCTTCGGGCGAGAACACTAAGCGCCGCCAGTTGGAGTATGACTCCCTAGGACGACTAACTTCCGTCTGCGAAATCACCTCTTTACCCGGCTCCGGCACCTGCGGGCAAAACTCGGCGCAAACGGGTTATTGGACGAAATACGCCTACAATCCGCTAGGCCAAATAACTAGCGTCACTCAGAACGCGCAATCGTCTAGCACGCAAACGCGAACCTACGCCTACGACTTGATGGGCCGCCTCACTTCCGAAACGAATCCTGAATCCGGTACTACGACTTACGCGTACGATTCACCAACCAGCAACTGCAACAATAACTCCTGGAACGCGAACGATCCGGGCCAATTGGTCCAGAAGCAGGACGCCAACGGGAACATTACTTGCTACTACCACGATGCCCTCGGCAGGATCGGTACGTATTTTGTTGTTGCTGGCCCTGGAGCGTACGCAAACTCGGGTTGTAAGCACTTCTATTACGACAATTCCTCGGGACTTCTCGGTTCGCGACCAAGTGGCGTGACCGTTAACTACGGGCTCGGGCGACTTATCGCGGCAACGACTGATAACTGCCAATGGCCTCCCTCGCAGTCAGAAATTGTCACAGACGAGTGGTTTAGCTACACAGCTCGCGGCGAGGTGAGCGACGTATGGGAGTCAACGCCGCATTCAGGTGGCTACTACCACTCCAGCGCCAGTTACTGGGCCAATGGCGCGCTCAATTCGCTGAACGCATACAGCGCTTCCAATGCGCAATTTTATGGGGCGGGCTGGAACGTTGACGGAGAGGGCCGCGTTTACTCGAACTATAATACAGGGAGCAACCCGTTGAGCGCCACGACGTACGATGCTGCGAGTCAACCAACGCAGCTAAACTTTTCGTCCGGCGACAGCGACAGTTATACGTTTGATCCCAACACAGGTCGCATGACGCAATACAAATTCACTGTCAATGGGCAGGCGGCCGTCGGAAACCTGAACTGGAATGCCGCTGGCACCCTCCGAAGCTTGGGCATCACCGATCCCTTCAACGGCGCAGACAACCAAACATGCAACTACTCACATGACGACTTGGTCCGTATCGCCAGTGCAAATTGTGGCTCCATTTGGTCCCAGACGTTCGCCTACGACGCGTTCGGCAACATCTCGAAAAACGGAACCAGTTCCTTCCAGCCCACCTACTCCTCCTCCACGAACCACATGACCTCCATTGGTGGTTCTTCGCCCAGCTACGATGCCGACGGCAACGTGACCAATGATTTTCTCCACAGCTACGCTTGGAATGGTTATGGCCGGCCAACTACCATTGACGGCGTGGGCGTAACTTACGACGCCCTGGACCGCGTGGTCGAGCAGAATCGCTCAGGAGCCTACACGCAGTTTCTCTACTCGCCCACTGGCTTCAAAATGATCAACCTCAATGGCCAATCAGCGGTGGACGATTTTGTGCCGCTCGCGGGAGGAGCGGTGGCGGTGTACAGTCCAGGTGGCATTTACCTTCGCCACGCTGATTGGCTCGGTAGTTCGCGCTTTGCTTCGTGGCTGTCTTCTCGCACTATGTACTACGATGGAGCGTACGGCCCGTTCGGCGAGCCTTATGCGCAGGCAGGCACCACGGACGTGAACTTCACCGGCATAAACCAGGATACCGTCGCAAACCTCTACGATTTTCCTGCACGCGAGTACGGTACACAAGGACGCTGGCCTTCCCCCGACCCCGCCGGCCTCGCCGCCGTTGATCCAACCAACCCTCAATCCTGGAACCGGTACTCGTATGTGACGAATAGCCCGTTGGGGTTCGTTGACCCTGGCGGAATGGACATGGTGGACTGCACGGTGAATAACGCCCCCAGTGTTTGTCAAGTTAAGGGATCTGGTGGGGGAGGCGGTGTTGGAAGTGGTGGCATCCCCATCTACGGCGTTCAAACTTGTAGCAACGGCAGCTGGGATAATCCTCAGACCTATCCTTGCTACACGATCTTGGGATATGCGGACTGGCCATCGGGAGGTGGTGGGGGTGGCGGCGGCAAAGGGGGCGGCACGCGTATTTCCGACTGGCTCATGAACAGGCTAAACACATGTACTCAGACTTTCTTTGGCATCGAAACGCGGACGTTCGTCCCAGCCGTTCCCCGACAAAATGGTACGTTTTTCGGGCTAGATTCGAAGGGTAAAGGTGTTTCTGTCGAGACCGACGCCACCAAGTTTTCCTCGACTCAACTAGCCTTCGTATCTTTTGCGCCCTGGGCGGTTTTTGGAGAAGGCGTGAAGGGGGCGACAGACTCATACGGCCCAAGTTTCAACTACCTAGCGAACAATCAGTCGCTGGCTGAGCTCCTAGCTAATCAATTCCATGAACTCGGACACTCGCTGGACGACATTACCTTGGGCCCTCCTCCTCTGTTGAGCGGCAACGAGCCAATTGCACAAGATTTCGCGAACTGCGTTATGAGTATTGGCCCGTACAGCCTGCGGAAATGAGGCACCCTGAAATGAAGCAACTCGTGAACTCCAGAAGTCTTTCAGCCGTCGTTATGACCGTTGGGATACTTTTCGTTGCTGCTCTCGTTCAACGTCACTCCATTCAACGCCGTTCGTTGCCTACTAACTTCGAGCAATTGGCTCGGTCAGCAGCGGTAATTGTTGGGATCAGTGTAGTGCCGGTTTTGATCGTGCTGTCCTACCGCGCTTGGGCTGACAAATTCAGCGACGGGGATCCTCGGTGGCAACGCTGGGTAGGGCTTGCTTCCATAGTCATTCCGGGCATCAGTTGGACTCTGCTTTTTGCTCAGTGGATCCTAGCTACGATGAGCTGGCCTGGCAGCGGTTTTCTGGACTTGGGATCGAGGGCCGCACTAGGTTACGCAAATATGCTTGCCCTGCTGCTGGCAGTTCCATTGCGCGGAATCGCTCGAATTAATATCATCGTCTCCGTAGTGTTAATCTGGATCTGGATTCGTTTGCTTGTTCAGGTATGAAAAACGTTAATCCTCACAGATCCCCGACCCATCTTCTTTCCTACTTTCATCACGTAGGAGACCTCGCCATGACAATTCAGCAGCGAGCGTTCGTCAAGCGACCACCCGCCCGCCGGGGATATCGCTTTATGGTTTCAGTTCGGCATCATCAAAGCACGCTAATGCGATCTCGCTGCGATACAACATGCAGCCATCCAGATTTGCATTGCGGAAATTTGCCCCGGTTGCATCGCTGAATGACAGTTCCGCGTTGCGAAGATTGCACCGCCGTGAACTTGATGCCTCGAAACCGACTGACGCCCCACTACGCATGCGTTTCAACGCTACTGTTCGCCAGATTAAAGGGTGGAGACTGGGTCGCATGCTATTCGTTTCAAGCACTTACAGGCAAAATGTAAGCACGCTGTTCAATATGAACAACATACTTGACATATAGAAACGTATCCTGTACTCTTGATGTTCCTGTTCGAGGAGGTGTCTGATCATGCATCCTGAGTCCAGCGCAATCGATGAGAAACAGCGAAACCCTCTTCTTGCTTTCTATCTTTCGGCTCTGGCGTTCGTAGGCGCCTTCATTCTCACGGAGTATTCCATCTCCCCCTGGCGAGAAATGCTCCGCATCGCGATGGTCGCCATCGCTGCTTTTGCCCTATGGGCTGTGCTTCGTTTCCTTAGGGTGGCCGACGAACGCCAGCGGCGGACCAATTTTCGGGCTTTGCGTTTCGCCTTCGTCGTTTGCTTGGTTCTGAGTCTCGTTGGGGGCTTTGTGCAGGGTTTCGGCGTTCTTCGCGTTTCCTGGATCGATGTTCTCGGACTGCAACTCATACCGTGGAGTTTTGGTTTGATGTACTACTCCTGGCGGCACCAATGAAAACGCGACTTCGCGTTCTGCGTGCTGAGCGGGAATGGTCTCAAGCGGAACTGGCGACGGCGGTAGGTGTAACGCGACAGACCATCAACTCGATTGAGACCGGTCGCTACGACCCAAGCCTTCCCTTGGCGATCAAAATTGCACGGCTTTTCGGGAAACACGTCGAGGAAGTATTTCTTTATGACGAAAGCGAGCTGGCCGCACCGGCAGACACTGATTATTAGTTGAACTTGAAAAGATGAAGTACGGAAGTTCACTCCAACGGGTCATTCTCCTTAAGACGACACTCGAAGATTGTTTCTGGCCGCAGAGTCGTATGAAGCGGAGGAGGTAAGAGTGTCTCGGGCTTATGATATTTCTGATTTCGCGGCGCTGCTTGAGAAGTATGGCGACTCCGGGTCTGTCCGCGGAAGATCGGAGGAGGCTCGGCGAGAGGAGCATTGGCCGAGGCGGCCGGACGACCGTAGGAATCAAAGAGCCGGACCGTCTGGAAATGACCGCCCGCGAACAATCTATCGTGGCCGCAACCGAGAATATTCGTTGCGGGAGTCCGAGGTCCGAACGCTCGTTGATGTAGGGAAGTTCCGCATGGTCCCCGCGGACGATCTGGCCCGGCTCGCCTATGGCGGTGACCGTGGGCACATGGAAAGCGACGTTCGGAATCTTTGCCGCCAGGGGCTCGTCGAACCGCACAGCGTCGAAGGGCATGAGTCTTACTCGAAGCAAGTTCTTTCCTTGTCGAGAGAGGGCCATCGGCTCCTTACACGCGGGAATCTGGTTCCGCATCGGCAGGCGATTTATCACGGCTTTGTCAAGGCCAAGGAAGCCCGCCATGACGCCGACCTCTACCGGCTCTACCACAAGGTAGCCAAGGAAATTGACCGTGTTGGCGGTAAGGTGCGTCGCGTGGTCCTCGACTACGAACTCAAACAGGAGCTGTACAAAAAGCTCTCCCGAGTGCCTCCCGATAAGGACCTCCGCTACGAACGAATCCGGCTCGCCAGCGAGTACGATCTCAAGGTCGTGAACGACAAGATTCCGATCCCTGACTTGCGGATCGAGTATGAGGACGACTGCCGCGATGTCCAGCGCCTCGACCTTGAGATCGCCACACGCGACTACCGGCCGCAGGGTCTCGGCGAAAAGGCCAAAGCAGGATTCCACCTGTTCGCTCGGCAGCAAGACCACGCAAAACTGCGGCGTGTCCTCGACACGCAGGAAATCAGCGCAAGGATCTTCGCCCTATGAAAATCCTACCCATTCATACGGAAGCACTCCGGTATTTCGGCTATACGGAAGAGGAAGCTCAGTTTCTTTACCTTGTGGCTACGCATTCCGGGTATTTCACCTGCCGGCAATTCCTGCAGTTCATTGAGACCAAGGCAGGCAAGCGCAGTGTCGCCTTTGCTCGAAAGGTCGTGGAGAAGAAGCATGCCAGCGCAAAGGAATACCTCCGACATGGCCGCGTTTTTCATCTCTTCTCGCGCAATGTCTACGAAGCGATTGGCAGAGAAAATGTCCGCTTTCGGCGTACCCATTCGACCGAATATGTACGAACCCGGCTCATCGCGATGGACTTCATTCTCCGTAATCAGAGCTTCACTTATCTTGAATCCGAAGAACAGAAGCTCGCCTTTTTCTGTAATCAGATTGGGCTCGACAAGAAAATCCTGCCCCACAAGCGCTATTCGGGAGCTATCAAGAACGACTACACCGACCGCTATTTCGTCGACAAATTCCCGATGTTTTACAACCCGGCCGCACCTCTGCCCTCCGTGCCGGCCTTCAGTTTCATCGATCCCGGCCTTGAAAGCATGGACAGCTTCAAGACCCATTTGGACGCGTACCTGACTCTTTTCACGAAACTCCCCGAGGTCCATTTCTATTACGTTGCCACACGCGACACGAATTTCGAACGAGCCAAAAAGTTGTTTATGCGCATATTCGATAGGCTTTGGAACCCGGAAGCGCCATCGGGATTGTTCGCATACTTCCGCGCACGCCGGACCTGGGACGAGAAGAACTACGGCAAATTAACCCCCAGCGACATACTGTTCCTCAACCAGGGAAAAGAGCGATTCGGCCATGCCGGCATCGAGGAGCTTTACCAAAAGTGGCGCACCGGCCAGATTACGGAGAGCGTTGTTCGGGCAGAATCACACAAATTTCGAACGCCGTCGCAAGTGACGTTCATCACTTCCATCGTCAACGGACAGGCTGCCCTATTCGAGCGCCATCCGCATCAACCGGTGAGTGTGGCCGTGAAAAGTTCGGAAGAGGCATCTTTCCCGGGAGAGGTCACTCCCGGCATCACCCTGACGTGGAGATAAGCACCAGAAGGAAAGGCAGATGCGCGAAAAACGGCAAGAGAACGGAGCGCGGCCAAAACACGGTCAGAGGCGGGAGCGACCCCATCGTGCCGCAAAATCGCGGCCCGATCCCTTCGGGCTTCGGGGGTCACTCCCGCCTTTTGCTGCTGGAATACGCAGCTCGTGTTTTGGCCGCGCGGAAGGAGAGAAGAGGAGAAGTTTGTAAGACAAAACGTCTGACAAAACCAATCAGGAGGAAAAGAAAGAACGCATGGCAATTATCAAGGCACCACCCAAACAACCAAAGTCCGTGACGATCCAGGCCCGAGTCGAAGAGTCGGTAAAAGCGCAACTCGACCGGTACGCACAGTTCATCGACTCGACCCCGTCTTACGTCATTACCGAAGCGCTCAAAGTCCTGTTCAAACGTGACGACGAGTTCAAAGCTTGGCTCGGCCGACAGTGCGACGAGGAAAGTAACGACAAAGCCGGGGCAGCCGCCGTCAGAGAGATTGAGTAGCAAGCATGAAGTCCCATCGAGTCCAAGACGGAATGAGCGATAACATGCGGTCTCGAACACACCGCAATGCACGCGAGCGCACTGCGCCAGGTGGGAAGGAGAAAGCATGACACCTTCAAAACCCACTAACGCCGGCAATGCACTCCGGCACGTGCAGGCTTTCTTCGTTCATCCTTCCATCTGGGGGTAGGCGCAAGCAATGACCGTGCAATTACACATCGAAACCTCAGTGCACATCGAGCGGCACTACGCCGTTACGGAAATCGCTGAGATGTGGAGCTTGAGCACTGATAAGGTTCGCGAGCTCTTTGAGGATGAACCGGGCGTGCTTGTGATTGGAGAACGCAACCCCCGCCACAAGAGACGCTATGTTACGCTGCGGATTCCCCAATCCGTGCTCGAACGGGTTCATCATCGGCTTTCGTCAAAGTCCACTTCCGGTCGGGGAGTGCCAGGATGCTGACCATCTATCGCCGTCACCGCAAGAACTGCAAGCAGAGGACGGAGGGCCGCGAGTATCGGCGTTGTCTTTGCCCTATTTGGGTCGATGGCTCCTTGAATGGGGTCGAAATGCGCAAGTCCCTGCGACTTCGCGATTGGCAGCGAGCGCAAGAGCTAGTTCGTCGATGGGAGGCCGAGGGACAGCGGACCGAAAAGCCGTCGCCACTGACCGTCAAAGAAGCGTGCGATAAATTTCTCGCCGACGCTGAGGCTCGAAACTTGCGTGAGCCTACACTGTACAAGTACCGTCTCTTGTTTCGCCGGTTTCAAGAATTCGCTGTTCGGCACGGCTATCCATACATCACGGATTTCGACGTTGACTCGGTTCGCCGATTCCGCGCGTCCTGGCCCAATAAGAATATTGCAGCACGGAAGAAGCTCGAAGCATTCCGGGCATTCTTTCGTTTTGTGCACGACAGCGGCTGGATTCCAACTAATCCGACAACTCCCCTAAAACCGCCCAAGATCACCGAGCCGCCCACTGCTCCGTTCACGAGGGAAGAAGTCGCGACCATCTTGAAGGCTTGCGATGTGTATCCAGATAGAGGGAACAGGGTCCGTCTGCGAGCGTTGGTTTTGCTTCTTCGGTATAGCGGGCTGCGGATACGCGATGCGGCTACTCTGAGTCGGAGTCGCATTCAGGGAGACAAACTCTTCTTATTTACGGCGAAGACAGGCACGCCTGTCTATTGCCCACTTCCTCCGTTCTTGATCGACGCGCTCAACTTGATTCCTGAGCGCACCGCATATTTTTTCTGGACAGGAAACTCAACGCCAAAAACCGCTGCGAGTGTTTGGCAGGAAAGTTTGAAACGACTCTTTACTCTTGCCGGTGTTCCGGACGGGCACGCCCATCGATTCCGCGATACGTTTTCGGTGGAATTGCTTCTGGCCGGGGTGCCGATTGAACGGGTCTCGATTCTGCTGGGGCATCAAAGTGTGCGCATCACCGAGAAGCACTACGCACCCTGGGTTAGAGCGCGTCAGGAACAGTTGGAGGCCGATGTTCGACGCACTTGGGAAGCTCCTGAACCGCAACGAAGGGTACACGGCGGGTACACGGAGAAACGAGCGCGTGTAATTCCTTTCAAATCAAGAAGAAAAAATGGTGCCGGCGGGGGGAATCGAACCCACGGCCTAGGGATTATGAGACCCTCGCTCTGCCACTGAGCTACGCCGGCACGAGGCAATTTTTGATCGTACGAAGTATGTGCAGAGAGTGTCAAGCGGACCAGCGGTAGTTCGACGAGCAACGCGAGACCAACCTTAGAACAGTCGAGAAGGGCCCGAAATCGGTCACATAACCTCTAGTACTTTCGTACCAGAAGAGCGGGACTCCCGTACTGTTGCTGCTGGGTGTCACGGAACTGTACTTTCGGGCTGGTAAGTGGCAGTCGAACCCAGCGCCATTCGAAGAAATGGCGAAAAAGGGCGAAGGCTTCCGTTTACATTTTCTTTACAGGCCCTCACTGTGCCGTACTTGACACTATCCGAATAGGGGATAGAGTGTCTCCGTCCGTTACTTCCCGCTCACGGAGGCACCATGTCACGCAAACTGGCGGCACTTGTTCTAGTTCTAGGTATTCTAGTATGCTCAATGGGCCTGAAGACTGCTCTTAGCAGTGGCAACGCCGGCAGTGCGATAATGATTGCGAACGGCCCGGCGCCGGCTCCGGAACCGCCGCCGAAAAAACTGAGGTAACCTGGTTCAAATTGGACGCGGACGCTTAAGTTCGCGGGCCAGAAGGACCAGGAAAGAAAGAAAGCGATGCCTGGTCCCATAGCGCTGGCGATTTGGTCGATAGGCATACTCCTAGAGATCGCATTCGTAGTGTGTTCGATCGCCCGCAGATCTTTCTTCCGTTACATATTTCTGAATGCCTATTTTCTGCTCGGGCTTGGTTCGGACGCGGGACGCTACTTCTTTCTAAGCAGGTTTGGAAGGGGCTCTGACGAATATCGCTACGCGTATTTCTATACCGATGCTCTCCTCACGCTGGCACTCTATCTGGCCCTCATCAGCCTTTATGCGTGCGTATTCGGCGAGCTCCGTTTCAACAAATATGTGCGGTTTGGCGCGGTGCTTCTGCTGCTCGGAACCGCTCTGTTTTCTTACGGGGTCGTCGTGCAGTCCGAGAGCAAGCTGGCGACGACATTTGCCTACGAGCTATCGCAGAACCTCTATTTTGTCGGTCTAATCCTTACCTACATTCTCTGGGGTGCAGTGCTGAAGTTGCGCGAGACGCGAACCAGAATCGTGCAATTTGTTTTGTCGCTGGGGCTCT
>Ga0310910_10000737_pt1 | contig 16806 bp, 17 predicted proteins | sample GREbulkMGHF172_FD_203448 | JGI IMG/M metagenome (GOLD analysis project Ga0310910, IMG submission 203448) | Lab enrichment of tropical soil microbial communities from Luquillo Experimental Forest, Puerto Rico - GRE.bulkMG.HF172 | ecosystem: Environmental > Terrestrial > Soil > Tropical forest >... | reverse complement strand
GCCGATGATCAGGAGCAGGCCGGCTTCGGGCAGGTTGAAGCTCGCCAAGGTCGCAGCGATCACCACGAGCGACGCGCGCGGCACGCCGGCCATGCCCTTCGAGGTCAGCATCAGGAGCAGCAGCATGGTGATCTGCTGGCCGACCGGAAGCTGGATGTTGTAAGCCTGGGCGATGAACATGGTGGCGAACGTGCAATACATCATCGAGCCGTCGAGATTGAACGAATAGCCCATCGGCAGCACGAAGCTGATGATCTTGCGGCTGATCGGGAATTTCTCGAGCTGCTCCATCATTTTTGGATAAGCCGCCTCGCTGCTGGCGGTCGAGAACGCCAGCATGAACGGCTCGCGCACCAATTGGACGAGCCGCATCGCGTGACTGCCGAAGAACACGTAGCCGACCGCGATCAAGAGCAGCCACAGCAGCGCCAGGCCGAAATAGAACTCGACCACGAACTTGCCGTAGGTCACCAGGATGCCGAGGCCCTGCGTGGTGACGATGGCGGCCATCGAAGCGAACACCGCCAGGGGCGCGAGCTTCATGATGTAGCCGGTGATGGTGAGGATGACGTGAGAGAGCTGCTCGATGCCTTCGACCAGGGCTTTGGCGCGGTCGCCCAGCGCCGCGCAGGCGACGCCGAAGAACAGCGAGAACACGACGATCTGTAGAATCTCGTTGGTCGCCATCGCCTCGACCACGGAACGCGGCACGAGATGGGCGACGAAATCCTTCGCCGACAGCGAGGCGACCTTGAGGTTGGTGGCGGCCTGGGCGTCGGGCAGCGGCAGATTGAGGTTGTCGCCGGGGCGCAGGACGTTGACCAGAATGAGCCCCATCAGGAGCGACACCAGCGACGCCGAGATGAACCACGCCATCGCCTTGACGCCGATGCGGCCGACGATTTTGGGATCGCCCATGTGGGCAACGCCGACCACCAAGGTCGAGAACACCAGCGGCGCGATGATCATCTTGATCAGGCGCAGGAAGATGTCGGTCATCAGCGAGATGTAATCGGCGATGCCCTTCGCGGTGGCCGGATCGGGCCACAGCGTGTGGCAGGCATAACCGACCGCGATGCCGAGCAGCATGCCGATCAGGATGATGGTGGTGAGCGTCGAACGCATGGGCCCCTCCAAAACGATCCGCCGGGGCAAAGTCTAGGCCAAAGCCAGCAAGGGCGGGAATTAAACTAATGGCCATCGACTTTAGCCGATCCAAAAGCTTGGCTTGCTTCAGTCCCGCGCCCGCCTATAGTCCGCGCCGTTGCCGGCGATAATGCGCCGCACTGGGATTTCTCGTTATGCCTCAAGGCGATGTGAAGAAGGTGGTGCTGGCCTATTCGGGCGGGCTCGACACCTCGATCATTCTGAAATGGCTGCAGACCACCTGCGGCTGCGAGGTGGTGACGTTCACCGCCGACCTCGGCCAGGGCGAGGAGCTCGAGCCGGCGCGGGCGAAGGCGCTCACGCTCGGCATCAAGCAGCAGAACATCTTCATCGAGGATCTGCGCGAGGAGTTCGTCCGCGACTACGTGTTTCCGATGTTCCGCGCCAATACGCTGTACGAGGGCCAGTACCTGCTCGGCACCTCGATCGCGCGGCCGCTAATCGCCAAGAAGCAGATCGAGATCGCCGAAAAAGTCAGCGCCGACGCCGTCGCCCATGGCGCCACCGGCAAGGGCAACGACCAGGTGCGGTTCGAGCTCAGCTATTACGCGCTCAAGCCCGACGTGAAGGTGATCGCGCCGTGGCGCGAATGGGACTTCAAGTCGCGCGAGGCGCTGTTGGCATTCGCCGAGAAAAATCAAATTCCGATCGCCAAGGACAAGCGCGGCGAGGCGCCGTTTTCGACCGACGCCAATCTGCTGCACACGTCCTCGGAAGGGAAAGTGCTGGAAGATCCGTCGGGCGAGGTGCCGGACTACGTCTATTCGCGCACCGACGATCCGGAAAAAGCGCCGGATAAGCCTGAATACGTCACCGTCGATTTCGAGCGTGGCGATGCGTTCGCGCTCGACGGCAAGAAGCTTTCGCCCGCGGCGCTGTTGACGCAACTCAACGCGCTCGGCCGCAAGCACGGCATCGGTCGGCTCGATCTCGTCGAGAACCGCTTCGTCGGCATGAAGTCGCGCGGTATGTATGAGACGCCGGGCGGCACTATCCTGCTCGCCGCCCATCGTGGCATCGAATCGATCACGCTCGATCGCGGCGCCGCCCATCTCAAGGACGAGCTGATGCCGAAATACGCCGAGCTGATCTATTACGGCTTCTGGTTCTCGCCCGAGCGCGAGATGCTGCAGGTCGCAATCGACAAGAGCCAGGAGTTCGTCACCGGCCGGGTGCGGCTCAAACTCTACAAGGGCAATGTCGGCGTGGTTGGCCGCGACAGCAAATATTCGCTGTACGACCAGGATCTGGTGACATTCGAGGACGGCAAGGTCGCCTACGATCAGCGCGACGCCGAAGGTTTTATTCGGCTCAATGCGCTGCGGCTGCGCACGCTCGGGCAGCGGAAGCGCAAATTCAAGCTTTAGGTGAAAGAGGCAAGGCCGAGTGCAATCACGTCGGCGTGTGGCATACGGCTTCGACGTTGTGACCATCGGGATCGAGCACAAACGCACCGTAATAGTTCGGATGATAGCGCGGACGCAGTCCCGGCGCGCCGTTGTCCTTGCCGCCGGCCGCAAGCGCCGCACGGTAGAACGCATCGACGCTCGGGCGATCCCTGGCGACGACGGCGATGTGAACAGAGCGATTGAGTGCGCCTTCGCCGCCGATCCAAAAGTCCGGCTTGCCGTTGGCGCCAAATCCGGCCGCCGGGCTGTCGTTGGCGTCCTGCTGCACTTCCATGACCAGCGCATAGCCGAGTGGTGCCAGCGCTTTGAGGTAAAACGCCTTGGATCGCGCATAATCGGCGACTGGAAAACCGATGTGATCGATCATGATGGGTCCCCGCTGCGCCAGCGCCGCGGAACCGTCACACTTGCCGTTCGACCAGCGCGCGCTTGATGTCGGCGATGGCCTTGGCCGGATTGAGGTGCTTCGGGCAGGCCTTGGCGCAATTCATGATGGTGTGGCAGCGGTAGAGCCGGAACGGGTCCTCGAGATTGTCGAGCCGCTCGCCGGTCTTCTCGTCGCGGGAGTCGACGATCCAGCGCTGCGCCTGCAAGAGCGCTGCCGGGCCGAGATAGCGGTCGGAATTCCACCAGTAGCTCGGGCACGATGTCGAGCAGCAGGCACACAGGATGCACTCGTAGAGGCCGTCGAGCTTGAGGCGGTCGTCGTGGCTCTGCTTCCACTCCTTCTGCGGCGTCGGCGACACGGTCTGCAGCCACGGCTCGATGGACGCGTGCTGGGCGTAGAAGTTGGTCAGGTCGGGCACCAGATCCTTCACCACCGGCATGTGCGGCAGCGGGTAGACGCGCACCGCGCCTTTGACCTCGCTCATCGCCTTGGTGCAGGCGAGCGTATTGGTGCCGTCGATGTTCATGGCGCAGGAGCCGCAGATGCCTTCGCGGCAGGAGCGGCGGAACGTCAGCGTCGGGTCGACGGTGTTCTTGATCCAAATGAGCGCGTCGAGAATCATCGGGCCGCAATCGCCGGTGTCGACGTAATAGGTATCGAGGCGCGGATTTTGGCCGTCATCCGAGTTCCAGCGGTAGATGCGATATTCGCGCTGGGCCTCGGCGATGGGCGAGCGCGGCCACACCTTACCAACGGTGATCTTGGAGTTTTTCGGCAGCGTGAATTGGACCATCGCCTGTTTGCTTTCGGTAATTTCGAGCTTTAGTAGACCCGCGCTTTCGGCTCGATGTAGGACACGTCGTTGGTCAGCGTGTAGGTATGCACCGGCCGATAATCGATCGTGACCTTGCCGGTCTTCGGATCGAGCCAGGTCAGCGTGTGTTTCATCCAGTTCTTGTCGTCGCGGTCGGGGAAATCCTCGCGCGCGTGCGCGCCGCGGCTTTCGGTGCGGTTGACGGCGGCATCGACGGTGACCACGGCCTGCTCGATCAGGTTGGCGAATTCAAGCGTCTCGATGAGGTCGGAGTTCCAGATCAGCGAGCGGTCGGTGACCTTGATATCGTCGGCGCCGGCGAGAATCTCGTGAATGAGCTTCGAGCCTTCCTGCAGCACTTCGCCGGTGCGGAACACTGCGCAGTTAGTCTGCATGACGTGCTGCATCTTGGTGCGCAGCTGGGCCGTCGGTGTTGCGCCGTTGGCGTTGCGGTACTTGTCAAGCCGCGACAGCGCGTGATCGGCGGAGTCCTTCGGCAGCTCCGGGTGCTTGTCGTTCGGCGTCAAGATCTCAGCGCAGCGTAATGCCGCGGCGCGGCCGAACACCACGAGGTCGATCAGCGAATTGGAGCCGAGCCGGTTGGCGCCATGCACCGAGACGCAAGCTGCCTCGCCGAGCGCCATCAGGCCGGGCACGACGTAGTCGGGATTACCGTCTTTCTTGATCAGCGCCTCGCCGTGATAGTTCGTGGCGATGCCGCCCATGTTGTAGTGCACCGTCGGCACGATCGGCACCGGCTCGCGGGTGAGATCGACGCCGGCGAAGATGCGCGCCGATTCGGTAATGCCCGGCAGCCGCTCGGCGAGAATCTTCGGATCGAGATGGTCGAGGTGCAGGAAAATGTGATCCTTCTTCGGGCCGACGCCACGGCCCTCGCGGATCTCGATGGTCATGGCGCGGGATACGACGTCGCGCGACGCAAGGTCCTTGGCCGAAGGCGCGTAGCGCTCCATGAAGCGCTCGCCCTGGGCGTTGACCAGGTACGCGCCTTCGCCGCGGGCGCCTTCGGTGATCAACACGCCGGCGCCATAGACGCCGGTCGGATGGAACTGCACAAATTCCATGTCTTCGAGCGGCAGGCCGGCGCGCAGCACCATGGCATTGCCGTCGCCGGTCTGCGTATGGGCGCCGGTGCATGAGGCGTAGACCCGGCCGTAGCCGCCGGTCGCGATGATCGTCATCTGCGCCGAGAAGCGATGGATGGAACCGTCGTCGAGATTGATCGCGACCACGCCGCGGCAGCGGCCGTCGTCGTCCATGATCAGGTCGATGGCGAAATACTCGACGAAAAATTCCGCCGAATGGCGCAGCGCCTGGCCGTACATGGTGTGCAGCATGGCGTGGCCGGTGCGGTCGGCGGCGGCGCAGGTGCGCTGCGCCGTGCCCTTGCCGTAATGGGTGGTCATGCCGCCGAACGGCCGCTGATAGATCCTGCCGTCTTCCTCACGGCGCGAGAACGGAAGGCCCCAGTGCTCGAGCTCATAGACCGCTTCCGGCGCGTTGCGGCACAGGTACTCGATGGCGTCCTGGTCGCCGAGCCAGTCCGAGCCCTTGACCGTGTCATACATGTGCCAGCGCCAGTCGTCCTCGCCCATATTGCCGAGCGCCGCGGCGATGCCGCCCTGGGCCGCCACCGTGTGTGAGCGGGTCGGGAACACTTTGGTGATGCAGGCGGTACGCAGGCCCGCTTCGCTGCAGCCGACCACGGCGCGCAGACCTGAGCCGCCGGCGCCGATCACGACGACGTCGTAGGCGTGGTCCTCGATCGGATAGGCGCGGCCGTTGACGGTCGGCGCCGTACCTTTTCCATTCGTCGTGTTGTCCGCCATGCTCACAATCCGAAGGAAAGCCGCAAGATGCCGAAGGCCGCGGTCAGGCCGACGACAATGGTGAAGAAGGTGTTGGCCATGAGCGCGACGAGCTTGAGCGTCTCGTCGTGCACGTAGTCCTCGATGACCACAGCCATGCCGATCCGCATATGGATGGTGATCGAGGCGATGAACAGCAGCATGATGATGGCGATGGTCGGCGAGCCGAGGATTTGCGCCACCGCGGCCTGGTTGCGGCCCAAAAGCGTGATCAGGATGATCACCGCGGCGATGGTCAGTGGGATATTGGCGACCGCCGTCACACGCTGACGCCAGAAGTGCTCGGTGCCGGATTTGGCGCTGCCGAAGCCGCGCACCCGGGCGAGCGGTGTGCGGATATGCGGACTGGTGCTCATGGCGTGCCTCCGAGCGCCAGCAGGCCTATGACCCACAGGATCAGCGTGATGACAATCGAGCCGACCAGATTGGCGGCGACCAACCATTCGCGCTCGGTCGGGCCGAAGCCGCGTCCGGTGTCCCAGATCAGATGGCGGATGCCGCCGAGCATGTGATGGATCAGCGCCCAGGTGTAGCCCAAGAGGATGAGTCGGCCGATCCAGGAACCGGCGAACCAGGTGAAGCGGGCATAGCCGTTTGGCCCGCCGGCAGCGAGGAACCACCACGCCAACAGCAACGTGCCGAAATAGAGACCGAAGCCGGTGATGCGATGCACGATCGACATCATCATCGTCAGCATCGGGCGGTAGATTTGCAGGTGCGGCGAGAGCGGCCGCGCAACGGGGGCTCTGGTGTCGGCCATTATGCGCATCCGAATTCGCTCAACGCGGGGAACGCCAAGCTTGACGGTCTTCCTAGCCAATCAACGCGTATGCCGCAATGCAACGGTCCGCGTGTAGGCGCTTCATTTCGCATTATGCGAAAGATTAGCGTTGAGAAGTTGAATGACAATGGGCATTATATGAAGTCTGACTTCGTGTGTTGCGAAGGCTGGATAGTTCCGATGCGATTCGACCTGGCCGATCTTAGCCTGTTTCGCCATGTCGTCGAGGCCGGCAGCATCACCCATGGCGCCGACCGCGCGCATCTCGCGCTCGCCGCGGCCTCGACCCGTATCCGCAACATGGAAGAAGCGCTCGGCGTTCCGCTCTTGACCCGCGGCCGCCAGGGCGTGACGCCGACACAAGCCGGCCGCACGCTGCTGCAGCACGCCCGCGCCATCCTGCGCCAGGCCGAACGCCTGCACGAAGACCTCGGCGCCTATGGCGGCGGTCTCGCCGGTCAGATCCGGGTGCTGTCGAACACCAACGCGCTGACCGAGTTCTTGCCCGAGGCGCTGAGCTCGTTTCTCGCCGCCCACCCGAACGTCAGCGTCGATCTAGAGGAGCGGCTGAGCGACGAGATCGTCGGCCTGATCGCCGAAGGCGTCGCCGACCTTGGCGTCGTCGCCGGCACGGTCGACGCCGGCGCGCTCGAAACCTTTCCGTTCCGCCGCGACCGCTTCGTGCTGGTAGTGGCGCGCGAGCATGCCTTGGCCAAGCGCGCCAAGATCGCCTTCGAGGAGGTGCTCGACCGTGACTTCGTCGGGCTCGATCGTTCCAGCGCCTTGCAGCGCTTCCTCGCCTCGAAGGCGGTGCGCATCGGCCGGCCGCTGCGCTTGCGCGTGCAACTGCGAAGCTTCGACGCTGTATGCCGGCTCGTCGAATGCAATGTCGGGATCGGCATCGTGCCGGAAACCACCGCGCGTCGCGTGTCGAAGACCATGGCGATCGCGATCGTGCCGCTGACCGATCCGTGGGCGGTGCGCGACTTGACGATCTGCATCCGCAGCTTCAGCGAGCTGCCGCTCTATGCGCGGCAGCTGGTGGAGCATTTGCGGGCCAAGAATCAGTAATCAGATTTAGCATCTGGTTTTCTGATTAGTGACTACTGATTACTGTCACTTGGGTATGAGTACCCAGTAGTCGAGATCGAGCAGAACCGCGGGATCGTAATCGTCGCCGGTCTTCAGCGGAAAATCGCGACACGGCTTGTCGTTGGTCGCGACGGTGCGCAGCCGCAGCGCGCCGACGTCGCTCCTGCCCGGCAGTTCCGCCTTGGCCAGCACCTCCGACCACGCGAAGATGGTGCCGCCGGCGAACAGCGGCGCCACGTGGCGGCCGCCATTGATGGCGGCGACGTGGAACGCGTTGGCGAGGCCGTTGAAGGTCAGCGAGCGCGCTAATGAGATGACATGGCCGCCATAGATCAGCCGCTTGCCGAAGCGGCCTTGTTTGGCGCTGAACAGATCAAAGTGGATGCGCGCGGTGTTCTGATAGAGCCGCGTCGCGATCTGGTGCTCGGCCTCTTCCACCGTGACGCCGTCGACGTGGTCGATCTTCTCGCCGACCTGATAGTCGCCGAAGCGATGGGCGCTGCCGGCAAGCGCGAGATCGTAAGCGTCGATATCGAGCGCAGGGCAGGCTTCGCCGAGCACCTTCGGCTCGACCGCCATCGGCAGCCGCGGCACGTGATCGCCGGGCGCCGGCGCCGCCTCGTCGCTTTTGCGCACCATCACCCAGCGCACATATTCGAGCACCGGCTTTGCGTGCTGGTTGAAGCCGGTGGTGCGCACATAGACGATGCCGGTCTTGCGGCTGGAATTTTCCTTCAAGCCGATAACCTCGGACAGCGCGGTCAGCGTATCGCCCGGATAGACCGGCGCGCGGAAATAGCAGCCCGAATAACCGAGATTGGCCACCGCATTAAGCGAAACCTCGGGCACGGTCTTGCCGAACACGATGTGGAACACCAGGAGATCGTCAATCGGCGCCTGCGGATAGCCGATCACCTTGGCGAAGGCGTTCGACGATTGCACCGCGAACCGCGCGCCAAACAGGCCGATGTAGACGGCGACGTCGCCGACGGTCACAGTGCGCGGCGTGGCGTGGCGAACCACCTGGCCAATGCGGAAGTCTTCAAAGAAGTTGCCGGGACTGGTCTTGGACATCGGTGTTCCTAAGCTAGAAGCGTCACCCGGCGTGGCGGGCGCATGTCATAGCCCAAGGGCGGCAAGCCGAAAAGCCATCACGCAGCCGTTACCGGTAGCCTGAAACCCCTGCGAAAAGCGGCCGTATCTGCCTGCGACGCCAAGCGCGTCTCGCCGGCGGGCCCGCCGCGGCGACCCCAACGACAATGGAGATCCTCATGTCCAAGCGTTTCGCTCTGCATGCCACAGCGGCCGCGCTCGCTTTCGTCGTCGCGGTGCCGGCTGCGCCGCTTTACGCGCAGATGGCCGAGAAGACCGTCAATGTCGGCGGCGCGCCGATGTATCCGTCGAAGAACATCATCCAGAACGCGGTGAACTCCAAGGACCACACCACGCTGGTCGCTGCGGTCAAGGCCGCCGGCCTGGTCGATACGCTGTCCAGCGCCGGGCCGTTCACCGTGTTCGCGCCGACCAACGCTGCGTTCGCCAAACTGCCGGCCGGCACCGTCGACAATCTGCTGAAACCCGAGAACAAAGGCACGCTGACCAAGGTTCTGACCTATCACGTCGTCCCCGGCCGCATGACCGCGGTCAATCTGATCAAGGCGGTCAAGGACGGCGAAGGCGAAGCGCATCTCAAAACCGTCGCCGGCGCCGACCTCATCGTGAAGCAGGCCGGACCGGGCAAGCTCAACGTCACCGATGCGAAGGGTGGCGTCGCCACGGTCACCATCCCTGACGTGCCGCAGTCGAACGGCGTGATCCATGTCATCGACACCGTGCTGCTGCCGATGTGACGTTAAGTCCTGTGACGTCTCTGCCAGGGCCCTCTCCCCGCCTCGCGGGGAGAGGGATACCTGACAGGAATGTGAGGCGCCCGTGCGCGGGCATTTTGTTATAGGGTGCGTCGAAATTCGCGAGTTGCCGAAATGCCGTCGAGTACTGCCATGACCATTGAAGCGACCAACCCAACGATGGCTCAGGAAACGGCGGTAACGCCCGTCATCCATCCGCGCTGGGTGCGCGTGACGCACTGGGTCAATGCGCTGGCGATGTTGATGATGATCGGTTCGGGCTGGCAGATTTACGACGCCTCGCCGCTGTTTCGGTTCATCTACTTTCCGCCGCAGCTCGCGCTCGGCCAATGGCTCGCCGGCGCGCTGCTCTGGCATTTCGCGGCGATGTGGATCCTGATGATCAACGGCGCCGTCTATGTCACGCTCGGCATCGCGACCGGACGTTTTCGCCGCAAGCTCCTCCCGATCCGGCCGCGCGCCGTGCTCGACGATTTTCTCGCAGCCCTGCGCGGCAAGCTCGCCCACGACGATCTGTCGGTCTACAACGCGGTGCAGCGGCTCCTCTATCTCGGCGTCATCGTCGCCGGCATCGTCATCGTGCTATCGGGGCTGTCGATCTGGAAGCCGGTGCAGTTCAAGCATCTCACCGCGCTGTTCGGCGGCTACGACTTCGCCCGCTATGTGCACTTCTTCGCCATGGCCTCGATCGTCGGCTTTTTGGCCGTGCACGTGGCGCTGGCCTTGATCGTGCCGAAGAGCCTACGCGCTATGATCTTCGGCCGATGACTTGTTGAGGAATACCATGGCTCGCCAGCGCAAAAAAATTCCCGGCGTCGACCCGAAGCTCCTGATCAAAGACGCAGCCAAGCTGCTGCCCGATCCGTCGCGGCGACTGTTCTTGCGCGGCGCCGCGAGTTTAGGCGCGCTGGCGACGCTGACCGGCTGCGACATCATCGACGGCCCGAGCGCCGAAAGTGCGCTGCGCGTCGTCTCGCGCTTCAACGATTGGGTCCAAGCGCGGCTGTTCAGTCCTAATACGCTGGCGCCGGAATTTCCGGAGAGCGCCATCACCCGGCCGTTCCCGTTCAACGCCTATTACAGCCAGGACGAGGCTCCCGACGTCGACGGCGAGACCTATCAGCTCGAGATTGGCGGCCTGGTCGACAACAATAAATCGTGGACCTTGCCCGAGCTCTACCAGCTGCCGGAAGTCTCGCAGATCACCCGCCACGTCTGCGTCGAGGGGTGGAGCGCCATCGGCTCCTGGCAGGGCGTAAAGCTTTCCGATTTCCTGAAGATGATCGGCGCCGATCTCACAGCCAAATATGTCTGGTTCCAGTGCGCCGAAGGCTATTCCAACACCATCGACATGCCGACCGCGCTGCATCCGCAGACGCAATTGACGCTGAAATTCGATCATCAGATCCTGCCGCAGGCCTACGGCTTTCCGATCAAGATCCGCATCCCGACCAAGCTCGGCTTCAAGAACCCGAAATATGTGACCGCCATGTGGGTGCAGAACAACGACGCCGGCGGTTATTGGGAGAACCAGGGCTACAACTGGTTCAGCGGGCAGTAGCCGGCTCTTCGCATCGCCGATTTGAGCTCGCGCTCGCCGGAACTGGCGAGGGCGGCCATTCGTTGTCTGCCAGCGGCCATTTCAAGGTGCTGTCATGCAACAGAAACGTAACGTTCAAGCGGCAGAGCGCAACCCGCAACATCATACGCAAAAGGTCTCGGCGCGATTTCAGGAGCTGATCGATCACCTGCGCAGCGACGTCGAGAAGATCGACGATCCGCGCGCCAAGGCGATGTTCGAGACTTCGGCCGAGGTGCTCGGCGGATTGCAAAAGGCATTCCGCGACTACGAGCAAAAGAACGAGCCGGCTTGGCGTTCTTAAGGCGATTTTGACCGTGCGCCGACGCGGCTTGCCAAGCCGCGCCGGGGCCATTAGCAATCACGCCTCATTTCTGTGAGGCGTGATATGCCGACCTTCAATCTCCTCCTGCTCGCCGGCGACGGCATCGGCCCGGAAGTCATGGCCGAGGTGAAGCGGCTCCTTGGCTTCTACGCCAAGCGCGGCGTCGCCCATTTCCGCACCGAGGAAGGGCTGGTCGGCGGCGCGGCTTACGACGCCCACAAGGTCGCCATCACTGAAGACACCATGGCCAAGGCGCACGCCTGCGATGCGGTGATCTTCGGCGCGGTCGGCGGGCCGAAATGGGACAAGGTGCCGTTCGAGGCGCGGCCTGAGGCGGGGCTTCTTCGGCTCCGCAAGGAGCTCGGCCTGTTCGCCAATATCCGCCCGGCCATCGTCTATCCGGCGCTGGCCGATGCCTCGAGCCTGAAGCGCGAGGCGGTCGACGGCCTCGACATCGTCATCCTGCGCGAGCTCACCGGCGGCGTCTATTTCGGCGAGCCGAAGACCATCACCGATCTAGGCAACGGCCAGAAGCGCGCCGTCGACACCCAGGTCTACGACACCTACGAGATCGAGCGCATCGCCCGCGTCGGCTTCGAACTGGCGCGCAAGCGCCGCAACAGGGTCACGTCCATGGAAAAGCGCAACGTGATGAAGACCGGCGTGTTGTGGCACGAGGTGGTCGGCCAAGTGCACGCGCGCGAATACAAGGATGTAGCGCTCGAGAACATGCTGGCCGACGCAGGCGGCATGCAGCTGGTGCGCTGGCCGAAGCAGTTCGACGTGATTGTGACCGACAACTTGTTCGGCGACATGCTGTCGGACGTCGCCGCTATGCTGACCGGCTCGCTCGGCATGCTACCATCGGCCTCCCTCGGCGAGCTCGATCCCAAGACCAAGCGGCGCAAGGCGATGTACGAGCCGGTGCACGGCTCGGCACCCGACATCGCCGGCAGGGGCATGGCCAATCCGATCGCCATGCTGGCCTCGTTCGGCATGGCGCTGCGCTATTCGTTCAACATGGGCGCGGAAGCCGACCGCCTCGATGCCGCCATCGCCGCGACGCTCGCCAAGGGCTTGCGCACCGCCGACATCAAGTCGGAGGGCTGCAAGGTCGTCTCGACGTCCGAAATGGGCGAGGCCATCGTCGGCGAGTTGGAGAAGCTCGCAGCCTGATTGCGAGCACCGCGTTCGTAACTTTCCTCAACCTGCATACCGGCAGCCACGACGCGGTGGCGGCCGTATTTGAGGATTACGCGCTGCGCCGAATGCGTCAAAGCGCTGCGCGATGGCTGCATCGATTTCATCGTAACGACGAACGGAATCTACGAGCGGTCCTAAAGTCCGCCTGCTCGCTGCATCACGGCAGGTTGGGATTGAATCCCGGTATGTAGAGCGGCCGCGGCAGCGGATAGCCGCCGGTATAGAAGATCGGCGGCCCATTGAACCAGTTCGGCCGGCCGGGATCGCCCAGCGGCGAATAGGCGTAATCGGAGAATTTGCGGTCGCCGACCGAAACCTCGGTGCCGGTGTCGAGATAGGAGCGCGGCACGACGATCACGGTCGTGTGGCCGTAGCCGTCATGGTAGATGGTCTTGGTCGGCTGAATCACGGTGCCAGCGGCGGAGCGCATGACCGGCGGCGCCGGCAGCTCCTTCTTCTTGGCCGCCGCGTCGGCGGAGCCGGCCGCGGCTGCGGTAGCCGTCAGCGCAGCAACGATAACGGCAACTTGGCGCATGATTCCTCGCTTTCCCTCGACCGGCAGTCTACCTCGCTTCGGGCGGTCGTAATAGATGACCGCGGCGACGGTTTGGCGACCGATCATGTTCCGGCTAGCTGGTCCGGAGCAGGGCCGTGGGGGGCAATGTCGAAGGAACGACAATGGCTTAGCGCGCCGGCACGCGGACGCACAGCGCCGCCTTGAGCTTTGTCGCCCGCGCCGGCGCGATCTCATCGCGTGCTCCGGCGTCGCTGCGAGTATCAGGCTGCGCGGGCCGCAGAAGGTGCGCTTGACCTCGGTGCGGGGCAAAAGATTTGTCGAGCGCCGAATCGCCGATCACCAGCTTCAGCCAGTCGGGCATGCAGGCGACCATCGCCCAGTCCACCACCTCGCGCCCCGCGCTGCAATACCAACCGGCGATCTGCAACGCGGGCACGCCGAACGGCCGGGCGGAGGCAGCGGCGCTCATGCCAGCGAAGTTGGCTCTCGCCTTCGCTTTGCGGCGGCAGGATCGCCGAATTTGCTGTCGATCTCGCCCTCCGGCTTGACGTCGTCGACAATGTTGTAAATCGATGATGCGCGCGGCGATCTCGCTGATGGCATCGAGGAAGCGGTTGGCCGTGGCATAGGGCCCGGCAGCTGCGGCGTCGCCCGAGGTCCTTGCGGGCGCCGTCGCCGCCGCGGCGCTGGATCGCGTAGCTGTAATCGGTGCCGGCAAGCTCCGGCATCAACAGCTCGAAGGCGGGGTAGGGGCATTCGACCGTGGTCCAGGCCGGCCGCGTCGCTGCCGCCGTCCACTCCATGGCGATTAGCCGGGGGGTCCCACGGCAAACGCCGCCAGAGCCCCTATATAGGCGACAAGTCTTGCCACTGTGGCGCGAGTGTCGTCCGAAACCGAATATGTGGCCGCTCGCATGCAGTGCGCCTTAAGGAACGTTGTGTTAGTCACGTTTCTCGCCTAGAAGCGCTTCCGCTGCGGTTGCCAGCATGCTGAACGGGCGGTGAATTTTCGGTTGGAGAGTTAACAATGGGTTACAACGTCGCCGTGGTCGGGGCGACCGGCAATGTGGGCCGCGAGATGCTCGGCATTCTCGCCGAGCGGTCGTTCCCCGCCGACGAAGTGATCGCGCTTGCCTCGCGCCGGAGCCAGGGCGCTGAAGTCTCGTTCGGCGACCGCACGCTCAAGGTCAAAGCGCTCGAGCATTTCGACTTTGCTGGCGTCGACATCTGCCTCATGTCGGCGGGATCGGCCGTGTCCAAGGAATGGTCGCCGAAGATCGCCGCCGCCGGCGCCGTGGTGATCGATAACTCGTCGTGCTGGCGCTACGACGCCGACGTGCCGCTGATCGTGCCGGAGGTCAATGCCGACGCGGTGGCGAGCTTCCGCAAGCGCGGCATCATCGCCAACCCGAACTGCTCGACGGCGCAGCTCGTCGTCGCGCTGAAGCCGCTGCACGACCGTGCCAAGATCAAGCGCGTCGTGGTCGCCACCTATCAGTCGGTGTCCGGTGCCGGCAAGGATGCGATGGACGAATTGTTCTCGCAGACCAAGGCGGTGTTTCAGATCGACGAGATCGTGCCGAAGAAGTTTTCGAAGCGGATCGCGTTCAATCTCATTCCGCATATCGACGTGTTCATGGAGGACGGCTACACCAAGGAGGAATGGAAGATGGTGGTCGAGACCAAGAAGATTCTCGACCCCAAGATCAAGCTCACCGCCACCTGCGTGCGGGTGCCGGTCTTCATCAGCCATTCGGAAGCGGTGAACGTCGAGTTCGCGGAACCGATCACGGCGGACGAGGCGCGCGAAATCCTGCGCAATGCGCCGGGCTGTCTGGTGATCGACGCGCACGAGCCGGGCGGCTACGTCACGCCCTACGAGGCCACTGGCGAGGACGCGACCTATATCAGCCGCATCCGCGAGGACGCGACCGTCGAGAACGGGCTGTCGCTATGGGTGGTGTCCGACAACCTGCGCAAGGGCGCGGCGCTCAACGCCATCCAGATCGCCGAGTGCCTGATCAACCGAAAGCTGATCACGGCGAAGCGGAAGGCGGCCTAGCGCCCCCGATCATTGCGCGTGAAAGCGAAGCCTCCAGCCGGCGGCGCCGGCTGGATTGCCTTTCGCTTTTACGGCTGGATTGGCACGAACCCTGCAAAGCCGCTAGCGTGAACCGGCTAGAGGAAACGAGGATAGCGAGTGACAGTCCGTCCGCGCCGCAGCGTGCTCTACATGCCGGGATCGAATGCGCGCGCGCTCGAAAAGGCGCGCGAACTGCCGGCCGACGGCCTCATTCTCGACCTCGAGGATGCGGTGGCGCCGGAAGCCAAGGCGGCGGCGCGCGACGCTGTCGTCAAGGCGGTGCGCACCGGCTTCGGCGACCGCGAGGTGCTGGTGCGCATGAACGGGCTGGATACCCGCTGGTGGGTCGAGGATCTCGATGCCGTCGCTGCGGCGCGGCCCGACGCCGTGCTGGTGCCGAAGATCTCCGATCCCGGCCAATTGCAGGACCTGGCGGCGCGTATCGTCGACATCGGCACCGACCCGCGGGTGCGGGTCTGGGCGATGATGGAGACGCCGCTCGCCATGCTCAATGTCGGCGCCATCGCCGCCGCCGCGCTCGATTCCGAGACGCGCCTCGCCGGCTTCGTCATGGGCACCAACGATCTTGCCAAGGACACCCGCGCCCGGATCGTGCCCGGCCGAGCGCCGATGCTGCCCTGGCTGATGAGCTGTGTCGCCGCCGCGCGTGCCTACGGCCTCGATATCCTCGACGGCGTCTACAACGATCTCGGCGATGCCGAAGGATTTGTTGCCGAGTGCCAGCAGGCCAGCGATCTCGGCTTCGACGGCAAGACCTTGATCCATCCGAGGCAGATCGAGCCGTGCAACGCGGCGTTCTCGCCGTCGACCGAGGAAGTGGTGACGGCGCGCAAGATGATCGCCGCGTTCGAACTTCCCGAGAACAAGGACAAGGGCGTCATCCAGATCGACGGTCGCATGGTCGAGCGGCTGCACGCCGAGATGGCGCGGCGCACGGTCGCGATCGCCGACGCGATCGAGAAGGCGCGGCCGAAGCAGCCGGCTTGAGTGCTCAAGTCGCACGTCGCGATCTTGGTGATTGTCGTGATTTCCCCTTACCATTGAGAACAGTCAGCCCGGCATTAGGAGGGTCGCCGCAGATGGGGGGCGGAATATGCGGGCGGCGAGTCCGACGCTCGACGATCTGATCGGCCGGTGGTGCGGCGACACCAGCCAGTACGTGTTTAAGAAAACCGAACTCGATGTCACGCTGCTGAGCGGTCAAAAGCCCAAGCACGGCCCGGTCCCGAAAATTTCTCAAGGTCGAGACCAAGGGTGACGAGATCCAGGTGTAGTGGCAACCCGATCAGCCAGGCAATTCGACCAGTTTCAAGTTGTCGTCCAACAAACAATTGATCCGGCACTCGCGGACCGACGGCGACAAGGGTCTGAACCGGGTCTTCAAGCGCTGCTGATCGCGGCGCGGCCAAAGCAGCGCTGCGACTTTGATGGCGGCCTAATTCTTCAGCCGATAGCCGGTCTTGAAGAACCACGAGACGATGGCCATGCAGACGACGAGGAACGTAAACGTCATCGCCAAGCTAACACCGACATTGACGTCGGCGATGCCGAAGAAGCTCCAGCGGAAGCCGGAGATCAGATAAACAAGCGGATTGAACAGCGTCAGCGTGCGCCAGACCGGCGGCAGGACGCTGGTCGAATAGAACGTGCCGCCGAGAAACGTCAGCGGC
>Ga0310910_10000731_pt1 | contig 16833 bp, 8 predicted proteins | sample GREbulkMGHF172_FD_203448 | JGI IMG/M metagenome (GOLD analysis project Ga0310910, IMG submission 203448) | Lab enrichment of tropical soil microbial communities from Luquillo Experimental Forest, Puerto Rico - GRE.bulkMG.HF172 | ecosystem: Environmental > Terrestrial > Soil > Tropical forest >... | reverse complement strand
CACACGCGTCTCGAATGGCGGTCTGATTGTGACGAGTGGCGGATCAATTGATGTGCGTCGCGATTTGATCATCGCCCTGGCGGCCCGGCACAAACTACCCGCAGTCTACGGGGAACGTAACTTTGTCACCGCCGGCGGCCTAATCTCCTATGGGCCTGATTTTGTCGACCAGTACCGGCGAGCGGCCAGCTACGTCGACCGTATCCTCAAGGGGGAGAAGCCTGCCGACATACCGGTGCAAGCGCCGACCAAGTATGAGCTAGTGATCAATCTCAAGACAGCGAAGGCCCTCGGCCTCACAATTCCGCCGGCAGTACTTGCCCGCGCCGACGCGGTGATCGACTAGGTGACGCGATGTCCGCTATTGGCCCAAAGCGGACATTCCACTATGTCGCATTTGATGTCGCTATTGGGGGTAAAGCGGACATGAGCGTGTGCGCCGCACATGTCCGCTTTTGACCCAAAGCGGACATCGCTTCCTGGAGTGGTGGCTCTCTACCGCGAAATTGCCGCGCGCAAGCCCGCATCAAGTGTGAAATAGCTCACGCAACCCTCACGCGAAATTCATTAAAATTAATTTCTTCGGGGCCACGGCCAGGGGACGGCAATGGCAAGCGGGAACCCGCATTCCCTCGTGTTCTTGAAGTTATCGAGGGTGGCACGAGAACAATACGTTGAGCGTTGCAAGGAGAGTGCGCGCGCGCTTCTCAGGGTCGGCCAGATACGCGAGGCGGTCGCCTCGATGATGGCAGACATGCGGAAACATCCGGACTGCGGAGTACCTCACGAAATCCACCTGATCGGCATCTCTGCCGCCGCAGCCGGCGATGCCGTCGTGGCACGCGCCTACATTGAGGGGTTTTAACTGGGAGCGTTCGGCAGGCCCACCATGTCCGCGCCTGGCCCTTAGCGAACATCCAATTTGACACGTTCAAGGTCCGCTTTTGGGGGTAAAGCGGACATGCCTTTGCGCGCTGCACATGTCTGCTTCTGACCCAAAGCGGACATGGCCCGATCAGTATCTGAGGCCGGTGTGTGAAGTTTCTCACACTCCGACTGGTAGTGACCTCTTATAATATGTCATCGCACCGGTGTGGTCCTCACGGGGGCACACATGCAACGACGGGATTTCATCGCGCTTCTCTGTGGTGCTGCGGCCGCATGGCCACTTGCGGCGTATGCGCAGCAAGCGGCCAAACTTTACCGAATTGGTATTCTATCGCCCGATCTCCCACCCCCTGGATTTCTTGATGCTTTTCGGCAAGGACTTGGGGAATTTGGTTATATTGAGGGACAGAACATCGCGTTAGAGGTCCGGAGTGCAGAAGGTTACAGCCAACGGCTTGCGGCGCTCGCCAATCATTTGGCGGAGCTTAAAGTTGATGTGATTCTTGCCGTAAATACATCGTCAGCGCAGGCCGCCAAGAAGGCGAGTGCGACGATTCCCATTGTTATGACGCGCATCGCTGACCCTGTAAAAAGTGGTCTCGTGCGCAGTCTCTCCGAACCGGGCGGCAACGTTACCGGCCTGAGCTTCATGGTTGACGAGCTAAGCGGAAAGCGGCTTGCGCTGATCAAACAGGCTATCCCAAGTGTTTCCCGAGTGGCGGTCCTCTGGTACGAACCAAACCCCGGTTCAGCTATTGCAGTAGGCGCAATAAAAGCTGCGAGCCGAGAGCTTGGCCTTGGGCTTCTGCTCCTCCCAGTGCGTGGTCCAGCCGACTTTGTCGGGGCCTTCCAGGCGGCAGCCCGCGGTCGGGTTGAAGCACTCATGGTCATTGACGATGTGGTCACCACCCAACACAGGGACGAAATTTTAAAATTGGCGGCGACGCACTCTCTGGCTGTCGTCTCGCAGTATCGGGCATTTGCCGAGGCCGGGGCGCTTTTGGCCTACGGACCGAACACCTCAACCATGTATCGCCGGGCGGCCTACTATGTTGATCGCCTTTTGAAGGGCGCCGACGCGGGCAATCTGCCTGTGGAGCAGCCAACCGAATTCGATCTGGTTATCAACTTGAAGACCGCAAATGCTCTAGGTGTAACAATCCCGCCGTCACTCCTCGCGCGCGCCGACCTGGTGATCGAATAGCGATCCTTTTTGCTGCACTGCATGAGTCCGTTTATGGCCCATAGCAGACATGGGCTGTTGCACCGCGCATGTCTGCTATGGGGTGTAAAGCAGACATAACTGTTTGCGAGCGTCCGTTCGCAGTCGAGTGACCTAAAAACAAAATGGGCTGACCTATTGCCATTCTAGACGATAGAGGGTGGTCGCGCGACAGGATCGTCAACCACAATGACATTTTTGGGGTCGACTGCGGTCGACACTGATTTAACCGGAAAGGCCGATACACTGACCAGGATGCCACATAGAACCAGGGCCGCAACTGTGACTGCTTTCCGCGCGTGGGAGTGGTGACCGTGTTTGGAGGCGTTGGCATCAAACACCGTTTCGTCAGCAAATGCCCGCTTTGGGTCAAAAGCGGACATTCTGTAACGTCCGCGCCATGTCCGCTTTACCCCGAAAGCGAACATTGATCGGCGCGGCCAGCGGGTCATAAAGAGGGATACGCAACGCGCACCAACAGTTTGCCGAAGTTCTCGCCACGCAATAGCCCAATAAGGGCCCGCGGCGCGTTCTTGAGTCCCTCAACCACGTCTTCGCGATATTTGATCCGTCCTTCTCCAACCCAGGCGGAGACATCGTGCATGAAATCCCCATAGCGCCCGAAAAAGTCTGAGACGATGAAACCGCGAAACGTCAGCCGTTTGGTCAAGAGCGCTCGCATCAAGTGCGGCAGTAGAATCGGGCCGGGTGTCAGCGAGGTGGCGTTGTACATGGAGATCAGCCCGCACACCGGAATTCGGGCAAACGGATTGAGCCGTGGGAACACGACCTCGAATATCGCGCCGCCGACGTTCTCGAAATAGACGTCGATACCTTTCGGACAGGCTGCGGCAAGACGGCGGGCGAGATCGGGCGCCCGATGGTCGATGCAGGCATCAAAGCCGAGCTCTTCGGTCACGTACCTGCATTTGTCTGCTCCGCCCGCGATGCCAACGGCGCGGGCACCCTTGATCCGAGCGATCTGGCCGACAACCGAGCCGACCGCACCCGAAGCTGCCGCGACCACCACGGTTTCGCCGGCGGCCGGTTTTCCGATCTCTAGCAACCCCATGTAGGCGGTCATACCCGGCATCCCGAGGACGCCGAGAGCGGCCTGAATTGGTCCGCGCGTAGGTTCGACCTTTTGCATGCTGGAACCATCGGACAGCGCATACGTCTGCCAGCCAGTATGGCCTACGACGACACTGCCTTTGGCAAAGCGGGGGACGTTCGAGGCAACCACCTCGCTGATCGTGCCGCCCTCCATCACATCGCCGATACCAACAGGCTTGGCGTAGGACGGCGCGCCGCTCATTCGGCCGCGCATGTAGGGGTCGAGTGAAAGCCACAGCGTGCGCAATAGCATCTGGTCCGGTCCGGGTTGTGGAATTGGAAGTTCCTCTAGACGAAAATTATCTAAAGTCGGTTCCCCAACCGGCCGCGAGGCAAGAACAATCCGTTCAGTGATTTTGGTCATTGCGATTCCCTGCTTCTACCGGCGCCTAGCCATTCCTCTAAGCCGTTCAACCTTTACCCCAAAAGCGGACATTGATTGGTGATCCTTGCATTGTCCGCTTTGGGTCATAAGCAGACGTTTGGCAGTGCAATCGTCATGTCCGATTTACCCCGAAAGCGGGCATTCAGGAGCGCGAGGGAAAAACGGACATTGCGTCACATCCAAGCCCTTGCCCGCTTTAAACTAGCCGGTACTAATTTTCGCCTGGCGCCGCGCCGGGCTGCAATAGTGAGTTCGTTCCCGGAGTCGCGATGCGCTCTAGATTGCCACATGTTGAGCACCAGTTAGCTCATTGAGTTAATAGATTTACGAACTCATTATTGATGGTCTCCAGAATGTACTCTCTGTCTTCCGCCATCAGAAAATGTGAACCTTTGCGTACATGGTTGGTGAAACTTCCGCAGGTCAGCTTACCCCAGCCAGCGGAGTCTTTTTCCGATACCCACGGGTCTATGTCGCCGACGAAACTACTGATCGGAAAAGTAAACGGTTGCACAGCTTCATACTTATAATTGTACGCCATTCCAAACTCGGCGCGGATGGTAGGCAACAACGCCGCCCTTAACGCGGGTATCGCCAACATCTTGTCAGCCTCCGGTGTATCGAAGTGACGTACGATATCCACAAAGATTTCGTCCGCCTGGGCATATGGCGGGACTCTGATGTCGAACTCTTTGTGCAGCATCATGTCGTAAACTAAGTTGTCCTCAAACTCGCCTCTGCGCTTTAATAGATGCGGGGGTCTTACTGCGCAGGGGAACACGTGCTTGATGAAGCGCATCGATCCCTTGGGTAGCGCACAAAGCGTGGCAAACATGGTGAGTCCGCCCAAGCAGTGGCCAAAAAAAGCAGACGGTCTGTCCAACCACTCAATCATTTCCGGCAACAGGCATTCAACAAATGTGTCTATGTTATTTATGGGCGCCTCGTTGATCCGGGTCCCGCGTCCCGGCGGCTCAACGGCCACCATTTCTACGGACTCGCCGAGCAATTGCGGCCAAGATCGGAACGATACGAGCCCGCCGCCCGCATAGGGAAAACAAAACAAACGAGCTTTCGCGACGGGGTTGGGCCGGGGCGCGATCAACCACTTTGGCGCCGTGGGCAGCTCAGTCTCACTGCTCAGGCGAACGATTGGACGGGAATCTTCTGCACCAACTCCGTTTTCTCTGCTGACGAGTTGTGTTTCTTCGTTTATTCTTAGAGCTGGGCAAGCTGGCGGGTCATTTCTTTCTTCAGCAGTCTCTATCGGTGTCGCGCCGGACACTCGCTCATTATTAACTTGTTGCGGTCCCACCTGTTGATATTGATCACCTGCAATTCGCACCTCCACTGCTGCGAGCTCAACGACCAGATGATCGACTAGCTGTTTGATCGTCGGACCCCAGATCAGTTCCGTGACCGAGACTGATATTCCAAGAACATCCTCGAGGGTATTTGCGAGTGTCACAGACTTCGAAGAATCCAGACCGACTTCATTCAATGGTTGATGCGGATCAATCGGGTCTACGAAGCCAAGCTCCGCCGTGATATGTCGCTGCAGGACACTCTCGAGCTTGGCGCGCGCGTCGCTGTTTAACGCGATAGGTTCGGCATCGGCAACTCCGACGCATTCTTGGAACTTGGCTGCCGATAAAGGCGCGTAGGGCAACGGCTTCGCGGGCGCTACACGAATCTTGTCCGTCCACACCTCCGACGAGACCTGTTCATTTTGCTGTAAAACCGGCTCTCTCACAGTGACAATCGGCGCTGCAACGGATGCGGTTCTGGGGGGCTGATTGCGCTCCGTGGAGCTCTCGCCCAACTCACGAAAGACACCATCGATCAGCTGGTTAATAGTTGGTCCGCTGATGAGTTCCGCAACCGGAACTGGAATACCGAACTCGTCTTCGAGGCTATTCGACACACTTACTGACATTAGCGAATCTAAACCGATTTCGTTTAACGGTTGATCTGGAGGTATCGGATCTACGAAGCCAAGCCGCGCCGTGATGTGCTGTTGCAACCTCTTCAATAGCTGTTGGCGCGCTTGGCCATTCATTGCGATACGAGGGGCACTTAGAGCGACCTTTCCTTGCGCGGATTTCGACGTTCTGGAATCCTCATTTCTGTTAAGAAGCTCCGCCAAGAACGAGGACTTGCCCATCTTGCTGGCGTAGGTCGACCAATCAGCAACTGCTACAGCGATCTGATCAACATCGCGGTGCATCAACTTGTCGAACATCTGCGTAGCGAAATCGGGGGAAACGAATTTCATGCCCAGCGACGACAGCATTGCCTCGCCGCGCGCTCCCGAAACGGTGGCCAACCCGCCTCCTGACCAGGCGCACCAATTGACCACGGTGGCCGGTAAGCCCGCGATGCGACGGTGAGCTGCTAGAGAATCAAGGAAAGTGCTACTGGCGATGTAGTTCCCTTGGCCAGCAGAGCCTAACAGGCTCCATAAAGACGATTTCAAAACAAAGAAATCTAATTCGAGCGATTTGGTGTATTCATGGAGAAGCCAGCTTCCATATACCCTTGGCTCGAACAGGCGGGCGAATCTGTCCCAATCGAGCTGGGCCAATATTCCGTCGTCCAGGACGCCAGCCGATTGCACCACGCCTCTTAGCGGTGGTAGTTCGTTGCTGATTGTCCGCATGAGGCGGCTTACATCCTCATCGAGGCTGATATCGGCCGCTACTACGCGGATTGTTGCGCTGTTGATTTCTGCGGTGCTGAATACTTCGTGTGCCGCCTTGGAGCTCGCACTTCGACCTGTCAGGACGAGGTGTTTCGCGCCTTTACTTAATAGCCATTTGGACACACCGCGCCCCAACATTCCCAAACCACCTGTGACAAGATAGGTGGCGTCAGTGCGGACCCTCGGCAGCTGGGCCGGCAGTTCCGCGAGGGATTGCCTGACGAACCTTGGGACATTGCGCTGGCCCGCAGCGGAGATGGCAATCTGGGTTTCACCGTTCGGGTGGAGCAATTCCGCGGCCAATAAATCTATGTCCGATGTCCGGTCACCGTCGAGCTGCAGATCAATCAATCCTCCCCAAATGCCCGGATACTCAATCGCGACGGCTCGTCCCAAACCCCATAAGGGCGCCTGGACCGGATCAACACGCTGGTCTTGGCACTCTGTCCTTTGCGTGTTTGCGGTTACGATCCACAGGCGCCTGCCAGTCGGGGTCGTCGACCGAGTTGCATCGAGGGCATGCAAAATTGCCAATGCCCCACGACACATCATCTCACTGCCGTTTTTCAAGCTTGCGAGAGTTAGGCTTTCTATAGAAGGAGCATCCAGCCCCCACAGGTAAACCACCCCATCGCACGGCAACGCCTCGCTAGCAGCGAATTGCTCCAGCAACCGGCGAAAATCCCGAGGCTGCCGTTCGTTCGCGGTCCACTTTCGAGGTTCTTGCTGAGCGAATGAACCACCCCTGTACACCAGGTGAGAATGATGGCCGGCGCCCTCTAGTCTGCTAGCCAGTGCTGCACCGACACCTTTTGCATCGGCGAAGATCAGCCAGCTTGCCGGAGCACGATCCTCTTGGTCGACAGCGCTTCTGACACTCTTCCGCCACGCGACCCGATAAAACACGTCGTCTGCGGCGGTTCGAGTTGGTACCACCTTATCAAGCGGCAACAGCCGAACGGTCAATCCTTCCAGCTCCGCTACCAGCCGCTCCAACATATCGTACACCCGAATCTCGACCACCTGAGTGTTGTCACTCTCGACATTCCGCAGACTAATGTGAGCCCACGCTTCATCGATCCCGTCCTGATGGCAGCGAAATCCTGCCAGCGAGATGGGCAAGTAGGATTTATGCCGATCGCTTCCGATCTTCTCGGCACCATCGAGCACGAAAGGGTAGGCATGCAGGCAGGCATCCAGAAATGCGGGGTGCATCGCGTACTGCGTATTTGTTAAACCGTCCGGTAAGCGCACTTTTGTAAGCGCTTCGTGCTGACCGACGTACAATTCCCGGATGCCACGGAAACTGAATCCATATTCAAGCCCGAGTTTGCCAAGCGACTCATATAAATCGGCAACCGGCCATGTTTGCCGGCAACGAGCCATGATCTGCTTGGCGGAAAACGCTGATGGGGATGGCACGTCCGACCGGCGCAGGGTGCCTGTCATGTGAGTGTGCCAGGCCTCCAGATCTTCAGTTCCTGCACTGACCAGTTTGAAGCTTGCCTTGCCTGACTTCAGCGGCGTGAGCAACACACGAACAGTCCGATCTTCTCCATTGGTGAACGACATCGCCTCGTGATGCATCGCATCGTCGAAACTCACAGACGACGTCCCAAAATGCATCCGACCGGCGATCGTGGCCGCCTCCAATTCGGCGGAGGTTGGCAAGACCATCGTTCCCGCCACTCTATGATCGGTGAAGTAGCCGGTGTGCTGCACGCCGTAGCGAGCTTCATAGCGCACATCTTTGCTATTTGAATCTATACGCGTGCCCACCAACGGATGGGGTCGCTCGACAACCTTCCGCGCTTGTTCAGCATCGACCTTATCTTCCTCTATCCAGTAACGTTTGCGCTGGAAGGGATAAGTCGGCAGCGGAATTCGTCGCCACGAAGCGTCGGAGTGGACTGCAGTCCAATCTACATTGTGGCCGGCAAGATACAACGCGACCAGCATTTCGCTAATCGAGTCGGCGTCCGGCTTTTGACGACTCAGTGCAGCAATCCAGGTTGCGGACTTGCTTTTTGTGCCAAGACAGATTTGCGCAATCGGTAGCAAGACCGGGTGTGGTCCGATTTCCAGAAAAGTCTGGCACTCGAGTTTGGCGAGCGCAAGCATGCCATCACCGAACCGCACCGCTTCACGGAGATGTCGGCGCCAATAGGATTTGTCGGGCGCGGCGGACATCAACTCACCTGTGAGGTTGGATATCAAGGGCAGTTTAGGCGGTTGATGTTTGACCCGGACCGCAACGTTTTCGAACTCATCAAGAATCGGTTCGGTTCGCGGGGAGTGAAAGCCGTTAGAAATGCGTAACTCCCTATAGCTGATATTCTGCCGCTCCAACTCCTGTCCGAGCATTCTCAATGCGTCGCGCTCACCGGACACGACCGTATTCAGCGGTCCGTTCATTGCGGCGACAGTAATCTCCGGGGCAATCTTATCGATGAGTTTACGAACTGCGGATTCTTCGGCAAATATCGCGGCCATAGCCCCGCCGCTCGGTACTCGATGCATCAGCGTGCCGCGCGCTATGACCAGTTGCATCGCGTCTTCGAGCGTCATGACATCCGCTACACAAGCGGCGGCAATTTCTCCCAAGCTGTGGCCAATCACCGCGTTAGGCACGATGCCCCAGGATTTCATGAGCTGCGCCAGAGCGTACTCAACCGCAAACACTGCAGGCTGGGTGTAGTCAGTGCGGTTGACCAACGCATCATCGCTGTCTGCGGCAAAAATCACCTCGAGCAAGCCTCTCTCTAGATATGGCTCCGCCAAAGCGTGACAGCGATCCATAGCATTCCGAAAAACGGAGTGCGTGCGATACAACTCAGCGGCCATGCCGACACTCTGCGAGCCCTGACCGGAAAACATGAAAGCGATTGACCTTTTACCGGTGCGCTGCACGCTCGATGCATCATCGGTTACCGTTCGCAACCATGTGGTGAGGTGCTTTTTCAGTTCGGATGACGATCTGGCCGGTGCAGCAAAGCGAAATGTAAACCGGTTTCTGCTGACATTAGTCGTGTAGCACAGGTCACCAATCGGTGTGTCGGGATTGTTGTTCAGCCAGTTCAGAAGTTCTGCGACACGCGCCACCAGTGCGTCCGCGCTTTTGGCTGAAAGGGTAATCAAGCACGGAAATTGACCTGGTGATTGGTTCTTTGCGGCTACAATCGGCGGCGCCTCTTCGAGGACGGCGAAAGTATTCGTGCCGCCGATCCCGAGACTGTTTAGCCCGGCGCGCCGCGGCGTATCCGTGAGGGGAAAATCCTGCAGCTTTGTGTTTACGTAAAAGGGTGACGAGGCGAAGTCGATTCGAGGGTTCGGCGTTTCATAATTGATGCTCGGTGGTATTCGTTTGTGATAGAGGGCGAGCGCGGTTTTGATCAGGCCTGCAATTGACGCCGCTTGTTCCGGGTGGCCGATATTGGCTTTAACTGAACCGACAGCACAGTACTGCTTGCGTTCAGTCTCGCTTCGAAAAGCTTTGGTCAGCGCTTCGATTTCCAACGGATCCCCGACACTCGTGCCGGTTGAGTGGCATTCAACATAGCCAAGGCTGTCTGCGCTTACCCCCGCCAATTTTAGCGCATCGACCACTGCCTGGGACTGCTGGCCCAGACTCGGCGCGGTGTAGCTGATTTTAGCCGAACCATCGTTATTCGCCGCAGTCCCTTTGATAACGGCAAAGATATGGTCGCGATCAGAGATCGCTCGTTCCAAGGGCTTGAGCAACACGGCGCCAACGCCGCTACCAAAAATCGTTCCCTGGCCAGCCGAGTCGAACGGGCGACAATGCCCATCTAAGGAATAAAGGCTCCGCTTTTCCGGTAGGTATCCCTGGGCTTGCGGTACGCGGACCACCGAACCGCCCGCCAGCATCATATCGCAATCATTGAACCTTAGGCTCTGGCACGCCTGGTGGACCGCCACCAAAGACGAGGAGCACGCCGACTGAATTGTGAAGCTGGGACCCGTGAGGTTCAGCTTAAAGGAAACGCGGGTGCTCAGAAAATCCTTGTCGTTATTGATATGCGAAGTGCTTGCTGTCTGGCCGGGAAGATCGGCGTGGTGCAGTTTTGCCAGCAGATAACTTGAAACGATGCCACCGGCGGTCGAAAAAACGCCGACCCTCCCAGGGTAACCAGCGGGGTCATAACCCGCGTTTTCGAACGCCTCCCAGCACACCTCCAGGAACAGCCGGTGCTGTGGGTCCATCAGGGCGGCTTCTTTGGGTGAGTAACCGAAGAACGATGCGTCGAACATTTCGACGTCGCGCAACATCGGTGCCGCCTTTACATAATTGGGGTTGGCCACCAACGACGGTGTGACGCCGGCTGACATAAGTTCTTGATCGGAAAAAAAAGTGATTGATTCAACGCCGTGGCAAAGATTCGTCCAAAATTCTTCAGCCGTAGCCGCTCCAGGGAATCGACAAGACATTCCAATTATCGCGATGTCGACATTCCGCGAGGAGGTACTCATTGTGATACTCGACCTAATGCCGACTGCCTAATCACTCTTCGGTTTTTCGCCTTTCCGTAGAGTATTCAATGTATCAAACATGGTGGTCAAAATTTCTTCTTGAGCCTCAATAAGTTGAACGCGAGCCGAGGTCAATTTTGGGAAGAGCTCTTTAAATGAAACTTCCAGCCTCTTTTTGAAATCTTCGTCAAGGAGATTTCTCCGCGTTCCCGACCGATCCAAGATCATCATCAGAGCTTGTAATTGACGCAAGGTGAAATTCTCGGTCGCCCTAACACGGCTGGGATCTGTAATGTTGCTTTTCGCAATTTCGAGCATTTCGCGTTGGTAGGATAACCAAGGCAATGCCAGCAAAATAAAATTTCTTAAATTGTCTTCGTAAGACTGAGACTGATCTGGCTTGCTGTCATCTGGCATCTCAGCGCCCTTTGCCCTTGAATCATTTTCGCTTTGAGTGTCCTGCGACCGACGGCGCAACTGACTCGGCGCGTCACCTCTGGATGCCATATGAGTTTCGCACCCCGACGATAACGCACCTCAGGTTCGGAGCTCCTTTGCGTATTTATCGCATATTAGGTCTACGGGAGGGCCGCTTGGCGATCAAGATGGCTCTAGGCCTTAAGACGGACCATGTAGTCATTACGGCCATCGACATAGGCATCGGGAGAATGGGTACGCGCGGAGGTGCCCTTGCACGCCGGCGGCCCCGATGCAGTCGCCTGCTCCGGCTCCGGGGCTTGTGGTCGCGCTCTCTCTTATGGTTTGATCCGTTACTTCTCGCTGCGAGGACGGCCGGTGTCGGCGCACCCGACCGGATCTGCTTCTATGCTCGAGCAAATGACCGTCTGCCTCGTAGTCGCAGTTGTTTACCTACCGAGCATTGATATCCAGGAGTAAATTACATGGCGGAAAAAAGAGAGCCTTTTACTTGGACAGGGTGGGGCATGCGCCACGTGAACAGTCACGCGACCGCTGCCTCTACGTACTTACAGAAACTGAGCCAAGCCGCACATCCGTACGACAGGGCCAAAGCTCACGCCGAATTTGTTAAGATGCATCTCGATATGTGCAATGACCGCGCAGAGTTACTCAATGCTGCGGTAGCAGCGGCGAACAACTTTATGGGCAGTTTCGTCCAGGTTTTACAAAAGCACAAGAATCTTGCTGACATGGTGCGCACTTCGCCCAAGCGGAAACGCCGGAGCACCAAAAAGCGACGCAGATAATTTCGTTGGCCATGTCCGCTTTAGTGGACATTTGCAATGCAATAGCGCCTGTCCGCTTCGGGCCAGAAGCGCGCTATGCTTTGCTTCCACGAAACGTGGCGTTACTGTCGGTTCTGCGGCCCGCCGACTAATGGAGCGCCCATGGCTCGAGTTGCACGCGATGCCTCGCTTGCGGGCCTGCCGTCGATGGACGAGGTCTGGGGCTGGCACAAAAAACTCGCGAAGATGGGCCCCCGATATACAGGGAGCCGGGGCCACGTGCGCTTTACCGACTGGCTGCAAGAAAAGTTCTCGGCCGTACCAGGTTTTAAGCTGAGCCCCGACCCCAACAACCGGATATCTTTCAACCGCTGGCTCGCGAAAAAATATTCGCTGTCGATCGATCAGGACGCCACGGGTCGCTCCAAACGGGTAAAGGTCAGTTACTACTACCCGTACTCGGGGAAAACGGGTCCGGGTGGCATCAGCGGCAGGCTGGTAGACCTCGGACAATACAACCCGGTCTGGTCCACGCCGGCATTCTGGGCGCGTGCGTCGGGACAGATCGCGCTGGTGCGGGTGCCGAAGCCCACGTTCTCGCTCGACTTCGGCCAGATACCGATCGGCGGTTTCGATCACGGAAAGAGTTCACTGCAGGCTGCGGCGGCCTACGAAAGGGATGCGAGTCTGGTGACGAACGCGGTGTTCCAGGGGATCGTCGCCGAAGTCCCGTTGCTGGATGCGCGGCTGGCCGGTGTGCGCGGCGTGATCTGCGTCTGGACCGGGATGTCGGACGATCAGGTCGCCAACCAGTACACCCCGATCACCACAAAGTACCCGAACAAGGAGGGATTGCCCAAACGGCAGGACCCCGGATGCCCCGCGCTTTGGGTTGGCGATAAGACCGGGCACTTGCTCGCCGACCGGGCTGCGAGGGGGAACGCCCGGGTCAAGCTGACACTCGACGCCGAGATCACAGAGGGCGCGACGACCGACACAGTGTGGGGCGTACTGCCGGGTACCGGCGCCGATCGCAAACGCGGCCTGATCGTGAACACACACACCGACGGTCCGAACGTCCCTGAGGAAAACGGCGCCCTGGGCTTGCTTGCGCTTGCGCAGTACTTTGCCCGGCGTCAACGAAATCGCGACCTATACTTTGTCATGGTGACCGGGCACTTCCAGCTTTCGCAGTTCATAGCGGATATCCCGAACCAGCGCTTCGTGGTCGGCAATGACGCAACCAGCTTATGGATGGCGCAGAACCCCGCAATCTACCGGAAGGCACTCGCCGGCCTGACGATGGAGCACCTCGGCTGCAAAATGTGGGCCGACAACGCCAACGGAAAGTATGTACATACCGGGCATTACGAGTGGGGCCCCACGTACACGACGCCGAAGCGTGGTTTGACTGACGCGACGAACATGCAGGCCTACCTCGCTGCGGTCCGTGCCACCCGCAATTCCGGTGCCAAAGCCGGTCGGGTAGTCACAATGCTGCCAGCGCCCCTCTTTTTGGGCGAGGGCGCGCCGCTCTACGCCGGCGGCCTTGGAACGGTTTCGCTATGTCCGGTACCATCCTACCTGCTACAGGCGGGCTCTCAAGCACGACCGGAGCTACTAAACCTCGACAAGCTCGACAAACACCTGATCTATGGCCAGATCCAAAGCTTCGCCAGAACCATCAGTACACTGGACGCAGCGGAGGCAGCCGACTCCTGAGCGAATGCTGACGCGCCGCAGCCGCGAGCCTTCGGCTTCGCGTTCGCGCTGAACAGGGCGCCGGATCACACCGTTCATGCGCCAACGATCGCACCACCAGCTTTGGATGGGGCAGCCAATGAGTGCGGCCTTGCGACTGGTGCGGAAGTCGCAATGACCGGTTACAATCTTTTAGTGTGCAGGATGGACACAAGGTCCTGCAGGTTTGAACCCAACGAAGGTCTATTCCGGCGGGCAGCGATGCAGCAAATTGCAGACTGGCTCAAACAGCTCGGTATGCACGAGTACGCCCAGCGCTTCGCTGAGAACGATATTGATTTAGCTATTCTGAATGACCTGACCGATCAAGACCTCGAAAAGATTGGCGTGACGTCGCTCGGCCATCGCCGAAAGCTCTTGCGTGCGATTGCCGATCTCAATGGCGCATCCGCAGCTGTGCCACCTGTCATACTGCGAGCGGCGGATACTGGCGAGCGCCGGCAAGTCATCACGGTGATGTTCGCGGACCTTGTTGGTTCGACCGCACTCTCCGCTCGCATGGATCCGGAAGACCTGCGAGAGCTCAACTCGGCCTATCAGAAATGCGTCGCTGAAGCCGTGCGACGTTTCGGGGGGTTCGTGGCGCGGTATTTCGGCGACGGCGTGCTCGTCTACTTTGGCTACCCCCAGGCCCATGAGGATGACGCCGATCGAGCAGTGCGCGCGGGGTTGGAGGTGATCGCTTCGGTGATCGCACTCAAGACACCGGTCTCGCTGCAGACCCGTGTTGGCATCGCCACTGGGCTGGCCGTTGTCGGCGATCTGATTGAATCGGGCGATGGACTGGAGCGCGGCATCGTCGGCGAGACACCGAACCTTGCAGCTCGTTTGCAGGAGATTGCCGAGCCGAACACAGTGGTCATTGCCGAAGCTACGCGGAGCCTTCTCGGCAATCTTTTCGAGCTAAAGGACCTTGGCACTAGAGACCTTAAGGGCATCGCTGGGCCAGTGCACACTTGGTCGGCGCTGCGGGCGAGCACGGTCGAAAGCCGCTTCGAGGCACTGCATCCGAGCGGTCTGACTGCCCTGGTCGGGCGCGAAGAAGAGACCGAGCTGCTGTTGCGGCGTTGGTCGCGGGTGAAGAGCGGCGAGGGTCGGGCGGTGCTGATTTCCGGTGAAGCGGGCGTCGGCAAGTCGCGGCTCATAGCTGCTCTTCTAGAGAGCCTTACTCCTGAACCGCATACGCGTTTGCGCTATTTCTGCTCGCCCCAGCACACCGACAGCGCGTTTTATCCAATCATCGGTCAGATGGAACGTGCGGCTGGATTGTTACACGACGATACGCCCCCGCAGAAACTCGACAAGCTCGATGCTCTGCTTGCGCAGACTTCGACTTCGATCGAGGACGCCGCACTCATTGTCGAGATGCTTTCGCTGCCCAACGATGGTCGGTATCCAACCCTCGAACTGACGCCGCAGCAGCGCAGGCAAAAAACGCTCGAGGCGCTTACCGCGCAGGTGGAGACGCTGTCGCGGCAAAATCCTGTGCTGATGATCTTCGAGGATTGCCATTGGAACGACCCCTCGACCTTTGAAGCGTTCAGTCGCCTCATAGATCGAATTCTGACACTTAGGGTGCTGTTGCTAGTGGCATTCCGACCGGAATTTGACGCGTCGCCGTGGGTTGGACGGCCTCACGTCAGCTCCCTCATCATCAATCGACTGGCAGGGCACGAGGCTGGTGCCATGATCGACCGCATCGTCGGCAACAGGCTGCTATCGGCGAACATTCGGGAGGACATCATCGAGCGTAGCGACGGTATCCCCTTGTTCGTGGAGGAGATGACCAAGGCGGTATTGGAAGCTGGGGGCGAGACGGCCGCGGAGCGCGCGATTGCCGCGGTTCCGTCCCCGGCACTGGCGGTCCCCGCGAGCCTGTATGCCTCGCTCATGGCGCGGCTCGACCGGCTCGGCGGCCCGCCCAAGGAAGTGGCACAGGTCGCGGCGGCGATCGGCCGCGAGTTTTCGCATGCGCTTCTGAAGGCCGTGTGGCGCAAGCGGGATGTTGAGTTGGGATCAGCGCTTGACCGCCTCATTGCAGCCGGTCTGCTGTTCCGACAGGGTCTGCCGCCGTATGCGACCTATCTATTCAAGCATGCCCTGGTGCGAGACGCCGCTTATGGCACATTGCTGCGCGAACAACGACGCGCGCTGCATGCCCGCGTTGCCGAAACGCTTGAAGTCCAATTCGCCGATATCGCCGAGAGCCGACCGGAGTTGTTGGCACGCCATTGGACCGAGGCCGGCCTGATCGAGAAAGCCGCAAGCCTTTGGGGCAAAGCGGGGCTGCGGTCGCTGGCGCGATCGGCGCTGGTCGAAGCCGCCGAGCAGCTCACGCGGGCCCTCGACCAGATTGCGACCTTGCCCGGCACGCCTGTCGTGCGTCGCGAACAGATCAAGCTGCAGGTCGCACTCGTTAACGCTCTCATGCACGTTAAAGGCTATGCGGCGCCTGAGCTCAAGGCGGCCGTTGAACGGGCGCGTCAATTCATCGAGCGAGCCGAAGCGCTCGGAGAACCTCCCGAAGATCCGCTGCTGCTTTTCTCGGTCCTCTATGGCGTCTGGGCAGCAAACTATGTGGCGTTCAACGGAGACGTGTCGCGCGATCTTGCGTCGCAATTTATGGCGCTCGCAGAGAAGCAAGGGCAGACCGTTCCACTCATGATCGGGCACCGCCTGATGGGTAATTCGCTGACGATAACTGGGGACATCGCTAAAGGCCGGGAGCATTACGATCAGGCGTTCGCACTTTACGATCCTGCCACGCATCGGGCGCTGGCGACGCGTTTTGGCCAAGACGTCGGCGTTTCAACTCTTGTCTATCGAGCGTTGGCCCGGTGGATGCTCGGATATCCCGAGGCTGCACTCGCGGACGTTGATCACGCGCTCGAGGATGCACGTGGCAGTGGCCACGCTGGGACTTTGATGTATGCGCAGTTCCATACATCGTTGACCAATGTCCTCTGCGCAAAATATGCGGCGGCAAATGCGCAATCCAGTGAAGTTGTCCAGTTGGCTGACGAGAAGGGCGCAGCACTATGGAAGGCGTTGGGAACTATGCAAAGTG
>Ga0310910_10000721_pt1 | contig 16904 bp, 11 predicted proteins | sample GREbulkMGHF172_FD_203448 | JGI IMG/M metagenome (GOLD analysis project Ga0310910, IMG submission 203448) | Lab enrichment of tropical soil microbial communities from Luquillo Experimental Forest, Puerto Rico - GRE.bulkMG.HF172 | ecosystem: Environmental > Terrestrial > Soil > Tropical forest >... | reverse complement strand
TGGGGAGAAGCGAAGGTGAAGCTGTAGATAGATTCTCTTATTGTTTGTCGTTATGTCCTCAGGCAATATGGCTTTAAAGCCCTGGGATATTTCACACTGGAGCGAAAGCCGTGCCCACCGGTCGCAGCCCCGACAGCCGCCGTTCAGAACGAGTGGTCAGGAGAAGACGCGCTAGTATTGTCGCCAACATTAGAGGGCAACCCGAGAGATTTCCTTGCCTGATTGTCGACAGCTCGCAGAACGGCTTCAGACTTCGCGGACTCTTCAGCAAACTGAGGCGCGGACAAACCATCGAGGTCATTCCAGAGGATGAGCCTTTCAGCACCGTTTCCTGTAACGTTGTATGGACCGGCGCGCTAGGGTCTAAACAAGAAGGTCAGATCGGAGTGCATGCGGAAAAGGGATGAGACGGCTTGGCGAACCGTTTTAAAAAAAGGGGAATGAAATGCTGCGACGCAGTGCGAATCCGAGTCGTTCCTTCCTGAAGATTCTTCGCAGCCGCCACAGCCCCAGGATAGCGCGAATCGAGGCTAAGCCGGCCAAGGTCGAGGTCTCCGCTCAAATAGAATTCAACCCGACGCTTCATTGGCGAGTGTGCTGTCAGCACGATCCTCTCGGTAAATTAAGCAGCTCGTCACGTTTCCGTTGATGCGCTCCGGCACCAACGCCGATACTTCTCTGATAACCCCCTCCAACGTCGGGCGCACTTCGTCAAGACTCTTTATTTGGGACAGGCGACCTACAGCCAACTCACGCGCCAGCATTTTGCTGGCCTCGCCGAGGCCCATCACCAGAACGCGGCCATAAAGGATTTCATGCTCGACGAAATTCTCGCTCCTCGTCCACGCCAAACACCGGAAACGTTTCTGCGCGGCATCGTAGCCCATCAGGCGGAGATCTTCATTGTGGGTTGGTGCGCACCGCAATAGGCCTTGGGCTGCGAGAGGGATTGCGGTCGCAAGATATTCAAAAAGCTGCTCGTCACCAAGGCCCTCCTCGACGAGCGGTTGCAGACTACGTAGGAGCACACCAAAGAATTCTCTATCCCCAACGCCTGCGATGATGATGTTCGGTGTGAAAAAATGAAACTGGGGAAGCTCCTCGCCGGCCAAACTTACGCTCCCGCGCTCGTCTTTTGCGATTGCCTTGCCGTCGCTGGCTATTGCGACAAAATCTTCCATTAGCCACCCAACGACCAGGGACATTACTGGATCCTTTCGCCGAAAGAGGCAGGGCCAACAGACCCTCCCCAAAACGTGCTCACACCGCTGTTCTCGTGATAGAAGGTCCTCGCTGCCCTCGAAGCCCACCCGTCGGTTTACGGCATCGCATTACTGGAATGCACGCCGTCAGCCCTAAGCCATTACCGTCGAGGCTGACTCGTCAACATGTCCTGAGCTTTTGTATGAAAAACCGCTCATGAGGCGGCTAACGCCGTCAGAACCAACGCAGATGTTCCCTTCCCGTGCATACTAGATGAGCGCGCGACCACTGAAATAAGCCTACACCGAAAATGCGAATCCTAGAAGATGCCCTGTTCCTTCGGAATCACCTCTCTTCGTGGGAAGCTACGAGCCGATACCTATGAAACCGCCACGACTAGTACGGTGGCATCATCCTCAAATTCGCCGGCACAGAACTCGGTGACCAGGTCGAGCAAGAAGCGGTGCAGCGCTTCTGCCGAAAGTTGACGACCACGGAGGGAGGCCGCGACGAGCCGCTTCTCCCCAAATTCCTCCTCCTCTCCGTTTACTGCCTCGGTGACCCCGTCTGTAAACATCACTAGCCGGTCGCCGCGCCGCAAATCGACTTGCCCCTGGCCATAGGCGGCTTCCTGGAAGGCACCCAAAATCAAGCCACCCTCTTCCAGCCGGACCTGAGTCCCATCCTGGTGTGTCAGAGCGGGCGCATTGTGCCCGGCATTGGTGAATTGCAGGGTTCGAGCCTCCACGTCAACCACGGCATAGAACAGGGTAATGAACTTGTCCTCCGTGGTGTTAACCCACATTACGCGGTTCGCCTTCGATACGAGCTCGCTCGGCGAAGTGCTTTCCGTCGCCAACGCCTTGACCACCGCCTGCAGGTTGCACATCAGCAGCGCTGCCGGCATTCCCTTGCCCGACACGTCCCCGATACAGAGACCTAGCTTGCTATCGCTAAGTTTGAAGACATCGAAGTAATCACCCCCCACAACGCGCGCTGGACGCCAACTGCCCGAAATCTCAAGACCCGGGGCCTGTGGAATCTGCTTGGGCAGCAGCCTCTCCTGAATTTCTCGAGCCTCCTGATACTCCTGAGCCTGTTTGCGAAGTCCGAGGTTATAGATCGCCGAAGCTGTCGTGTCGGCTGCCGCGGCCAAGAATTCCATCTCGTCGGGCTCGAATTCCTGGTCCGAAAGTTTCCGACCCAAGCTGATAAATCCGATCGCCTCCTCTCCGCGTCGCATGGGCACAATGAGCGCCGTGCCGAGTTGCCTGACCGCCAGTTGCTCGGCGTCCGGTAAGTGGCTTGGTGGTCGAAACGCGACGCCAGCGGACGCCAGGAGAGGAGTGTTCGAGGCAAAGCGAAGGCCCTTCAGTAACGTTGTCGGCTCGATCCGATCATGGAGACCAACCTCCACGGCGGGCACGAAGGTTTGTTCCCGCAGTGACTTGCGAAAGATCACCGCATTGCGGACTTGCAGTACCTGCACGAGGTGTTCGGCAACAACGTTGAGCAGTGCCGGGAGGTCGGTGATTTCCGTGGTCTTGGCATGCAAGGTTCGCAGGGCGTGGGGGAGGTCCTCTTTTCTCCGAAAGAAGCGTTTGTCGACGATGTTTTGAATCCTCCTGCGGACTGGAACGAAGACCGCAACCGTCGCCAACGTCGCGCCTACCGTGATCCAGGTGCTGTGCACGTCTGCCCTGATGATGAGGAGTCCTCCCAGCCCTCCCGCGAGCGCGAAATACACAGCTGCCACGCATCCACTCACAATCGAGTAGGTAACGGTCTTGCGGATGACGACGTCGATCTCCATCAGCCGATACTTGAGGATGGCAAAGGCAAAGGACAGGGGGATGAAAACGTAGAAAGCTTTTTCAACTACTTCGGCCGCAAAGACGCTGTTCAGTTCAGCGGTGATCGGCAGAAAGCGTTGGAATCCAAACCAGTCAAGAAGGTCTTTCAATCCGTTTAAGAGAAGCACACCCGAAAGACTCACGATCGTTCCCCAGAGGGGCCAGCGCACCTGCTTTCTTTCTTCGATGCCGCTCTCGCGGTAGCTGCGATATAGAGCGACGCACGCGACGATCGAGTAGGTGACAAAGAAAATAATGTACGTGAATCCGAATGCGATGCCGCCAAAGGCCCAGCCAATGGTCTGGCGAGTAGCCTCCGACGGCACAAGCATGAGCACGGAATCCATGCTCGTAATGACTAGAAGCGCGACCAGGCCCAAGACCGTGACCGGTCGAGTTCGGAGCGCGTGCTTCCAACCCTCTGACGTCGCGCGCCTTGCTAGATACGCAACCATCATGAGTACCAAGAGCCAGAAACCAAAAGTCGCTGCGCGGAGGACACGCGGTGGCAAGGAAAGCGTTACGAAGGTTGGAAACCCGACGAATGTCAACAGAGGTGTCAGATAGAGCCAGCGCCACAATTGCGGGTTGTTCTCCAGGATGCGCCGACGCTGGGGGAAAACGAACGCCAAATGAACGAACAAGACCTGCACAAGATATCCGAGGACTGTCAGGACGAAATAGAGAACAACCTGATGCCGGGTCATCTGCGCGAGTGAGCTTGCACCGCGCGACGGAAACTCATCGACATAGACAAGCGGCCGTACGACGAAGAGCGTTGTGGCCGCCAGAGACAACAAATAGAAGATTAGAGCGCGCTCATCCTCGGGTTTACGTCGATAGACGATCGTGCCGAGAACGCAAAAGGCGACTGCCACAGCTAGACTGGTGATGGTGCTGACTTCGATCTGACGCGATCTAAGCGGGGAACTGAGTTGCAATCGCACCATCTCCTGCAACCCGTTTTTGCGCTGGACTTGATAGGTAATCTCATCATGGATTCTGAGTTGATCGTCGAGCTTAGCCAACCGCTCCCAGTCTGAAGTCGGAACGCCGTTAACCGTTAAGAGGACGTCACCTACTACGAGTCCGGCAGCCTCTGCGGGCCCACCCGAGAAGACACGCGACACGGCGCCCGGCTTGAAAAATACCGCCTTTCCTTTGAACCCCTCCGGCATCGCGGGCGCGTAGGAGAACCCGGCCCATCCCTCGTGCTGCCAAGCGACAAAGCGCGCCGCCAGCCAACTCGCTGTGACGACCAGAAGGGAATAGGTAACCGCCAAAATGGTATTTCGCCGTTGAGCCTCAGCCATGCGCGGTCCCGCGGGCACCCCTTTGCGCCCGCACTATAATCTGATGGTGCGCCATTGTATCAGGCCTTCTGAGGCGGCACTGTACTGGCTCCCGGCAAGGGGCAAGGGGGTTGCTCTGCTGATGACTCTGCAGAGTTTTGGGTTGCTTCGAGGGATCGTCGAGCCAGGGTCGAAAATCGTCCGCCTAAGTTGCCATAGCTGGCTGGGGGGTAGTCGGTTCGACGCGGTACCCTAGCCTGCGGAGTTCGCGGATCATTTTTTGAACGCGCGCCTGGCTGGACTTCTGATTGACGTCTGGGCCGCGTTCTTCGTAGCGCATTCCACGGTGCAGTATCTTCCAAGTCAGGCGGCAAAGTTTGTGGGCAATTATCGCAATGGTGTGCTTGTGTCCGGGACGTGGCACATAGCGGCGATAGAGAATCTCGAAGATGCTTCCCTGCGGGCAGGCCTGATGAAGCCTGCGATGCCGCGCGGTAAGGCCGATCGATGAAACAGGAACTCGCCGAGAGTGTTCTGGTTAAAACCAGACCTGATAGGAATCCTCGCTCTTTCTAGCGCGGGGAGGATGTCAAGCGGACAACCTTCCCGAGCGGCGGCTCGGAGCATTTGGTATTGGACTCACCCTTTGCGGGTTTGCTCTGCAGTCCCTCCAGTATTGGCTCGCACTCTTCGATGTGGGCCTAACTTAGCAGCCGATGCGCCCCTCTTCCTTCGCCTTGACCGGTTGGTCGGCAAAGGTCAACCTGCACTACCCCCTGAACAGACTTGTGTGATAGAAAATCAGCTGCATCGTGCGGGTCGGTGTCGCCATGCCAAAGTCGCAACAGGCTCCCGTCAAGCGTCGCGACTTCCTCAAAAGCGCCGCCATGGGTGCAGCTGCGCTCGCGGCCGCTCCTGAGTTAGCGGACGCGAAGCCCGCAGGAGCCACGCCTGGCCCGCGCGTGGCCCCAATCTCTCCGGCAGCCGAATTCGGCACGCCTCCTGCGCTGGAAGTTCTCACGGCCGATCGCACCGGTTCCGATTTTATGGTCGACGTCATCAAATCTCTGGGGATCGCGTACGTTTGCGCCAATCCCGGCTCCGCCTTCCGAGGCCTTCATGAATCCGTAATCAATTACGGCGGTAACAAGGATCCGGAGTTCATCACTTGCTGCCATGAAGAATCCTCAGTTGCTATGGCACATGGCTACGCCAAGATCGAGGGCAAGCCTCTGGCCGTCTTCGCCCATGGCACCGTTGGAATTCAGCATGCCGCGATGGCGATCTATAACGCTTATTGCGACCGCGTACCCGTCTACATCCTCGCTGGAAATATCCTAGATGCCACGAAGCGTATTAACGCCGTCGAGTGGGTACACAGCGTCCAGGACGCGGCAGCAATGGTTCGCGATTATTTGAAATGGGACGATCTGCCGCTTTCTTTGCCCCACTTCGCAGAATCCGCAGTTCGTGCCTACAAAATCGCAATGACTCCGCCGATGATGCCCGTTCTCCTCATCGCCGACGGCGAACTGCAAGAAAATCCCATTCCCAACGATCTGCCGTTGACTATTCCGAAGCTGGCCTTGGCGGCGCCTCCTCAAGGAGATTCTGGGGCGATTGCCGAGGCTGCTCGCCTGTTGGTTGCTGCCGAGAATCCGCTCATCATCGCCGATCGTGCAGCCCGCACTCCTGTTGGCCTGACGCGTCTGATCGAGTTGGCCGAGACGGTGCAAGCTCCGGTAATCGATCAAATGGGCCGCATGAATTTCCCTTCCCGCCATCCTCTGAACCAGACCCAGCGCAGCCGCGAACTGGTTTGCGGCGCCGACGTAATCTTGGGTCTGGAGTGCAGTGATTTCTGGAACGCTCTTCATTCCTTCCGTGATCAAATCCATCGCACGTCGCTACCGCTCACCAAACCAGGAGTGAAGCTCATCAGCATCACCGCCGCCGATCTCTTCTCCAAAAGCAATTACCAAGACTTCCAGCGCTTCCCGCAAGTCGATCTGGACATTGCGGCCGACGCTGAAGCCACGCTGCCATCACTCACCGAATCCATTAAGAGCCAGCTCACTTCTGACCGTAAGCGCGCCCTCGAGGACCGCCGCGCACAATGCGCCGTCGCTCGTCAGGAATCCCTGGAGCGTGCCCGGGAGGCCGCCGGCTACGCTTGGGACGCCAGCCCCATCAGCACGGCGCGCCTCTGCGCCGAGCTATGGGCCCAAATCAAAGATTACGATTGGTCGCTCGTCTCCTTCACCACCTTTGTCAATCGCTGGCCGCAGCGCCTCTGGTCCTTTGACAAATACCACCAATATATTGGCGGCCACGGTGGTGCTGGAATCGGTTACGGCGCTCCCGCCGCGGTGGGCGCCGCCCTGGCCAACCGTAAGTATGGACGGCTCTCCGTCAACATTCAGTGTGACGGCGACCTTATGTATGCGCCGGGCGTTCTCTGGACTGCTGCGCATCATCGCATTCCGCTTCTCACCGTGATGCACAACAACCGAGCCTATCATCAAGAAGTCATGCAGGTGCAAATCATGGCTAATCGGCATAGCCGCGGAGTTGATCGCGCCGGAATTGGGACTATGCTTGACGATCCCGCCATCGACTACAGCAAACTTGCCCAGAGCATGGGCCTACACGCCGAAGGACCGATCACAGATCCCAAAGATCTCGGCCCGGCAATTCGTCGCGCTCTCGAAGTTGTCAAGCGCGGCGAGCCGGCTCTCATCGATGCGTATACTCAGCCCCGCTAGCGCGAACATGCCCCGATCACGCACGTTCGGCGCAGGGTTCTTCGAGGCATCTCTTGCCCTGCTGTGTTGCGCGACGGTAGCTCTGGCGTTTCCGGTCGGGAACACTCAAAAGGGAAAACTCGCGTTCGAAACCCATGGCTGTCCGCAATGTCATGGCAATCAGGGCCAAGGCTTCTCCAATGCGCAAACCCAGGCGCCGCGCATCGGTCCGACTCGCCTTTCGCAAGCCGCCTTCGTCGGCTTCGTCCGCCACCCTGTCGGTAGAATGCCCAGCTATCCCAGCCAGGATATTTCCGACGGTGAGCTCGCTGACCTCTATGGCTTTCTTCAATCGCTCGCGCCTGCAGTCAAAGCCGACCCTGCGTCCGCAAACGCGCAGAATGGGAAGCGCCTTTACATGAGCGATGGCTGCTATGAGTGTCATGGCAAAGAAGGCCAGGGCTCCACGCAAACCGGCGGCTCCCGCATTGGCCCCATCCAGATTCCCTTCCCGGCGTTCGTTGCTTACATTCGCGAGCCCAGTGCGGAGATGCCGCCCTATTCGGCTAAAGCCGTTTCCGATGCCGACCTCGCCGATATCTATGCCTTTCTGCTCACTCGCTCGCAGTCCACACCGGCTAAGTCGATCCCTCTGCTAAACCGATAGGCACTCTCGATCATGGCCCTTTCTCCGCGCTAAGAGAAACCAGCGCGCGACACGATGAGGGCTACCGCCAGCCCTCGTCACCACAAACGACCAGACATTCCCCGAGAGAGAGGCGCTGGAGCGTCTCTTTCAAAGCCGCGCCGTCAACCGTGCGTCTATTGGAGTGAAAGACGATACAGTGCGCAACCATGAGCAGGTAGCGAGAGATCAAGCATGCTCGCTGCTCCTATGTCGTGCCGCTTCCACAGATCCCGAATTCTGTATTCCTTCGACGGCAGACCCAACTCGCTCCATGCATACCGAATCTTTTCCGGACTGGCGGAGATATTGAATACGGCGAGGTAATAGCCGTCCCGAGAAGCGGGCTCTGATAGCCAAAGCACGGTCTTTGCGGTCGAAATGACGGGGTGACTGCCCGTAGACTGCTGGTCAACGGCAATGACCTCACGATTGGTAAGCAAAGAAACGGTCCACTCGTCGGCCGCAGGCAGGTCTCCTCCTATCATGAGTGGCGAGCGGAAAATCGACCATAGCGTGAGCAGCGTTTGCTGCTCGTCACGAGTGAAGCCAGTATCGCGAGGCTTTCCCCAGCCCGGCGCTGGCCCTAGTCGCCCAACCGGGAGCATGTCGGCGTCGGGCCATCCGCCTGCTTGCGTGAATGGTGCCCACCGGGCGGCGTTTGCAAACTGGTCTCCCACTCCTTGTGGGTACGGACGGTCGCTGTGCCATAAATCCCAAATGTCATTGGAAATGCGCCACATTTGCGCGTACTTCCGTAATTCGTCGATCTTCTCTACGGGAGCAGGGCCGGGGGAAAGGCTCAACACGATTGGCCTTCCCGTTTTGTTGAGTGCTGTGCTCAACATCCGTATTTCGTCGCCTCGGTAGGGATTGCTGCTGATACAGTCTGCTTTGACGAAATCCACGCCCCAGTCGGCGTAGAGTCGGGCCAACGAATCGTAGTAGGCTTGCCCCGCTGGCTGGCTGGCGTCGATGCCATAGTTGTCGTAGTTCCACGGGCAGGTGTCGGCTGTGTTTGCGGCTTCGGCCGCACGGTATGGCGATCCGGCAATCGGCAAATTTTCCTTTACCGCTTGCCTGGGAATACCCCGCAGAATGTGGATGCCGAACTTCAATCCGAGTCTGTGCACATAATCGGCCAGAGATGTGAAACCCTCCTCCCCGGCGGCTGAAGGGAATCGGTTCAATGCAGGCGTGTAGCGACCAAAGCGGTCCATGGTGTAGTGCAGCTCCTGAGAGTTGCCTTGAACAGGGTCGGTTACATACCACTCCTCATCAATGACGACATACTGCCAACCGAAGGGTTTTAAATGCGCGGCGAGCCAATCGGCGTTAGCCTTGAAAGCGGCTTCGTTGATCGTGGTGCCATAGCCGTCATAGCTGTTCCAACCCATGGGCGGTCGACTGGCCGTCTGATTCGGTGCAGCAGGTTGAGCAAAAGCGCTCAATGCACTTACAGCGACGGCCAGCACAGTGCACCTAAGTGCATGCTTTCGAGCCTGCTGCATTCGCTAGTTCTCCGACCGCTTGCTGAGGTCTCCAGCCACGAAGCTCGTGACCCACCTTGTACACAGGATCTGAGTGAAGGTGTCGACGACGATCCTCATTGGCGACCCAACACGAAAGACTTCTATATCTCACAGCCCGCGAAGTCAGCGATTTTAGCAGGGAATTTTAGGCCACACTACGAGAGCAGCGGAGCTCGCCTCCCGATGACGGAGTTGTCCGTAGCGACGATGTCCATCACCTCGACCTCGGCGATTAGCTTGGCGATGAGCGCGTTTGCCAGCGACAATTCCCGCCTCCGAAAACATGTTTCAGCAGCGGCCCCGGCTCAAGGTGTGGCCGTTGCCTTTTTCTCATTCAGGAAAGGCCAATTCCTTGAGAGCCTCTATGTTTTGAACCGAGACGGTTTCCCGTCGGACGCTCACCAGGCCCAGGTAGGCCCATTCGGAGAGTAGTCTGCCCACCGTGGAGAAAGTTGTGCCAGTTAACTGTGCCAACTCCTCGCGAGAAAGGTGGATCTCGGTAGCGGTCTTTGTTCGATGCCCCGCTTTGGTGGCCAAGCGAACAAGTGCATGACTTAGGCGAGCTGCAACGTTTGCTGTGGAAACCTCACGGTACCGCTCCTCCAACTCTTCCAATCGCTGGGAGACAATGTTCTGCAAATTCCGTCGAAGCAGGGGAAAGCGGTCTGCCAAGGCTTCAAAAACGCTCGTGTCCCAGACGAGGACTGTAGCATCGTCGAGTGGCTGTGCCGTTGAGCGATGCTTGGATTGGAGGGAAAGTCCTTCCTCACCAACTAAGTCGCCGCTCCAAACAACACGGAGAATCACTTCCGATCCGATTTGACCGAGTTGCATGATCTTTATATTGCCGTGCATCAACAGGATCACGTTTCGGGCTGGATCGCCCTCCAAGAAGATTGTCTGGTGTCGCCGGTATTGGCGTTCGCGCGCACGAGAAACGATTTCTCTGCATTCCGTTTGGGAAATGTCGGCGAACAGCGGTGCGTGTTGAACCAGGGCTGCCCTGCGCAACATCTCAGCTTTTCTTGCGGGAGCCGCAGCGTTTTTCTGGTTGGTTACTTTGGGCCCTTTGGCAGGCGGTTCTTGTGATAGTGCCATGGCCCACCTCCCAACTTCGAATAGCAAAAGCTCCACGCACTTGCAGTGCGAGCCGTCACAACTTTTTGTGCCATTCATCACCTCTTCGAGGCGGCGCTGATAGCCGAAACTTGACTGCCGGACCTGTCAACTCGTACAGTGCTCGCCAGGTTGCCCTCATTGCCCGGGTCAAATCATTGCTAAATCGTACGGTCGCATTTTATCTTTGACGTTTGTCAAGAATGGCTGCACGCGAGGCAACTAGAATTAACTTATTGGCCCACTCCTGACCGCCTGCTGGTACCCGAGCTGCCCAGTAACACCATGAGTGACTCCGAATCCGACAAGCTGAATTTAAGACCTGATAGCAAACAAGGTTCTGGACAGAATGACCGTCAGACACAGCCCGCATCCGAAGAGAGCTGGCAACGTACCACCGATTGGAAAGAGAACAACTTAAGAACGCATTCGGCGGACAAAAGCTATGGCCGAGCCTCGTAGACGATATTGAACGGCGTTTCCGTGGCCCGGCGGAAGCGGCTGAACCCTGCCGAGGTCACAACCTCGCGAATGCGCTTCTCACCCGCCTGGGCACCGAGGCACAGCCCGACTTCCTGCGAGCGAGAGCAAGGCGTGCAGAGCAAGGTTGAAAAGGAGTAGTAAACGCGGCCTACCGGATTGAGGTTGTCCTTCAACTGGTCGTTGGCAAAAGGCTCGACGATCATCCACGTGCCGTCTTTGGTCAAGGACTGCCGGACATGTGCGGAAGCTCCGACTGGGTCGCCCATGTCGTGCAAACAATCAAAGACGGCCACGAAGTCGTAGTCTGAGCCCGGGAACTGTTTTGCCTTGGACACTTCGAAGGTGACACGATCGGCGACGCCTGCCCGTTTGGCGGACTCGCGGGCGTCGTCAATCGACTTGTCATGGTAGTCGAAACCGAAGAAGCGAGACTTGGGGAAGGCCTTGGCCATGAGCAGAGTGGAAGCACCCTTCCCGCAACCGACATCGGCCACGCGGGCTCCGGCCTCCAGTTTCTCTTTGACATCGTGCAGGGCGGGGATCCATGAACTCACGAGATTGGCGGCATAACCCGGCCGGAAGAACTTCTCGCAGCCGTGAAAGACGCCGTCCACATGTTCATGCCAACCCATGCCGGCGCCGGTGCGGAAGGAGTCGGCGATGCGCGGAACCGCCGCGAGCGAGCCCAAGGCAAGCTCGAACGCCCCGGGCAGATAAGCCGGGCTGTCTTCATTGGCCAGCGCGAAGGCCTGTTCGTGGCTCAGGCTGAAGGTGCCCGTTTTCTCGTCGTAGGTGACGTAGCCGCCGGCTGCCTGGGAAGCCAGCCATTCGCGCAAATAGCGCTCGTCGGTTCGTGTCTCGGCGGCGAGCTCGGCGGGAGTGATGGGGCCACGGGCGAGGGCTTTATAAAGGCCAAGTTTTTCCCCGATGACCACCATGCCGGCATGCACTGCGGCGCCAAGGTCGCTCACGAATTGGCCGATAAAGGCATTGAGTCTGTTCATGTCCAGGGGAACCTGCGGCGTACTCATTCGATTGGTCTCCTTTTCTTTAACGGAATTGGCCCTCAATCAAACGCTCAAAGATCGCGGAGTTACGCCATGTCTTGCGGCTCTTCCGGCGCGCAAGCTGCAGCAATGAGCATTCGGCGATTTCCTCGCGAGACGCTCCTCTGGCTCGTGCCTTTTACGCGCCCTTCGATGCAGTACGGGCATTGCGTTTGTGAAAGCAACACCCCAGGCAATGAGCTCGCGATACTTTCTCGCAATGGCCGTCCTCACGGCGAACCATGTTATCCAGGTTGAGCCAAACGTTGAATTCGGCGGCCGCCAGTTTACCATCTCCTTGAGAAATCGCAGATCCCCATCCTCTACGCTGACCCTTCCAAACAAGCTGTATACCATGAGCAAGCGTAGGGGGGCAGGGAGGCTTGAGACGACATGGCAGATATGCCATTGTGCATGGGCAGTTCGGCCATTTGCGGACAGGGCCGCTCGGGGAATGACAGGATCGACGGCAGCCTCCTACCGGCCGGGAGGCTGGCGTTGACTTGCTCACGGCCACCACCTCTCAAGCCTCTCGCGCGCCCGTCATGGTAATTGCAGGGTCTGTTCACCGGAACGCAAGGGATAGGTATGACCCTTCCAGATTAGGCGCGCGGGGACCCCTTCGGGCACGGCGATCTTCGCGCTCGTCCCGCCTCCCGACTGCGCGGTGTAGGAAACCTCGATGCGCCCCTTCCGGTGTGGCATCGTCGCGGTCACATTTTGCAGATGGCCGAGGTGAGGTTCAATCACAATCTCGGAGAACTGTGGCGCGGCAGGGCGAATCCCTGCGACCAGACGGAGCAAATCAAAATTGGGATGTGCGCTCCACGCGTGCGAATCTGAACGCGTGGGCTCGGGGGTCTCCGCCCAAGTGGTAAGTCCCATCTTCAGCATGTCGCGCCACGGCTGCAGTGTGGAGAGATAAGCGTCCGCCATGCCGGCGTGTTCCATCGCCCGCGCCAGGTAAAATCGGAAGTAATAGCTCGCTTCCGACAACGCGAGAGCGTCAGTTCTCGCGCCACGACCGGGCGCGGCCAGAACCTTCTCGAGCACGCTCTTCTGCTTGTCGCGGGGAATCACATCCAGCCAGACCGCCAACGCATTCGCGTGTTGACTAAAGTGCGACCGCCGGGGAGTATCGGCAATCAGTCCCGCCTTTTCATCCCAGCAAAGTTTGCGGACCGCTTCCGAGGCCTTATCTGCACGCTCACTGTAGATCTTCGCTCGCGTGGCATCGCCGAGACGCTGTTCGAGTTCCGCCGCGTTGCGCAACGCTTCAATGAATTGCAGCGTGATCGGAGTCGATCCTCCGTCTGCATCTTGCGGCGGCACGCCTGCTCGAAAGTCGTGAGTCCAATCTAGGAAAGGCCACCACGGCAGCTTTCCCATCAATCCATCGGCGCGCTGGTGTCGCAGAAACCAATCCAGCACGGTTCGTGTTCCCGGGAAATGCCCGCGCACGAACTCCGCGTCGTCGCGATAGGTAAAAAAATCGTGCAACATCCCAACCCATATCAACGAAAACGTCGGGATGAACTGCGGAAGCTGCGAAGGATAGCGGCTCGCAGTAATTCCATCCGGTATGCGCGAGCTGTCGATGGCATCGATAGCCTGCCGCGCCAGCCTGTCATCGCCGCTGACGACATACGAGACGAGTGCCTGGATGCGCGTGTCGCCCACATATTGCAGCCGCTCCCAGTACGGCGTGTCCATGTACGTTTCGTGCGCACACAGCCGCGCCGTTCGCCAACCGACTTCCCAGATCTTCGCCAATTCTGGATCGCTCGCAGCAAAACGGGCTTCCTCTCGGAATGGATAGGCGGTGAACCACACGCGCAGCTTCTCGACTTCGAGAGGTTGGTCGCCGGTCGTCACGTCGATCTGCAGATACCTCCAGGTTCGCCAAATCAGCGGAGTGAAGGACCGATTGTTTCCTCCGTCCGCGATAAACTCGTCGAACAGGCCGAGAATGTGTCTGCCTTGCGTTTCGTTGCGATTCCCTTTTCTCCCTTGTTCGTCCAGCAAGGCCTCTGCATAAGTAAGTCGCACGCGTGCATCGGCGCCTCCGCTCAAGATAATCTCGGGGTAGGCCGTGGTCAGCGTGCCGGCATCGAGTAGCACCGACGCTTTTGCGCGCGCTGCGACGCGAAAACTGGTCGGTTGCTCCTTTTGTGAGTCGAGCCCGGAACTCGCGACCTCTAGCCCGAGCGGTATTTCCGAATACTCCATCCGTGGCAACGGATCGGGCTCGAACATCCAAATGGTTCGCGAATCCGAAGACTCGCGCGCCGCGCCCTTGCCGAGCATGGTTGCCTTTCTCCACGCAGTCGGGCGGCCTTCGCTCGCGACTGGCGCGCGGTTCCAATCCCAGTCGTAGCGACGCCCGTCGATGATTTCTCCCGGCGGTCCCGCGTAATACCAGCGCAGCAGGGACATAAAATCCGTGGCCGAAGCTTCATGCCCGTTTTCGATTTCGGCTTCCCAGGAGTCATCTGTGTTCGCGATTTGCTCCGCCTCGCCATCGCCTTGCAAGATGAAACCCATACGCGAGGTCATTTGCCCGAGAGGCGCTTGTGTCCCGAAGTTCCAGACCGTCGCTCCGATTTCGTTCTTCCCGGTGTGCAAAAAAGGCCTGAGGTCGAAGGTCTCATATTTCCAATGACTTAAGTCGCTGCTCGCGGGGCCTTCGCCAATGCGCGTAGCATTCACAAATAAAATAAAGCGGTTGTCGGCGCTGACGTGCACCACAAATTCTTTTGAAAGGTCCGTCAAGTCGATGGTTTTGCGAAAATGGAAAACGCCCGCGTCTCGCTGCGGCGCCCCGGGACAAGCAATCCATTGCGCCGACCAGTGCTCGCCGGCGAAGGCTGCGTGCGCCGCGTTTTGGCCGCGACCGCCCGCAGCAACTTCGGATGCGCAGATCATGACCAGAGCCGCACAATTGGAGAATCGAAAGGAAGGCCGCATAGCGACGCTAAGTTAGCAAGGTTTCGACCAACAGGTCCAGCTGAGCACGCTCGAGCGCTCGAGCGGATCGGAAAGGTGGGAAACCTGAGTCGCTGTCAGTCGACGCCGGTGCGGAAACGGCCAAGTAGCCGGTAAGACTTCTCCTCGATTCTTCTGAAGCGCATAGCACCTCCAAAGACGGGTTTGCACTCGGGTAACCGACGATTCAACCAGGACAGCGAGCCAGCCGTGCTAGGATTCTTCCCCTGCAAGCATCCCTTCACGGAGGAGGCAACAGCTCCATGGCACGCAAAGTGGCTTATTGGGTGAGCACAGGTCTGGTGGCGGCGATGTCGCTCTTTGCCGGATTCGCTTACCTGTCAGGCAACCCGCAGGCGGCTCAGGGATTCGCTCACGTGGGATACCCGCAACAACTGAGGATTATTCTGGGGATCGCCAAACCTCTTGGCGCGATCGCGCTGCTCGTACCGGGCGTGGCCAAGCTCAAAGAGTGGGCCTATGCCGGATTCACATTCGCTTGGATCTCTGCGTTTTTTGCGCACTATCTTGCTGGAGATGGGCCAAGAGCATTCTCTCCGCTGGTGTTATTGGTGCTCCTAGCCGTCTCTTACTTTACCCGCCCGGCGAGTCGCCAGGATCAGGCCAAAGTCGCCCCGAATTAGGTCGTGCACCGGATTCTAACTGTCCTAAGACTTAGACGATGGACGGGCTGAAGGGCCACCGACGTCTCGGAAGGAGTTTCTCACAACCACGCCGAAGGCGTGGCACTGGCTCGTGGGAATCCTCGCTCTTTCTAGGGCGGGGAACTTGTCAATCCTGATGTAGAGCTGCCATGGGGTCAACACGCGTAGCACGGCGCGCGGGAATGTAAGTCGCTAACAAGGCCACGATGAAAATCGCCGCCGGGACGATGAAGTAGAGTTTCGGCTCGCCAAGGCGAAGGTCATAAAACATGGCTTCAAAAACTTTGGGCAACGGCAGCGCCATGGATAATCCAATGGCCCCACCGATTGCCGCCATTTTCATGCCTTCCCGCAAAACCATCCGCAGTACGTCCGCGCTTCCCGCCCCCAGCGCCATGCGGATGCCGATTTCGTGCGTCCGCTGGCCCACAGAATAAGCAATAAGCCCGTAAATCCCGATCGCCGAAAGGAGCAACGCGAGCATCGCGAAGCTGCCGAGCACTCGCGCGAAGAATGAGTCTCCATGCTCCTCGCGCTCGATGAGAGCGGCCATGCTCATCACCCGATCGAGAGGAAGATCGGCATCCCCCTGCGCCATTGCATTGCGCATTGCGGAGGTAAAAGCGCCCGGATCGGAATTGGTCCGCAGCATGAGCGAAAATGAGTTCACTGGCCGCTGCAAGAATGCCTCGTAGACTGCCGGGTCCTCGCGAACCCCTTCGAAAAACGTTTTCACATTTGCTACCACGCCGACGATTTCGCTCCACTCCGGCGTTGCGCCGACCACATCCAAGCGGATCTGTTTCCCGAGCGGCTCCTGATCCTTCAAAAAGCGACGGACGAACTCCTGGCTCACCACAACGACCCGCGGCGCCCCCGCGTTATCCGTTTCGGCAAAGGTCCGGCCGCGCAGCAGCGGAATGCCTGCCGTGCGGAAATAATCGGCGGTCACGACCACATCGAGCGTGGTGGGCCGGTGGTTTTCGGGCTCGGGCTCTCCTTTTACCAGGAAGGTGACGCTGCCCGGCCCGTTTGCAGGCAAGTCCGAAGAAATGGCCGCGGCTCGGACGCCAGGAATCTGCTGGAGACGTGGAAGCATAACCTCAACGAAGCGGGCTTGCTGGGACGAGTCTTGGTATCGAGTTTTGTCAAGGGTCACAGCGGCAGTCAGGAGGTGATCGGGTGGGAAGCCCAGATTCTGATGGGTAAGGAGATAGATTCCTCGGACGAGCAGTCCGGTCCCTACCAGCAGAAGCAATGCGAGAGCGATTTCCGCCGTGACGAGGACGGTGCGCAAACG
>Ga0310910_10000710_pt1 | contig 16990 bp, 13 predicted proteins | sample GREbulkMGHF172_FD_203448 | JGI IMG/M metagenome (GOLD analysis project Ga0310910, IMG submission 203448) | Lab enrichment of tropical soil microbial communities from Luquillo Experimental Forest, Puerto Rico - GRE.bulkMG.HF172 | ecosystem: Environmental > Terrestrial > Soil > Tropical forest >... | reverse complement strand
GCTCGCAATTCCACCATCCTAAATAAGCGCACCTTCTGTCCGGCCGCGGCCGGACGCGACAAAACAACCCTTCGCCGGGATTCTCTCGACTTTGGTTGGTCCAGAGCCGGTCAAATATGGTCTTCACCGCCGATCAGACCCTGCTGCAACGCCTGCGCCTCCGCTTGAAATCGCTCCCACTTCTCCGGCAACAGCTCCCCTTCGAGATCCTTGCCGACCTCAGCCATAATCGACTGCTCTCTGCCCTTCAGCATTCTGATCACATGCGTCCATTCCTGGCGGGCGGAGATCGGATCGGAGCATCGGACTAGAAAGCCTGTATCGACTGAAGGCGATAGAAGCGCGTCCACGGTCGCCGCAAACCCGCCTTTCCCAAGGTGTTGTTGCAGCGTTCCAGCGTCAAGCCCTGGCCGTAAGGCTTGGAGCCGTAAAATCTCAGCCCGTAGCCTGACGAAATCGGCCTCGGGGAGGTCGAGAGAAGCGAACTCCTCCGCGACCTCGTCGATCAAACCTGGGAAATGGAGAAGAATGCGGAATAGCAGCTCGCGCTGCAGGCGCCCCGGTGGGCGCGGCAGCGGCGGTGGGCCGTCGCGGACGGCCGCACCAGGCCGCTTGCGCAGGTCTTTGCGGCGCGCCTGCCATGGGTCGCAAAGTTGCTTGAACAATAGCGTAAACTCGGAGCGGACGATGGGGTCGGATATGCCCCGCACGTGCTCCAGTAGACGGCTCTGGATGCCGGCGAGCCGTTCAGGCGTATTACGCGATCTGCCGCGGACTTCGGATTCCCAGAGTACGTCCGCCAGCGGGCGTGCAGCCGCGAGGATCTGCTCGAAAGTCAGGCGCCCCATTGTGCGGATGATTGAATCGGGATCCTGCCCGGCGGGGAGGGTCGCGAAGCGCAGGCTGCGCGCGGGGCGCAGCAGTGGCAAGGCGCGGTGCAACGCCCGTAAGGCGGCTTGCTCTCCCGGCGCGTCGCCGTCGAAGCATAGGACAGGCTCGGCCCCCAAGCGCCAAAGCTCGTGCAGCTGGAACTCGGTCAATGCCGTTCCGAGCGGCGCCACCGCGCCTGAAAAACCGGCGCGATGCAGAGCAATGACATCCATATACCCTTCGGTGACGATAACACTCGCCCCGTCCCGGGCACCGCGCGCGGCAGACCAGCCGTAAAGCACGCGTCCCTTCTCAAACGCCGGTGATTCTGGCGAATTCAGATATTTAGGTTGACCGTCACCGATTACACGACCGCCGAAGGCGATCACCCGGCCGGTCCTGCCGCCAATCGGAAACATTATTCTGCTGCGGAAATAGTCGATCGGCTCGCCCTCGGCGGGGCTCGAAGGTCGACGCAGAAGTCCGGCCTCGATCAACAGTGATTCGGGAAAATCGCCTGAGAGGCTGCGGCGCAACGCCTGTCGGTCATCCGGCGCCCAACCCAAGCGAAACCGCCGGATCGTCTCGGCATCAAGACCTCGTTCCTCGAGATAATTTCGCGCACGAGCGCCCGCAGGCGACGCCAGACGAGCCTCATAGAAGGCCGCAGCAGCCTCTAACGCCTCAAGCAAGGTTTTTTGCTGCTGCGCGCGCTCGCGCTCTTGCGGGGTCGCGCGCAGCACAGAGAGCCCAGCTTCGCCCGCTAGTTTCTCGATTGCTTCGATGAAGTCGAGATTCTCGTTGCGCATGACGAAGCCGATCGCATCGCCATGCGCACCACAGCCAAAGCAGTGAAAAAAGGATTTGTCTTCGACAACGTAAAAGGAGGGCGTCTTTTCGTGATGGAAGGGGCACAGCCCGGCATATTCGCGGCCGCGCCGAACAAGCTTCACGCTGCGGCCGATCAAGCCGGAAAGCGAAATCCGGCTGCGCAATTCGTCGAGGAAGCCGGGTGGAAACGCCATTCGGTTACCTCCTCTCTGTCGGTTGATGGGTAAGGGAGGAGTCCCGACCGTCTCCCCACGCAGGCAAGGGGAGAAAAAAAATTGCTAATCTCGGCATTCGAGCGACTGCGCCGAATGTCAACCCAGGAGTCGCTTCACGCCCGCCCCCACTCGGGCAAATCGATGACCCCTACGTGGCGCTCGCGCAGCGCCGCCATGACCCGCCCCGTGTCTTTCATGCTGACTGCCCCTGTCTCCGTGATCAAGGCTGCCACCGCCGCCTCGATATCGACCTCATCGAGTTGGCGAGGCAGAAAGCTCTCGATCACCGCGATCTCCTCACCTGCCCGCTGCACCAGCTCGTCGCGCTTGCCCTGCTCAAAAAGTGCGATCGATTCGCGTCGCTGCCTGATCATCGCCTGCAGCATCCGCTGAATCTCGCGATCGGAGAGACCTTCGGCGTTGCCGCGTCCCCGCGCGGCGACGTCGCGCTCCATGAACCTACCCAGAATCAGGCGAATCGTTGAGACCCTCCGCATCTCACGCGCCTTCATCGCCTGCCGCTTGAGCCGGTTGGCGAAGGCTTGACGCAGCATCGCAAGGCTCCCCCTCGATCAGAGTCTCAATGCTATCGCGTTTAACGGACCGCAGCAATTCTGCATGTCTTCTTCTAACTATTTGAAACAGCGTTAAGTTCGGACCGGCGTAGGGTTGACGCCGGGAGCCTCCGGAGGGTATTCCTTGCAATTGCCTCGCCGCTCGCCCCTGGTCGCGCCAACAGCGTCCCGGTAGACTGCGGCTGGCCGCCAGGATCTCCCCGCCGATGCGCGACCCGACACCGCGACCGCCTGACTGCAACGCTGCGCTCGTGCTCGCCGACGGTACCGTGTTTTGGGGCCGTGGGCTCGGCGCTATCGGGACGGGGGTCGGCGAAGTTTGCTTCAATACCGCGGTCACGGGGTATCAGGAGATCCTCACCGACCCTTCTTACGCCGGGCAGATCATCACCTTCACTTTTCCCCACATCGGCAATGTGGGCGCAAATAGGGAGGATATCGAGGCCACCACCGCCGCCGCGCGCGGGCTGATCCTGAGAGCGTCGATTACCGAAGCGGCAAACCACCGCGCAACCCAGTCGCTCGACTCATGGTTGAGAAGCCACGGGCTCATTGGCATCGGGGGCGTCGATACCCGACGGCTGACGGCGCGTATCCGCGATCTCGGACCTCCTACCGCCGTCATCGCACACGTTCCCGACGGACCGCTCGAAATCCCTTCGCTGCGGGCCCGGGCTCGCGCCTGGCCGGGTCTCGAAGGTATGGATCTCGCCAAAGAAGTGACATGCCGCCAAACCTACGAGTGGGACGAAACGGTATGGAATCGAAATCGCGGCTATGGTCTCCAACAGAGTTTCCGTTACCGCATTGCTGCGATTGATTACGGCGTCAAGCGCAACATCCTGCGAATGCTCGCGTCACACGGCTGCCACGTCACCGTCGTCCCCGCCACTGCCTCGACGCAGGACATTATGCGCCATCGGCCCGACGGCATTTTCTTGTCGAACGGCCCAGGGGACCCGGCTGCGACCGGCACCTACGCAGTGCCCGTGCTGCGCGACTTGTTGGCTTCGGGCAAACCCATCTTCGGCATCTGTCTCGGTCATCAGTTGCTAGCGCTGGCTCTCGGCGGGAGGACCCGCAAGATGGCGCGCGGTCACCGCGGGGCCAATCACCCGGTCAAGGATCTGCAGACGGGCAGGATAGAGATTACCAGCCAAAACCATGGGTTTGTCGTTGACGCGGAAAGCTTGCCGAAAAACGTCGAGGCGACGCATCTCTCGCTCTTCGACAACAGCAATGAAGGCTTGCGGATGATCGGCAAACCGGTCTTTTCCGTGCAATATCACCCCGAAGCGAGCCCCGGTCCACACGACAGCCATTACCTGTTCGAGCGTTTCGTCCGGCTGATGGGCGGGAATGCCTAAGCGCACCGACATCGATAGCATTCTGATCATCGGGGCCGGTCCGATCGTCATCGGGCAAGCTTGCGAGTTCGACTATTCCGGGACCCAAGCTTGCAAGGCTCTGAAAAGCGAAGGGTATCGAATCGTGCTCGTGAATTCGAACCCGGCCACGATCATGACCGACCCGGAGCTGGCCGATGCCACCTATATCGAGCCGGTGACCTCCGAGATGGTCGCGAAGATCATCGCCCGTGAGCGGCCAGACGCTCTGTTGCCGACGATGGGCGGGCAGACCGCTCTCAACACGGCCATGGTACTCGCCCGCTCAGGCGTGCTCGAACGCTACAGAGTGGAGCTGATCGGCGCCAGCGAAGAGACGATCGCCAAGGCCGAGGACCGCCAACTCTTCCGCCAGGCAATGGACAAGATCGGCCTTGCCTCACCGAAGAGCCGGCTCGTAGGCTCGGTCGACCAAGCGGTCGCGGCTCTCGAGACGACCGGATTGCCGGCGATCATCAGACCGTCGTTTACCTTGGGCGGCACCGGTGCCGGTATCGCCTATAACGCCCGGGAGTTCGAGGACATTGTCCGCGGCGGGCTCAGGGCTTCGCCGACGCACGAGGTGCTGATCGAGGAGTCCGTCCTCGGCTGGAAAGAATACGAGATGGAGGTGGTCCGCGATCGAACGGACAACTGCATCATCGTATGCTCGATCGAAAATTTAGACCCGATGGGGATACATACGGGCGATTCGGTTTGCGTCGCACCGGCGTTGACCCTGACCGACAAAGAATACCAGTTGATGCGCAACGCCGCGATCGCCGTATTGCGCGAGATCGGCGTCGACACCGGCGGATCGAACGTGCAGTTCGCGGTCCGACCCAACGATGGCCGTCTTGTGGTCATCGAAATGAACCCCCGGGTTTCGCGCTCCTCGGCTCTTGCCTCCAAAGCAACCGGCTTTCCGATCGCCAAGATCGCCGCCAAACTCGCTGTCGGTTACACCCTCGACGAGCTGGACAACGAAATAACCCAATCCACCCCGGCCTCGTTCGAACCGACGATCGATTACATCGTTACCAAGATGCCGCGTTTTACGTTCGAAAAATTTCCGGGAACTGAGCCGCTGCTGACGAACTCGATGAAATCGGTCGGCGAGGCGATGGCGATCGGACGCAGCTTCGCCGAATCGGTGCAGAAGGCGCTGCGCTCGCTGGAAACGGGTCTCAGCGGCTTCGACGAGGTTACAATCGAGGGAGTGGAGAGCGCCGGCAAGGACGCGGTCAAAGCCGCGTTAGCCAAACCCTCACCAGATCGCCTGCTGCTGATCGCCCAGGCCTACCGGCACGGGCTAACGACGACGGAGATCCATGCCGCATGCCATTTCGAGTCCTGGTTCCTCGACCGCATCCAAGAGATCGTCGAGGTCGAGGACCGTGTACGGCGGGACGGGTTGCCGCAGGATCGCACTGCATTTTTGCGATTGAAGCAGATGGGCTTCTCCGATGCGCGCCTCGGCAAGCTGGTAGGGCTCGGCGAGGAGGCAATATCCGCGCGCCGTCGAGATTACGACCTGCGGCCGGTCTATAAGCGCATCGACACTTGCGCGGCCGAGTTCCCTTCACTCACCCCATACTTGTACTCCTCGTATGAAGGCGACGGGTCCGGTTCGTCGGAATGCGAGGCCGACCCGAGTGACCGGCGAAAGGTGATTATTCTGGGCGGCGGCCCCAACCGAATCGGACAGGGTATAGAGTTCGACTATTGCTGCGTGCACGCTGCTTATAGTCTGCGTGAAGCGGCTATCGAAACGATCATGATCAACTGCAACCCGGAGACCGTGTCGACGGATTACGACACTTCCGACCGACTTTATTTCGAGCCATTGACCACCGAAGATGTGATCGAGATCGTGCGTGTCGAAGAGCGCCGCGGGTCCCTGCTGGGGGTCATCGTGCAGTTCGGCGGGCAAACCCCGCTCAAGCTTGCGGCGGCATTGGAGAGGGCGCGGGTCCCGATCCTCGGGACTTCGCCCGACGCGATCGATCTCGCCGAGGACCGCAGCCGTTTCCAAGGCCTTCTCAGCGCCCTCGGATTGCGCCAAGCGGTCAACGGCACAGCGTGCTCGGTGAGCGAGGCCGAAGAGATTGCCTCCCGCATCGGCTATCCGGTGATGATTCGCCCGTCTTACGTTCTCGGTGGGCGGGCGATGGAGATTGTCCACGACGGCGCCGCGCTTGGGCGGTACATGCGCGATGCCGCCAGGGTATCCGGGACGAGCCCGGTACTAATCGACCGTTATCTAAAAGACGCAATAGAGGTCGATGTCGACGCTGTGTCCGACGGATTAACCGTCGAAGTAGCCGGTATAATGGAGCATATAGAGGAGGCGGGAATTCATTCTGGCGACAGCGCCTGCTCTCTACCGCCGTACAGTCTCGACCGCGAGATCATCGTTGAGATCGAGCGACAGACCGTCGCCTTGGCCCGGGCACTCGATGTAGTCGGGTTGATGAATGTTCAGTTCGCTGTCAAAGGCAATGAAATCTACGTCCTCGAGGTCAATCCGCGCGCCTCGCGGACGGTTCCGTTTGTCGCCAAGGCGATTGGCGTTCCAATCGCCAAGATGGCCGCACGGGTCATGACAGGCGATCGTCTCGACCCGAGCATCTCCCGCCTTCGCCGCTCGCGTCTTGCGAACGGAGGCCATGTCGCGGTCAAGGAAGCCGTCTTCCCGTTTGCCCGTTTCCCGGGCGTGGATCTGATTCTTGGTCCTGAGATGAAGTCGACCGGGGAGGTAATGGGGCTCGACACCGATTTCGGACGCGCCTTTGCAAAGTCACAGCTCGGCAGCGGAACCAACTTGCCGTTCGAGGGCCATGTCTTTGTCTCGGTGCGGGATCGAGACAAGACCGCGCTCGTGGAGCTTTGCCGCCAGCTCGTCGAGATGGGCTTCGCATTGGTCGCGACCAGCGGCACCGCTCAGGCCCTGATCACCCAAGGGTTGTCGGTGGCGCGCATCAACAAGGTGAGCGATGGGCACCCTCACATTGTCGATTTGATGTCGAACGGCGGCGTCCAGCTGGTCTTCAACACGACGGAGGGTGCGCAAGCGATCGCCGATAGCTTCAGCCTAAGACGCAGCGCGCTGACCAACAGCATCCCATATTACACGACGGTCGCCGGCGCGCGGGCGGCGGTGCAGGCGATCAAGGCGCTGCGCGCTGGCAGCCTTGAAGTTGCGCCTCTGCAGTCATACCTTTGAGTGCCCCGCGGCAACCCTTGCCGCGGTATTTGTGAGCAAGATGCGAACCATTTTTCGATGAACAAGATCCCGATGACAGCCGATGGCTACAATCGGCTCCGGGAGGAGCTGAAGCGCTTAAAAACCGTCGACCGGCCGGCGATCATCCGTGCCATCGCTGAAGCTCGAGACCATGGCGACTTGGCCGAGAATGCAGAATATCACTCCGCGCGCGACCGACAGAGCTTTATCGAAGGCCGGCTGGCCGAAATCGAGGACAAAGTCGCGCGTGCTGAAGTCATCGACGTCTCCAAGCTGTCGGGGTCGGTGATCAAATTCGGGGCTAGGGTCAAGCTTGCGGACGAGGAGACCGACGAGGAACAGACCTTTCAAATCGTCGGCGAGGACGAAGCCGATATCAGTCAGGGACGGCTTTCGGTGACATCTCCGCTAGCACGGGCGCTGATCGGCAAGCGAACAGGGGAGAGCGTCGAGGTCTCCACCCCGCGCGGGGCCAAATCCTATGAGGTGGTCACCGTCGCCTTCGGCTGACGTCGATTCGCTTTTCCGGGGTGAAAGGGCCAACCTCGGGTAAGACGGTCATCGCATAGTCCAGGGGCACCTCTTGCCGTGTGCAAGAGGCTCGCGTAAACGGAAGCGATGCCCTTTGTTGCGCCGACAGACGCTCCCGGGTTGCTCGAAACCCCCGGCGATCGATCGCCGGTCGCCTGGGTTTTGTACGACGGCAAGGCAGGAATGGCGAGCCAGGCGCTCGGCCTTGCCGAAGCTACAGGGCTGCCGTTCATCGAGAAGCTCCTTGGTATCCGCTTCCCCTGGGCCTGTTTGCCGCCGCAGCTTTGGTTCTGGCCGCTCCATGCGGCCCGAGATCACGGCACGAGCTTGCGACCACCCTGGCCCGATGCGGTCATCGCTTGCGGCCGAAATGCAGCGATGCCGGCACTGTCGATCCGGCGTGCCAGCGGCGGGCGTACCGTCGCTGCTCATATCCAGAACCCTGGGATCGGCTACGCCGAGTTCGACCTGCTGATTGTGCCCGAGCACGATTGTCTACACGGACCCCGGGTGATCGTTACGCGCGGCGCCGTCCATCGGGTTACGCGAGCAAGGCTTACGGCCGAACGGTACCGCTTTCCGGCGCTGGCGACGATGCCGCGGCCGATCGTGTCGGTACTGATCGGCGGAACCAACAGAGCCTATCGGTTGACGCTCAGGCGCGTCGACGAGATCGCCGAGACGCTCGTCAGGATCCTGCGTAGAGATGGCGGCTCGGTGCTTGTCACCCCGTCGCGGCGGACTGGGGCGGCGGGGCTGGCGCTGCTGCGTGAGCGTCTTGCGGGCTTTTCTGCCGCAATCTGGGATGGCTCAGGAGAAAATCCCTATTTCGCGTATCTGGCCCTCGCCGACGCAGTGCTGGTGACCGCCGATTCAGTCTCGATGATCAGCGAAGCAGCTGCCACCGGCAAACCGGTTCATGTTCTTGACCTAGATGGTGGCAACTTCAAGTTCGCCCGCTTTCACGAGACGATGCAGGCGGCCGGCATCACTAGGCCGTTTTCTGGTCGCATCGAGTCCTGGTCCTATTCGGTGCCGGATGACACGGCGCGCGCAGGCGCTGCGCTGCGAGCACTCGTACTCGGACGGCAAAAGCAAGCATGAAGGCAGTCGTGGTCTATATCGGGATGGTTGCCTTCGTGGTGGCGATCTTTCTCTTAGCACCCCAGGTTGACCTGGCGATCAGTGGGTTGTTCTACAAACCCGAGCGCGGCTTTGTGTTGGCAAGTTGGAAGCCGATCGTGTTGCTGTTTCATACGATCCCTTGGATTGCCTGGGGCGCGCTAATTCTCGCCGCGATCGGCGCATCCTGGCTGCTCCTTCTCGGCCGGCCGCTGTGGCAGCTGGACCGCAAGGCGCTGATTTTTCTCGTTGCGTCGATGGTTGCCGGCCCTGGACTTCTCGCAAACACTTTTTTTAAGGATCATTGGGGACGAGCACGGCCCGTGCAGATAGAAGAGTTTGGCGGAACCCATCAGTTCACGCCGGCGCCGCTGCTCGCAGCCGAGTGCAATCGCAACTGTGCGTTCGTTGCCGGTCACGCCGCACTCGCCTTCTCGCTCGTCTCTTTCGCTTTCCTGCTTCCCCCGGGCTATTCTCGACGGCGCGGAATAACAGCTGCGCTTGGTTTCGGCGCGTTCGTTGGGGTGGGCCGCATCGCGCAAGGTGCGCACTTTCTATCGGATGTTGTGTACGCGGGCTTGCTCGTCTACGGTACAACTGCTCTGCTCCACTGGTGGATCGTCGGTCGCGACGGTCTCGCGGCGCCGACCCTCCTCCGCTTCTATCGATCGATCCTGGGTAATGCGGTTGCCGCACGCGTGTTGGTGGACCGAGCTTGCGGTTCGCCCGCGATTCGCCTGGTTTGGGCGTCGGCCGCGACGACACTCCTCATGGTGGTGTCTATCATAGTGGCCGATCGGCCGCTCGCGCTGTTTTTTCAGAGCCGAGATCACGACCTGCGATCGCTCTTCGATCTCACCGGGCGGCTAGGTTTGACTTATGGTTACCTAACCGTATTCGGTCTTGCCTTCATCGTGTTGCATTGGGGCGGCGTGCTCCCCCGACTGCAGCGTCTCGCCCAACCCTTGCGCGCGCTGTCAGGAGTTCCGGCGTTCCTGTTTCTTTCGATCGCCGCCTCGGGCGTCGTCGTCGATGTGTTAAAGGTCGTATTTGGACGAGCCCGCCCAAAACTGCTTTTTCAATCCGACGTGTACGGCTTTGCTTGGCTCATGTGGCAGCCCGACCACTGGTCGTTTCCCTCCGGGCATAGCGCCACGATCGTCGCAATGATGACGGCTCTTTGGTTTCTTTGGCCGCAGCACCTTCTTTTCTACATCCTCGTGGCCGCGATCGTGTGTGTGAGCCGCGTCGTGGTAGGTGCCCATTACCTCGGGGACACGGTCGCCGGCGCGCTGATCGCTGTGCTGACCACTCACTATATGGCCCAGGTCTTCGCCAAATGGGGCATCGATTTGGGTTTGGCGCGCCATGGTTTCGGCGCTTCGCGAGAAGCGCCGCCGTGGCCTTGCCGACGCCTCGCCAGAATTTCGGCCGGCCGTGATCAAGCCGGCTCGCGGTAATTCAGGCGGCTCCTTGCGCCCTCCGCAAACGGTGTAGTATCGGAGCGAGGTAGCCCGCCTCACCCGAAATCCGCTTTCCGCCATGGCCCTGCGAATAGAGACCTTCGACAACGTCCGCGGGGGGAACACGCTTTACAAGGCGCTGACCCATCCGAGCGCTGCCCGACCAGCGCAGGATCTGGTCGGCATGCTGATAAGCAACGCTCCAGTGGCTGTCTATGATCCGAGCGGCGCCGTCGAAGCATTCAATGAAATCTTCTGCCTCGACCGGGTAGAAATCGCCGGCACTTATGTCCAGCAAGTGGCTCGGATTGGGGAAACCGTCCTTGGCCAGCCTGCGAAGCCGGTGACCGAACTCGCCGGTTCAAGCGTACCGTCAGTGTTCATTGCCGCGTTCGACGCCGAGCGTACAATCACGCAGCTTCAGCCTTATCTGCCGGACGGCGCGCAGGTCTTCAGCCTCGACAGCATGCGAATCCCCGCCGAGCGTCTGACCAACCGAAACGCTTATTTGGACCCGCTCAACTTCGCCACTAATTTTGCATTTTTCCGCGAAGCAGGTGGACTGCATACGCGGCTCGTGACGGCGAACTACTGGGCGAGTTACGGCGCGGCTACTGTTACCTGCTGGATGACGCTGTTTGCCGGTGATGGTCAAATCCTCGCCGAGTGGTGCGAATGCTGCGGATCGGCCGGGACCTTAATCCTCCTCGATAGCCGAGAAATCCGCGACCGCTTCCGCCTCACCGAATTTTGCGGTCAGCTGTTTCTTCATTTCGTCGGAGCGGCCGGACATGATGTCGTTAAATACGCCCTAGACACATTCGGCGATGCCAGCCTCGACATCGCGGGCGGCGATCATGCCCGTGCCGATTGCTCGCTCTCCTCCACGCATGACGCGAACGCGTGGCCTGCAGACCGCTATTCTGGCCTACCTGCGCCCGGCCCAGGCGAGCGAGTCGTGCTCTGGCTCCAGAACAGCCACCCCATCCGGATTCCGCCTTGCGACATTCGTCTCAACGCGATGGGTGAGGAGCATCTGGTACCAATCCCCGAGCCGATTCCGTCGTTTGCCACCCGCGCGATTGACATCGGCGAAGTCTTGCCGGGCCTGACCTGGCCCGGGCAGGTCGAGCTGCGGGCGGGGAAGCACATGGTGCGGCCCCGCTACGAAATCCTTGATCGTGGCCGCAGGCGGATCGCACATGTCAATGTCGAACGCGCCGATTTGGTTGCGGACCCCGATCTCCCGGCGCTCGTGAGCACCCTCGGCAAGGGTTATCTGCTGCCCGCCCCGGTCATGCCGCTCGATGAATGGCAGAGTTTTGTGCTTCCAACGCCGATGGCCGTCGGGCAAGCCGAGCTGCCGATTGCCGTGCTGGTCTACGATCCGGAAGGAAACGAGATGCTGCGTCATCCTCTCGGGCGAGTTCCACGGGCACACCGAGCGGCACTCGATCTGGACGAGATCGCCGGAATCGATGTTCTGCGCAACGGCTATGGCCATGTTGAGTTGGTTTACGACTTTTCTGCCGGGGGCATTGCAGATGGATGGCTTCACGCGTTGTTCCGGTACCGCCATCGGCGCAGCGGTCATGCTGCAGAAACCAGCTTCGGTGCACATGTCTTCAACACGATTTTGACTTATCGCGACGAGCCGCAATCCTACAGCGGGCGTCCCCCGGGGTTGTCGACACGCCTGTTCCTGAGGCTTGGCGAGACCGGCCACAACACATTGTGCCACCTGATCTATCCCGCATCGCGCCCGTGGCGGCCGGTGAGCGCCACTGAAATCACGCTCCACAACGCCAGCGGGGGGGAGGTAGCCCGGACGTGTTTGGCGATTCCCTGTTCAGGTTCGCGGCTCTGGTACTATCGAGACGTTTTTGACGCGGCGACTCGTGCCCGTGTAGGAGCCGGCGCTTACGTGATGATTCGCGACACGACCTGCCGGCTCTTTGGCTACCACGGGCTGGTAGGGCGCGATAGCTCCTTCAGCCTCGACCACATGTTCGGCTTTTAGCCCCACTCCTTACCGGTGCGCCGTCGAGGAATGATATAATTTGTTGGTCGATCAACCGGGGTACCCGGAATGCCCGAGCGTCATCACAGCAAGGTCCTGATCATCGGCGCGGGACCGGCCGGTTATACCGCAGCGATCTATGCGGCGCGCGGCAATTTGCAGCCTATACTCGTCACCGGGCTACAACCGGGCGGCCAGATGACCATCACTACCGACGTCGAAAACTACCCCGGGTTCGCCAATATCATCCAGGGTCCCTGGCTGATGGAACAGATGCGGCAGCAGGCGGAGCACGTCGGGACGCGGATGATCCTCGACCTAATCGTCGCGATCGATCTTGCCCGTCGGCCGTTCGTCGCCACCGGCGATTCGGGGGATCTCTATACCGGCGATACGGTGATCATAGCGACGGGCGCCCAGGCTCGTTGGCTCGGCTTGCCGAGCGAGAAAGTCTTTCGCGGCTTCGGGGTGTCGGCCTGTGCCACCTGTGACGGGTTCTTCTTCCGCGGCAAGGACGTCGTCGTGGTCGGGGGCGGAAATACCGCGGTCGAGGAGGCGATCTACCTGACCAACCACGCGCGGCGAGTGACCCTCATTCATCGCCGCGATGCGTTGCGGGCGGAGAAAATCCTGCAAGATCGGCTGTTCCGTAACCCCAAGATCGACATTGTCTGGGATAGCGTCGTCGAAGAGATCCTCGGCGTGCCTGAACCGCCGGTCGTTACCGGGATCCGCTTGCGCAACGTGCGCACCGGCACGCTCACCAGGCAACCTTGCGACGGGGTTTTCATTGCGATCGGGCACACGCCGGTGACCGAGTTTGTCGCCGGGCAGCTCCCGCTCGACCCGGAAGGCTATGTCCAGGCCCGCCCGGACTCGACCGAAACCGCGATCCCGGGGGTCTTCGCCGCGGGCGACGTCAGGGACAAGATCTTTCGCCAGGCAGTCACCGCCGCCGGGATGGGGTGTATGGCCGCGCTCGAGGCGGAGAAATTTCTGGCAGCACAGGAGGAACCAGTCAGCGTTCGCGCCGCCGGGTAGCAGGCGAGCGCCGAATCTTATCGAGGCGCTCCAGGGGAAGCAGGGATGGATTGGGACAAGTTGCGGGTATTCCACGCGGTGGCCGAGGCAGGCAGCTTCACACATGCTGGCGAATCGCTGAACCTCAGCCAGTCTGCGGTCAGCCGGCAGATAAGCGCGCTCGAGGAAAGCTTGAGTGTTCCGCTGTTTCACCGGCATGCTCGGGGCCTGATCCTGACCGAGCAGGGTGAGCTGCTGTTCCGAACGGCGCGCGACGTGTTCGCCAAACTGTCGATGGCTGAGGGGCTGATCTCCGAATCGAAGGACCGACCCAAAGGACCGCTCAAGATCCAGACCACGGTGGCCTTTGGCTCGACCTGGCTGACACCGCGCATTCGGGAGTTCCTCGACCTCTACCCCGAAATCCAGGTCAGCCTGGTGGTTGATGATGCCGAACTCGACCTGTCGATGCGCGAAGCCGATGTGGCGATTCGCATGGCGCCGCCGCGCCAGCCGGACCTGATCCAGCGTCACCTCGTCAGTGTCCAGGTTCATATCTACGCCGCGCCGGACTACATTAAAAAACATGGGTTGCCGCAACGGCCCGAGGACTTGGATAAGCACCGGCTGATAGTCTATGGCGACGATGCTCGCCCCCCAGTGCTGAACATCAACTGGCTGCTCGATGCCGGGACCAAGGCCGGGCGGGAGCGCAAGCCGATCCTGACGGTGAACAATTTCTACGGCATGCTTCGCGCCGTGGTCAGCGGGCTCGGAATCTGCGCGCTACCCGATTTCATGGCCAACGAGTATTCCGAGCTCGTGCGTGTCCTGCCTGAACTGACCGGCCCACCAGTCGAAGCCTATTTCGTCTACCCAGAAGAACTGCGTTCCTCTAAGCGCATCAGCGTTTTCCGCGATTTCCTATTGCGTAAGGTCGCGGAAACTCGGCTCAGCTGACCTCTGTAAGCAGTCGAAATTCAAGCCGGGGAAATCATCCCCGCCGGAGCGTTGCAGTTTTTGCAGACGAGCCAGAAGAAATTCCGGGTGGTAGCCGCGCGTCGAATGGTCCATCTTGAGACATGCGGTGTGGCGCACACAGTTTCTGTCGGCGGTTGGCGCCGGCATAGGTTTCCGGGACTTGTGCCCGGGAAGAGGGTCTGCGGACCCTTACGTCTCCCAGACGTGAAGCCTCCCTGTTCAAACTTGGCCGGAGCTTTGGTTCCGGCCATCTTCTTTTGTACCAACAGATCCCCAGGGTCCCACAGGGGTCCCGGTTGGGTGATATTCAGGCTGGACCACGGGGCATTTAGAACCCCGGAATTTATCCCCAGCCGCGTTCCTTAGTTGCTTGCGACAACAGGGGCATGTACATGCCCGGACCATGGCAGGTTGCCCGATACGCAGAGCACGCAAAGCCGCCGTCCGCGCCGAAGACGGCAGCGTCATCGCCTTCCCGCGCCTCAGCCACCCGAGAGCTGGCCTCTCACATGCCGAGTGGCGTGCGCTCGGGCCGGGCGAGAAGCTCGAACGACTGTTCGGCATGTCGCTTGATGACCTTTATCAGATCATGTCATGGCCGATTGGCGAACTTGACCCGTTCCGCCTCTCGGTGCGCATGCAGGTGACGCGCACCGTCTTCACGATTTGCATGAAGGCCTGCCTCGACGGCAGGCTCGGCCGCGAGGCTGCCCGCGAGCGCGACAGGCAGCGCATTATCGAAGAACTCGCGCGGCTCGAATTCCGTACCAGTAACAAGGCCTAGGATCGGTACGGGGAAAATCGGGGTCCCGGGCGAGGGGGTGCGAAAATTGCGACGCGCCCACACAGCGTCGGCCACGGAACCACCTGTTCCATCTCGGCCAAAAACACCGCCCGCCGCGTCGTCTTGCCGTACCGTTCAAACCCCGCCCGCGCCAGTGTCAGCTGCTTCATTCCGCAACCCTATGCGCCCAATCCACCCCGCTGCCATTATATTACATCCACTGGCCGACAGCTTTTGCAGAGTTTCCTTAGGGGAGATGCGGAGGCGGCGCGCCGCCCGACGCGATCCGACGGCGAACGACTTGGTACTGCTCATAGCCGTTACGGACGCTCTTCACCTCCCAATCCACATCGTAATTCCCGGTTCCGCGATGAAGTTCCTTTACCTGGATTTTATCGACACCCTTTGAGATCACCGCGAGCCCCAACGAATCGGCTGAAAGCGGGGTGAGTTGTACGGTGATGTTTTGCGGGCTCGCGACATTCACGAAATGGTCCGGCAGCCCGATCGTACACCCGCCGTCAACCAAGCGAGCCGTTCCTCGGACATAGACGGCAGCCTCTGGTCCTTCAATACAGGAGTAGACGATGTCCATCTCTGCTTGTGTTGGATGCGGAGCAAAGAAGCTTTTGGTTCCGGTCGCTGCGAAATGCCCGCCGAGTGCATCAACATACATCATTGCCCGATTTGTATTAGCCGTAGCGCCGCTATTGTCAGTCACCGTGACGTAGCCATAGCCGCTGGCATCAACAAACATCGCTGCTTTATTGAAATGAGCAGCTGTCGCCGCGGCATCGCTTATAGCGACGACACCATTGCCGTTGGGTTGGACCCACAACGCGGCCTTTAGAACGTTCGCAAGGGCGCCGGCGGGATCGCTAACCGATATTTGCCCGTTGTCCGGCGCACCAGGGACACACGACAGCTGAGCGATCGTATGGCCACTGGGACCACTAACTGTCGTATATCCCGCCCCCGCGATGGTGCCAAATGAGACTTGCGACGGTATACCAGCCCCTTGGGGGCCAGGGGGTCCTGGTGGCCCGGCAGGTCCTGTGGGTCCGGTAGGGCCTGTGGGTCCCATCGGCCCCGGCCGTCCCGTGAGCGCGGTGGTCTGAACGGACCCATCGGGAAATTGTAGTCCTACAGTCGTGTCAATCGTTCCGTTGACGTGCACATTTCCTTCAAAATGTCCCGCTCGTGCCGCCAGCGCCCAAACACCGATGCCGCCGGCATCATTCGCAAAAGCCCCACCAGCGTGTTGCGGGGAATGGCTTAGCCCGCCCACGCCGTCCCAGTTGACGCTACTGGCGTGTATGCCATTGCCGCCTCCGGTATTATCGACACTAAAGCCCGGCCCGGAACTGCTGACTGTGCCTACAAAGGGAAGGGTTAAACCGTTGGGCATGACATTTCTCCCCAAAAAGAGTAAGCGAGGCTTAATTGAAAAGGCCGCCCAACAGGCTGTGCCACCCGAGGCCGCTTCCGGTTGGGCACGCGATCCGCAAGTCCCGTATTCTGCATCATTGCCTCGCTTGGGGACCGATGCAGCTGTCGCGACCCGCTTTGCTAATGTACCGTGTTCACCAAATCGGTAACTCGATCGTAAACAGCAGGTCACGACGAGCGCACATTGGTTAACGATCCCCCTTCACCAACCCGATGTCAAGACGCCTCACGCCGGCCTAACCACCCTACATCACCCGACCAACGTGGGGTGCTCCGTGACGGTCGGCTTTGGGTCCCTCAGCCGACTTCAAGTTAGGGTACCAACGAAGCAAGGGCGATTTGGTATGTGCGCCGCGGTCGGGTGCGGTCATGTGTCCGGCCTACGTTGCGCGGCCTTAGGACCGCTGGCCCTGATGCAATCCGCAGCCTGGCTCCCAAACAGATTGACGCGCTGGAATGGCGCATAACGCTTGACGGGCTCTTCCAAGCTCCGGGTT
>Ga0310910_10000702_pt1 | contig 17045 bp, 23 predicted proteins | sample GREbulkMGHF172_FD_203448 | JGI IMG/M metagenome (GOLD analysis project Ga0310910, IMG submission 203448) | Lab enrichment of tropical soil microbial communities from Luquillo Experimental Forest, Puerto Rico - GRE.bulkMG.HF172 | ecosystem: Environmental > Terrestrial > Soil > Tropical forest >... | reverse complement strand
GGACGTGGTGTTCGGCGTCCCGCACCCTGCCGATCCCAAATATAATTCGCTGCCGAAAGAGCGGCTCCACCTACCCCTCGAGGCAGCCCGATCTGCGGACATCGTGGTCCTAGCGACACCCTGGCCGGCAACGGAAGCCGCAGTGAAGAGCCTCGGCGATCTTTCCGGCAAGACCATCATTGATTGCACCAATCCCCTCGGTATGGGGGCAGATGGCTTAGAGCTCGTGCTAGGCCACAATACGTCCGGCGGGGAACAGGTAGCGGCCTGGGCGCCGGCGGCGGCAGTATTCAAAACACTAAACCAAATCGGCGCCGACAACATGGATACGGCGGCGCTGTTTCCGGTCCGTCCGGTCATGTTCGTCGCGGGCGATGATGAATCCAAAAAGCCCCCTGTGCTGCGGCTCGTCGCGAGCCTCGGCTTTGAAGCGGTCGACGCCGGTCCGCTGCGGATTTCGCGGCTACTCGAGCCCTATGGAATGCTCTGGATCGACCAGGCCCTGAAGCGTGGGCACGGCCAAAGCTTTGCCTTCACAATCACCGAGAGATCACCACACTAACGGATTGTCTCGGATCTGCGACGTCGCGGGGCCGGGTGCGTGAAGCAAAGCTCGGCAACTGGCTTCTTGGTTTCCGCGAGGCCGACCAAGAAACTGGGGCGAGTGATGGGATTCGAACCCACGGCATCCAGATCCACAATCTAGTCCAAACCCATTCCACATCGTTGCGCTACGGGGCATCTAACCCGAGGAATCCTTTGCTTTTTCCCATGATGATATGATATGAAACGACCTGCATCGAGCACCCTATAACACTGCCTCTGTGCTACCAATTGCTACCCAGGAAGCCGCCAGATGCCGTCTCTGAAAATCACGCTAGCCGCTGCCGATGCGCTGACTTGGTCGAGCGGGCTCGCGAGGTGGCGCGAGGATGATCCGACTCACCGCAACGGCAAGACACCCAAGAGTCGCCGGGTCGAAATATGGGATAGCGTGCTGCCGGGTTTTGGGTTGCGTATCTCCGACCGCGGCCGAAAGACGTGGCAGGCGCTTTACCGGCTCAACGGCAAGATGATCCGCGCGTCGTTCGGCACCATCGCGAAGGTCCCCAATGTCGGCGATGCGCGCGAGTTGGCGCGCCAGAGCATGACGAAGGCGAGCGCCGGCGCCAACCCCGTCGAGGAGAAGCGGGCTGCCGAGGCCGAGCAGAAGCGCCTGGCCGAGGCCGAGGAAGAGCGCAAGCAGAACACCCTAGCGGTAGTCATCAAACGCTATGGCGTGGAACGCCCGAAGGTGAACCAAAAGGGCAAACCGCTCGCGCCGGAATATCTCGCCGAGATCGTGCGCTGCCTCGACAAAGACGTGGCGAAATCAAAGCACGGCCCCCGCCCGATCAAGGACGTCACAACGAAGGACCTCAAGGCGCTGCTCCGCGACATCGCCAAGACACGACCGGGCCATGCCCGGCACGTGCACGCCTACTTGTCGACATTCTTCGCTTGGGCCGTCGAGGAGGACATCATCGACGCGAATCCGCTCGCCGGCATCAAGGCGCCGGCGCCGAAGGTGGAACGCGACCGGGCCCTAGAGGATGCCGAGATCCGGCTCTTTTGGAAGGCGTGCGATCAAATTGGCTGGCCGTTCGGCCCCTTGTTCCAGCTCTTGCTACTGCTCGGTCCGCGTCGCGATGAGCTCGCTCGCTCTACTCGGCTGCAATTCGACCTGCCGAAACAGACCTGGATCCTGCGCGGCCGCGATGCGAAGAATGACGACGCGCTGATCACGCATCTCCCCCGATTGGCGGTCGAGATCATCGAAAAGCTACCGCCTATCAAGAGCTCTGAGGGGTATTTATTCACCACCACCGGCGAGCGCCCCATCAGCGGTTTTGGTCACGCCGCCGAGCGGGTGGAGAAGATTATGCGCAAAATGGCCGCCGAAGAGGGTCTACCTGAAATTGAGCACTTCACCCGGCACGATTTGCGGCGAAGCTTGGCGACCGGAATGGCGGCCCTTGGTGTCGCGCCACACATCGTCGACAAGATTCTAAACCACAGCGGCGGCACGACGATCACGGGTGTGGCTCGGATCTATAATCGTTTTCAGTATCGCGATGAGCGGAAGGCGGCTCTCGGTCTATGGGCCGACCATATCGAAAACCTGATCGGCTTAGTCCGGCCAAGGGAGCCGGTCGAGTCGGATGACCCGATGCCGTCGAACGTGGTCGAACTGGCCACCGTGCGCGCCTAGGCCATGGTCGACAGATTACCCGACAAACTGCGACGCGAGCTCCGGCGGGCCATTTCGATATCCCGGCTCCGGGCCGGTGGCGCAGCCGTGTACAACGAGGTTCGGGACCAGAGCGTACAAAGACGCCCCGAGCGCATCGTGCGCTGGAACCTGATCGTCGAGGCCGCGCGGCTGATGGAGCGTGACCATCTCTCGCGCTGGGGCGCAGCACAGAGGGTGTCCGGGAAGGCGTCCATCGCCAAAGACGTCGACAAGAAGCTGAAAGAGGACCCGCAGCGATATCACTATCACGCGCGGCTCGCCGAGATCGCGGCGCTGCTTGTGACGGACAAAGACGCCTCGCCTGGGCGCGTGCTCGGGTCCGCGCCGGTGAAGCGTTTCTTCTCCCGGCTGTGCGATCGTCCCGACATTGCGGATCTGATGAGGGATAAAATCCTCGTTGATCTCACGTATCATCTGCTCGGCGACGAAACCTCTATCGCGTCAGATGCGCCGGAATTCACCCGTAAGGTGTCGCCCGATCACACGGTCTCGATCTCAACCGAGGAATTGATTTCTGCCCTAGACCAGATGCTCGCCGAGTTACGCGTGACGAGCGTCGTTCCAGAATTTTAGAAATCAAATGAAATGACGTAGCGCGGAGTCGGATATAAATAGATGCCCTCTTGTGAACACACATAGGGCAAATTGACGTGTCTAGTTCCCGAAGCATCATTCGCAAGCACAAAGTCGAAGCCAAGACTGGTTATAGCTACTCCACGTTTAACAGGCTGGAGAAAGTCGGAAAATTCCCGCAACGTGTCATCCTGGGCCCACGGGCGGTCGGGTGGTTCGAGGACGAGGTGGATCTTTGGGTCAAAGATCGGATCCGTGGTCGCGGCCCTAGCTTAATCCAGCAACACGGCGGCTCGAATAGCTCAGCGCCCCTCGCCGCACAAGCCGCAGAGTAGGCTGTGGAAATTGAGAACCCGCCTCGGGAGGCCGAATTTCCAAGGCGGGCTGGTGATAATTATCTTAGTAGACAACCATCACATAGTGGATCGGACCTCGGAAAGCAAGCAGATCTTCCGTCTACTGGCGAACTTCTAGCCGAATACCTGACTGCGTGGCGATCGACCAAGGTCGAGGATATCCGTAAGCTGGTCGTAGTCGTCAAGGCGCGGTACCCCGAATTTTTCGATATCAAGAACCCGGGTGGTGCGGCATGACGCCGCCCGGCTTCGCCATCGTGCCGGCTGCCCCGTTCTGCGCTGTCGCTCGGAAGCACAAGCTGAACGCCACCGATATCATGGTCTATATCGCGCTCGCCTCGCATATCCGACACTCGCGCCACGTGTTCCCTTCAGTCGAGCGCCTCGCCGAAATCACCGGCATCCCGCACGAGACTCATGTCGTCCGATCGATCGGGCGGCTCGTGACCGCGGGGCTCGTGACCCGGCGTCGCACCCGCAACGCAAAGGGTCAATGGGACTCGGCGTCCTATACGCTCGCCATCTGGTGTCGGAACCACTGACCCAATCAGGTCAGTGGTCCAATCATGAACCTCAGTCGGTGGGCGAGCCGGCGGAGTCAGCAAACCCGGCAGAATCCCTAGCGGTAGACCGAGTTACCAAACCTGGTCAGTGGACCGGGGAAACGACAGGGAAACGCCAGGGAAACTACAGGGAAAATAATGGGAGATCCACTGACCAGATCCGGTCGCAGCCACTGACTAGATCTGGTCAACTGAAGAGAGCAATAGAAAAGAACAAGGATTCCCCCCTATAGGTCCCCCCCAGGGGGGACACGCTCCCGATCCCAAGCTTCTCGGTCTGCTGTGGCCTACCGACAGACCCATATTCGAAAAGCTGGTGGAGATCGGTTGGCCAGAAACCAAAGCCTTCCACGATTGCAGGAAGCCGGACGTCAAGGCGTGGCTCGATAGCCGATCCCCGACCGCTGGACCGCTGCGCCATCCCCAGAAAGCCTATCGACGATGGCGCAAAACTTGGACGCCACCGGACCCCGATGACGATATACCATTCTGATTTCAACCGCGCACCGACCGCGCAACCTGTCGACACCCGCCGCAAGGCCCCGCGGGGAGAGGCGGGCGGCACTACGACCACCGCGATATTCACCAACGAGGAAGGAGACGATAACAGTCATGCCGATCGTTATCTCAGCTGAGATCGAAGCGGTCATACAGGAGTTTGAACACGCGTCTGACCCGTTCACGGTTCTCGACGTACAACAGGCTTTGGGCAAAGCCCGGCGCGATTTGGAGCAACCTTCTGAGGCAGACTTCGGGGCGTGGACGGAGATCCTGGCCTTTGCCCTTACGGACGCGACCAGCTATGCCGGCCCGAGCCCGTGGGGAACATTCTTTTGTCCATTGGCTTCGACCGAAGACAAGGAAGGTAAAACACGTTATTTCCCTGACATTTCAGGCGCCAATGCGGATGTGATCGACCACTGGAGTAGACGGGCCCGCACCATCACTCACCCGGTACTTAAGGCGCGATATGCCGACCTTGTGTGGGACTTGTCTCCCTTGGTCAGCGGCGCGCGTCGCAACCCAGAAATGGCCCGCCTTGCCATTGACGCGTATCACGGCTCCCTTCCTGCTAAAGTGCTGAATGACTTTCATGATCGGTTTACCGCTGCTCTCCGCGCGCTCGATCTAGCTTTGCTCATCGGAGACGCGGAGAGGGTCGAGGTCGCCCGAGCCGATCTACTGCGACTTCACCGCGAAGTCATGGATGTCGGGCAGGGTCCTTGGTGGTTCGCCTTTGACCGACTTATGACCGAGAAAAACGCCGGTTTGACCGAAGAGGAGCGTCAACAGCTCGTTGACGATCTAGAGCAGATTGTTGCTGCGCGTGGCGATACCTCGAAGCCTGAGCGATTTGACCCACACGTTGCGCAAGATGCGGCGAAGCGCCTCATCAAGCTCTATACACGGCTACGCCGGCCCGATGACGTCAAAAGACTGAACGAGGCGATTGCACGCGCCTTCGAGCACTTCGCGGGCCTCGGAAACGCAATGCTTGCATCCGCCGTCCTCCAGACAGCGGTTAATGCGTATCGTGATGCTGGGATGCCGGATGAGAGCAAGCGCGTCCGTGTGCTCATGGAAGAAAAGATCGGGCGGGCTCGCGGCGAAATGGGGGCAATTCAGACCGAGATCAGGATCTCCACCGAGGATATGGAGAAGTTTCTTGGCGAGGTCTTAGCGGACGAACTTGGCACCACATTTGTCAGGATCGCGGCAAATTTCCTCCCCACTCGCCGCCGGGTTGAAGCGGCGGTCCAGAAGACCGTCGAACAGGCCCCACTAATGGCGCTGATGCCGCAACATATTATGGCCGATGACCATGTCGCGGGAAAGGTCGGGTCGGTGCTGGATGACCCTCAAGGTCGGCTACTGCAACAAACTACGATGGATTTCGGCCTCTCGGCGATTTGGCTGCAATCCGCGTTGGAGAGGACGATCGAACGTCATCAGGCGATGCCGGAGCACTTTGTTGCTTGGGCAAATCGGTCGGCCTCTTCGACGATGTGACGTTTCTTCTGGAGGGCGTTCGGGCTTGGTATGAAGGCGACCTAACAAAGGCATTACACGTTCTTGTCCCACAAATTGAGCGCGGGCTACGCAACATCGTCGCTCAGATCGGCCTTCCAGTAACCAAGCCGCACCCGACTATTGCGGATGTCGGGGTCGCTATAACAATGGGCGATATTCTCTATCGCGCGGAGATCACTGAGGCTCTTGGCCCGGATCTGACATTGCACTTCCTTGCTCTGTTTGCGGACCCGCGTGGATTTAACTTGCGCAACCAGGTTGCGCACGGTCAGGTTGATGACGTGACCTCATCCGTAGTTGAAATGCTGATCCTCACCTTGCTCATCTTCGGCGCTTGGAAGGAGTTCGCCGAGAGGCGCAGATGATGAGGACCCCCATGGCCCAGTCCTCACCCATGCGCACCAGCTCGCACTCAGCCTCAACCCCACTCAGCCTCCACTCAGCCTCAACCCGAATGCCCTAGATCGGCGGCGGATTGCGGTCTAAGTGGGTGGATCTCCAGATAACTGATCTGACAGTTGTATATTTCTTTCAATCGGTTACATACAGATAAGCGGTAATTGGCATCGTATGGGTTGAATCGCAACTCTCTCTGCGCAAACGCGCGTCTTGCGCCGCCTTAAAGGGGCGGCTCGATTTACACAACGTCAATCTTGAGTCAGGCGAGCCAGCGAACGACTTCGGCTAATCGACTGCTCCTCGTATTTGGCATCCACCGCCGTGAATGTCACTGCGAAAAACAGGGCGCGGCTAAAGGGCAAACCCGTAAACCTATTCTGGTGGCCGATCTACCATCTAAGCCATTGATGGGTACTACAGACTTCCAGGTTACGGTCTAGCGAACGTCAGGACGCAAGCGCAATGGTAGTCCAAAATCGGCGCGCAAAGACCCGCCGGCGCGCGGGAAGGGCGAGCCGACCCCGAGCTTACGCCGCAAAAGATCCTTGAGCGTTCCGACGTAATAACCGTGGGGGTGGACGGGGGCGGAGCCGATGACTGGCTCGGCCTGGCAGTCGTCGGCCGCGATCGGGACACCAGGCATTGGATGTTATGGACCCGCGCTTGGGCCCATGTGGGTGTCCTTGAGAGAAGAAAGGGCGAGGCTTCGCGCTTCAGAGATTTCGAGCGCGACGGCGACTTGCGGATTGTCGACAGCCTACCAGGCGACCTAGACGAAGTGTCGGATATGATCGCCGAAATCGACGAGAGCGGTTTGTTGCACGCCGTCGGGCTCGATCCGGCCGGCGTGGGCGCGATTGTGGACGCACTGGCTGCGCGCGGCATTGCTAATGAGCCGGGGCGGCCAGATCGTGTTGTTGGTATCAGTCAGGGCTACAGGCTGATGGGCGCGATCAAAACGTGTGAGAGAAAATTGGCGGACGGCACGCTTTCACATCCTGGTCAGCGGATGATGTCGTGGTGTGTCGGTAATGCCAAGATCGAATTAAGAGGCAATGCTATTTATGTGACTAAAGCTGCGAGCGGCACTGCGAAGATCGATCCACTAATGGCGACATTCTGCGCAGTAGAGGTTATGTCAAGAAATCCTGAATCACCTACTCTGATGGAAGACATCTGGTTGTTATTTGATTTAAAAGGACGGTTGTTATGCTTTGGAAGAGGTTATTTCGCAAATCCGAGTGGGCGCCCGCAGTTCAATCCGCCACTGGCCTGCAGATCGATGCCGATTTCGCGGCGCCGACAACCACGTTTGGGATATTGCGCGCGTGGTTTAATGGGCGAATTTACGAGATGGACGAAGCCGACCAAAAGAGATTGCGACCCGTCTGGGTACGCGATCCTCGTGCTGTCAGAAACGAGCAATTCAAGGCGGAACGTCGCGCCCAGCGGCAACGAGGCTCGATGATCATCTCGCTTGATGATGACGACGAGCACGATCCTTACCTGCCGCCGGCCGAAATCATGCCGCCGGCGCCGCGTGGTGGGACGGCGATCCCTGGCGATGATATTGGCGACTGGATTGTCATGCCGCCTGAGGGTGCGGGCGATGGCAACCCCGGCCGATGACCCGATAACGCGTCTGCGCCGCATCGCCGCCTTCCTGCGCGAGCATCACGCAGAAGACGCGGCGTGGATCTCTAGCGCGGTCGACGCGGCTGTTGCGGGAGCGCCGCTCGAAGAGGCGCTCGGGCTCTATCCAGGGTGGCGCACGGCACACCGGATGCGGCAGCAGGAAGTGCTGATCCGCGAGCTGGTGGATCGGTTCGGCCCGTTGTCTTCTAGTGAGGTCGCCAGGAAGATTGATCGTTTCGCCTGCGGTTCGCAGCGGTGGTCGCCGGGGTCGGTTGAAGAGTTGATGTTCTACGTCGTCAGGGCCGGCAAGCCGCCGTCTGCGAGGACGATCCGGCGCGTGATCGAGGCCGGCCGTTCGGTTACCCAAAATCGGACTGATCCGGATTTGGGTAGCCCGCCCCGAGAGCCGCCAGCACGATTGGCTTACTGCCCGGATTTCCAATGAATTGGATTTTCAGGCGGCCCCCGAGAGCCGCCACGGTTGCTTCAAAATCCAATGAATTGGAAAATGAAGCACCCGAATCCCGGCAGCATTTCACTCAGACGTCGAAGTGTTGGCGGCTTTCTGGTGGCTCCACAAATTCCGCACCTGCGGAATTTGCGGATTGCGTCCGTTTTTCCTGAACCCAGTTTTTGGCCATCCGCTCTCTGTTGATGGCCAGCCTGTAGCGCTATCTTCCGCAATATGAAAACACAGACGCAAAAATCCGTTCACGAGCATCCCCGTGTCGTCGCCAAGCAGGCCGAGATCAGAGTCGTCGAGGACCGCCTAAAGCTGGCGATCGAACGTGAACAGGCTGCGCGTGCGCGGCTGCGCGATCGGGTGGCCGTGATCCGCAGCGATGATGTAGCGCCCGAGAAAAAGAAAGCGGCGAAGGCACGTAAACTGCAAAAGCTCCTCTCCGGTGGTGTCGAGTCCGGCATAGATCCGGCGGACGAGCTGCAGGCAGCTCTCCGCGAACAGCAGACGCTTCGTGAAGGGCAGATTGCGCTGGCCGCCGAATTGCGAGAGATCGTCGCCGATGTCTCGCATGAGTTCGCTGTTGATTACCTCGAGCCGCGGCTGCGGGATGATACCATTGAGCTGTACGAGCATCTGGCTCGCGGCGCGACCGTGATGGCGCGAATCCGCGCCCGGACGGCGGATGCGTTGCGGTTGGGCTACCACGTTTCCAGCGCGTACGTCCCGGATCTTGTTCCGCCTACTGCGTGGGGTCTGGGCGATCCTGCTGATTTCGGGTCAGAGCTCGCGCGCATGCGCCGCGCCTTGGCGCAACAAGGGTGGCTGAAATGATGGACGAGATCGCAGAAAGCCTCGCCGCTCGCCGCGCCGAGCTCGAAGCCGAGCGCGACTCAGCATTTGCCGCGCTGCCGGCCGCTCGTCTGGCTTATACCGCCGCGTTCCGCGGACTCGAAGATGCGCAACACCGGTGGAACCGGGTTGTTGTTCTCGTTGACCGCGGCGTCGGTGAGACTGGCACGCTATCAGTCGCTCTCGCCGATGTGCTGCAGGCCGAGCGAGCAAAATATGATGCATCTGGCGCTGCGCTGCGACGTGCGAAAGACCACGTGGCAAACCTTCAGTGGGTTGTCGAGGCTCGCAACCTCGACCTAGAGCAGCTTGATCGACTGGCGCACCCGCCGAAGCCTGCAGTGGCAACCTACGAAGTCGTGAAGCGGCCGCAGCCGCAGTCGGTCGATGTCGATACTATCGTTTTTCCTGCCGCCAGTAGGGCGGCATGACCACGAATTCGCAGGTTTTTGGACGATTGAGCCTGCGAGTCTCGCGCGGTGCGCTCCGCGTCGCGCGTGTAACTCACCGGCCGCCCCGGCTGTTTAAATTGGCCTTTTCTCACTGGGGCGGCCGGCTTTTTTAAATTTCTTGAAAGGATCACGCTTTTGGCAAACCCAGCAACAATGTCTCAGGGCACTAGGGTCATCTGGTTTGCGCCTTACCAGCCCCCAGGCCCAACGCCAAATTCCGGCGGCCCAACGCCCGTGCCGTATGCGCAAGCGCCGGGTGTCGCGCCCATTCCCCAGAATATAGCGGGGTCTCCGCCGCCCTATCCGGGAATGACCGGCACTGGCCCGTTCCCCGGCCTATGCCAATCACCGGCCGGCGCTGCGCCGGATTTTATCGGCTCGACTGCCATTGTTCACGATGCCCGCGGCGCTCCGTTTCTTGTGCAGTTGGGCGTCAATGCGACGACATGGGCCAGTCAGGGCTCACCGTCGAGCGTTGCGCATTGGAGTTTTGTGGATCTATCAGCCTGAAAATGCTTTGCACAGAGAGACATCTATGAACGATACTTCTGTCAACGCGGCGGTTATCTTCGCCCGCAACTGCATCCGCGCCGCCAATCACGCCGCCGCGAGAGGTCAGTATAGATTAGCCGCTGAGCTTCGCGCACCCGCACAGCCGGCCGTCGCCGCGGCCAATGCATCCGTTGCGCAGCTGCGTGAGGTTCCCCAGCGCAGGAACGTGCGAGGGCGATTGCCGCGACGATCTTGGCCGGGTTTGGGCAGCTGCACTGACGCAGTGGGTGGCTGACTTTGTAAGGTACGATACAAATGCTCGCCGAAAACCGCGATTTCTCGCAGACCGTCTTCGGCGGCAAGCAGAACAATAGCTTCTGGAAGTCGGTTTTCGAAACAGGTAACACCCCACAGTCCACGCCAGTGCTGGCACAGCCGCTAAACCTGATTAAGATGATCACGTAAGGGGATCAGGAAACATCCGCGCCGGTGGCGCTGCAAGCGGGTTGCCGATGTGATTGTCGGGAGGATTACCTCCGCTCGCCCGTCGCGACCATATCAGTCTGGCGGCTGCCGCAGCGGGAACAGACGAGCCGCTCGCGCCACTCGAGCACGCTGATCTCGGCGCCGTAGTATACGGCTTCAACGGCTCAAGGCCGGTTGGCCCGCTCGTCAAATGGGACCGGGACAGTTCATGCTTTGGGAAATCGCCCGTTAGCTGTTGGCGAACTCGCAGCCGCGGCGACGAAGGCAAGCCTGAGCTAATTTGGCTGGCACGCTCCCGCCGCATAGCAGCGACTACTTCTCGCTCATCATTCCATCGAGCGCATTCTCCAACTCTTCGGCCATAAATTCATCAGGTTCATTTGTAGCGTACCAAGAAACCAACCGCACAGTGTCCCTGACCTGATTCGTCGATGCACGGACGAACAACAAGCGCTTCGCATCAGCGCCCGCTTCCCGTATGGCTGCGAACAGCAAAGCATGCGTGAACGAATGTGTAACGAGTTGACCAGCACGAAGGTCGATTCCGACGGGCTGACCTGCCTTGATCGCAGGCAAAATTACCGTGTCCCTTAGCCGTCTAGCTTGGGCCTTGTCCTCTATCAATCCCACGACCGTAGGTGTGATGGTTATTAATTCCGCGCCCGGCGGCGGATGTCCAAAGCCAATTATCTGCCTCTTCCTGTCTCCGGACAAACCACGTGCGAAAATCTCGTGAGTCGTATTCATAATTTCATCGGCGCGGGATGCCGATAAGGTGACCGCGACCACTGTGCCCTTCCAAGCAGCCCGGCTTGGGGCTGTGGTGGGGGGTAACCCGTTACCCCCATCGCGCACCGCGGCGGTACCTGATAAGAGAGCAAAAAGACCCTTGCTCCGAAAACTGACTGTCCGTAAATAATAGAGACCGACGCCTGCGTTGCTAATAGCGCCACCGTACCGGGGTGAGGGACGGGCTCCGGTTACCTTCAACTCCGTGGCAAGCAAATTCGCTTCAGCATCCGATAGCTTGGAGCCGTAACGGGGCCGAATCGTAGCCGGCACTCCGATCCCGGCATCGGCAACGGCGATCGAGAGCCTATCGGCAGCCTGAAAATAGCTTGCGCAGAGAAAGGCCCCGTCAGCTGCGTTTGCGTGCTCAAAAACGTTGCGGACTGCTTCGCTGATCGATTTGGCAACACCGGCTCGGCTGCCCTGAGAGGTGAGTCCGAGGAGATCGACGGTCCGTTCAATTTCCATCGGGATCGAACTCTCTGAAGCGATTTGCGTGGGAGGCAGGAACCGAGTCGCACGGGCGCTATTCTCAGTTGATCCGCTCAATGCTGAGAGCAAGCCAAAGCGCCAAGTGTAGGGTGATTTGACGGAATCGTGGATCTGAATAGATCGTCCTCTATGTCGGTGATAAGTTGCCCAGGCTGCGATTGCGGCGAGCGCGCTGGGTTCGGCATGCTGAATTGGACCGTGGGGAGCGCATACCTCTATCGATGCTTCATGGCAATCCCAGCACCAATCCCGGATTTCGTCGCCCGAGAGGATCGTATCCAGAACCAGCGCCGACGGTAGCTCAAGCCGCACTTCACAGACCCCTTGGCATATCTGGCCTTGACAAATGAGCGTTTTTGCCCTATGTATGCCCTTGTCTACGCGGAAGCGTAGTTGATTGTTTGCGTGGGCACCGTTATGCGTATAGGTACGTATACGGGGCCAAGTCAGCTCCGGGTTGATGGGATATATATATATCACTCCCTGGAGGAATGCCACCCAAAGGCATGTTTATTTCATAATGGGATGAGCGCAGATAGTCGCTCATCCCATTAGTTTATTTTTTGTGGAGCGCGAGTATGGAGGCCTGGACAGAAGATCGCGTTCGCCATCTTCTTAAAACCGTGGCAAATCTCCCAGACTCTCGGCGGGGATATCTTTTGGGGGCGCGTCTTGGCGGCCTTCTTAGGCGGATCGCTCCAGACTTTCACGCCAATGTACTTGGCGACCAACGATTGACCGATCTTCTCCGGAGATTTCCAGACATATTGACCGTTCGACCTGATTCTGCGAGCCAGGATGTTTTAATCGAATTTCCTAATCTCGGGCCGGCTAGTCGAGGCAGCCGAGTAGATCGCGCAGCTTTGTCGTCTAACGGCGATGCCGCCTCCGAACAGGCGGCGGTGCTTGATCAGCTGCTTTGGCGGGCGATGGTTAGTAATAGAAATGACGTTAAGTGGTTTGTCGATCTAGAGTCTCTTACGATCACAGAAATACCCGTCAATTCCGAGGGAGAAATCTCACCGGAAACGGAGACGGCACGGGCGCCCGAACGGTTTCTCGCCATACCACCTATCCCGCAGGACGAACTACGCGAAGTGATGCGCGAATACGTAAAAAACCTCAATTCTCCAGAGTTAAAACACGAACTTGAACCGTTGATTGAACAGGATGACTGGTATCCTCGGATATCAGATCGTCTACGGGGCCTTGGCGTGACATCGTGGAGGTTAGCTCATAGGCGTTTTGTCGCTGACAGAGCAAGGGCATGGCTTGTCGAACATGGCGTGCGTCCCGAACGATTCATCCGGTCGGCACTCAGACACGAGCCCACTGCTGCTCGCCCGCGACATGCGCCCGAGCAAGCGGGGCCGCGACCAAGATCTAGCGAGCGAGATATTCGTGCGTTAGTCCTGAGGGCGGTTTCGAGGATGTCAGAGGAGGAGCTTTTGGACCTACGGATACCGCTGCGATATCTGGTCTGAGGGGAAACCCCCCAATCCATGAAACCAGAACCTCGTGGCAAACTAGGGCTCCGAGTCCCAAGTCTGTTAGCCTCGATTATTGGCACCCTCGGTATTCGGGCATTCTGAGTTTACTACCTAATGCCGAGCGCGTCGGCCGGTTCGAGCGGCGCCAGGTTTTGACGATCTCGGACCGCATCTTCGCCTAGGTTAGACTTAAGCCATGAGCGAGCGCCGCGCGCGTCCATAGCCGGGCTCTTCGTTCATTTATGACCGCCGCTCGCCGGTCGCCACGAAATCGATCTGACGGCCGCCGCACCGCGAACAAACAAGCCGGTCGCGCCACTCGAGCACGCTCGTCTCGGCGCCGTAGCGTGCCGCCATCTCGGCCGGATCGGGCTTGATCTGATCGGCCGCACTTTGGCGGCCGCAGCGTTGCCGAGCGTCATTGGCGGGCTCCGATAGACGTGGTTCATAGGGGTTCTTCGACCAATTCTTTCGCCAGTTCGTCGCGGCAAAGCTTCATCCCGCCGGCCGCGTGATTGCGCAACCCCTTCGCTTGTTGCTCGATGCGATCTAGCTGTTCATAAATCTCGGCGTTGGCGCCGATGGGATGCGTCGGAAAACCGCTCCCAGGGTTGTACGTTTGCATCCACTGCGCACCGAAATCCTCGATTTCCTTATCGAGCTGCAGGAATTCCGTGGTCCTCGTCCCTCCGAACCGCAGGAAGGCGTTACGTAGTTCAGCGAAGCCCGCCCGCTTCACACGCTGTCGAATGATGTATGCCTCACGCGTTTGAGGGTTGCCGCGAGAAACCTCTAAAGGCGAGGGCGGTGGCAGTTTTCGCGCCACCTCGACGTCCGCAACAACAGCACTCATTGCCGCTTCCAGCATAGCGTGAAAAGCGTATCCTTCTCGCGCAATCCGGCGGCGTTCGATATCGCGTGTAACGGCGGTTTGGTGCTGTGCGGCCTTGGTTTGCTCTTTCGCTGCGGCGATCTGGCGGTCAGCCGCTTCCTTTGCGGCTTTTATCTCGCGGTCGGCGGCGTCGTTGGCCGCTTTGACCTGACGGTTCGCCGCTCTGAGGGTGCCCCAAACGGTTACGATACCGGCAAGCAACGCCAACCCGCCGGCTATAAGGGTTTGCCAGTGGTCGACAAATTGTTGGGCGCCGAAGGCGAAGGACATAGTACGAATCTCCAAAGTACCAGCTCAAAGAACCTTTCTGGCACGCTTGGCTCTATGCCGGGTTTGAGGGGCGGCGGCAATGGCGGGCCGCCGCGTCGGTAGCGAGAGGGCCCGGTCAGAGATGGCCGGGCTTTTCGCTTGAAAATGGCTTATAAATCCCTTTCGGCTCAGAGAGCGTGAGGGGTATTAAGGGCGGCGCGGTTGGTGGATGCTGTCATCATCTTTCTCCTCGCTGTGCAAGCGTCGATGATATTCCCCGCGCTCAACTGGTGGCCTCACCCTGTACGCTGGTTTCGCTCCCTCGATAGCACCGAAAAATTCACTTTTGTTGTTGCTGTTTTCACCGCCGTGCTCGCACTCGCGACTTGCGTGCAAGTGTGGGCTTTCATTCAGAGCGAACGCGCCTTTCTAGTTGTTGACAATCCGAGATTCCGTACGGGAGAACCAACCGCTGATAGACCCGATTTGATCATGACACTAAAAAATCCTGGAAAGAAAGTCGCAGCTGTCCAAGAGTTCTTTCCCCATACCAGCTTGGACTCCATACACAAGAACTTCACGAGGAAACCCAAAATAAATATAATAAAACCGATTTTGGAAAAAGTTTAGTTGCTCCCGGTAATGAAATTACCATAATTGGAAACTTAGCAAATGGTAAAGCGATTTTTACGGAGCAAGTCATCAACGATCTACTCAGGGGAGAGGATTCATTCTACATATTCGGTGATATCAAGTATTATGATGGATACAATATTTTTGAACCTTCCGAAATTGGATATTGCTTCTCTTATCTGCCGCCAAATCAGCGAGAAGTTGATACTTTTGCGGTGTGTAAAGACCCAAAATATACATACGCGCGCTAATCGTTTGATCGATCTCGATCTCGTCGGAAACACCCGCAGGGATCGCGGGCCGCGCGCACCTGATGGGCGAATCCACCCGGCGCGAGGTGTCGCAAAGGGGGTGCGACGGCCGCCGCCGGCTGATCGGCGGCCGCCCTTGACCGTCGGGTTGATTGTCCGTTAACCTTTAGGTCGCAGATAGCGCACCCTTATCGGGTGCCGCACCCTCCCTTGGGCGGCCCCGGAACCTCGCGGCCCCGTTTCGGCGGGGCTCTTTTTTTTGAGAGCTGCGTCCGCAGCAAGCAGCCTGGATCGAGGATGCGAGGCTGCTTGCTCAAACACGAGAGCTTGGCGCATCATCAGGGATGCATTGAGCCGAGAAGCGGAATTAGGAGGCACTTAAAGGTGAATATCTACGTTTTCGGTCACAACAAAGGTGTATTTAAGACCCGAGAATCGCTAATTGACTTCATAGTGCACGGCATGGCGAATAACGGCAATCGGTATCGCTGGAAAAAAATCAAACGCTGCGATCCCGATATCATCGTACTGTCATATGACGGCTGGGCGGTCGGCCATCTCGAGATCTCAGGTAAGGAGAAGCCGAACGCCCAAGACCTGAAAGACTTTCCAGACGCAAAATGCACTTATATCGCTGCCAAGCGCGAGATTTACAACAAGCCGTTGAAACTATATTCTCAAGATATTAGAAATAACCAGTCCGGCGTCAGCATAACTCAAAATAAATTCGAATCGCTTTACCAATTGATAGGTGGCTCGACAACCTACGCGTAAGCCTTCTGTGCTTCCTTCTCTTCGCGCTTGGCGTCGCGGCGGCGAGCGGGCGGGTTTAGGCTCGGTTTGCCAATGCTCCGAAAAACCCTTTGATATCAATGAGCGCCTATAGACCGGGTTGCCAATCTAACTAGTTGATTTCATTAGATGGCGCTAATCCGTCTCCCTCCAGCGGAGAGTCGGCTGCGAACCTGACTTTCGGGGGCGAATCCCATCGATGACCGTCGGGGCTTCACCAGCGCCAGCGCCGCTTTAGCGCGAGGAACTGAACTTCAGGATGGCGGTGTGCCAATCAACCCTTTGGTCGCGAGCATTTGTTGATCTATCGACTTTGGCGCAGGATTGTAGGAGCGCCAGCGAACTCGAGATGGTGAGCAGCGGGGGCCATGAACCTGTTCAAGACACTCCAAGTGCCAGAGGCGCAGCGCTATTGGATCAGGCGGGCTCGCGTCCCGATCTGTTTCTTGCCCGGCGCGCCGAAAACGGCTGTTGACCGCGACGGCGCAACACTTATCGACCTCCTCGTCGACAATGAGAGGATCGCTGCGATCGAACCGGCAGGCACGGCGGCATCCGCCGACTTGCCCGCCATTGATCTCGAAGCGCACCATGTCTGGCCGACCCTCATCGACATGCACGCGCATCTCGACAAGGGTCACATTGTGACCCGCACTGAAAATCCGGACGGTTCCTTCGCCGGAGCGCTACAGTCAACCGCCGAAGACCGCACCCATCGCTGGACCGCCAAAGAGGAGCGTGGCCGGGTCTACCGCATCGCCGAGCCGGCCAGCGTATGAAACTCCCAGTCCACGATGCTTCGGCTCGCCAGCACGCTGGCGAGCCGTCCTTCGCTCTCGGTCCAAACGGTGCCGGGAAGGACCGA
>Ga0310910_10000695_pt1 | contig 17136 bp, 18 predicted proteins | sample GREbulkMGHF172_FD_203448 | JGI IMG/M metagenome (GOLD analysis project Ga0310910, IMG submission 203448) | Lab enrichment of tropical soil microbial communities from Luquillo Experimental Forest, Puerto Rico - GRE.bulkMG.HF172 | ecosystem: Environmental > Terrestrial > Soil > Tropical forest >... | reverse complement strand
GAGAACGGCGAAACAGCCAAGAACGGGACGCGCATTCCTAGCTGATCGAAACTGGCGCATTGCTCCGGGAACGGGCCCGTCGGATTTGCCGCCAGTGCTGGGCAGAGCGCCTCGGCAGCTTTTACACTCGTGTCGCTCACGCTAACGAAGTTGGCTGAGCACTCCGCTCCTCCACCGGGTTGCAGGCTGAGGGGCACGTTCGATAGATCGGCGCATTGCCCCGGCGAAATTCCATCCGGAGTCCGAGCATGGCCCTGCGGCGCTCTCGGCGGCCGAGCATGATCAAAGAAACCGCCGTGTTCGTCATAAACGATGAAAATGATGGAATCCTTCCAGTTCGGGCCATTGCGGACAGCCGCAACCACTTGCGAAACGAAAGCCTGGCCCCTCTGGATGTCAGTCGGCGGATGTTCATCGTTTTCATACTGGATTCCGAAAACCCCGAAATTGGGATCCACGAACGCCACCTCCGGCAGCGGACCTGCCCCTGGCACTCCGGCAGCTTGCGCCAAAAAAAGCTGCAGCGGCAGGAAGTGTGGGTCAGCCCCAGTGGCGCTGAACAGCCGGAAGCTGGCTCCTTGCGGCAGGTCTGAAAAATAGTCGGCCCACGTTACGTTGTGCTTGTCGAGCAAGTCGAAAATCGTTCCGCTGATCGGCTTGTAGCCTCCAGGGGGCGGAAACACATCATTTGTGGTCAAATGGCCAAACGAGGTAGCGGCCAAGAGATAAGAACGGTTAGGAAACGTCGGACCGAGCAGCGAAGAGAAGTACCGGTCGCTGATCGCAAATTTCTGGGCCAGATCATAGTAGAAGGGGATTTCTTTTTGGTTATAAAAGCTCATGGTCTGGTCTTCGGTGGGGCTCTCCACGCCGTTGTCGAGCTGTTCAGTCAGATCGCTCTGGCGCACGAATCCATCGGCTCGGAAGTCCCCCAGCGCATCGTTCGGGTGCAGGAAGTTGGCCTCTTTGTGCGTCCCCAGCCATTCATGGTCGAGGTCTGGGGGGACACACCGCCTGGAATCGTGAAATGCGAAAACGGAATGGCCGCTGTCGTCAATGTTGGAGTTGAAGCAGTGTACCTCGCCCGAAGCATCCACCGTACACGACAATCCGTCCACGCAGCGATGGTCGCCTTCCTGGCACGCGCCGTGCCCGTCGTGATCGACTCCGGCGGGCGTGTGATAAGGGCTGCCCGGCGCGAAGGCCAGCGCCCCAAAATAGTTGTCAAAGGAGTGGTTTTCCTGCATCACGATGACGATGTGCTTCACTTTCTGCAGGCCGTCTTGCGCAAACGCCGGTCTCGGTCCGAGGTGAAAAATCAGTCCAAGAAGCGTGCTGAGCACGAAGCGCGATGTTCCACGCATAGTACATTCTCCTTCCTCGTTACGGGCTATCGGTAAGGTTCAAGTGTACTACTGGCCGCCAAAGCTGCTGTCGTAATCGTTCGTACGCGGCGCGGCATTGCCCGCGAGAAGCAAAACCATTACCAAGACTGCCGCACCGGGGCGGAATACCGACCTTGGTAGGACCATGGTCGTGCTCCTCCAGGCTGCGTCAACATCCTCCGCGGCCAACTATTGGGGGAGGCAATTCTTCGCGCAGCCTCGAACTCTGGCTATTGTCGCCCCTGCTTGCCGTCAGGCAAGCGACTACATACGTCAACATCCCCATGACGCCTGAGTGTCGCGCTTTGTCGCCGTCGTAGACCGCCGGTTCGGTGCGCTCCCGACGATCGTCGGTCGCTTGGACGAAAAATGCATTAGACCGTTATACCGTTATCGGGGCCCCAACGAGAATTTTGTTCTCGTTATCCTTTGGCGGTGTCTCTGGCTTCTGCCTCCCGGCTCCTGGCTCCTGGCTTCCCAGGGTATCAGGGGCGGAGCCCCTGGCTAGTTAGCCGTAGAGGTGGCCGCAGTTAGCTTCTCGATTCTCGATGCGAACCGCCACGCGAGATAACTCGTGGATGGTCAACTCGTTACGCCGCGTGGGTTTGACCGCAGTGAGCGACCCCGACTGGAGACGATTCCTCTGACTGTTTCATTCTCAATCATCGGCAAACCGGACATCACGCCATTGGCTAGTTCATCAGGCTGGAACTTGAGAGCAATAAAGCGGTCGAGCCGCATGTCCTACGCCTTGTAAACCACACCCATGCCACCACCACCGAGCTTTTCGAGGATGTGGTAGTGGGAGACGGTTTGCCCGAGGAGTGACTCGGACTCGGCCATAGTGCGGTCATCTTAGGTTGCGGTCTGAGGTAAGTCAACGAATCTGCTGATTTGCGCGTCGAATCCAGCGTATCAAGGGTGCGCGAGGTTGTGACACGTGCGCGTTTCAACCATGCACACAGGCTAGCGGGGCAGACCGACGCGGCGGAGCAAGTCCTGAAAGCGCGGGTCGGAGCGCAGTGGGTCGAACGCCCGCTCCTCTGCGAGTACAGTCATCACGTCAGAGCGCTCCTCATAGGCCGTGTGGTGCCTCCGTCCATGAGCATTTTCATCCCCAAGAAGAAGTCTATGAGGTCATCGAGGCAACTACACGCGCTATGGCGATGTGCGCGATCTATTGCCTCGGGGCGGCTGCCACCGAGCCTGCGTCACCATTTTCATTAAAGCGAAGCACGTGACGGTTCATTCACGCGAAGCACGAGACGGCACAGGAATTTCCGATTCTCATATCAGCCCTATATAACTTTATAGGTCCGGGTGGAATTCATCATGGTTTATTTGCCGTTGATAAAATAAGCCCCTCCGCTTCAGCAGATTGACTTTTCGTGCCCGGTTAGTTCCTGGCAATGATCTTGCCTTCCTAGTTCACCCTATGTACCTAGTTTTGCCGTGCTAGGGGAGGAGTCTAACATGTCGCCTAACGAGAAAAAGTGGGTTTATGGGATCGCCTGGATCCTTTTGGCGATTGTCGCTGTATTGCCGGCGCGTGCGCAAGATGTAGCTTCGCTGACCGGCGTTGTTACCGATGCATCCGGCGGCTCGATTTCGGATGTGCTGATCAAGTTGGTTGATAAGCGAACCGCCGCCGCACGGATCGCTCACACGGGGACGGACGGAAGCTACCTCTTTGCCAAAGTCCCTCCCGGTCCAGGCTACACGCTCACGGCAATGAAGGATGGTTTTCAGACGGTAACCTTCGCCGACCTCTATCTGCCCGTCGCCCTCACCACTACGCGGAATATTCGGTTGGAGGTCGGACTCGTGACCCAAACGGTAGTGGTCAAATCGGAAGGATCGATAACGCTGAACACCACCGACAGCACCATCGGCAACAATGTTGACCTTCGCGCCATGCAGGCTCTGCCCAATGAATTTCGCGACAACCCCTCGCAGCTGTTGCGACTCGAGCCCGGAGTGGTGAGCGCGCAAAGTCCCAGCGGGCCGACCGGAGCGAACGATCCCAGCGGGAGCCGTGATGGGGCGGTGGCCGGAGCGCGTGCCGATCAGAACAATATCACCGTGGATGGCATTGATGCCCAAGACTTCGCCATCGGACAGGCGTTTGCCTTGGTGGCTCCGGTGCCGGTCGACGCCATTCAGGAATTTCGCACCGAGGTCGGCAATCCACTGGCGGTGAACGGCCGCGGAAGTGGTGCACAGACCTTGATCTCTACCAAAACCGGAACCAACACCTGGCACGGGGCCGCCTGGGAATATCATCGCAATACCGTTACCGAGGCCAACCCGTTCTTCAACAACAAGGCCGGTGTTCCCCGCCCCACTCTCATTCGTAACCAATTTGGCGGCAACGTGGGCGGCCCCATTTGGAAAGATAAGCTCTTCTTTTTCTTTGAGTACGACGGGAGAAGAGACGCCTCGCAGTTAGGGACGCTGCAAGTTGTGCCCTTGGATAGCTTCCGGGCCGGCAGCATCGCCTATATCAATAACAACCCGGGCTGCGGCCCGACTAGCCGAGTCACATCAGCACCGAACTGCATCAGCTTCGCAACTCCCCAACAACTCGCCGCGTTCGACCCGTGCTCGACCACCTCCTGCGCGGGAGTGGCCGGCTTTACCGCTCCGGGCTTTAACCCGGCGATTTTGCAGCTTATCAACAGTCGTTATCCCCATGCCAACGACCTCACCCAAGGTGATGGCATCAATACCGGTGGCTTCCGCTTCAACGCTCCTGCTCCTCTTTCGGAGAACATCTATTGGACGCGCGTGGATTACAACCTGACGAACAAGCAAAAGATCTTCACACGATTCAACTTCAACAACTTTGACAGCACCGTGCCGGGTATCCCTTCGATCCAATTCCCCGGCGACCCGTTGACGAACCTGGAGAACGGGCGGGATCGTTCCTGGGCCATCGGGCACAGCTGGGCGTTCAGCGCCAATACCGTCAATCAGTTCGTCTACGGCGAAGCGCGCAATGACCTGGCTTTCCCCATCCCGTTTAACCCCGCCGGCACGGTCTTTCCTTTGAGCTGGTTTCCACAGACCCTTTTGGTGAATCCGTTTGCCCGCCAGTCCACCCAGGCGCGCCTGATCCCCATTCCTACTTTTCGCGACGACCTGACCCTGATTCGCGGGAGGCACCAGTTCCAATTGGGTGGGGTATGGAAGCCCATCCGCACGCGCACGGAACTGGTGAACGACTTTGATTTCATCAATGTTGGCATCGGGAATGCTGTTACCACCCTGCCAGCCTCCTCACGGCCCGACAATTTGCTGACCGACCCAGCTGTGGACCCCGGGGGGGTGGCGGCGGCCAACTGGGACGGCTACTTCGCCGGGGCCCTGGGGCTGATCAATCAAGACCAGAGCGCCTTCAACTACGGCAAAAGCGGCAATGCCTTTCCGCACGGAACCGGCGAGCGTCGCGACTACCGCTACTACAACTATGAAGCGTACGCGCAGGATACCTGGAAGCTCCGCGCCGACCTGACCCTCACACTCGGACTGCGATATCAGTACGATTCCGTACCTTACGAATCGAACGGCTATGAAGCCACCTCCGTCAACACCAATCTGTCCGAGCAGTTAAGCGCGCGCGTCCACAACGGTTTGAATGGGATATCGGGGACGACTGTGACGCCATTGTTGACCTACACCTTGGCCGGCAAGGGCAACTCCGGGGCACCTTCCCTCTACTCCGGAGACAAGCTCAACTTCTCTCCCCGGTTAGCTCTGGCCTGGAATCCGAGTTTCCACCAAGGTTTGCTCGGGACTGTGTTTGGCGACCGCAAGACCGTGCTGCGCCTCGGAGTTGCGCAGATCTACGATCAGACCGCTTTGAGCTCCATCAATTTTATTCAAGATCAGGGGAGCTACTTGTTTGGCAACGTCAATTCCGTTGTTTTCCAAGGATTGACGCAAGATCCCCGGTTTACCGCCATCAATGCTCTGCCGTTCAGTCTTGCGGCCCCACCCTTCGCCAACCCGGTAACGCCAGGTACGATGGGGAGCGGAAGCAATCTGGTCGTCAGTGGCGCCATGAATGGCTTGTTTAACTACACCATTGACCCGCACTTTCATTCGCCTTATGCAACGGTTTTCTCGTCCGGCGTGCAGCGCGAACTGCCCGGCAACTTCCAGTTAGAGGTCGATTACTACGGGCGCTTTGGCCGCCGCTTGTTCAGCCTGCCCGACGCTGGCCAGATTGTAAACTTTGTCGATCCGGCCTCCCAACACAGCTACGTCGGCGACGTCACCACCCTCGAGCAGGAAGCGCGTCAAGGTGTGAATGTCGCCAGCGTGGCCCCGCTGCCCTTCTTCGAGAACCAAGGCGCGGCGGCCTTGGGCGCGCCTTGCACCAGCGTTCTCCCCAACTCGGCATCATGCACGCAATTTATTTATGCCAACAACAACATTCCCTTAACGCAGGGGAACCTGTTCGCCATAGCTTTTTTCAACACCTTTGTGGGGCTGGTGCCGCAAAATGTGGGGTTGCCGGCCCAATTTGTCGCGAACATTTACGCGGGCAACAAGGGCTGGTCCTCCTATAACAGCCTTTTTGGCACCCTGCGCAAGCGCCTTTCCCACAACTTGCAAATGGATTTTAACTACACCTTCTCGCATTCCATTGACAACAGCTCGATTATTGCCAACAACGTGGGCAACCCGGCCGCGGCCTCCTCCGTGCCCTTGTGTGACGCCACTAACCTAAGCGTTTGCCGCGGCAATTCCGAGTTCGACGTCACCCATCAGGTCAGCTCTAACTTCGTATATGATCTGCCCTTTGGCCGCGGTCAGGCGATCGCAGGAGGGTCCGCACGCTGGCTCGATGAAATCATTGGGGGCTGGCAAGTCAGCGGAATCGTGACCTGGCGCACCGGATTGGCCCTGCCGGTGTTGTCGGGAGTGAATACCACAGGCGCCACGGTCGACGCTCTGGCCATCTTCAGCGGCAACCAGAGCGCCGTCTCCCGTCGCATTCACACCGACACCCAGAACAACAATCTGATCCAGTTCTTCGCCGATCCGAAGGCCGCTCTCGCCGCGTTCTCTCCGGTCACCGGCGAGCAGGTCGGGAATCGAGATATCCTGCGAGGCCCGCACTTCTCGAATGTCGATTTGGGGCTGAAGAAGAACTTCCCGCTCTACGAGCGCTATCGGCTGGAGTTTCGCGCCGATGCCTTTAACGTCTTCAACCACCCGAATTTCGCCTTTCCCAACACCAACATCAACAGCCCGAACTTCGGCGTGATCAGCGAACTGGCCGGCCAAGAAGCCGCGCGCGTGCTGCAATTTTCCTTGCGCTTCGATTTCTAGCCGGGCGCCGGGAGGAGCTCTTCTCGAGTGGGAACAGCTCTCGGCCGCCGGTCGTTAGTCTTTGTTGGCCAGCAGTCAGTCCTTTACTTCTTGCAGCTCCTTTGTCTTGCGCTCATCGACGTCCGGGAAGGCCAGGTCAAAACGTGCAGCGCCTCGACAATGGCCGCGGCGATGACAATTCGGGCAAACCATTTGTGGTCGCCGGGCACCACGTACCAGGGGGCGTGCTTGGTGGCCGTTTCCTGAATCAGGGTCTCGCAGGCTTCCATGTCACCGCCCCAGAAGTTGCGCTAAGCTCTCATTTGGGAAACTTCATCATGTAATAGCGGTAATGCTCTGGCACGCGACACCCTGCTCTAAGCATTGGACGAAACATAATCCATGGCTTCCTTGAAGAGACCCAAATGCTTCTTTGCTTCAGCAGCATTTTTGAAGCGAATCACCACCCACTCCTTCATCGTGCGCTTCCCCATGACGAGCAAGGATGCGCGTCGAGTTTTCAGAAGTGCCTTCACCGTTTCAGGCGGAAGTTTCACGACAACGCCGTCGCCCTTGGTGAATGCGAAGACTTTCTTTCGCACAGTGAAGTTCGTGGAGTTGAACTTCTGTCCAACTGCGACGCCGGGCAGCTTCTGGAGCATCGAAACCAGAACCGGTGAAACTTCGCTCTGCATATCAGCTAATGACCTTCCCAGCTTAGAGCATCTGCTTCATCTTCTTCACCCGGCGAGTGCGGGCGTCTTCCTGCACTGGCTGTGGAATACCACCCGGGATACTGATTGAGGAGCAATGGATTGATGCTCCCAGAAGTCTGGGATTGCGCGGTTCGTGTGTTGGCGGAGCTGGTTGACGGACCGTGGGCTTCCATTTCGGAAGCTATGCTAACGCAATTCCTCTCGAAGGTCAGTCGGCGCTGGCCGTCGCGACCTTACGACCTTCGCGTCCTGCAATTTTGTGCTGGAAGTCGTCAGGACCCGGCGCCCACGTTGTTAGCCCTATCGCGATTGAGCTCAACATTGAGAAAAGCAAGTTTACCGGCGAGTGGGATATTGAAGCGTACGATGGCGATGGGCTAACTTTCAATACTCCCGCCTATCAAGACACTCTCAGCATGAAATTCGATGGCAGGGATTACGAAGAGAAGGGTCCGAACGTCGCGCCCAGCTCCGCATCGTCAGGCAAGCGCGTGAACTCGCACACCCTGGAAGTTACCGATAAAGTGAAGGGCGAGGTGATGGACCACACGAAGTTCGAGGTCTCTCTTGATGGGAAGACGCTGACGCTCACGATTCGCGAGACAGGCCAGCCAAAAGCCCAAACTATCATCTACGACAAGATGTAGGTCTCGCGGCAGCGATCGAGTTCGTGAAGACGAGCACACCAACAACTCGCTCGGCATTTCGAAGCTGCTTCCTCTTTAGCGGCGGTCGCTCATTTGTTGAGGTGCCGACGCGCCAAGGCAGCGGCGCATGACAGCTACCACCCGCTCCCAGGACGTGAAGAGGAAGTCCATGTGAGTGCCGCTGACATTCACCGTCTCGACGTTGGAAAGCTCCACCTGGATACGTTCTCTAGATGCGTTTTTGACCCCATGTAATTCTGTTCCCAGGCGAGAACATCCGCGCGCAGGGCTGGGTCGCCGTTGTGCGTATTCTACGGAAGTCGACTCCAGCGCCCCGGCTCGCTTCCGTTTCCTGAACAACGCACTGCTCAGCACCCACTTCAGCATTGCCGACGATACTTCCAGAATGTGGTCGGCGCCAGCGTGGCCTCCTGGGTTGCACCAGTAAGCGCTTGCCATAACTAAATTATGTCGATGGCGATGAGAGTAATGTCGTCGTGCTGAGCCTTGGAAGCCGGTTGCCATTGACGAATCTCCGTGAGCAGTTGATCCAGCAACTCAGAGGGCGGCCGCGACTGATTGTTACGAACGACTTCCTCAAACTTAAACTCGCCAAAGGATTCGCCGAGGGCATTTTCGGGCTCACTGACGCCGTCAGTGTAAAGCAGGAAACGGTCACCTGGGAGGATGGCCATGTCGTAAAGAGGGTATTCGGACTCCGGAAGCACCCCGAGCAGCAGACCATTGCTTTCGACGCGATGTAGCTCACCTTCGCGCCAGTGCAGAAGTGGCGGATGCCCGGCGGCCGAGTAGAGCGCGGTGCGATTTTCCGTGTCGACCCAAAGATAGGCCGCTGAAACGAGTTGCGGACCGATTTGTGCCGCAAGGACACCGTTCAACCCGCGCAACACCTCTCGCGGGTCGCGTGCATACGGCACGAGGGATCGCATCGCCACCTTGATCATCGCGGCAATAAGCGCGGCCGGGATACCATGTCCGGTGACGTCCGCCACGAGGAAGCCAATGCAGTTGTGATCCACGGGGATGAACTCATAGAAATCGCCAGCGACTTCCGTCATCGGACAATAGGCCGCTGCGACGCGAAGGTTCTTAATTCTGGGACTACCACCCGGAAGAATGGAGGTTTGAATCTCATGGGCAATCGCGAGTTCGTTTTCAATTGACAGCAATCGGCGTTCACTGGCCAATACGATTTGCACACCGACATACCCAAACGAGAAGAGGAGAACAGCCAACCCCAATGAGCCGGTCAAGCGCGTAGTCGGTGTGTGGTAGTGAAGGAGGCGCGATAGGCTGAAATATAGGGCTTCCGCGGCGAAAACGAGCGTGCCGACGATCATGACAGCGCGGTTGGGAAGAGCCAGGAACTTGCGGGAGAGTGCTGGCACCGAGACGATGATTACCAAGACGAGCAGGGCAGCAGCGGCGAGTAGATTATTGTAGGGGATCAACTTGTCGCCAGAACCAGTTATGACAAAAACTCCTATTCCGGCGACACCAATGGCCAGACTGATGAAAACCAAGCCGCGAAGAAAGTCACGAAATTTGCCGGCGCTCAGCTCCAGCCATGCGAGCGAAGCGACAGAAAGAAGTAGGTAAGTGACGGCAATCCTCACGAACGGCACGCAGATCTGAACCCAATGCGGCAAAGCAGCGACCACAGCCGGCGATTCAGCCAAAAGGCGGGCGCCCCATGACCCACTCCATAGACCCAACCACAGAAACATGCGCACTCCCCTTTGACGGCGAGCGGCAGCGAGGGAACAGGAAGCCAGCCCGATGAATAGGAAAACAGCTCCGGACATGATGGTAACGAGTTGGTTGCGGAGCATTGCGAGAAGCTGATCTTGCAAAGGCGCACCTCTAAAACAGGGCCAAGATAGCAGAGTCGATGCCGCTCATGAAAACAAAGCGGTCGGAATTCGTCGCGAGCATCAATTTGACGATTTGCTGAAAGGGCACTGCGGTAACGGCCGAGGCGGTCAAATTCCAAGTGCCGGGCCCACCGGAAATTGTAGATGAATTCCAACTGGACAAGCGTGGCTTTTATCTCGTTGGTTCGATGCGAAGTGTTGCGCCCCATCAAGCCGGCAAGAGCCAAGCTTTGTGTGCCCGGATCTGAGGTTAACGACTTCGGATAATATGTTCAGGCCTTGCGCGCAATATCGCATGCAATATCCTATTCCAGAATGAGGGCATACGTCCTTGACACGGATGTGCTCGTGGCGGCCTTCTGTAGTGATACTGGGGCATCCCGCCATGTGCTGGAGGCCGCGCGGGCTCGCCGGTTTAATCTCCTCTTGTCGGTGCCCTTGATGCTGGAATACGAATCAGTTCTGACACGCCCGGAGCATCTTGCGGCATGCGGCGCGACCAGAGAAGATGTATCCGCTGTGCTGGACCAATTGGCGTCCGTGGCGAAAAGAGTGGCGTTGGTGATCCGCACCCGGCCCCTTTTGTCGGACCCGAACGATGAGATGGTCCTCGAAACAGCCATCAACGGCCGCGCCGATGCCATCGTTACTCTCAATGATCGGGATTTCAGGCCTGCGGCGTCGCGCTTCTGTTCGGTCCTCCGACCGGTCGAGGTGGTTCGCCAGCTAGCGAAAAAAGGCGCCTAGTGAGAAGCGAGGGAGGATATCAATGAGACGAAGCAATTTCGCCTTGCGTGTACCGCCCACCCTGTTGGCGGAAGCCCGTAAGGCCGCCGAATCCGAGGGCGTGGCACTCAACCAGCTCATTACGCTCGCACTCGCGGAAAAAGTCTCTGCCATGCGAACGGAAGAGTACTTCGAGGAACGCGCACGACGAGCCAACCCGGCTAAAGTGAGCCGGATTCTGGCGCGTGTGGGCAAAGGGAACCCGCCCATCGAGGGCGATGAGCTTCCATTGGAGCTTGTTCCGAAAAAGGCGAGAAAAAAGAACTGAAGAGAAAGGCCGTTAGCCTAAAATGAATGAGGGCGACCACCCAGATCCGGATTGGTGGCAGACTCAAAAGGCTAAGCCTGGGCACGGACTGACAGCGCAGGGAGAAACCCGAGAGTGTGCCAGAAGAAATAACACACGAATGGATTTAGAGGTCGGCGATCACAAGAGTCAGGTCATCGTTCATGGGCCGACCTACCGCAAACTGGCGAATGCTCTGCAAGATCTGTTCCGATAGAGCCTTTCCGTGGATCCGACACCTGCCTACTTCCTCGACCAAGCGCTTGAGCCCGTACTGGCCTGATTCCGACTCTGCCTCGATTATGGCGTCGGTAAAAAGAACAAGCCGATCCGATTTGCGGTTGACCTGGATCGTATGTTGCTCCCATGAAGAATTGAGGACCGGTGAAATAATCGGACCGGTAGCTTTGAGTAGAGCTGCCGTAGTTTCAACTGTCGATAGAATACCAGGCGGGTGTCCGGCGTTGACGAAATCAAGGAACCCATTTCGGACGCGAACGCAGATCATTGTGATGAAGTGATGGGCCCCAAACGCCCGGATGCCGTTCGCAACTCGCTCCACCACAGACGCCGGTTCATAAACCTCCTCGGGCCCCGAGTGAAAAGCCGATTTTACGATTCCTGTAAGCATAGCGGCGCTGGCGCCATGTCCTGAGACATCGGCTACAAGAATGACGGCTCCATCCCGCGGAAGGGCAACATAGTCATAGAAGTCCCCAGCCAGCTCAGAGCAAGGGATGTAATTGGCAAAAATAGAGATCCCTCCTACTTTGCCAAACTCGGGGGGCAGAAGACTCTGTTGAAACGCGCGTGCATCGCCTAATTCCTTCTCGATGCGCATGACGTGTTTTCGGTTGCTGCGATCCAGCTGTTTCAACTCGAGGCATCTTTCTACGAGGCTGAGCAGCACTCCGCGGTCGAACGGTTTTTGAAGAAAGTAGAACGCGTCTTTTCGAATCGCTCGTATGAGCTTCGCATCGAGTTCATTGACGCTTCCGGTCATAAGAATGACATCCAGTTCAGGATCAAGGGCCTGCAACTTTTCCATCAACTGGAAGCCATCCAGATCAGGCATTTGAATATCTAGAATGGCTACGTCTGGCCTGAACTCCTCGGCGAGCCCAATTGCTTCGTGGGACGACCGCGTGGTCGCAACCCTATAATCCTGGGCAAGCACACGTTCAACCGACCGAAGCATGCCAGTTTCGTCGTCAACCACGAGGATGCGCCATGCACTCATACCGTGGAGCCAGCCGTCTTATCGCCGGCTATCGGCAACAGCAGCCTTACTCGAGTACCGACGCCGGCCTGGCTTTCGATTTCCATTCGGCCACCCACATTCCCAATGATCGACCGGCAAATCGACAGCCCCAAGCCGTTGCCATGCTGCTTTGTGGTGAAAAACGGTTCGTGAATGCGAGACATAACCTCAGGCGGGATTCCACGCCCGGTATCGTGAATGAGGATTACGATATTACCGCCTACATTTTCGGCTCTTATAGACAGTACACCGCCCGTTGGCATTGCATCCCTGGCATTCGTCGCGAGATTCAGGAACAGCTGTTCTAGGTCTCCCTGTGCTGTTTGTATGTTGGGAACAACGGCCCCGAGCTGAACGTCTAACCGGATACCCTGTCGTTCCAAGCCATCTCTGAGGACCGCGAGCGTGCTGTCCAGTGCACGCCGCACATTCGCTTGAACGCTGCCTTGACTTGCACCCCGCGCCAAAGCGAGCATTCCGCCAAAAATCCTGCGGCAGGTCTGAATTGATTGTTCGATTTGCTGCAGATCCTGCGAAAGGGTATCCCCTTGCAGGCGATTCGACTGAACATCCGTCTGAATTTGCTGAACCAACGGCAAAACGCATCCGAGGGCATTATTTACATCGTGTGACACGCCGCGAAGAAGATTCGCGACAGCGTGCTTCTTTTCCGCCTCGAGCATCTTTGTTTCAAGTGTAACGGTTCTTTGAGAATTCTGGATCGCCGTCGCAGCAAGCGGCATAAACCGTTGAACAAGGTCCGCTTCGTATCTGCTGAACGAACCTGGATGGCGCGCCGCCACTTTCAATACCCCCAGAACGCCGTCGCGCGTGGCAAGTGGCGCACACAGCATCGAGGATTCACGCAATTCACGCAAATCCGAAATGGAACTTTCCAAGCTGTTGTTGTAATCCAATAGCCCGGCGAGAGCCGTTGATTTTCCCCCCGACCATTCATGCCAAATATTCCGCCGGTCGAAGCCGTAAACAATGTCGTTGCGCATCAGCCTCCAAACCTCATCATTCAGCGGCAGCTTTAGTCCGATTCGACGGCTTTTCCCTTTCATCCACGCAATTTGTTCGGCGACCAGTTGCAATGTATTGTCACGCCAATCGCAGATAAGAAGAGCCGAAGAGTGGTCGTAATGCGTCAAGGAACGCAGTCCGTGCAGAATCTGGTAGAAAAGGTCCTGTGGACGTAGCTGTTTAAAAATTTTGCGATCGATTTGTGATCGTACTTCTATCATGCGCTGCCAGTCTGTAAGCTCGATTGATTCCGAGATCAGCTTCGCGATTCGTCTTAACGCTCGGAGATCAGAGTATCGCTTGAAGTTGCGCTGTCCTCTCAGCGCTAGCACTGCCCATAGACGGCCGCGACGGTTGACCGGCGCCATGATAATATCTGGCGGAATGCGGGCCCGCTGTTTTCGTAGGAACGCCGCGAGACAAGCTAGATCCCACCTAGCTCCTCGCGGAATCACTGATATCAAGTCTGCTTGGGAGCCGTCGGGAGTAAGAATAGCGATACATCCATCGTCTATCTTGAAGTGTTCGCACGTACGACGGAGAGAGAGTGTAAGTGCCTTTTGGTCATCGCTTGCTGCTCTTAGGCAGCTCTTCAGCTCATCCAAAAAAGCCCATAAGCTAATGTCAGTGTATGCAGCGTGGGGCTGGTTCATCGGAATCCTCGCCGCTACAGTAGGTCATGTATTCTAATCATTAAGCTCGATAGAGGAAAGTGGAGCGCGCACGGTGCGCACGGTGTTCCGGGTCCCGAACCAGTGCCGTCACATCAAGAAACCACATGCGGTCGCAGAAGGCGCCCCAGCATAGCTCGTCCGGGCGCGTCGGCAGATGCTTGCTGACAGGAGTGAAACTCTCAGTCAATATCGCCCTATAGCATTCCGCTGCGGTCGCTCCTGCAAAGGGATCCGTGCCCGTAAGCATCTCGTAAACCATGACCGTCAATGCCCACAGGTCACACGCAGGGTCGACTTCATGGCCGCGCAATTGCTCAGGCGGCATGAAGCGCATTGTTCCGATGGCTTGTCCCCGGTCCGTATCAATGGTTTCCTCTCGGCTGGTCGACAGAAACTTCGCGAGCCCAAAGTCCACGACGTTCGGCAACGCCCCGGTGTCGCCTCGCACAAGAAAGATGTTTCTTCTGGTTTTAGATCGCGATGGACAAAGATTTCCATCAACAGGTTCACCGGCACAGGGCTGGTGAACGCTGACGCTGCCACCCGCAGCCACAACGACTGAGCGTAGGCACCTATTGAAAACGCGTGCGGCCCCAGGGATCTCTCTGAGAGCCGCACTCATTTTTTGGCGTGGCATCCTTTGGTTACAAGTGGTGTGGACGCCGAGCCTCCTTTTGCCCTTGCGCCTGGTTAGCACGAACGGTTGGAGCTGCAGCCCCGGTCGGCGCTGATGGCCCGCTTACCGCCGAAGACATGGCGCGGCTTTGAGGCGGTTGTAAGGTCGTGCCGGCAATGTGATCGAACGGCACGGTCCGTGCGAATGTGGGCAAGTTGTGGGCGCGCACCTGGGTGAACGCCTCGTATCCCGACGCAAGCTTGATCAGCGTCGGTTCGCTAAACGCCGTCCCGAAGAAGCTGATGCCCAGCGGTACACCGAACACCATTCCGGACGGCACCTGCACGATAGGATATCCGGGCGCTGCTGCCAGCCCCGATGTGCCGAAGATGAAGTGATCGCCAAAGACCAGATCGGTGGCCCAGGCGGGGTTATCGGTCGCGCTCACCACGGCGTCCAGACTAAAGTCGTGCAGCGCCTTGTCGATCCCGTTCACTCCCGCGAGTTGGTCGATCTTCAGTGCATCGTTGTACGACATGCAGGTAGCGGTCGAGGGAAGAACCGCGGAGGTGAAGCGCGGGTCACAGAAATTCGGGTCGGGGTTCATCGTTTCAGCAAGGTCCCAGATGTCCTGATTGAAGAAGGGCATCTCGACGTCGGCATGGGCGTTATTGAAGGCGATGCCGTCGGCCAGCGTTCCGCCAGCGACCGGCACGCCGACGCGAGTGCCGAAATACTTAGCCACATCGAACTTGAAGTCGTAGAGCAGCACGAAGAATTCACCGTCCGCGGGCGAGAACGTGAAGCCCGCGGCGTCCAGGTCTACGACTGTGGCGCCCGCGTCCGTGAGTGCTTTGAACGCGGCCTCGACTGCTGCCGTCACTGGCGCCGGCGTTGTGACGTTCGTGAATCCGCTCAATCCAACTCGTGTGATGCCGAGCTTGGCGCCCTTCAGGCCATTGGGGTCCAGGAATTGAGTATAGTCCCTGGGGATGTTCGTGGGCCGAGTGAACCGACCCTTCCAGCCGAGCGGAACGTCGCCGGTCGCCGGATCCCGCCCGTCGAACGTGCGGCTCTGGACGACTCCAAGAGCCGCTGCTGCATCCGCAACGGTGCGCCCGTGCGGACCGAAGGTATCCTGTGTGTGGGAAATTGGGACGATGCCCGCACGGCTGGTAAGTCCTACAGTTGGCTTGATACCCACTACGCCATTCGCGTTCGCCGGGCACACAATGCTGCCGTCAGTTTCTGTCCCGAACGATATCGTCGCGAAGTTTGCGGACGTGGCCGCACCCGAGCCGGAGCTTGAGCCGCAGGCATTGCGGGTAATGCCATAAGGATTGTTCGTCTGACCGCCGCGCCCTGACCATCCGCTGACAGACTCGAACGAGCGGAAGTTGGCCCACTCCGAAAGGTTCGTCTTACCGAGGATCACTGCGCCGCCCGCCCGGAGGTTCGCTGCCACGGTCGAGTCGTGCAGCGCCGACATTCCCACCAGCGCGAACGACCCTGCGCTGGTCTGCATCTTGTCACCCGTGTCTACGTTGTCCTTCACCAAGACTGGGATTCCATGCAATGGCCCCAGCACGTGGCCATGTCTACGCATTTCGTCCGCTTGCCGCGCCAGGGTCAGCGCGTCCGGATTGAGTTCAATCACGGAGTTCACTCCGGGTCCGTTCTGGTCCAGCGCGATAATGCGCCTGATGTACTCCCGGGTTAGTTCCTCAGACGTTAGTTCTCCGGAGGCCATCTCCGCCTGGAGCTGAACCACCGTAGCTTCGTTGTGCCGCATTGGAATATCGTCTTCCTGTCCTTCGTTCCGGCCAGGAATATTCCGATTCGCCACCACTAGCGGGGACACTAGTAGACATGCGAGTAGCAACCCGCGTGTTCTGGATACTTTCATGATTTTTCTCCTGTGGGCTGCTGTCAAGCGGGTCCCAGCACCCGGGGAAAAGCGAGGAGTTGCTCGCTGACAGCAACCTGACCGGCAGGTCGAGGTGGCTAATCTATGCTGCTCATTCCGCGAAGTCAACTCCGAGTGCTGCGCGTGAAGTGCTCGGCAACCTGGCGGTGATGTAACGGTGACAGTCGTGCCGGGGCTCGAACATGACATTTTGCTAGAACCTGTCGCACTCGATGCTCTGACAATGTTGGTGGAAACGCTCGTGAAAGATGCCCAGCGCCAAAAAGAGTGCGGAGAGATCCAATTGCCTTTAGGACTTTGGCCTGTCGGCGAGACGTCGCTGCCAGAGCTGCGTTGTCCCGGCTCATTGCGATGAAATCACAGGAGGCGTATATTCGCGGCTAACCAGTGCTAACCAAGGGGCGCGCAATGATTTTTCGCAGCCCGTCGCCTGACATTGAATTACCGCAACTCTCTGTATGCGATAAGGTGCTTGCCGCAGCGAAACAGTTTGGCGACAAGCCTGCGATCATCGAAGGCGAAACAGGGCGCACCCTCTCAGGAGGGAAGTAGGCAGGGAAATCACTCAAACGCGCCAACTCAGTTAAGAGCACGGGAA
>Ga0310910_10000693_pt1 | contig 17152 bp, 9 predicted proteins | sample GREbulkMGHF172_FD_203448 | JGI IMG/M metagenome (GOLD analysis project Ga0310910, IMG submission 203448) | Lab enrichment of tropical soil microbial communities from Luquillo Experimental Forest, Puerto Rico - GRE.bulkMG.HF172 | ecosystem: Environmental > Terrestrial > Soil > Tropical forest >... | reverse complement strand
GCGCCCGCATCAACCTCGGGATCAGGCGACGGCTCGCGCCGCTGATGGACAATGACCGGCGCAAGATCGAGCTCATGAACTCGCTGTTGATGTCGTTTCCCGGCACGCCGATCATCTATTACGGCGATGAGATCGGCATGGGCGACAACATCTATCTCGGCGACCGCAACGGCGTGCGCACGCCGATGCAATGGACGCTCGATCGCAACGGCGGGTTCTCGCGCGCCGACCCCGCAAAACTCTATGCGCCGATGATCATGGATCCCGTCTACGGCTATCAGGCGGTCAACGTCGAAGCGCAGTCGCGCAGCCTGTCCTCGCTGTTGTCCGCTACCAAGCGGCTGATCTCGGTGCGGAAATCGACGCTCGCCTTCGGCCGCGGTAGCATGACCTTCGTCCGCCCGGCCAACCGGGCCGTGCTTGCCTATATCAGGGAATACAAGGGCGAGGTAATCCTCTGCGTCGCCAACCTGTCGCGCGCGGCGCAGGCAACCCAGCTCGATCTATCCGTCTGGAAGGACCGCATTCCGCTCGAGATGCTCGGCCGTACGCGTTTTCCGCCGATCGGCGAACTGCCTTACATGATCACGCTGGCGCCTTACGGCTTCTACTGGTTCCAGCTTCTGGAGCGCGGCAAATCCGAACCGAGTTCGCCGCGCGCGGTGCCTGAGTTCGAAACGCTGGTGGTGCCGCTCAACTCGACCTGGGTGTCGCTCGCCCGCACCCGCGGCGTATTCGAGCGCGACGTGCTGCCGGGGCATCTGGCGCGCACGCGCTGGTATCCGGAGGGCGCACCCGAGGCAATCCGACCGACGCTGGTGTCGGCCGTCCCGTTCTGCGACATCGGCGACAACCGGCCTTGGCTTGCATTTTTCGAAGCCAAGCAGCACGGCAAAACCGACCGCTACGTGCTGCCGATGCAAATCGAATGGGTGCGCTTCGATCGCGAGCACTATAATCCGCACGCGTTTGCCGCCATTCGGCAGGGCGCGCGCGAAGGAACGCTGCTGGACGTTGCGACCAACCCGATCTTCATCGGGCTATTGCTGCGCAATCTGAGACAATCCCTGACCGTTGAGGAAAACGGTTTGCGTCTCGAGTTCAGACCGACGCAGAGATTTGCCGACCGCCTGGTGCGCCAGCCCGAGCACATCAGGAGCCTCGAGACCGAGCGGCCGTCAAGTGCGGCGCTGGTCGACGGCGACTATGTCGTCAAGCTCTACCGCAAGTTGGAATCCGGCATTCATCCCGCGATCGAGATCGGCCGCTTCCTGACCGACACCGCAGGCTTTGCCAACGCGCCGGCGCTGCTCGGAAGCGTCGAGCTCGTGGAGGACGGCGACAAGCGAACCGCGATCGCGCCAGTCCATGCCTTTGTCGCCAACCAGGGCGACGGCTGGACGGTCAGCACGGGCTATCTCGACCGCTTCATCGACGAGCAGCGGCTGCTCGCAGCCAGCGCCGATGCCAACGAAAACGAGGAACAGGTTCTCTATCTGCGTCACATGTCGCAAGCCGGACGACGCATCGCCGAGCTGCACCTGGCCCTTGCTTCGCACCCGGAACTTGCCGATTTTGCAGCCGAACCGATAGGGCCCGACGACGTGGAGCGTTGGACCAGCGAGCTCGCGGCACGCTCCACGCGCGCTCTCAATCTGTTGGGCCAGCGCCGCGACGTCATCAGGGATGCCGATCGACCGCTGGTTGACCGGGTGCTGGCGCTGCGCCGTCCCCTGCTGAAGCAATTGAACACTATGCTGCCATCCGATATCGACGGCCTGAACATCCGCCTGCACGGAGATTTTCGCCTCGACCAGCTTCTGATCGTCAAGGACGACATCTTCATTGTCGGCTTCGATGGCGACCCTCGCCAGAGTCTCGCCGAGCGGCGGCGCAAGGCGCCTGCGGCTCGCGACGTTGCCGCGCTGATCCGGTCGATCGACTATTCCGTCATGGCGGCGCTCGATCGCGCATTCAAAGGGGCACCCGACGAGCAAGGCAACCGACTGGCCGCCGCGCTCGCCGACTGGAGCGACCGCGCGGTCTCGGCGTTCCACACGGGCTATCGCGAAGCCATGACAAACGATCGCATGTGGCCCGCCGATCCGCATGCAACCAACACCATGCTGAACTTCTTTTTGTTGGAAAGAATCGTCGGCGAGATCGAAGATGAGCTGGCCGATCGGGGAGAATGGCTGCGCATCCCCCTGAACGCCATGCTTCGTATGCTGTCCGTGCCTGCAAGCGAGAGCTGATGAAGAAACTGTCTCCCGAAGCCTATGCCATCGTCGAGGGCCGTCACGCCGATCCCTTTCGCTATCTCGGCCTCCACAAGGAGGGCGACAAAACCATAGTGCGCGCGTTCCTGCCCGAGGCTTCCAATGTCGAAGCCGTCGGCGAGCATGGCGAGACGGCGAAGCTTGCGCGCATCCACGACGCCGGCCTTTTTGCCGGCGCGCTGCCCAACGGCTCGCGCCGCTATCAGCTCCGCGCCCGGTTCGGCGAGAATGTCGTCGAACTCGAGGACCCCTACCGCTTCCCGCCGGTACTGTCCGACTTCGACCTGTATCTTCTGGCCGAGGGCACGCATCAGCGGCTTTATGACAAGCTCGGCGCGCATCCGCTGGTGCTCGACGGCGTCGATGGCGTGGCCTTTGTGGTGTTCGCCCCCAATGCACGGCGGGTCAGCCTGGTCGGCGACTTCAACTACTGGGACGCACGGCGGCATCCGATGCGAGTCCGCGGCGCCGGCTACTGGGAGCTGTTCATCCCACGCGCCAAACCGGGCGATCACTACAAGTTCGACATCATCGGACCCCAAGGGCAGCACCTGCCGCTGAAATCCGATCCGCTTGCCTTTGCCACCGAAGTGCGCCCCAAGACCGCTTCGATCGTGTTCGACGAGGCCACGCTGCCGCGTCCGCGCGCGGCTCCGCCGGGGATCAACGCGCGCAACGCGCCGATCTCGATCTATGAGATCCATCTCGGCTCGTGGCGCCGCAAGGGACGCAATGAATGGCTGACCTATGGCGAGCTGGCGGAGCAGCTTCCCGCTTACGTGCGCGATCTCGGTTTCACCCATATCGAATTTCTGCCCGTCAACGAGCACCCGTTCGATGGCTCGTGGGGTTATCAGCCGACGGGCCTGTTTGCGCCGACCAGCCGCTTCGGCTCGCCCGCCGACTTTGCCGCGCTCGTCGATGCCTGCCACGCACAAGGCCTCGGCGTGATTCTCGACTGGGTGCCCGGGCACTTTCCCGATGATCCGCACGGCCTCGGCCGGTTCGACGGCACTGCACTCTACGAGCACGCCAATCCCCAGCAGGGACGCCATCTCGACTGGGGCACGCTGATCTACAATTACGGCCGCACCGAAATCACGAACTTCCTCGTGTCGAACGCGCTGTTCTGGCTCGAGCGCTACGCCATCGATGGATTGCGGGTCGATGCGGTCGCTTCCATGCTCTATCTCGATTACAGCCGCCCGTCCGGCGGCTGGATCCCGAACAGATATGGCGGGCGGGAAAATCTGGAAGCGATCGACTTCCTGCGTCGCTTCAATACCGAAATCTTCGCCCGCTTTCCCCAGGCGACGACCGCGGCGGAGGAATCCACCGCCTGGCCGCAAGTGTCACGCCCGATCGAATATGGCGGGCTCGGCTTCGGCTACAAATGGAACATGGGCTGGATGCACGATACGCTGAAATATATCGGCAAGGATCCGGTTCACCGCAAATACCATCACGGCGACATCCTGTTCGGCCTGCAATATGCGTTTTCGGAGAACTTCATCCTGCCGCTGTCGCATGACGAGGTCGTGCACGGCAAGCGCTCGATCCTCGGTCGCATGCCCGGCGACGACTGGCAGCGTTTCGCCAACCTGCGCGCCTATTACAGCTTCATGTTCGGCCATCCGGGCAAGAAGCTGATGTTCATGGGCTGCGAATTTGCGCAAGTGAAAGAATGGACGCACGACCATTCGCTGGACTGGCAGCTTCTTGAACAGCCGAAGCATGCCGGCGTGCAGACCCTGATCCGCGACCTCAACCGGCTTTACCGATCTACGCCCGCGCTGCACGAGCTCGATTGCGAGGCGGACGGATTTGAATGGATCATCACCGAGGACGCCAGTCACAACATGTTCGCCTGGTTGCGCAAAGGCGCCGATCCGCGCGCACGATGCGTGGTCGTCGTCAATTTCTCGCCGAACGTCTATCACAATTACCGCGTCCGCGTACCGTTTGCAGGCAAATGGCGCGAGGTTCTCAATTCCGACTCCGCGCATTATGGCGGCACCAATGTCGGAAATGTCGGTGAGGTCCATGCATCGGGCGGCTCCTCGCCCGAGCTCAACCTGACCATCCCGCCGCTGGCCGCGATATTTCTGATACCGGAAAGCTGACAGATGCGCTTGACCGCCGGAACCTTCTCGCGTCTCGGCGCAAGCTGGGACGGCCGCGGTACCAATTTTGCGCTGTTCTCGGCCAACGCGCAGAAGGTCGAGCTGTGTCTGTTCGACAATCAGGGGCGCCGTGAGCTGGAACGTATCGAACTGCCCGAAAAAACAGAGGATGTCTGGCACGGCTATCTCAACGACATCTCACCCGGACAGCTCTACGGCTATCGCGTCCACGGCCCTTACGAGCCGGAGCACGGCCAGCGCTTCAATCCCAACAAGCTCCTGATCGATCCCTATGCCCGGCGCCTGGCGGGGCGACTGATCTGGAGCGACGCGCATTTTGCCTATCGCGCCGGAAGTTCGCGGGAGGATCTCTCCTTCGACCGCCGCGACAACGCGCGCGGCATGCCGAAGGCCGTCGTGGTGGACGAGACTTTCAATTGGGGCCGTCGCGAGGTTCGTCCCTCGATCCCCTGGCAAGACACCATCATCTACGAGGCGCACGTCAAGGGACTGACCCAACTGCGCAGCGACGTGCCGCCGAATCTGCGCGGCACCTATGGCGGGCTGTCCTCGCCGGCGATGATCGAGCACTTGAAGCGGCTCGGCGTCACCACCATCGAGTTGTTGCCGATCCATGCCTTCGTCGACGATCGTGTGCTGGTCGAAAAGAAGCTCGTGAACTATTGGGGTTACAACACAATCTGTTACTTCGCGCCGGAGGGGCGCTATGCGCAGGACAATCCGCTGGATTCGTTTCGCACCACGGTGGCGCGGCTGCATGATGCGGGCATCGAAGTCATGCTCGACGTCGTTTACAACCATACCGCCGAAGGCAATCATCTCGGTCCCACGCTGTCGTTTCGCGGCATCGACAATGCCTCCTTTTACTGGCTGAACCGGGAAAACCCGCGCTATTACGACGACTTCACCGGCTGCGGCTCTTCGGTCAACCTGACCCATCCACGTGTGCTGCAGATGGTGATGGACTCGTTGCGCTACTGGGTCGAGGTCTGCCATGTCGACGGCTTCCGCTTCGACCTTGCCACCACGCTGGCGCGCGGGCCGAACGGGTTCGACCGCAATGCGTCTTTCCTGACTGCAATCCGGCAGGACCCTGTGCTGGCCGGGGTGAAGCTCGTCGCCGAACCCTGGGACCTCGGCATGGGCGGCTATCAGGTCGGTGGATTTCCCTCGCAATGGTCCGAATGGAACGATCGCTATCGCAGCGCGATGCGGCGTTACTGGAGCGGCGAAGGCAGTCTGATTGGCGAAGTCTCGAGCCGGATGACCGCCTCCTCCGACCTGTTCAACCACGACGGCCGTACGCAGCGCGCCAGTGTCAACCACATCACCGTTCATGACGGTTTTACGCTGGCCGACCTGTTCAGTTACAACCAGAAGCACAACGAAGCCAACGGCGAGGACAATCGCGACGGCACCAACGACAATCACAGCAACAATTGCGGCCACGAAGGCCCGACCGACGATCCGGCAATTCTCGCGTTGCGCCGCCAGCTCAGGAAAAATCAGTTGGCCTGCCTGATACTGGCGCAGGGCCTGCCGCTCGTTCTCGCCGGCGACGAGGTCGGCAACTCGCAGAACGGCAACAACAACGCCTATTGCCAGGACAACGAGGTGGGCTGGGTGGACTGGCAGGGGCTCGGCCGCGAGGGCGACGACCTGACCGATTTCATCGGCCAAATGATCGAGTTGCGCAGAAAATTTCCGCAGATCCGCAGCCAGCGCTGGCTCGATGGGCGGCGGCCCGATGGAAGTTACGGCGTGCTCTGGCTGAGACCGGACGCCGAGGACATGAAAGAGGCGGACTGGAAATTTCCGGAGGGACGATTTCTCGCCTATGTGCTGGCTCCGGTGAAGCCAGAGACAGTGCCGATCTTTATCGTTCTCAACGCGGCCCCCGAAGAAATCACGTTCAAATTGCCGAAACTGTCCGACTACAAGAGCTGGCGACAAGTGTTGAACACGGCCGACTCCAAAAAGAGCGCGGCCGAGTTTGCCTCGGGCGCCGACACCAAAGCGCCGCCGCGCGCGGTGCTGGCCTTTGCCGGCGCAGTATGAGCGAACAGCAATTTGGTCCCCGGCTGACCAGGAACGGCGTGTCCTTTCGGCTGTGGGCGCCGGCGGCGCAACGCGTCGAGCTCATGCTGGATGGCCCGCAGGCGATGCAACGGAGCGAAGACGGCTGGTTCACCGCCGCTGTTTCCGGCGTAACCGCAGGCGTGCGCTACAAATTCCGGATCGACGGTACAGTCGAGGTGCCGGACCCCGCCTCCGCATTTCAGCCCGATGACGTGTTCGGTCCGAGCGAGGTGATCGACCATGACGGCTTTGCCTGGCGCGCGCTTGACTGGCGCGGCCGGCCGTGGGCCGACACCGTCCTGATCGAAAGCCATGTCGGCGCCTTTACGTCTGATGGTACCTACCGGGCGATGATCGACAAGCTCGATCATCTCGTCCAAACCGGGATCACCGCGCTCGAACTGATGCCGCTGGCGGATTTCTTCGGAAGTCGCGGTTGGGGCTATGACGGCGTGCTGTGGTACGCGCCCGACAGCAGCTATGGCCGTCCCGAAGAGCTGAAGACGCTGATCGACGAGGCGCATCTGCGCGGGCTCATGGTCTTCCTCGACGTGGTCTACAACCACTTCGGCCCCGAAGGAAATTTTCTGCACCGCTATGCGCCGAACTTCTTTACCGATGCGCACACGCCCTGGGGCAGCGCCATCGACTATCGCGTCCCGGAGGTGCGCGCTTTTGCCATCGAGAACGCGCTCGCCTGGCTGCGCGATTATCGCTTCGACGGCCTGCGGCTCGACGCGGTCAACCACATCCGCAGCGAACCCGGCGCAATCTCGATGCTGCACGATCTCAGCGTCGCCGTTGGAAAATTTGCCGGGGAGAAGGGCCGGCACATCCACCTCGTGCTGGAGAACCGCGACAACATTGAAAATCTGCTCGATACAGCGCAGGAACCGCCGCGCGGCAAGTACCGAGCGCAATGGAATGACGATTATCATCACGCCTGGCACGTGCTCCTGACAGGTGAAAGCCAGGGCTATTATGGCGACTATCAGCGCTCGCCGCGCGGCGATCTGGCGCGCGCCCTGTCCTCGGGCTTCGTCTATCAAGGCGAAGTTTCCGCGTTCTGGGGCAGCAAGCGGCGCGGCGAGCCGAGCGGCACTCTTTCGCCCACCGCTTTCGTCAACTTTCTGCAAAACCACGACCAGATCGGAAACCGCCCCTTCGGCGACCGGCTGGAAAGCTTCGCCGACGCAACAGCGATCGAAGCCGCGCTCGCAGTCACTCTGCTCGCTCCGATGACCCCGATGCTGTTCATGGGCGAGGAATGGGGATCGACGAAGCCGTTTCCCTTCTTCTGCGATTTCAAAGGCGAACTCGTCCAGGCCGTCCGCATCGGGCGACGTCGGGAATACAGGTGGGCCTACGAGAAATATGGCGACGAGGTCCCGGATCCGTTCGATGCGACGGTCTTTCAATCCGCAAAGCTCGATTGGGAAACACGGCAAACACCGCGCGGCGCACAGCGGCTCGCGCTGGTGCAACGATTGCTTTCGGTCCGCCGGCGCAACATCGTACCCCGGCTTCGAGAGGCCAGATTTGGCGACGCGCAAGCCGGTGACAGCGGTCTCTTGACGGCACGCTGGCGGATGGGTGATGGCGCCACGCTGGAGCTGATCGCCAATCTGTCGCCGCACGAAATCGCGCGGCCTGAAGCGCCCATGGAGGGAACGCCGATTTGGGGCGGTGAGCCCGGCGATCATCTTGCGCCCTGGTCGGTATTCTGGCGCATCGGAACATGACGTGCCCCGGGCCATTTCCGATCGCCTGCAACCACGTGACTCAGTCCCGCTTGGTCAGCAGCAGCCTGCCGCGGTCGCGGATCACACCCTGGGCCGCCTGCGCAAAGCGCTGCAACAGCCAGGGCAGCACGACTTCTACGCGCACATGATCCTCGGCGACGTCGATGTTGCCTGACGCAGCCTGTCCCAGCGCACGGACGCGAAAGAACATCTGATCGCCGTCCCAGCGCTCCTCATCGACGGTCACGATGGGAAAGCTTGCGGCCGCCCGCGACAGACCTCCCTTGAGACGGCGCGCCGCCTCCGCCTTGCCGAGGCGGTGCGGGATGGAAACGATGAGCGGTGCGGTCATGTGACTGGCCCTCAACCCGGTCTATGGCATCCAGTTTCTCACGGCAAAAGGAAACCACGCGCGACCGACCGTCACGACCTGGCCTCCAATTGCTTCATCGCCGACTTGATCGATGATGCCGCCTCCTCATAGCCCTGCCAGGCCTTTGTCCTGGCAAGCAGCGCCGGCACCGTATGGATGGTAAAACGTTTGGGATCAAGGTCGCCCTTCACCTGCGCCCAGGTCAGAGGCATCGAGACGGTCGCGCCATCGCGCGCCCGCGGCGACAGCGGGGCGACCGCGGTCGCCATCCGGTCGTTGCGCAGATAGTCGAGGAAGATCTTTCCCTTGCGGAGCTGCTTCGACATGTTGAGGAGATAACGGTCGGGCGCGTCGCCGGCCATCCATTGGCAAAGCCCCTGCGCAAAGGCCTTGGCTTCCTTCCAGCTCACCTTCTCCTTCGCACCATGGAGCAGCGGCACGACAACATGCATGCCCTTGCCGCCGGTGGTCTTGCAAAAACTTTCCATGCCGACATCGGCAAGGCGCTGCCGCATCTCCCTGGCAGCGGCGACCACGTCGGCAAAGTCGACATCCGGAGCGGGGTCGAGATCGAACACCAGCCTTCCCGGCGTGTCGTAGGCATTGGGCGCGCAATTCCAGGGATGCAACTCGAGCCCGCCAATCTGCGCGACCGCAGCAAGGCCTTCCACGCGATCGATCTGCAGATAGGGCTTGCGATCGCCCGAGACTTTCGCGAGCTCGAGATATTTCGGCGTTCCCTGCATCGCGTGGCGCTGAAAGAAGGACTCGCCCTTGATGCCATCAGGGGCACGGATGATCGAGCAAGGGCGTCCTTTGATGTGCGCGATCAACCATTCACCAACCGCTTCGAAGTAACGCGCAAGGTCGAGCTTGGTCACCGGACCGTCGCCGGCATCCGGCCAAAGCTCCTTGTCGGGCTTTGAAATGACAACGCCCATGACTTCGCTGGATTTGCCGGCCGACGCTCTGCCGGATTTGACTGCAGTCTTCGCGACGGCAGGCTGGGTTACGCTGGTCATCGCGGGCCTCTCTGCCTTCACTTCGCGCGCGGGCTTGTCTTCCCGCAATCCCTTGAACGCCGCCTGGCGAATATTGCCGTCGGCGGTCCAGCCGGCAAATTCGATCTCGGCGACCAGCTCCGGCTTCAGCCAGTGCACATCGCGCTCCTTGCGTGGCGCGTTTTCGCCGCGGAACGGGCTTTCTTCCGAGGCGTTGGCCTTCAATGCCGGCATGATCCGCCGCACCGTATCCTGACCGAAGCCGGTGCCGATCATGCCGACAAAGACGAGATGATCGCCGCGATAGACGCCCGCCATCAGCGAACGGAATTTGCCGCCCGTCGTCTTCCAGCCGCCGATCACGACCTCCTGTCCCACCCTGGCTTTGGCCTTGGTCCAGGCTTCAGAGCGGCCGGAACGGTAAGGTGCACCCAGTTTTTTCGAGACGATGCCTTCGAGCGCGAGCTGGCGCGCGGAGTCCATCACCGCCTCGCCGTCGGCCTCGAAATGTTCGACATAGCGAATGCTGGCGCCCTTGCCCTTGCGCGCTTCGAGCAGCGCTTTCAGGCGCGCCTTTCGCTCGCGGAGAGGCAGCCGGCGCAGGTCGAAACCGTCGGCGAACAACAGGTCGAAGGCGAAGAAGATGAGCTGGCCGGTCTTGCCGTCGGCAATCGCAGCCTGCAGGCTGGAGAAGTTCGGATTGCCCTCATGATCGAGCGCGACGATCTCGCCGTCGATGAGGGCGTCGGGCAGCGCGCTGCCTTCCTTTGCGATTGCGGAGAACTTGTCGGTCCAATCCAGCCCCTTGCGAGTCTTCAGGCTGACCTCGCCATCCTCGACACGAAGCTGCACGCGATAGCCGTCGAACTTGATTTCGTGGCCCCAGCCCTCGCCGCGCGGCGGACGTTCCACCGCCGTGCAGAGCTCCGGCGCAACGAAATCGGGCATCGAGGAGACTTTCCGCGCGTCAGGCGCGGCGACCGCCAAGCTGATCGCCCGTCCGGCGCGTGCGTCGGCGGCGATGCCGCGGTTGGAGTGCCATATCGCATCCGCGTTCATCCGGCGGCTCTTAGCCGTCATGAATGGCCTGGGTGCCCTGCCCTTGCCGGCCGCGATCTGCTCCATCGCCCGGCCCGATGCGGACGAACGGTCCTCATCGAGAATGGTATTGGTCTCGCCCTCTCGCGCATACTCGTCGCGATGCTTGATCAAAAGCCAGTTGGTGCGCTTTTCGCCGCCGCGATTGCGCATGCGCACCAGCACCCAGCTTCCGTGCAGCTTCTCGCCGTCAAGCGTGAACTTGAGATCGCCCTTCTTGAAGCCGCGCTCCGGATCGTCCGAATCCCAAAAGCCACGATCCCAGATCATGACGGTGCCGCCGCCATACTCGCCTTTCGGGATAGTGCCTTCGAAGTCGCCGTAATCGAGCGGATGATCTTCCACCTCGACCGCCAGCCGCTTGTCGTGCGGATCGAGCGACGGGCCACGCGTCACCGCCCAGGACTTGAAGACGCCATCGAATTCGAGTCTGAGGTCGTAGTGCAGCCGGGTCGCCGCGTGTTTCTGGATCACGAAACGCCGTCGCTTTGACGAGGCGACCTTCTTCTCCCCGGATGGCTCCGCGGTCTTCTCGAAGTCGCGCTTCTTGCGATAGGTCGACAGTCGCTTCAGTGGCACAAGCGTTTCCGGTCCGTTCCAATGGGCGCACCCTATCACGCCCTCCCGGACGCCCGGAACCAAAACCCCCGAGCATCTGTTGAAGTTCCAGGAATTGACAAAGCCCCCTCGAGCTTCTGGAGGGGCTCGCCCTCGTCTTCCGCTACTTGGTGCTCTTGCGCTTCTTCGAACTCTTCCTGGGCACCTTGGCGCCTCGTTTTCGCGCCTCCGACAGTCCGATCGCAATCGCTTGCTTGCGGCTCTTCACCTTCCGCTTCGAGCGACCGCTTCTCAATGTCCCCGCTTTGCGTTTGCGTATCGCGCGACCAACCTTGGCGGATGCCTTCCTCGAATATCTGCGTGCCATGCAAATCCTCCCGCTAGCGAGAGTCCAATCTTCGCAGCATGCCAAAGTTCCAGGCCTGCAACTTCACTCAATCCGCCGCGCGCAGGCGATAGCCGATACCGGTTTCGGTAAGCACGAATTGCGGGCGCTCGGGGTCGGTCTCGATCTTCTGCCGGAGCTGGCGCACATAGACCCGCAGATATTGCGCGTCGGTCATCTCGTCCCACAGCTCCTTCAGCAGAAAGCGGTGGGTCAGCACCTTGCCCGCGTGCTGGACCAACACCCGCAGTAGGTCATATTCCTTGGGCGACAGTTTCACTTCCTTGTCGCCGACCTTGACGATGCGGCGAACGAGGTCGACCGAGAGATCGCCCGCATGAAACACCGGTCGCTCGCCGTGAACCTGCAACTGGTGGCGTAACGCCGCGCGGAGGCGGGCGAGCAGCTCATCCATCCCGAACGGCTTGGTCAGGTAATCGTCGGCGCCGAGGTCGAGCGCCTGAACCTTGCCCGCTTCGTCGCCGCGGCTCGACAACACAACGATCGGCACACTGTCGTTGCGGGCGCGGATCATCCGCAGCAATTCGTGGCCCTGGATATCCGGCAAGCCGAGATCGAGGATAATCAGCGCCGGGTTTTGCGCGAGCAGTTCAAGCGCCACCTTGCCGTTCGGCGCCTCCAGCGTTTCGTAGCCCTGCGTGGTCAATCCCATCCGCAGCAACTTGCGGATCGGGGGTTCGTCGTCGACAACGAGAACCTTGATTGGCGTCGCGCTCATGCAGCGGTGTCCAGTTTTCCCGCCGAGGCCGGAATCGGCAGGCGGATCGTGAGCACCGCACCACTGCGATCGGTACGGTTGGCGGCCGAAATCCGGCCATGCATCGCCTCGACGAAGCCCCGTGAGATCGCAAGTCCGAGACCGGTGCCGGGCCGGACATGGTCGGCCTTCTGCACCCGGTAGAACTTGTCGAAGATGCTTTCGAGTTCTGCCGGCGGAATGCCCTCGCCTTCGTCGGCAATCTGCAGCAACACCGAATTGGCGTCGCGCGAGCTTCGGATCGAGATGGTCGTCTCCGATGGCGAATATTTGGCGGCATTGTCGAGCAGGTTGAAGATCACCTGCTCGAACAGAACGGCATCGAGCTCGAGCATCGGCAAATCCGCGTCGAGCTCGAGCGAGATCCTGTGCCGTGAAAGAATCTTGCTGCCTCGCCTCAGCGCGCTGCCGACGATCTCGCCGATGTCGTGCAGCGCAGTGTTCGGCACGATAGCGCCGGACTCCAGCTTGGTCATGTCAAGCAGGTTGGCGATGAAACGGTTGAGCCGCTCGGACTCGTCGATCACGGTCGCGAGCAGGTCACGCTTTTCGGTATCCGACAGGCCATACTCGAGATCGCGCATGGTAGAGGCCGCGCCGAGCACGGACGCCAGCGGCGTCTTCAGGTCGTGCGAAATCGAGGTGAGCAGCGCCGAGCGCAGCCGCTCCGATTCCACGGTGCGCTTGACCTTGTCCATGTCCTCGACCAGCAGCACCCGCTCGATGGCGAGCGCCCCCTGGTCGACCAGCGCGTCCAGCAAGCGGCGCTGGTCCGGCGTCAGCAACGGGCCCGTTCGGTCATTGTCGATGCCGATAACCCCGATCGAACCGCGCCCGGTCCGCATTGGCAGAAACAGCCGCTTTGCGCCCGGCAGCGTGTCCGAGCCGCGGCCCGCGGGGCGGTCGTTGCTCCACGCCCAGTTCGCCGCTGCCAGGTCTGCCTTATCGAGTTGATCCTCGGGCGGGTAGCCCGCCTTCACCGTCAACACGCCGTCTTCGGGCAACAGCAAAACCACGCGCACCTTGAGCATCAGCGCGGTCTGGTAGGCGGTCGCCCACAGCACGTCGTCGAGCGTCGCAGTGCCCGCAAGCTTGCGGCTGAAGGCGTAGAGTTGTTCCGTCATCCTGATGCGCCCGATCGCGGTGTCGGCCTGCGAGCGCACGCGCGCGGCCACGTTGGAGACCAACATCGCGACAAGCATGAAAAGGAAGAAGGCCGCAATATTGGTCGGATCGGTGATCGTGAAGGTATAGATCGGCGGCAGGAAGAAGAAATTATAGCAGAGGGACGCCGCAACAGCGGCCAACAGTGAAGGCCACAGGCCATAGCGCACCGCGACCGCCACCACTGCTGTCAGCAGCACCAGATCGACATTCTCGATGCCGAACCACGGCTGGATAGCTTCGGCAACAACCAGACCCGCCGCCACGATCACAAGCGCCATGAGATAGGGGCGCGGATTGAACGGCTCGGGCCGCGCGGCGGTTTGCACCGCGGTGCTCATGGCTGGTCCCGATGGCAATTCGTCGCCGGCTATGACGTTGACGGTGATATTGCCGGACCGTCGCACGAGATCGTGTACCACCGAGCCTCGCATGATCTCGAACCAGCGCGAGCGCGAGGATTTGCCGATGATGATCTGCGTGACGTTGTTGGCCTGAGCGAACTGAATGATGTCGTCGGCAATACTGCGGCCGACGCCGGGGATGGTGAGGGCCTCGCCGCCAAGCGCCTCGGCCAGACGCATGGTCTCGGCAAGCTGGTCGCGCTGCTCGTCGGTCAGTTGCATGCTGCGCCGGGTCTCGATCGAGATCGCGGTCCAGGGCGCGTGCACGCGGTCGGCGACCCGTTTGGTGTAGCGCACAAGCCCCGCCGCGCGCGGGTCTTCGCTGACGCAGACCAGGATGCGCTCGCCCGCGGCCCAGGGTCCGGCAATCGCGTTGGCCTGCATGTGGGTGAGCAATTGCTCGTCGACGCGCTCGGCGGTGCGGCGCAGCGCGAGTTCGCGCAGCGCAGTCAGGTTACCCGGAGAAAAATAATGCTCCAGCGCACGCTCGGCCTGTTTGGGAACGTAGACCTTGCCTTCCTTCAGCCTCTGGATCAGGTCATCAGGTGTAAGGTCGATCAGCTCGATCGCATCGGCGCGATCGAATACCGAATCGGGCACAGTCTCGCGCACCCGCACATGCGTGATCTGCGCGACCACGTCGTTGAGACTCTCGATGTGCTGGATGTTGACTGCAGTGTAGACGTCGATACCGCGCGAGAGCAGTTCCTCGACGTCGAGATAGCGCTTCGGATGGCGGCTACCCTCGACATTGGTGTGGGCGAGTTCGTCGACGAGGGCGATCTGCGGGTGCCGCGCGATCACGGCATCGAGGTCCATCTCCTCGAGCATCTGGCCCCTGTATTCGATCCGCTTGCGGGGAATGACCTCGAGCCCCCGCAGGAGGGTTTCGGTCTCCGCGCGTCCATGGGTCTCGACGAAGCCAACGACGACATCGGCGCCTGCCCTCAGCTTGGCATGTGCGCTCTGCAGCATCTCATAGGTCTTGCCGACACCAGGCGCGGCGCCGACGAAGATCTTGAGCCGGCCAACGCCGCCCTGCTCGCGCTTTGCTGCCTCCAGCAAGGCTTCCGGCAAGGGGCGTTGTTCGGGATCGCGGCGCAGTTGGACCATGCCGCGATTATAGTCTCCGGCGTCTCGCGATCATAGCGGGCTATCTCGATGCATCGGCGTCGAGCGCGAGATTGAGCGCCAGCACGTTCACGCGTGGCTCTCCCAAAAGCCCGAGCAGCCGGCCTTGCGCGGTCTTGTTAACCAAGTCGCGGACCCGCTCCTCCGGCATGTTTCGCGCCTTGGCCACGCGCGGCACCTGGAATAACGCAGCCTCAGGCGAAATGTCGGGATCAAGCCCGCTCGCCGAGGTGGTAACGAGATCGACCGGGACAGACGAGCCGGGATTTTCGGCTTTCAGCTTCTCGACATCTTCCTTGATCCGGTCGTTCAGCGCCTTGCTGGTTGGCCCGAGGTTGGAGCCGCCGGAATTGGCCGCGTTATAGGGCGCAGGCACGGTTTTGGTCGAATCGTTTGGATCGGGCGCGGTCGTTGCCGAGGGCCGGCCGTGGAAATATTTGTCGTCCTTGAACTCCTGTCCAATCAGCGCGGAGCCGACGACCTTGCCGTCCTTTTCAATCAGGCTTCCTTGAGCCTGCCTTGGAAAGAGCACCCCGGCAATCCCGGTCATAGCCAACGGATAGGCAAGCCCCGTGATCAGCGTAAGCGCGAGAAGAAGAACGATCGCAGGGCGTATTTCTCTCAACATGACAGTCTCCTCAAGCGAGGTGCAAGGCGGCCACGACGAGGTCGATCGCCTTGATGCCGATAAAGGGAATGATGATGCCGCCGACGCCATAGATCAGCAGGTTGCGGCGCAGGAGCGCGCCGGCGCCGACCGCGCGATAGGCCACGCCTTTGAGCGCCAAGGGAATCAGGGCGATGATGATCAGCGCATTGAAGATGATCGCCGACAGGATCGCGCTCTGCGGGCTCGCCAGGTGCATGATGTTGAGTACGCTGAGCTGTGGATAGAACGCCAGGAACATCGCCGGGATGATGGCGAAATATTTCGCTACGTCGTTCGCAATCGAGAACGTCGTCAGCGCGCCGCGGGTCATCAGGAGCTGTTTGCCGATCTCGACCACTTCGATCAGCTTGGTCGGATTGGAATCGAGGTCAACCATGTTGCCGGCCTCTCGCGCGGCTTGCGTCCCGGTATTCATGGCAACGCCGACGTCGGCCTGCGCCAGCGCGGGGGCGTCATTGGTGCCGTCGCCGCACATCGCGACCAGTTTTCCTTTGGCCTGCTCGTCGCGGATCAGCTTCAGCTTGTCCTCCGGCGTCGCCTGCGCCAGAAAATCGTCGACGCCAGCCTCGGCTGCGATCGCGGCCGCAGTCATCGGGTTATCGCCGGTGATCATGATGGTGCGGATGCCCATGCGGCGCAGTTCCGCAAAGCGCTCGCGGATGCCGCCCTTGACGATGTCCTTGAGCTGCACGACGCCGAGCAGGCGACCGTCCCTGGCGACCGCGAGCGGTGTGCCGCCGGATTTCGCGATTTCGTCCGCAATGGCCTGGATCTCGCGGCCCGCTTCGGATTGGGCCACGGGTTGCGCCAGCCGCGCAACGTTGCCGGTGGCCACCACCGGTGCGCCTCCGCTGACATAATTGAGGATCGCATCGACCGCGCCCTTGCGTACGGACGAGCCGCCCGCATCGACGCCGCTCATGCGCGTTTGTGCCGTGAAAGGAATGAAGTTGGCCCCAAGTTCTTGCATGTCGCGGCCGCGAATGCCGTATTTCTCCTTGGCCAGCACAACGATGGAGCGGCCTTCCGGCGTTTCGTCCGCAAGGGAGGCAAGCTGCGCCGCATCCGCAAGCTCCTGCTCGCTTACGCCACGAATGGGACGAAACGCGGTCGCCTGTCGATTGCCGAGCGTGATGGTGCCGGTCTTGTCGAGCAAGAGCGTATCGACGTCACCGGCGGCTTCCACCGCGCGTCCCGACATCGCGAGCACATTGAACCGCACGAGGCGGTCCATGCCGGCGATGCCGATCGCGGAGAGCAGCGCGCCGATCGTCGTCGGAATCAGCGTGACGAACAGCGCGACCAGGATCACAACCGAGATCGTGCCGCCGGCATAGGTCGCGTAG
>Ga0310910_10000672_pt1 | contig 17367 bp, 17 predicted proteins | sample GREbulkMGHF172_FD_203448 | JGI IMG/M metagenome (GOLD analysis project Ga0310910, IMG submission 203448) | Lab enrichment of tropical soil microbial communities from Luquillo Experimental Forest, Puerto Rico - GRE.bulkMG.HF172 | ecosystem: Environmental > Terrestrial > Soil > Tropical forest >... | reverse complement strand
CGGACCTCTGGCAAGCCCGGAGGTCCGATGTCATCCACGTCTTGTTTGCGGCACGCAAGACGTGGATGCGCGGGACGGAGCCCGCGCATGACGGATACAACGAGCGGGAGCCGCTGTAGCAAGCAAAATTGGGTTGCCGAAACAATGGTTCAAGACATCATTGCTGGCGCGCGGGGCCGCTACTGGCAGCGGCTTGCGGACGGTCGCATTCAGTGCGATGTCTGCCCGCGCTACTGCAAGCTCAATGATGGCCAGCGCGGCCTGTGCTTTGTGCGCGCCCGCGCCGGCGATGCCATCGTGCTCACGACCTATGGCCGCTCCTCCGGCTTCTGCATCGATCCGATCGAGAAGAAGCCGCTCAACCATTTCCTTCCCGGCACGCCCGTGCTGTCGTTCGGTACGGCGGGGTGCAATCTCACCTGCAAGTTCTGCCAGAACTGGAGCATCTCCAAGGCGCGGGCGCTCGACCGCGTGCAGGACCATGCTTCCCCCGAGGCGATCGCGGAAGCCGCGGTGCGCAGCGGCTGCCGATCGGTCGCCTTCACCTACAACGACCCGGTGATCTTCCTGGAATACGCGGTGGACGTGGCGGCGGCCTGTCGCGAACGCGGGATCAGGACGGTGGCGGTGAGCGCCGGATACATATGTGCGCAGCCGCGGCGCGAATTTTTCCGCCACATGGATGCGGCGAATATCGATCTCAAGGGCTTCACCGAGCATTTCTACAAGAATCTCTGCTCGGGGAAGCTCGCGCCCGTGCTCGAGACGCTCGTCTATCTCAAGCATGAGACGAGCGTCTGGTTCGAGATCACGACCCTGCTCATTCCCGGCGAGAACGATAGCCCCGCCGAGATCGATGCCCTTTGCCGGTGGGTGATGGCGCATCTCGGTGCGGACGTGCCGTTGCATTTCACCGCTTTCCATCCGGACTGGAAGATGCGGGAGACACCGCCGACGCCGCCGGCGACGCTGCGCATGGCGCGGCGCATCGGCGAGGATTGCGGACTGCGTTATGTCTATACCGGCAACACGCACGATCCCGCCGGACAGAGCACCTACTGCCATGCCTGCCGCGCCCCGCTCATCGGGCGCGATTGGTACGATCTGACCGGGTGGAACCTTGCGGCGGATGGCCGCTGCGCAAGCTGCGGAACGCCGTGTGCGGGCGTGTTCGAGCGCGCTCCCGGGCGCTGGGGCCGGCGGCGCGCGGCGATCCGCGTCGCGGAGCATGCATAGTAGCGATTAAGAACCTGATCCTCAATGGAGTCGGTTTGCGATTGGATGGAGACCAACCGCGCGAAGCGATCAACCTTGGCAGCCACTAGATTAGATCAAACGTCCCCTACATGCCGCCATGGCAAACCGCCGTTTTCCTCCTGCTTGGTCAGTCGAGGAATTGGACGCATGCCGCGTCGTTCCGCGACAACAGCGGCCAAACGCGTTCGGCTCCCGCCAGCTTCGGACATGCCGACGCAAGAGCTTGTGTCAAGAATGTGCCATCTAATGCGCCAGCGCGACCTTCCCTAAAGACTGCTCACGCTTCACATCAATGCGTAGGCTTACGGCGACGATCGCGCCAAGCAGAGCGCACCCGGCGAGCATGAGCAACCCTGCTGTGAAGTTGCCGGTCAAATCCTTCAGATAACCCATGGCATACGGACCGGCGAAACCGGACAGATTGCCCAGTGAGTTGATCGCTGCGATCCCTGCAGCAGCGGAAGCCCCAGTCAGGAAGCTTGCGGGCAGCGGCCAGAACATCGGTGGCACCGACGAGACGCCGATTTGCGCAAAGCAGAGCAATGTCATGATGATGATTGGGCTGGAAACGATTCCAGACAACCCGATTCCGATTGCCGCCATCGACAGCGCCACGGCGACGTGACCTTTTCGTTCCATCGTGCGGTCGGAGTGTCGGCCGAGCAACACCATGCCTATAGCACCGAAGACAAAGGGCAGGGCTGACAGCATTCCAGTCTGGGTATCACTTACCCCGAAGCCTTTGATGATTGTCGGCAAGAAGAAGGCAACTCCGTAACTTGCCGCATTCAGGCAAAAATACACCAATGCGCAGAGCAAGATGCGGACATCCGTCAAAGCTTGAAGCAGAGAAAGATGCTCGATCTTCTCCTTGTTCTGCTTCTCGGTGGCTTGCACGTTCTCCAGCCACACAATCTCATTCTTCTGCAGCCAGTGCGCCTCACGCGGAAAATCGGTCAGATAAAGCGCCACGCCGAGTCCCACGAGAATTGACGGCAGCGCCTCGATAATGAAGAGCCATTGCCAACCGTCCAGCCCCCAGCCGGTCAAGTTGAGCAACATCCCGGAAATCGGTGACCCGACGATGGACGAAATCGGGATCGCCAGCATGAAGAAGCTGACCACCCGAGCGCGGTATATGGCCGGAAACCACAAAGTCAGATAAAAGATGATGCCAGGGAAGAAGCCCGCTTCGCATGCGCCAAGCAGCAAACGAAGGGTATAGAAAATTCCTTCGTTCGAAATTCCGGTTGCGCTCGCTATTGATGGAATAAAGGCGAACGCCGCTGAGACGATGCCCCAGGAGATCATGATACGGGCGATCCAAAGCCGCGCGCCGACCCGTTCCAGAAAGAGATTGGAGGGTACCTCAAAGAGGAAATATGCAACGAAAAAGAGTCCGGCACCCAGCCCGAAAGCCGCCTCGCTGAAACCGAGCGCCTGGTCCATATGAAGCTTAGCAAAGCTGACATTCACGCGATCAAGATAGGCAACGAAGTAACATAAGATCAGAAACGGTATCAGCCGCCGCATCACCTTGCGGATCACACGCCTTTCTATGTCTTCCATGGCGATCGCCTCCCGCTTTCGTATAGTTGGACAGCCTTCCCGAACGTTGAAGGGATTTGAGCGTAGCTTTGACGCTCTTCGGCCACAGGCGCTGCTGAGCAGCGCGATGAACTCGCGCCCATTCTGTCGAACACGGGCTTCTTACCTGAGGCGAGCGCCAACAATGACAGTCATGGCATCCGACGGCTTGCCCGTCGGTCTGCGCGGACAACGATAGCACAATCAGGCTGGGAACATTTGCGCTTAGAGACGCTGCGGGGCCCCTAAGCTTCTTGCGCTTCAGGCCGCGCCAACGCTTGCGCTTTCGAAAGGGTGCAGGGTTGCTCCCCTGCACAACCAGCCCCGCTCGGACATTGCGCTCGTTGAGCTTGGCGGCGAAGGCGTTATGGCTCGTCGCACCAGCCCGCCTGCTCTTTTCTATGATAGGCCATTATCGCTTCTTTTTCCTTGCGAAAATCGCGTTCCAGTTATCCCTATAAGCTTGAGAAACCGGTTTCTGGCCCTCGCCCCTGCTGTAGGGTACGGTGTCGGCAATCTTGCCGCCCTCCGCGTTGGATGTGTCTACTGATGTACTCTTGTCCTTCGAAGGCACGTCATTCTTGGTAGCGGGGTCAGTTTTAATTTTATTGTCGTCGCTGCTCATCATATTTCCTAACCTGATCTGATCGAGTTGACCGCAATCGCAGCTTTAGCCCAAATTGCATCCGCTGCCCTAGCCACGGAGTCCTGGGCCGCATAGCCAGGTCGCGACACAGAGCGAACATCGCTAGTCCACAAAACCGAGCGCCCCCGCGATGATGGCGTCCGCCTTGATACGTGAAATATCGGCTCCAAAGCTCACATCGGCTTGAACGCGCGGTCAAGCTCGACATCGATCAGCATCGGCCCCGCCCCCTTGAGCGCCGCGGCGAGGAGATCGGTCGCCTCGTGCACGGTCTTCGCCCGCTCCGCCTTGATGCCGAGCGCGCGAGCAAGTCCCACGAAATCGATCTTGGGATCGAGGAGCTCCATGCCGACATAGCTGTCGGCCTGCTCGGCAAGGCCGCGCATTGCGTGCAGGCGCTGCTTGAGAATGCGGTAGGACGTGTTGTTCAGAATCACGAAGATGGCGTCGATGCCGTAGTGCGCCGCGGTCCAAAGCCCCTGGCAGGTATACATGGCGCTGCCATCGCCGATGAGGCCGACCACCGGGCGGTCGGGCAGGGCGACCTTTACGCCCATCGCCGCCGGCAGCCCCCAGCCGATGCCGCCGCCGCGCAGGCCGAAATAGCTCTGCGGATCGTCGGCGCGGATGAGCTGGCGGATGCCGGGCGCGGACGAGAGCGCCTCCTCGATGACGACCGCATCCTTCGGCAGCGTCTCGGCGATCGCGTTGAGCAGCGCGAGCGGCTGCACCGGCGTCGCGCCGGCGCGCGCGCGCGCCTTGGCCTTGAGCGCCTCGCGCTCGGCGCCAATCGCCGCGCTGGCGCTTGCGAGGCGCTCGCGTGCCGCCCCGCGCGCGGCGGCGGTCATGCGCTCGCGCACCGCGGAGGTGATGTCGGGAAGGGTCGCCTTCGGGTCGCCGAGGATGGCCGCCGCGGGCGGATAATTCTTGCCGAGCTCCCATGCATCGATGTCGAGATGAACGAGCGGCATGCCGGGCGGCATCGGATCGGTGTCGGAGGGCAGCGACAGCGTGAAGAGGTCGCCCCCCACCGAGAACAGCACGTCGTATTGCTCGAGCACCTTGCGCACTTCCGGCGCGAGGCGGATCATCGAGCCGCGAAAGAGGGGATGCGAGGAAGGAAACGAAGCCGTGTTGGGCACAAACTCGGTGTAGACCGGCGCGCCCAGAAGCTCGGCCAGCTCGATCAGCTCCGCATGTGCCCGGCTCTGCGCGACCGCGTCGCCGGCCATGATCACCGGGCGTTTCGCTGCGGCAAGCAGCGAGGCCGCCTTCTCGATTGTCGCGCGGTCGCCGCGCAGCCGCGGCCCGACCCGCGTGGGGCCGAGCAGATCGATGTCGCCGTCGGCCTTGAAGATGTCGCCGGGAAGCGAAAGGAACACCGGTCCGGTCGGCGGCGCGAGCGCCGTCTTGGCGGCGCGATGCACAAGCCGCGGCAGGTCGGCGAGCCGATTCACTTCCGACGACCACTTGACCAGCGGACGCGCGATGGTCGGGAGGTCCGCCCAAAGGATCGGCTCGGTGGCGGTGAAGCTCTGCTCGTGCTGCCCGGCTGTGACGAGAATGGGAGCGCCCGCCTTCTGCGCGTCGTAGAGCATGCCCATTGCATTTCCGAGGCCAGGTGCAACGTGCAGGTTGACGACCGCGAGCTTGCCGGAGGCCTGCGCGTAGCCGTCTGCCATGGCGATGACCGCCGCCTCCTGCAGGCCGAGCATGTAGCGCAGCTCGTTTTCCGTCGCGAAGGCATCCATGAGCGGCAGCTCCGTGGTGCCGGGGTTGCCGAACATGACCTCGACGCCTTCCTGCTTGAGCAGATCGAGGAATGCGCGCTTTCCGGACATTACGGGCAATCTGTCCTCCCATTGGTGCCGATCGTCGGTCGAATGTCGCACCTCGCCCGCCTTCGGGAAAGGTGCAAGCGCAAGGCGCCTTGCTGGCCGTGGATCGTACTGCGGTTTAAGTGCGGCGCCGAACTCGCTAGAATGCGCGCGCGGCTTCTCGGCCGCAGCAAAGGGAAGGCTGCCATGACCAGGGAAAGCGCGGGCGGACGACTCAAGGCGTTCAACTTCCACAACTGGATCACGGAGAACCAGCACCTGCTCAAGCCGCCGGTCGGCAACAAGAAGGTGTTCGAGGACGGCGAGATGACCGTGCAGGTCGTCGGCGGCCCCAACGCACGCACCGATTATCATGACGATCCGGTCGAGGAGTTCTTCTATCAGCTCAAAGGCGACATGGTGCTCAAGGTGGTCGAGGACCGGAAGTTCTATGACGTGCCGATCCGCGAGGGCGACGTGTTCCTGCTGCCGCCCCATGTGCGCCATTCGCCGCAGCGGCCGCAAGGTTCGATCGGCCTGGTGGTCGAGGCGGCGCGCCCGGGCGAGCTCGATGCGTTCGAGTGGTACTGCTTTGAATGCGGCACGCTCGTGCACCGCATCGAGGTGAAGGTGGTGCACCTGGTCAAGGATCTGCCGCCGCTTTACGAGTCCTTCTACCGAGACGAGGCGGCCCGCAAATGCAGGCAGTGCGGCGCCGTTCATCCCGGCAGAACGCCGCCTGCGGGATGGACCAAGGTATCAGAACCCGCGGAGCACAAGATTGCGGGCTAGATTTCGCACGATCCTGGTGCCCTGGCTTTCACACGCAAAAGAGATAACGTAATGATTATGCAACCTTAGATTGGCATTTTGCGAATTAAACGCCTGGTCCAGAGGGGCCCCATAAGGGCTTGTTACCGCTACATAAGCTGGAGGTTGGGACATGCAGGGCAAGGTCACGCTCGAGGACCATTTTGCGATTGAAGCCACGCTCGGAGATTCACAGCCGTTCGGCGCCCACGTCTGGCACGAGCTTCGCTACCGCCTGCTGGACTTTCATGACCAGCGGCTTCGGCTGATGGATGCGAGCGGCGTCGAGATCATGGTTGCCTCTCTCAATGCGCCGGCCATCCAGGGCATTGCGGACGCCGGACGCGCGGCCGAGCTGGCGCGGCAGGCGAACGACGCGCTGGCGCATGAGGTTGCCAGGCGTCCCGATCGCTTCGTGGGGGTGGCGGCGCTACCGATGCAGGATCCCGATCGCGCGATAGAGGAGCTGCAACGCTGCATCAGACATCTCGGATTCAGAGGCGCATTGGTGAACGGCTATTCGCAGGCGCCGGAAGGCCACAAGCCCATTCACTACGACCCGCCATCCTATCGCGCGTTCTGGCATGCGCTCGCCGACCTCGACGTTCCGTTCTACCTCCATCCCCGCCCGCCCATGCCGGGGCTCTCGCCGCTTTACGACGGGCATCCCTGGCTGTTTGGTCCGACCTGGAGCTTTGCCGCCGAAACCGGATTGCATGCGCTGCGCCTGATCGGCAGCGGCTTGTTCGATGAGCTGCCGCGGCTGAAGATCATTCTCGGTCACCTGGGCGAGGGGCTGCCGTTCTATCTCTGGCGCATCGACAACCGGAACAACTGGATGAAGGCTCCGCACAAATACGCCGCGCGCAAGCCCGTGGCCGACTATTTCCGCGCCAACTTCCACGTCACGACGTCGGGTCATTTCAGCACGCCGGCGCTGGTCGATACCATCGCCGAGATCGGAGCCGACCGCGTCATGTTCTCGGTCGATTATCCGTTCGAGGATTTCAGCGATGCCGCCGACTGGTTCGACCATGCGCAGATCGGCGAAGACGATCGCCTCGCGATCGGACGCACCAATGCGATGAAGCTGTTCCGGCTGGAGGGTCAGTCCCTCGCTGCCGGGAAGGATTCCGGCTTGTTCAGACATTCTTGAAGCCTTAACTGCGGCCCCCCATATTGAGCATCGGCCGTCCGGCGCACACGCACGATGGCGCGCTAGGAGGTCGTGGGAGGTGCCGCAAGGACCTCCGTCAAAGTCGCTTGCGAGGGCTTTGAGACATGTCCCGCGTGCCGTCCCTGTCGAGTCCCTTCCTGCTTGGATTTGACGAGATCGAGCGAGCGCTCGATCGCGTCTCGAAGGCTGCCGACGGATATCCCCCGTACAATATCGAGCGCCTCGCGCGGGATAACGGCAAGCCGGAGCGACTGCGGATCACGTTGGCGGTGGCGGGCTTTACGCGCGACCAGCTCGACGTCACGGTCGAGGAAAACCAGCTGGTCATCCGCGGCCGCCAGCAGGAGGACAAGCCGCGCCACTTTCTCCACCACGGCATCGCGGCGCGGCAGTTCCAGCGTTGCTTCGTGCTCGCTGACGGCATGGAGGTCCTGGGCGCGGACTTGAAGAACGGACTGTTGTCGATCGATCTCGCCCGGCCGGAGCCGGAACGGATCGTGAAGACAATCAGCATCAGCGACAGTGATTGAACCCGAACCGGGCTCGACGCGTTATGGGAAAGGAGTCGAGTGCCATGACAAACAACAACATCACCTTCAGACCACATCTCATCTCGCCGGAGGCGCTGGCGCTTCTCGGCGGCGGCAAGATTGCCTACGTCAAGACCATCCGCTCCGAGGACGTGCAGAGGCAGTTTCCGCAAGCCCCCCAGCTGGCGCCGGGAACCCTGCTTTACGCCCTGCATGCGGCCGACGGCACACCCATCCTGCTGACCGACAGCCGCGAAGCCGCGGTCGCGAACGCATGGAGCCAGGAGCTGGAAACGGTCAGCGTGCACTGACCGGAAAACAGACGTCTGACATCTGAATCATGCTGCGCTCGCGGGCGGCATTGCCAGCACCGCATAGAGCGCTGCCACGTCGCGTGATTCACGCAGCTTGCGGGCGATCTCGGCATCGCGCAGGAGCCGCGCGACGCGGGCCAGCGCCTTGAGATGGTCGGCGCCCGCCGCCTGCGGAGCCAGCAGCAGGAACACGAGATCGACCGGCTGGCCATCGAGCGCCTCAAAATCCACCGGTCGTTCCAGGCGCGCAAATAGGCCGAACAGCTTGCCGAGCTTGGGGAGCTTGCCATGCGGGATGGCGATACCGTTGCCGACCCCGGTTGAGCCGAGCTTTTCGCGCTGCTGGAGGATCTCCAGAATCGTGCGTTCACTCTGTCCGCAAAGCTCGGCCGCCTTGCTGGCGAGCTCCTGCAAAATCTGCTTCTTGCTGTTGACCCGCAGCGCCGGAATGACGGCATTTGGCGCAACGAGATCGATGAGCGGCATGGGCCTTTTCCAGAATTCCGGGAGCTCTGCGGGCTTTGTTGGAGCGTGGCCTTTTTCGCAAAACCGATTGCCGACCTGGGCGTAGGCCCGCGGACAGGCTTTGGCGGAACATGCTCTCGTCGCTAAAGGCGGCGGACCATAGGTACCCGCTGGTAACCAGTCAATGGGTGCCGCTTGGGCAGTTGGCGCATGGTTTGTCCGGTACGGGCGCCCGCGCAGGGGTCAACGCGATTGCCGGGCTGCTTGCGCGAGGGCGTCAACGTGGCCCCGGATGATCCTTGCGGCGGCGCTTGTAGCGGCGCAACCGCTTCTCGATGCGCAACGCCGCCTGATCGGCGCTGGCATAGGCGTCGGTGGCGAACGCCTCCACCTCGAGCACCACGCCGGAATCGAGATGGACCACCAGTTCGGTACGGAAGCCGAACCCGTCCTTGCCGACGGTGACGTGGCCCGAATACCCGCCGTCGAAATACTTGGCCGTAGCTTCCGAGATTCGCGAGCTGATGCGCTCGCGCAATGCCTCACCGAGGTCGATGTTCTTGCCCGACACGCGAAACGGCATGCTGGTCTCCGAAAGGAGCGCTCAAGCTGGACTGCTTTTCCCGCCTTCGCTGCACTGATGAAGGAATCCGCATCGACTCACGATATTTCGCGACCGTCCGACGCGCAATGTTGATACCCGCGGCATGCAGCCTTTCGACGATGGTATCGTCGGACAGGACGTGCTCCGGCGCTTCGTCATTGATCAAATGCCGGATGCGGTGGCGCACCGCCTCCGCCGAGTGCGCCTCGCCCCCGTTGGCGGCGGGGATTGCAGAGGTGAAGAAATATTTCAGCTCGAAGATGCCGCGGTTGGTGGCCATGTACTTGTTGGCCGTGACGCGGGAGACGGTGGATTCGTGCATGCCGATGGCATCGGCGATGGTTCGCAGGTTGAGCGGGCGCAGGTGCTGGACGCCGTGGGTGAAGAAGCCATCCTGCTGGCGCACGATCTCGGTTGCCACTTTCAGGATCGTCTTGGCGCGCTGATCGAGCGCGCGCACAAGCCAGGTGGCGGTCTGCAGACAATCGGCGAGGTAGGTCTTGTCCTTGTCGCTTCTGGCGGATTTGACGATCTCCGCATGATATTCCTGGTTCACCAGCACCTTGGGCAGGGTGTCGGAATTGAGCTCGATGAGGTAGCCGCCGTCGGGGCCGGACCGCACGAACACATCGGGCACGATCGGCTGCACTGTCACCGATCCGAATGCCAGTCCGGGCTTGGGATTGAGCGCTCGGATCTCGAGGATCATGTCCGCAAGATCCTCCTCGCTGACACCGCAGATTTTTCTCAAGCTCGAAAGCTCGCGCCTGGCGAGCAGGTCGAGATGCTCGACCAGCGTCTGCATTGCCGGGTCGAATCGGTCGCGCTCCCTGAGCTGGATGGCGAGACATTCCGTCAGATTGCGCGCACAGATGCCCGGCGGATCGAAACCCTGCAGCACCGAGAGAACGGCAATGACCTCGGCGTCCGAGCAGCCGAGCTTGTCTGCGACCGCCGCGAGGTCGCCGTTGAGATAGCCGCTCTCATCGACGAGATCGATGAGGTATTGGCCAATCATGCGCCGCGCCGGATCGGTGACGGCAAGGGAGAGCTGCTCGGCAAGGTGGTCGGCAAGCTTCGTCTCGGCCGACACGTAGGCTTCCAGGTTGTAGTCCTCCCCGTCCCGTCCGCCATGACCGACGCCCGACCATTCGGAATATCGCGGCGCGGCTTCGTCGTTTGACCGCGAGGCTGCGGCATTGGCGTCGGCGGGGGGAACGTCGTCGAGGTCGGCGATGCCGCCCGTTCGGGCTTCGTCGTTGCTGGAGAGACCGCCGTCTTCCGGCCAGTCAGACTGCGCGTCCTGCCTCGCGGGTGCCGGGTCGGGCGGCGGCTCGCTCACCACCTGCTCGCCTTCCCCCGCATGCTCCAGGAGCGGATTGCGCTCGAGCTCCTTCTCGACGTAGGTGGTCAGCTCCAGGTTGGACAGCTCCAGCAGCTTGATGGCCTGCATCAGCTGCGGCGTCATCACGAGCGCGTGGCTCTGACGGATCTCCAGCCGTTGCGTCAAAGCCATGGTGCCACGCACTCGCTCGATCAAGCGCCTTCGGCCGCGTCCGGGCCCGGCGCTTCCTGGCAATTGGTCCAATTCTTGCTTAGCCGGTTCCGCGGCCGGTGTATACGGTCTCTGTGCCGCAGTCGTTAACCGCGGGTAATTGCCTGGGGAAAGCCCTTGGAGCGGGTTGCGGGGCCTGCTTCCGCAGATAGTGAGACTTCCGAAGCCCTTACGCCTGGAAGTCCTCGCCGAGATAAAGCCGGCGCACCTCCGGGTCGTTGACGATGTCGTCCCTGTTGCCCTCCATCAGTACCTGACCGGAATAGATGATGTAGGACCGATCGGTGAGAGCGAGGGTCTCGCGCACGTTGTGGTCGGTGATCAGGACGCCGATGCCGCGATTGGTCAGACGCCGAACCAGCCTCTGGATCTCGACCACGGCCTTGGGATCGATGCCCGCGAACGGCTCGTCCAGCAGCATGTAGTTCGGCCGGCTGGCGAGCGCGCGGGCAATCTCCACGCGGCGCCGCTCGCCGCCGGAGAGCGCGATGGATGGCGTCTTGCGATGGCGGGTGATCTCGAACTCATCTAGGAGAGCCTTGAGATCGGCTTCGCGACGGCGCCGGTTCGGCTCCACCACTTCCAGCACAGCGCGGATGTTGTCCTCGACATTGAGGCCGCGGAAGATCGACGCTTCCTGGGGCAGATAGCCGATCCCCAGCCGTGCGCGCTGGTACATCGGAAGATGCGTCACGTCGTGGCCGTCGAGCTCGATCTGGCCGCGGTCGGCCTTGATCAGGCCGGTGATGGTATAGAAGGCGGTCGTCTTGCCGGCTCCATTCGGCCCGAGCAACCCGACAGCCTCGCCGCGACGGACGTACAGGCTTACTCCGTTCACCACCTTGCGGCCGCCATAGCTCTTCTGCAGGCCATGCGCCGCCAGGTACCCGTGGTGGGCCTCGCGCGCGCTTACAGCTTGCTCGCGCCTGCCGCGCGACGGTTTCGTGGCCTGCCCGCGCAGTGAGGCGAGCTCGCCGCTCGGTCCGCTCGGCACGCTGTCCCGCCAAGCCCCGTTGCCGCCCGGCAATTTGCGTCGCGGCGGGCTTCGATGTCTCAACAGCGCCAGGAAGTTGAACACGCCTCTGCCTCGAAGCCTCAGGTCCGATTCGCCCGCAGCGCCACCGTTCGAACCGTCAGCACTAGAGAACCCGATCCGGATCACGCGGCTCGCCGCCGCGTTTGACCGCGCCCGCATCGACGGGGCGTTGCCGGGGGCGTCGGGCTCGTCTCAAGCGTCATTTTTTCTCCAGGCTGTTGCGCGAGCTCGATTGAAACAATCCTTCGACGCGCCCCTGATCCATCTTCGTGATCCCGGTGGTCAGGTCGACAACCAGCCGATGTCCGCGCAGGACATCCTGGCCTCGGGTGACGACCACGTTGCCCACCAATGTCACGGTATTCTCGCGCATGTTGAAGGTAGCGGCATCCCCGCTCGCAGTCTGATCCTTCTGGTTGACGATCACCCCGCCCTTTGCCTCGATCCTGCGGATCTGGCGCTGGTCGGCCGGCCCGGCGTCGGCTGTCTTGGCGCCTTTGGGAGCGGCTTCGTCGTCGTAGAACACGTTCAACAATTTGCAGCGCAGCTCGGTGTCCCCCTGGAACACCTGCACGTCGCCGCTGAAGGTCGCAATCTTCTCCTTGTCGCGAACTTCGAGCGACGCGGCCTGGATTTTCACCGGCTGGTCGCGGTTCTGGGAAAATCCCTGCAGCGCGTTGGGCGGTCCCTGGCTCTTCTGCTCGGCCGCCGCCGGGGCGGCACAGAGCGCCAATGCAAGCAGCAAAACTTTGGCGAGCGCGCGAGCGGCCGCGGCGGCGAGGGGTCCATCATTGCCGGGCAAGCTCATCGGCCGCGCGCCTCATAGCGCACCGGAGAGTCGCCCAGCAGCAGCACGACGACGCCGCGTTCAAAACGCATCACGTCTCCGCTGTCGGTGATTTCCATTCGGTTCGCGTTGACGTTCCAGCTTGCCGTCTTCACCACCACCGGCTTCTCGGAAACGATCTTGCCCTCGCGCGTGTCGAGCACCGCCTCGCTCAGCAGGGCCTCCAGGCCCTTCGAGGAGGTGACCACGATGTCGTTGTTGAGCGTAAGAAGCTCGGTCTTGCTGTTGTAGATGCCGTCGCGAGCGGTCGCCTGCACCACGCTGTCGTCCTTCATTTCCATGGTTGCATGGATGCCCTGCAGCTCGACCATGTCGCGCTTGGTGAGATCCTGGCCGGCGGCCTGCGCGGTCAGATCGTAGCGCCGGTTGTCGCGCGTGAATCCGGCGATACGTGGTTGCTGCATCATGATCTTGGAGCCGGACACCACCACGGAGCCGAGGTCGACAGGCAGCTTTGAAAGCATGCGAAACGGGCTGAGCACGGCGGGAAGCACGATCGTGCCGACCGCGGCGAGGACCGCCAGCGCGGGAACTGTGATGCGCAAGGTGCGCACGCGGGCGCTGTGCCGCGCCGCCCTGCGGAAGGCGCGATCGCCGTCGCCTGCGACGCGCGTGAAAACGCGCGCGACCGGCGGCTCGATCTCGGAAAAAGCGGTCAAGATTGCATCCCCCACTTTCTCCGCCCGAATGGAGAATCAGGCAGTCCCCGTGTCATATTAGCCCGTTGGCGGACAATAGTCGCCCTCAAATGTGGCCCGTCCGCGGCACGCCAATTTTTCGCAGATCCACAAAATCCTCGATTCCTGAGAGGGTTAAGAATGGGCGAAGATATCCTCGGCCGCCCAGCCGGCGAGATCGAGCCGCGCCCGGTCGGGCAGAAACCGAAAGCACGCCGCGGCCAACTGCGCGCGGCCTTCGCGGGCCAGCATGGCATCGAGCCTCTCCTTGAGCGCATGCAGATGCAGCACGTCAGTCGCGGCATACGCCACCTGCGCATCCGTGAGCGCCTGCGCGCCCCAATCGGAGAGCTGCTGCTGCTTTGAGAGGTCGACGCCCAGCACTTCGCGGGCGAGATCCTTGAGCCCGTGCTTGTCGGTATAGGTGCGCGCGATGCGCGACGCGATCTTGGTGCAATAGACCGGCACCGCCATGACACCCAAGCCCTTCTGCAGGGCGCCGAGGTCGAAGCGGGCGAAATGAAAAATCTTGAGGATTGCAGGATCGGAAAGAATCTTCGAAAGATTGGGGGCGCTGTGGGCGCCCGCCGGTATCTGCACCACGTCGGCGGACCCGTCCCCTGGAGAGATCTGCACCACGCATAGCCGATCACGGTTCGGATCGAGCCCCATGGTCTCGGTGTCGATCGCCACGGCGCTGACCTGATACCGCGAGAGGTCCGGCAGATCGCCACGATGCAGGCGAATGGTCATTGCGGCTCCCGACACGTGGCAGGTCGATCTGGTAACCGAAGCACCGGATGGTGCCGATATACGGACAAAGCAATGGAATTGACAAGGTCGCGGTTGGTTGGTCGGACCGTTGCCCTCCTGTAGAATCGTGCAACGCGACAGGATTCGAATCATGCCGATCGCAGGAAGACGCAAGACGCGCGAGAAAGGCTCGGCCGGCCTATGCGCCGGCGATATCGCCGGCCGCCTGTTCACCGGTCACGCCGCGCAGGTGATGTCCGCGTTTGCGGACTGCTGCGTCGACTTGATCGTGACCTCGCCGCCGTACTGGACGGCGGTGGAATACGCGCACGGCAGAAGCGGATGGGCGTCTTACGAAGCCTACCTCACCGACATGCAGTCGGTCTGGAGCGCGTGCGCGCGCGTTCTGCGGCCGAACGGCAAGCTCTGCATCAACGCCCCGGTAATGCCGATCCCGAAGGATGTCATTGCGCAACATACACGGCACCTGAAGAACATCGCTTTTGATGTAGAGCAACGGATTCTGTCCGAAACCGACCTCGAGCGTTATGCCTTGTTTGTCTGGCAGAAGCAGACCTCGAAGATGATGTTCGGGAGCTATCCCCATCCCGGCAACATCATCGAGAACAACACCGTCGAGTTCATCAATGTGTACGTGAAGCCCGGCAAGCCGCCCAGGTTCGATGCGGCCGTGAAGGCCGCAAACAAGCTCACCCGGACCGAATGGCTCGATCTGACGCAGCAGGTCTGGTTCATGTACCCGGAGGACGTGAAGCGGGAGAACAATCATCCGGCGCCGTTTCCGCCAAAGCTGCCGGCGCGACTCATGCGGCTCTACACCTACGGCGCCGTGGCGCATTTCCCCGGCGAGATCGTGCTCGATCCATTCGCCGGAACAGGCACGACCTGCGCGGTCGCGAAGACCATGCGCCGCCGCTACGTCGGCATCGACATCAATCCGGCCTATACCACGATGGCGCTCGAGCGCGTTCGCGACGCGCGATGCGTTGAGCCGCTGCTTCTCGTCGGCCGTCCCAGATATCCCGGCAAGGGCGAGCTGAAAGACATTGCGGCCGGCGAAGCGGGCAGCAACGGAAAGGCGGCGGTGGCGAAGCACAAGCGAAAGACGTACGGGCGCAGCTTGGCGGACAGGAAGACCGACCGGCTTACGCTCGTCTGATTAGAGTCCTTATTTCGACGAGTGCTTGAAATACCTCAAATCGGGTGGCGCCTGATTTTTCTTGGCGGGCATCAACAATCCGTCCGCGCTCAGGTAATAGTTCTCATTGCCGATGACGATGTGGACATTGCCCTCGACGCAATAAAACTCGCGCCAGCTCGGACGCGGGTTCGGATTGCGCCGATAGGTCTTGTCGACCGTCCAGGGACGCGTCAGAGCATGGTCGATCACGGTGATCATGTCATGAAGAATGTTCGGGTCAGCCTTGTCGAGGTAGAAGCGTTCCTTGAAGATCGACTGGTTGTCGAAATGCAGAGGTAGTCCGGTCGCGTCGTAGGCACGCGGTCCCTTGAATGGGCCGCGTGTCTCCGCTTCCAGCACATTGAAGCGGCCACTGCCGTCTTCGTCGGTCCAGCTTCCGATCGAATAGCCCGCGTAGCTCGGCTCGATGGCGGTCGGCCAGGGGCGGCCGTCGGTGAAGATGCGACGGTAGTGATCCTCGCCGCCGATGAGGATGTACGTGGTTTCCGGCTCGACGATGTATTCGTATTCTCCGATCGACATCATGCGCGGCATGCCGCCCGGGTGGCACGTCGCGGTGGGGTAATTGCCGAGTCCGCCGGTGGCCTGATCGGCCATGCTGTCCTCATGGATCTTCTGATACTCCGCGGTCAGCGGGGCCTCCTGCCCGCGCCCCCAGGGCTTGGTCGGATCGAATTTTACCGCCTGGCCCTCCAGGCCCGGTGTGATGATGACGGTCCACTGACCCTTCAGGTTGGGATATTTCGATGCATCGTGTGCGGTGGCAATTGTCGCTAGGGACAGCGTCATGAACGCAATGATGGCGGGCGAAAATCGGCGATGCATGCATTTCCTCCCCGGGCGCGAGCTGTTTCAGCCTCACGTTACCTCAAACCGGCCTGAGTGGGCCTCGCAGCAGGAGAAAAAATATTTCCGATGCGGCGGTGGCGTCTGCCGGCTGCGGCCGCTCACCACTGGTTTTCCCTCGACGAGCACGTACGCGATCCCGGGAAGGTCTCCATGAGCGATGGCGTCGGCAGCACCGGTCCCGGCCGAGCCTTGCACCGGCCCGCAAATCACGAGATCAGCCACCCGACCCGGAGCAAGAACCCCTACGTCCAGCCCGTGCGCGCGTGCGGTATTGCCGGCTGCGACGGCGATCGCTTCCCCCGGGGATAGGCCGCAAACGGAGCACAAAAAGCACAGCTGTCGCAGCATGCCGCGCGGAATGACCCCGGTGCCGCCCGGGGTGTCGGTGCCCATGACGAGCCGGTGAAGCTGGCCACGCTCTTTCATGCGCCTCACGGCCCGTTGCGTAGAGCCATAATTGCCGGATGAGCAGATTTCGAGCGCGAAGCTGGTTTCATCAATAACGCGGTCGAGGTCCGCATCGCTCATCGGAATCGGGCCGCCGCTCACATGCGCGGCGATGTCGGGCTGCAGCCAGGCAAGAATTTCGTACCCGCAGATGTGGCTTAGCCCGGAGCGCGAAACGCCGCCGGTATGAACCTTCGTCCGAATTCCGCGGGCTCGGCACCACGCGGTATATTGGAGCGCTTCCTCCTTATGCGTCGACAACGGGAAGAAAAGAAACTTGGCCAGGATCGTTCCGGCAGCCGCCAGTCGGTCAAAGTGCGTCTCCTTCATTCCCGGGATGAGCAGCACGGTGCCCGCGTGCACCTTCACTCCGCTCCAGCGGACCCTTCCGGTGGTTGCGCGCGTGACGACCGCAAGCGAGGTCACAAGCTCCGCCGTCAGATGCTCGTAATCGAGCCCCGGCACATGCAGTTCGCCCGCAGACACCATCGTTGTGGTGCCGCCGTGAAGGTAGTTGGCGATCCAGCCGATCGTGTCCTGCGTGGGCGTCCACTCGCCCAGCACTGGATGAACATGGCCGTCGACAAGGCCCGGCATGACTGCGCTGCCGCCGGCGTCCAGCACCGCGTCGGCGCGCGGCTCCGAAGTCGGATCAAAGGCCGCGATGCGGCCGTTCTCGATGAGCACGCTTTTGACGGGCAGTTGAGGCTGCGCAAGGTCGCCCGTGAAAAACTCCGCGATGTTTTTGACGAGCAGGCTGCTCATGGCCTCTCC
>Ga0310910_10000670_pt1 | contig 17373 bp, 16 predicted proteins | sample GREbulkMGHF172_FD_203448 | JGI IMG/M metagenome (GOLD analysis project Ga0310910, IMG submission 203448) | Lab enrichment of tropical soil microbial communities from Luquillo Experimental Forest, Puerto Rico - GRE.bulkMG.HF172 | ecosystem: Environmental > Terrestrial > Soil > Tropical forest >... | reverse complement strand
CAGCACCTCCTTGACCTGTCCCTTCCGGCTCATCGACAGATACATTCCCAACGGGCGCCGGAAGATGTGATCGAACTTCAGGCAGGCTTCGCCGATCGTCGGGTCGTAGACAATGTAAAGGAAGCGCGCCGGGTCGGACATCAGGGTGTGATAAAAAAGCGTCTGGTTCGTCTCGAGTAGATTCATTAGGTGAATAAACCGGTCGAGGTCGGTGGCCTTGTCCTTGAGCTGCAGCAAGACACGACTGAGCTGAGTCTCAATCGACTCGGTCACATCGGGAACCAGCCCGATCAAGCCGAGCGCTCGCCGCTCGGCCTCGGTAAAGCCGGTGGATTTGTTAAGCCTCGGGTCGTGCAGCAGCTCGGTGCCGCGCTTTCTGGTGCCGGTATTGGAAGCAGACATTGGTTTCTTCTCGCTAGGAAATTTGCAGTTCAGATATTGGTCGCGGCTTCACTGTCTGCTGGGTTGCCGGTTCCACGCGCGATCGGGAGCCCGGAGAGCGAGCGTACGCCTTGCGCGCCGTGGATCAGCACGCCTTCAATATCCGCAGTCGCGGAAGGACCGGTGTGAAATGACGCATAATGCCGGTCGCGGAATTCGGGGCGGCGATAGGCGTGATGCAGGTTGACGACAATGTCGGCGGGGTCGAGCAATACGATCAGGTGCTGTGCGAGGTAGGCAACCGCATTGACCTGCAGATCGGCATCACTCAGCAACACGGAGCCGGTCTCGGCGACGCCGAACAAGGCGCGGACGATCGCGAAATCGACATCCTCCAGATACTGAGGCTGGCCCACACTGGATATGTCGCGGTTGCCCGCGATCTCCGGCACGGTGAGCACACGATCTTGGCGCCCGCGATCTTTGCTCGGACGGGGGCCAAGGGATCCCCTGAGGTCGGCGGGTCGAGAAATATTCCGCCCATCCGGTGCAGATTGTCTTTGAAGGCGGCGAGCAGCGATGCCGGCGGGCTGTCATCGAACAACGGAACAACAGGGAGCGACCGCTCCACGCGTGGCAAGTTTCGCCTGATCGAGGCCATGATATCGTCGCGGCTGCTCATTGTCTCCCTCCGCGATTGGCCTGATGCCAAGCGTGGAAGGTCTGCTTCGGCGGGTGCGGCACCTCGCGGTGCCGGCCCCAGGCATCGAGGCCGTTGTAGATCACCCACCTCGGCAGATGCGCCAACGCCACATCGGCGGCGGCGATCGCGGCGCGATAGGCGGCGGGCCGAGACAGCAATTCACCGGCCGCCTTCATCTCGATCCGCTTGGCCAGCGGCGTCTCGTGCCGCTCGACGAGCGCCCGACGCCACGCGTAGATCTGCTCGTGGATATTGATCTTGACCGGGCAGACATTGCTGCAGCTGCCGTTCAATGTCGAAGCGAACGGCAGGTTGCTGTATTTGCGCTGGTTAAATGTCGGATCGATGATCAGGCCGATCGGCCCCGAGTAGGTGGCGCCGTAGCTGAGACCGCCGCTGCGCCGGTATACCGGGCAGGTGTTCATGCAGGCGCCGCAGCGGATGCATTTGAGCGAGGTCCAGAACTCCGCCATGCCGAGGCGCTCTGACCGGCCGTTATCGACCAGCACGATGTGCATCTTGGCGCCTTCCCGCGGCCCGCGGAAATGCGAGGTGTATTGTGTGACCGGCGAGCCCAAGGCACTGCGAGACAGCAGGCGAACGAACACCGCCAGATGCTCGAGGCGCGGAATGATCTTTTCGATGCCGATCGAGGCGATGTGCAATTTCGGCACATTGGCCGACAGGTCGGCATTGCCCTCATTGGTGCAGACAACAAAGGTCCCGGTCTCGGCGACCGCAAAATTGCAGCCGGTCATGCCGGCATCCGCCGCGAGGATCAGCGGGCGCGTCGCCTCGCGCTGCGCTTCCGCAAGGTAATGAACATCGCTATTGGCGGGATCGGTGCCGATCGTCTTTGCGAACACCTCCGCCACGTCGGTCCTGAGCTTGTGCACTGCGGGGACGACAACGTGGCTTGGGTCCTCATTGTCGAGTTGCTGGATGCGCTCGCCGAGATCGGTCTCGATGACCTCGATGCCGACTGACGCCATGTACGGACGGAAGCCGCACTCCTCGGTCAGCATCGACTTGCTCTTGATCAACGACTTGGCACCATGCTCGTTGAGAATGCCGTGGACGATGTGGTTGTGCCCGGCGGCGTCGCGCGCCCAATGCACGTGGATGCCGTTCGACCGCGCATTGGCCTCGAACTGCTGCAGATACTGATCGAGCTGAGTGAGCGTGTGCTCCTTGATCGCCGACGCGAGGGAGCGCAACTCCTCCCATTCGGCAATGCCATGCATCTCACGGTCACGCTTCTGCCGTAGGTCCCACAGCCGCTCGTCATGCATCTTCTCGTGCTCGGGCGCCGCAATAAAGCGCGCGGCGGCTTCCGCCTGATCGACCGGTCGGCTGCCGTGAACCTTGGCGCCGCGCGGCTGCGGCTCGGGCCGCGAGCGCAACGGCTTCGAGGCGCCCTCGGCGTGATCGAGGCGCTAGCCATCGCGCATGATGGCATGCATGACGAAGGCCGCCAGCAGCTCGGGATACAGCATCTCAGGAGGGGTGCTCATCGGCTCGCTCCGCGTCGGAAGAGGGCAGTTTGCGTCGCCGGATGGAGTCGCGGGGCATCTATACGGCTTCCCTGTCGAGGCTGAGGCCGCCGGGGCCGAACGTGATGACGTAAAGGAACCCGCCGGTCATCACCAGGTTCTTGTAGAAGTGGATCATGTTGTCCGGATCTCCGGCCGGCAGATGCACGCCAAAGGCAGTGCCGAGGCAGACAAGGACCAGCAGGGCAGCGGCCCATCGCGTGTAGAAACCCGCGAGCAGTGCCAGACCGCCGAGGAGATGCACCAATATCGAGATCCAGACGGCGACATCGGGCGCCGGTACGTGAACGCTGGCGAAATATTGCGCCGTGCCGCCCGGATTACGCAGCTGGACAATGCCATCCCACACGAAAAGGCTCGACATCAGCAATCGTGCGAGAGGCAGCAGAAAGGGTTTGCCAGTCATTCGGCGGCTCCGTTCAGAATCTGGGCGATGTGGATGCACTTGATCGGCACGCCGATGCGCTCGGCGCAGCCCTGCTGGTGCATCAGGCAAGAACTGTCGGCCGAGACGATGTATTCGGCGCCGGCGCGGGAGTGGTCGGTGACCTTGTCATAGCCCATCTTGGCGGAAACGGCCTCCTCGAAGAGCGAGAAGGTGCCGCCAAAGCCGCAGCACTCGTCTGGCCGCGCCGGGGTAACGAACTCGATCCCCGCGACCTTCGAGAGCAGATCTATCGGTTTCGAGTAGAACGGCTCGTGCAGTTCGGAGGGTTTTGCATGCTTCAGCGGGCGCAGCGAAATGCATTTGTTGTGGAGCCCGACGCGGTGCGGAAACTTCGCCCATGGAAAGGCGTCTGCCTTCTCGATGTCGTGCAGGAACTCGACCAGTTCGTAGGTTCGCGCGCGAACCTCCGTCACCGCCGGGTTCTGCTCGATCGCATCGAAATTGTCGCGCACATGGTGGACGCAGCTACCCTCTGGCGCGACGATGTAATCGAGGCCCGAGAAATTACGTACGAAGAGAGCCTCGGTGTCAGCAGCCTCGGCATTGAAGCCGTTATCGGCCATCGGCTGCCCGCAGCAGGTCTGGTCGCGCGGGTATACGACCTCATGCCCGAAACGCTCCAAGAGTTCGAGGGTCGCGATGCCGACTTCCGGGAAGAAGGCATCGATGAAGCAGGGAATGAAGAGCCCGATGCGCATCGCTTGCTCCTTGATGATATTGGCGCCGCCGCAGCCTTCGCGGTCTCGAACAAGTCAGTGTTCTCTCCCCGCCCTACCGAACCCACAATGTGACGGCTCCGCAATCTGGTTTACTCCGAATAGACCGGGCGATAGGCACGGGCGCGGATCAATTCCCTGACATTCTCCGTGCGCGGCACCCGCGCCAGTTCGCGGTCGAAGATGCAGGTCGCGACCCGCTCGGCCACATGCAGCGAAGCGTTGAAGATCCGCTCGCGCGGCGGGTAGATGAGCCCGGCCGCGAGGCTCTCCTCGCTGACCTGCTCGGCGATGGCCTGTGCGGCGGTGAGAAACATCTCGTCGGTGACCCGCTTCGCTTCCGTGGCAAAGAGCGCCATCGCCATGGCAGGAAAGATGTAGACGTTGTTGCCCTGGTTCGGGACAAATCTCCGGCCGTCGACGTCGACCGGCGGAAACGGGCTGCCGCTGGCAAAAATGGCTCGACCGTCGGACCAGCGATAGGCCTCCTCGGCCGAGCATTCGGAGCGTGAGGTCGGATTGGAATAGGGAAAAATGATCGGCCGTTGATTGAGCTCGGCCATAGTTTGGATCACCTCGCGATTGAACAGCTTCGGCACCGCACTGACGCCGATGATTCCGGTAGGCTTGAGCGCCTTCACCGCCTCTACGAATGTCGAGATCGGCGCGTGGTCCTGGGCAAACGGCCTCTGAAATTCCGCGAGATCCGCACGAGAGGTGACGAGCAGGCCATTGATATCGAAGAGGGCGTTGCGACGCCGCGCTTCGTGTATATCCATGCCGGCCCCGGCCATCGCTTGGCTGATCAGCTCCGCAATCCCGGTCCCCGCCGAGCCGGCACCGAGAAACAGGAACCGCTGATCGGTGATCTTCTGTCTTGTGATGCCCAACGAGGCGAGAATTCCGGCGAGGGCGACTCCCGCGGTGCCCTGGATGTCGTCATTGAATGTGCAGACCTCGTTCCGGTAGCGCTCGAGGATCGGCACGGCGTTGATGTTCGCGAAGTCCTCCCACTGAATGCAGCATTTCGGATAGAGCTGTTGCACTGCGGTCACGAACTCGTCGACGAAACCCATGTATTCGTCGCCTCGGACGCGATCCTGCCTGAGGCCGAAGTAGAGCGGGTCGTCGAGCAGGGCCTGGTTGTTCGTGCCGACATCGAGAACGACCGGCAGGCAGTATTGCGGCGGGACGCCTGCACAAGCCGTGCACAGAGCGAGCTTCCCAATCGGGATGCCCATGCCCCCGGCTCCGAGATCGCCCAAGCCGAGGATGCGTTCGCCGTCGGTCACCACGATAAAGCGCACGTCCTTGTCGGGCCAGTGCTGGAGAATGTCGCGGACCCGGCCGCGTGCGGTGATCGGCAGATAGATGCCCCGCGCCTCGCGGAAGATATGGGCGAATTTCTGGCAGGCTTCACCGACCGTCGGCGTGTAGACCAGCGGCATGTAGGTGGCCGGGTCGGACATCAGCACCGCGTAAAACAACGTCTCGTTGCGGGCCTGCAGGTCTGACAGCACGAGGTATTTTTGCAGGTCACTATCGAGATTGGCGATCTCGGCGTGCCTGCGCGCCACTTGCAGCTCGATGTTGGTGACGGCCGGGGGCAGTAGGCCTTCGAGGCCATATGCCCGGCGCTCCGCAGGAGTGAACGCCGTCCCTTTGTTGAGCCGCGGATTGCGCAATAGATCGTAGCCGGTCGGATGTTCCGTAGTCGGTCCTGTCATCATCAATCTCCCGACGAAAGTATGGTTCTCGTACGATCCGGAGAGCTTACCCGCGCTCAGCCATCATTCGCTTGGTGTTAGCGATCGCGCGCGCCGGGTTGAGGCCCTTCGCGCACGCGCTGGTGCAGTTCATGATCGTGTGGCAGCGGTAGAGCCGGAACGGGTCCTCCAGCCGATCGAGGCGCTCACCAGTGTGCTGATCGCGACTATCAGCGAGCCAGCGGTAGGACTGCAGCAGGATCGATGGGCCGAGATAGCGGTCCTGGTTCCACCAGTAGCTCGGGCAAGAGGTCGAGCAACAAAAGCACAGGATGCATTCCCACAACCCGTCGAGTTGGGCGCGCTCCTGTTGCGACTGATGGCGCTCGCGGTCGGGTGGCGGCTGGTCGCTTTGCAACCACGGCTCGATCAGCTCGTATTGCGCATACAAACCGGTGAGGTCGGAGACGAGATCCTTCAATACCCGCATATGCGGCAGCGGTGTGATCCGGCTCGTCCCTTTCTTCAGATCGTTGATCGGTGTCAGACAGGCGAGCCTGTTCCTCCCGTCGATGTTCATCGCGCAAGAACCGCACACGCCTTCGCGGCAGGAGCGCCGGTACGCCAGCGTCGGATCGATCTGGTCATTGATCTTCACCAGGGCGTCGAGGACCATCGGCCCGCAGTGATCGCGATCGATATCGAATGTATCCATCTGCGGGTTGGCACCCTTCTCCGGGTCCCACCGATAGATCCGGAAACTCTTGACGTGCGCAGCCGGTTTCGGCAGCCGCCAGTGCTTGCCTTCGCCGACCTTCGAGTTTGCGGGAAGCGTAAATTCTGACATTTCGATGGACCCGTTCGGCTAGTGCGTGCGCTCGGCGGGCGGGAAGCTCGGAGCCTCGTTCGAGAGCGCGTGCAGATGAACCGGGCGGTACGCAAAACGGATGTTCCAGTCCTCGTTCCACGCACAGGTGTGCTTCAGCCAGTTCTCGTCGTCGCGCTTCGGGTGATCCTCATTCGCATGGGCCCCGCGAGACTCGGTGCGGTTGCAGGCGGAGTGGGCAATCACGACCGCTTGCTCCGCCAAATTGGCGAGCTCCAGAGCCGAGACCAGTGAGACGTTCCACATCAGCGAAGGGTCATCGACCGTGACGCGCTCTAGCGGGTCGCGTAGAGCTTCGAGCTTTTTCAACCCCTCCTGCAATGTGTCGGTGCGGCGAAAAACGGCGAAACTCGATTGCATCGTCTCTTGCATCATCGGGCGCACTTCGCCGGGCTTGTTGCCGCCCTTGCTGTTCCGGATGCGATCGAAGCGCTGTATTGCCCGCTCCTCCGAGTGCCCGTTCGCCTCCGGCACGCGCGATCCCGGCTTGATAAGCTCCGCCGCCCGCAATGCCGCCGCGCGGCCGAAGACGACAAGGTCGAGCAGGCTGTTGGTGCCGAGCCGATTGGCGCCATGCACTGAGACGCACGCCGCCTCGCCAATCGCCATCAGACCCGGTACGACTGCATCCGAGTCGTCCTTGGTGGGGTTGACAACCTCGGCGTGGATGGTAGTCGGGATGCCGCCCATCACGTAATGAACCGTCGGGATCACCGGGATCGGCTCCTTGTGCGCATCGACGCCCGCAAAGATGCGCGCCGACTCGACAATGCCGGGCAGCCGCTCATTGAGGACCTCTGCCGGCAGATGCTCGAGGTGCAGGTAGATGTGGTCCTTTTTCTCGCCAACGCCGCGCCCCTCGCGAATTTCGATTGCCTCAGCGCGACTAACCACGTCGCGCGAGGACAGGTCCTTTTCGCGAGGCGCATATTTGGGCATGAAGCGCTCGCCATCGCTGTTGGTCAGATAGCCGCCCTCGCCGCGGGCGCCCTCGGTAATCAAAACGCCCGCGCCATAGACCCCGGTCGGGTGGAATTGAATGAACTCCATATCCTGCAACGGGAGCCCGGCCCGCAATACCATGGCATTGCCGTCGCCAGTGCAGGTATGGGCGGAGGTGCAGGATTGGTAGACCCGGCCGCATCCGCCCGTAGCAACGACGGTCATATTGGCGCGGAATCGGTGGATTGACCCGTCTTCCAGACACCAGGCGAGTAGACCATGGCAGGCACCGTCCTCGCTCATCAGCAGGTCGATTGCGAAGTACTCGACGAAGAAGCGCGCCTTGTGCTTCAGGCATTGCTGATAAAGCGTGTGCAGGATCGCATGGCCGGTGCGATCGGCGGCGGCACAAGCGCGGTAGGCCATGTCGCCCTTGGCGTATTCAGTCGTGTGCCCGCCAAAGCGGCGCTGGTAGATCGTCCCGGCCTCGGTTCGGCTGAATGGCACGCCGAAATGCTCGAGCTCGATGACCGCCGGAATCGCCTCGCGACACATATATTCAATCGCGTCCTGGTCGCCGAGCCAGTCGGAGCCCCTGACCGTGTCGAACATGTGCCAGCGCCAATCGTCCTTTTCCATATTGCCAAGTGCGGCACTGATGCCGCCCTGCGCGGCGACGGTGTGACTGCGGGTCGGGAACACCTTGGTGACGCAGGCGGTGTTGAGTCCGGCCGCAACCATGCCCAATGTCGCCCGAAGTCCGGCGCCGCCGGCGCCGAGCACAACGACGTCAAAGGAATGATCGATGATGTCGTAGCCGTTGGGCATCTTCCGCCTCCCTATCGGCCGAGGAAAAGCTTGGGACAGCGAGCACGCTGGCTACGGCCAGCAGTATCGCGGCGGCGCGCACCAGCAGCTCGGCGGCCTCCAGCCGGGCGCGCGTATGCACGTAGTCGACGAGCACCGAGCGCAGCCCGACGACCGCATGCGCGAACATCGCCGTTACGAAGAGAATGGTCAGTAACGCCGGCACCGGCGAGCTCAGCCATCGCGCGGCAGTCAATTGATCCGCTAGGGCGAGCCGCAGCATCGACGCGACGAAGTAGAGTCCCAATGGAATGAGCGCGAGTGCCGTCTGACGCTGCAACCGCCATTCCCACAGACCTTTGCGCGCGCTGCCGAGATGGCGCACCCGCCGCAGCACATCTTCGTCGCGCAGCGCGGTCGCATTCGCCAAAGAACGGGTGTTTGCCATTGGCGCCTACCCTAGACTAGCCATACGCAGAGCCAGGTGACAACGGTCAGCACGATCGTCGCGGCGAGCACGACATAGCCGGTGAAATGGGCCGTTCGGAGCTCGAACCCCCAGCCGGCGTCCCAGGCGAGGTGCCGGATGCCATTGCACAGATGGTAGAAAAACGCGACCGACCAAAAGAACAGGAGCAGTATCCCAATCGGCGAAGCAATAAAGGCATGGGTTGCCGCAAATACTTCGCCACCTGCTGCCACCGCAATAAGCCACCACGCTAGCAGGATCGAGCCGACCGCCAGTGCAATACCGGCGAGCCGGTGCAGGATCGACAGAGCTGAGTTAATCTGGAAGCGATACCAGACCGGAAACATGAATGGCGACACTGGGCGTTCCATCCTATCCCTCCCGCTCACCTAATAATGCCCCGCCGTTGGCCGGACCTTGCCGCGCAAGACGGTGTAGCTGATCGCGGTGTAGAGCAGCATGAACGGGAAGACAAGGAGGCAGACTCGTGGCCCGAACATGAAGGCGAGACTGGAATGCGGTGCGGCGGTTGCCTCCCTCGACAGGAGCAGCGCCGCGAGGTCCACTGCAATCGTCTGCTAGCGCCACAGGTTCGTACGGGCGAGATCGATCAACTCGTCGCCGCGGCCGCTCATCACCGCTCTCACCACATAGAGTGTAAAGCCTTTGGCCATCTCCAGGGTGACCGCGGGCGGCATCGCAAGCTCGGTGCGGTTGACGACCGCATCGACCAAGACCGGACCATCATGTCGCAGTGCCGCGGCGATGCCGGCCTCGACCTCACCCGGGTCCTCGATCCTGATCCCGCGCACGCCGGCGGCTTCGGCCATTGCCGCGAAATTAGGGTTCTTGAACTCGGTGCCGAATGGGAGAAAGCCGGTGGATTTCTGTTCGAGCTCGATGAAGCCGAGCGCACCATTGTTGAACACCACCACCTTCACCGGCAGGCCCACCTGCACGAGGCTCAAGAAGTCGCCCATCAGCATCGCGAACCCGCCGTCGCCCGACAGCGAGATCACTTGGCGGCCGGGGAAAGCTGCCTGCGCGCCGATCGCCTGGGCCATCGCATTGGCCATAGAGCCGTGCGAGAAAGATCCGATCAGCCGCCGCTTGCCGTTCATCGCCAGATAGCGCGCGGCCCATACCGTCGGCAGGCCGACATCACAGGTGAAAATAGCGTCCTCGGAGGCGTGGTCGCTGATCGCCTTGGCGACCTGTTGCGGATGGATCACCCCTCTGCCGGGCGCGGCCAAATCGTCGAGGGCCTTGCGGGCTCTGGCGTAGTGCTCGCGTGCCTGCGCGAGATGCACACTGTTCGATTTCTGCTGCAACAGCGGCAGCAAGGCGGTGAGCGTGGCCTTTGCATCGCCGACCACGCCGAGATCGACCGGAGCGCGGCGTCCGATCTGCTCGGCGCGCAGGTCGACCTGGGCGATGCGGACGCCGCTGCCTTGCGGATAGAACTGCCGGTAGGGAAAATCGGTCCCGAGCATCAGCAGCACATCGCAGTCGAGCATCGCGTAGTAGCCGGACGAGAAGCCGATCAGCCCGGTCATGCCGACATCGTAGGGGTTGTCCCACTCGACATATTCCTTGCCGCGCAGTGCATGCACGATCGGCGCTTTGAGGCGCTCGCCGAGCGCCAGAAGCTCGTCATGCGCACCGGCGCAGCCCGAGCCGCACAGGATCGTAACCCGCCGGTCTCCGTTCAGCAGCGCGGCGAGCCGATCGAGATCACTCCTCTCGGGCACCACGACCGGCCGGGGCGGCAGCAGGCCGCCGACTTTGGAAGGCGGTGCATCGGCGGTGGGCTGCAGTGCGACGTCACCGGGGATTACGACTACCGAGACACCGCGCCGACCGACCGCCTCGCGGATCGCGACCTCGAGCACTCGCGGCATCTGGTTGGCGCCGGAGATCAGCTCGCAGTAATGGCTGCATTCTTTGAACAGCGTTTGCGGGTGCGTTTCCTGAAAATACCCGGCGCCGATTTCGGCCGACGGGATCTGGGCCGCAATGGCAAGCACAGGAACACGTGAACGGTGGCAATCGAACAGGCCATTGATCAGGTGCAGATTGCCCGGCCCGCAGCTGCCGGCGCAGACCGCGAGCTCGCCGGTCAGATGCGCTTCGGCGCCCGCCGCGAATGCAGCAACCTCCTCATGCCGGACATGCACCCACGCAATCTTGCCCTGGCGCCCGATCGCGTCGGTCAGGCCGTTGAGGCTGTCGCCGACAATGCCGTAGACACGCTTGACGCCCGCTGTAGCGAGGATTTCGGCGAATTGATCAGCAACGATCTGCGCCATTTATCCGTCTCCCAATTAATCGCGAATTCCGCAAGATTCTGCGCCCTTGTTTGCCGCCACGATATGCTCGTTCGGGCGTTAACGGTTGAGTTTGAGGCTCGTCACGGATCCAAACGAATCAATTTTGGTAAGCCCCGGTAAGTCCTTGTGCGCCGCCGACCGAGGTTTCTCTCGCCAGCAGATTTGCGCCGAGGCCACGGGACAGGCTCTTGACCAGCGCTTTCGCGGGGATGACGATGACCTTCTCCGTGCCTCGGTGACGGGTCCCATTTGCGGAGAATCAAGATGAAAGTCGGTATCGCGCTCAACATGTTGTCGGAGCCGCCGCGCCCCGACGTGGCGGTGGTATCCGACCACCTGACGATGGGGGATCTCGCCGAACCGCTCGGCTTCGACTCGCTGTTCGCACTCGAGCACCACTTCACCGGCTATGCGATGTCGCCGGCGCCGCTCGAATTGCTGGCCTACTTCGCCGGTCGCACCAAGCGGATCATGTTCGGGACCGCGGTCATCGTCTTGCCGTGGCATGATCCGATCCGCGTCGCCGAGGAGATCGCGCTGCTCGATATCCTCTCCGGCGGGCGCTGCCTGTTCGGCTTTGGCCGGGGTGCTGCGAGCGTCGAGTATGCCGGATTCCGCATCCCGATGGAGGAGGCGCGGCCGCGTTTTGCGGAGGCGGCGCAGCTGATCAGGAAGGCGCTGCGCGAGCCCGAATTCGAGTGGCAGGGCCAATTCTACCAGATCCCGCGCACCTCGATCCGGCCGCGCCCGATCTCGCACCCCGAAGAGCGTTTCTATGCTTCCTCGGTGAGTCCGGAATCGGCCGAGATCATGGCCAAGCTCGGCTTCGGCATCCTCGTCGTCATGCAGAACGAATGGCCGAAGGCTGCCGAGAGCATCGTCAATTATCGCGCGATCGCGAACAGCGTCGGGTACAACCCGCCGCCGCCGATCATCCTGACCAATGTGTCCTGTGCCGAGAGGCGCGAGGAGGCGCAGGACCGCGCGATGAATTGGCTCGGCAAGAAATGGCAGTCGATCGATGACCACTACCATTTCTCCGACGGGCACTTGGCCACGGTCAAAGGCTACGAGACTTACGGCAAGATGGCCAAGACCTATGCCCGCCTGCAGGACGAGGCGGAGCGGGTCAGGGCCACCGAGTTCTACGTCAAGATCCAGATCGTCGGCACGCCCGACGACTGCATTCAGCAGATCGGCGAACTGCAGCGGGTGACCGGCACCGACCATGTCGTTACCGAATTCTCGTTCGGCGGCATCCCGCACGACGAGGCGGAGAGGAACATGCGCCTCTTCGCCAGCCACGTCCTGCCGGTGCTGCAGCACGACAGCACGTTCGCGACGCCGCCCGCTGCGGCGACGAAGCCGCATGGCACGACCAAAGCCGACCTCTTCGCCCCAGCTTAGGTACGAAGACCCCTCACCGGAACCCTCCCCGCTGGCGCGGGAGGGAGAACAGGGATCGCTCGTCCCACTTCGGCCGGGACAGGGGGAGGGGCGCGCAGCGGCCAGCGAGGCCTGCCCGGCCAATAATCAATAAGAGTGTTGACTATCAACCGAACAGATGATAATGGCTCGGCATGCGAACGGGCGGACAGATCGCCGCGCTGACGCGCGATGACGAGCATGACGACACGGAACTGCTCGATCGCGTGTTCTTCGCGCTATCCGATCCGGTGCGGCGGGCGATCCTGGAGCGGCTCGGCGACGAGGCGCTGCTGGTTTCCGAACTGGCCGCCCCGTTCGACATTTCGCTGCAGGCGGTGTCCCGGCACATTCAGGTACTGGTGCGGGCCGGTCTCGTCCGTCAGGAGCGCACCGGCCGCATCAGCCGGTGCAGCCTCGTTGCCGGGCCGATCTTCACCGCTGCGGGATGGATGAACCGCTACAGTAAGTACTGGCAAGAGCAGTTCGACATGCTTGCGGCAGCACTGGCTTCAACAAAGCCGCAGCGCGCGCCTAGCCGGCGCCAGCGGCGAAAGCGTCCGTCGAGGCAGCCTGATTGAGCATTGGAGGCGAAAAATGGAAGGCCATCGAACCGTTTCCCGAGACCAGTGGATCGAAGAGCGCAGGGCGCTGCTCGCCAGGGAGAAAGAATTCACGCGGCTGCGTGACCAGTTGAGCCGTCAGCGGCGCGAGCTGCCCTGGGTGCGCGTCGACAAGGACTATGTTTTCGAAGGGGCAAACGGCAAGCAAACCTTGAGCGAGCTGTTCGCCGGAAGACAGCAGCTGATCGTCTACCATCTGATGTTTGATCCGAGCTGGGAGGAAGCGTGCTCGCGCTGCTCGTTCTGGGCCGATAACTTCAACGGGGTGCTGGTCCATCTGAACCAGCGCGATGTCACTCTGGTCGCGATCTCCCGGGCGCCGTTCGCGAAGCTGGCGGCATTTCAGAAGCGGATGGGCTGGAGCTTCGACTGGGTCTCGTCTTTCGGCAACGATTTCAACCGCGATTACCACGTGTCTTTTACCCCGGACGAGCTCGAACACGGCGAGATCATTTATAATTATGCTCCGGTCAAGACCTCGATGACCGAGCGGCCCGGCATCAGCGTGTTCTACAAAGATCAGGCCGGGAGGATTTTCCATACCTATTCATGTTATTCGCGTGGCCTCGACATGCTGAATGTCGCGTATCATTACCTGGATCTGACACCGAAAGGGCGGGACGAAGAGGGCCTTCCGTTCCCGATGGCGTGGGTGTGTTATCACGACGCCTATGGCGCGTGAGGACCGGTTCAATGAACTATCGGCAGAGCTCAGCCCGACTGGCGGAATATCGCCGTCAGATAGCCGATCTGCGCACCAAGATGCGCGAAACACGGGCCGCCACGGAGCCTGAAGAAGTAGCGGATTATGTCTTTGCGAACTGCGACGGCTCGGTGCGCCTCTCCGAGCTGTTTGGCGGCAAGCCCGATCTGATCGTGATCCACAACATGGGTGCCTCCTGCCCTTCCTGCACATTGTGGGCGGACGGCTTCAACGGCGTCTACGATCATCTCGTGAACCGGGCTGCTTTTGTCGTCTCGAGCCCCGATGCTCCGGATCTGCAGAGGCAGTTCGCTGCCGGTCGCGGATGGCGCTTTCCGATGTTGAGCCATCAGGGAACGACATTCGCGGCGGATATGGGCTACCGCTCGCGAGACGGCGGCTGGTTGCCGGGAATCTCGGTGTTCCGCCGCGAACCGAGCCGGATCCTGCGGGTGTCCGACACCGGCTTCTGCCCCGGCGACGATTTCTGTGCCCTCTGGCACATATTCGATTTGCTTCCCGACGGCGCCGAAGTCTGGCAGCCGAAATATCGCTATGGATAAGGAAAAGTAGCCAGAGGTTTCGCGCCATCATGAGCAGGTCGCCGCTGCCTGGAGAAGCTGGGGTCCAGCGGATCGAACTAACGCTGGGTGCCCGCGTCGGAAGATGTCGAGCATGCCGAGTTTTAATGGTTTATTGGGAAGCCTCGGGCGTCGCGCGGAGAACCCTGTGCGAAATGATGGGAGACGGTCGACAGGCCGAACCAGGGATGCATCGACTCCTCGTATATTGATGCAGTTGGCGCGGGAAAATTAGGATCTGCAAAAGAGCCCACTGTAATTATGCAAAGGTCCGGTGCCCGATCACTTTCTGTAAAGACATTGCTCCCGCAATTCGGGCAGAAATGCCAGCGAGGTGAAAATCCACTATCGCCTTTGCGAGTGTAAATCTTATGGTCTCCTTCAATTCGGATTTGGAATTTTAGCCAGCGTGAGCCGCAATGCGCCACAGAGCCGGTACGGCGTTGGCACGATTGACAATGGCATAGATAGACCTGTACCGGCTCGCCCGACGTTATCACTTTTAAAGCGCCGCAATGGCACTGCGCAGTTCGTTCCAAATCCCCTCTCCCTTTTCCATGCTAACCTATCTTGCCCCTCCACGCTGGACACTGTCGAGCGTTCATCGGCAGGGGTTCAAATGTTAGATTTTGACCACCAGTCGCGGCCGGCCACTGAGATAGTGGGCGACACAGCCGCTCAACGAGCGTATGTTTCTCTTCGGCGGGTCGCGGCTCCTCACGTGACCGAAGAGCCGTTGAGCGTGCTGCCACGAGTGGCCGCGACCCTCGAACCGTAGTTCGGGAGGAGCGGTTATGACCATCCGAAACCCGGTCGAATGGGGAGTCGATCAATTCAAGCACGCCGCGTTAGCCGTCGAAACGGCGGGCCGCGTCGGGCGGCGCACCCTCGATGCCCTTCACTCGCCCCCGCCTGCCGTTCGCCGAATCACGCTGGCCCGTCTCGGAGATGTTCTCGCCAAGGGCATCGATGACTTCGCGGCGTTTCGCACCGACGTCATCTTCGTCTGCGTGTTCTACCCGCTGGCGGGATTGGTGCTGGCACGCTTGGCGTTCGGCTACAATTTGATGCACCTCGTCTTCCCGCTTACATCCGGGTTTGCACTGATCGGTCCTTTCGTCGCGGTGGGCCTCAATGAAATGAGCCGAGGCCGCGAGGCCGGAAGGGAGGTTCGCTGGACGGATGCGTTCGCGGTCGTCCGCTCGCCTTCCTTCGGGGCGATCGTGCTCCTGGGGTTGCTGCTGATGGCCATCTTTCTGCTCTGGCTGGCGGCGGCTTGGGGGATCTATGAGGTCACGCTCGGTCCTGCGCCGCCGGCCTCGGTCGGTTCGTTCGCCCGTGACGTGTTCACGACAAATTCGGGCTGGATCATGATTGGCGCCGGGATCGGTGTTGGTTTCCTCTTCGCCTTGCTCGTGCTGGTGATCAGTGTCGTCTCGTTCCCGCTTTTGCTCGAGCGAGAGGCTGGGGTCGATACCGCGATCCTGACGTCCGCGCGGGCGGTGATTGCGAACCCGGTTCCGATCGCGGCGTGGGGACTGATCGTCGCCGGCGGACTGGTGCTCGGATCGATCCCGCTGTTTCTCGGTCTGATCGTCGTCATGCCCATACTCGGGCACGCCACCTGGCACCTTTATCGCGCGGTGGTGGCGTAGCGAATGCGGTGTCGGAAGTTCCGCGGCAAACGGTGTCGCGGGATCTCCGGGAGAAGTCCGACGAAGGCCTCTTGAGCTGGCCAAACCTCCTGGCGGCATGAGACCTCGCTGGTCGTCGCCACAAAAAGACAAGACACTATTGCATAGCTGCGATACATTGGGCGCAAAGCTCTCACAGGGAGGGCACGTAGCCGGCCGAGGCGCTCGATCGAGAAGCGCCGAGCCGGCATCTGTCCCAGGGAGGACACGATGGGAGGTAGGGAGGTTACGCGGCGCACATTGCTGAGGACGACGGCGCTCGGCACGACGGCGCTGGCGGTGCCGTTTGTCCGCGGCGCCCGGGCGGCGGGTGTCGCCGCCAGCGGCAGCATGGTGCTGGCCTGGCACACCAATATCGCCGCGCGCTGGCTCGATCCACAGCAGCACGACGGCACTGCCAGCCCGGACAATTTCATGATGGCGCTGCAGGACGCGCTGATCAAAAACTTCCGCGAGGTCCGTTACGACCACCCGGCATTGGCCGAGGGCTTCGATTTTGCCGAAGACGCCAAGAGCGCCACCTTCCGGCTGCGGCAGGGGCTCAAATTTCACGACGGTTCGCCGGTTACGCCCGAGGATGTCAAATGGAGCTATGAGCACTACCGGGGCGCCTGGGGCGAGGTGCTCCATGAAAAAACCCAAGCCGTCGAAATCGTCGATGACCGCACCGTCCGTTTCCACTTCAAGGACCCGTTTCTCGATTTCCCGATCCTGCTCGGCACCAGCAATGTCAGTGGCGCCGGCTGGGTGGTTCCGGCGAAATACTATGAGCAGGTCGGGCAAGAGGGATATCTGAAGAAACCGATCGGTGCGGGACCTTACAAGCTCGTCTCGCAGCAACCGGGAGTGCGCCTCGATTTCGAGGCTTTTGATGACTATTACCGCCCGGTGCACGTCAAGCAGTTCACGATGGTCAGCATTCCGGAAGCGGCGACGCGCGTCGCGATGCTCGAGCGCGGCGAGGCGGACATCGTGTATTTTGTCCCCGGCGAGCTGATCGACCGGGTCAAGAGCAACCCGAACTTGTCCTTGGCGCCGGTCGTTTCGGGGAATTGGTGGCTCGAATTCCCAGGCTTTCAAGACCCGAAGAACCCGTTCCACGACATACGAGTGCGGCAGGCCGTGAGCCTTGCCATCGACCGTGACGCGATCAATCAGGCCGAATGCGACGGCATGGGGCAAGTCGACGGCAACTGGATCAATGACGATGTCGAACACGGGCTCGAATGGCCCAAATGGGAGCGCAATCTCGGCAAGGCCAAGCAGCTGATGACCGATGCCGGCTTCGCCAACGGCTTCAACGTCGCCTGGGTCACCCCAGTGCCCGACTACTATTCGCGCGGCGAGCGCATCGTCTCGCAGCTGCAGAGCATCGGCATTCGATCGAAGCTGCAGGTCATGGAGCG
>Ga0310910_10000665_pt1 | contig 17458 bp, 19 predicted proteins | sample GREbulkMGHF172_FD_203448 | JGI IMG/M metagenome (GOLD analysis project Ga0310910, IMG submission 203448) | Lab enrichment of tropical soil microbial communities from Luquillo Experimental Forest, Puerto Rico - GRE.bulkMG.HF172 | ecosystem: Environmental > Terrestrial > Soil > Tropical forest >... | reverse complement strand
CACCCCACGCGACTTTATACGCGACGAGTTCGAATCGCCGGCCACGCCACGGGTGGAACGGATGAATTACCTGGAAAGTATGCTCCGCCATGTCGCTTGGCGGTGCAGTTGTCGACGCAGACCAATGGCAAAGTGGAGCGCTGGCACCAATCGCTGAAAAGCGAGTGTATCCGGCCCCTTACACCGCTAACCCTGGAAGATGCCCGACGCTTGATTCAGAGCTACGTGGATCGTTACAACCACGTTCGCCTACACAGTGCGATCGGTTACGTGACGCCGCACGATATGCTTCTAGGTCGACAAGCAGAGATCCATACGGCGCGCGATCGCAAGCTGGAACAAGCTCGTAAACAACGACAACTTCGTCGGCGGCAGGCACTGGCACCGCGGTTGCTGGCTTCTTCGGAGTTACAATACCCTCGCCAGGTGAAACGGAAGCGGGGCTATGCGGGGACGCAACCATGCTGAGGGATAACTTGGCGGGGCTCATCGAGCCGATTATGGGCAGCGCGGGAACAGTTCTTCTCGCGCTACTGCCCGTGGCTTCCAACCAGCAGAAAATATCGGACGATAGACCCCCAATGCCTTGAAAATCCCCGCCCCGAAGGGGCGGAATCTACACTAACGGAGAACATCGCTTCTCCATTTCCCGCCGAACCAGAACACTTCCTTACCGATGCTGCTTGTCGCACACCGGTTCAATCCCTGGGACATGCGCATTCCGCTCTGTGTCGGAGGCATGTGTGATCGAGCGATGTTCTCCCCTGTCTGCGCCCTTCCCTCCCCGACCTCCGCCGAAGGTTGCCCCCCTTTGTTCGGTCGGTTCAACGGTATTACGGCGCAGTCCGACTTCTCCCGCACGTTCACATCCGCCGTTCGGTTTATGGCCTTCGCGGACCGGTCTTGATCCTTCCACCAAGACGTACAGGAGATCTCCCGGTTCTCGTGCATGTTGTTTCCCAGCGTGCGCGGGTTCTAACACTACGCAGGACCGAAACAGCCACTCGCGTTTATCGCAGCTGCCGTGTTGCCTTCCTCCTCTCGGAACGGAGTCGGCATTCTGTTCCATCGGCTTTTCGAAGCTCAATAGCCCGGCCCACCGGTACCTCTATCTACGCTTCAGGTGACACCTCTCGATGTCCCCCGCAAAAGTCGAGGCCAGGATGGATTCGCTGTTCTCCTTTCCTGTAGGGCTCTTTCATCCCCTGCAACATGCCGGTTTATCCCGGCGCTCTCCGGGTGGCCGACTGGCCGTCCAGAATGCCGCATTGGGGGTCTGTTCACAGTTAGGCATGGAGAACGAGATCTTTCGAATCTTCCTTTTTGTTAGGGCAGGGCTACCCGCCCGAGAAGATCCTTAAAGCGCTCATCCGAGCGGTATCGATCGAAAATTGGGTCAACAGCAAGGTATCCCATCCAAACCGCGTGATCGTCATAGGCGGCCTGCAGCCATTTGAACGCATCCTCATCCTTGTTTAAAGCTGCATAGATCTGAGCCAATCCGTAAGGCGAAACGTAACGCTTCTCGGAGATTGTCTCCAGTTCGCGTGCAATTCGGAGTGCATCGCGATTCCATCCTCCCACTGCAAGGGCAACCGCGACTTGCGCGGTGTAGAGTGGGCTACCTCCAGACAGACTCGCCGCCCTCTTCAGCTCACTAATCCCTCGGCTGGGCAAGCCTGACTGAACATAATCTTCTCCGAGCACAAGGTGAGCCGCAGCGAAATTGGGATCCAGTTCAAGCGAATTTCGATTTTGTTCGATTGCTTGGGGGTAATCACGTGCCAGGTAGTAGCGGAGTCCCACCCACGTGCTGATCATCACATTGAGGGGGTCCAGCTCTAGTGCGCGCCTGAACTCGGCCTCCGTTCCGGTCCAATCCCAACGATGGCTCATCGCAAGGCCCAGGGAGGCGTGGGCTTCAGCCGATTCTGGGTTGATCTCTAGGGCTTTGCGCGCAGCCGCATAAGCTTTCGGGAGTGCTTCCGCCGGGGACTTAAATCCGTGCCATGCTAGTCCGCTGTTGCAGTCCGCCAGTCCCGAATAAGCCGCCGCATAGCTGGGATCCTTATCGATCGCCTGCTGGAAATACTGCTCCGCTTTTTGCATGCTCTCGCCGGTTCGCTTGTTCCAGTAATAGCGACCCTTCAGGTACGCCTCGTATGCTTCGGGGCTTACTTGCCGCGGAGCAGCTAGACGCTTGTCCTGTTCTTCAGTAAGAGCGATGTGAATCTCGCTTGCGATGCTCCGCACGACAGAGTCCTGCACAGCCAGCACATCTTTGAGTTCACGGTCGTAACTCTCGGTCCAAAGGTCGGTCTGATCACGTGCCTGGATGAGTTGGACAGTGATGCGTACGCGGTCCGACGATCGTCGAACGCTGCCTTGGATCAGATAGTCGGCGTTCAGTTCCTTACCAATCTCCTTCGCCGTCAACGTGCTCCCTTTGTACTTTGTAACAGAACTGCGCGCAACCACTTTGAGTCGATCGCGATTCAATTTTCCGATCTGAGCGATCATCTCTTCAGTCAGCCCGTCACTGAAGAACTCTTGGTCAGGATCTCGGCTTAAATTGTCGAACGGCAAGACGGCTAAAACTGTCTTGGGCTGGGAAGCAGCGGGGACGTGGGAGGCCCGCCAACCCCAAAACGCAAGGAGTGACAGAACGCACACAAATGCCAGCGAAGCTAACCCGACGAAAAGCCATGTGCGAACCCGCCGATGTTCGTGTCCGCGAGCGGCTTCACTGTCGAGTAACTGCCCCTCTCTCGGCTCTTGTTCCTGATCCAGCGTAGCCATCTTGCGGCCATGCAAGCCATTATTTGGCTGGGAAACGAAACCCTGCAGGCCTTGGGAAACGACTGATGATTCAGGTTTCGGTGACTCGGTCGTGTGTTCTTTAGCGGGAGAAATAACCGGCGCGATGAAGCGATACCCCCGTCCCGTCACGGTCTGGATAAATCGCGGGGTTTCGGGGTCGTCCCTAAGAACCTGGCGGATCTTGCGGATTGCACCCCTGATGCTGTTGTCCGTATCCAGAAAAACATCATTGCCCCAAACTCTGGCCACAATTTCGTTCCGGCTGACGATCTCGCCCCGGCGCTCGAGCAACATAATAAGGATATCCAGTGGGATACGTTCCAGCCTTAACACGTGATTGCCGCGGCGCAGCCGTCTGGGGCTGAGATCGAGTTCGAACTCTTCGCCGAACCGGATGGATTGCTGCAGTCCAATTGGCTGGGGAGACATGGGCACGCTCAGAGAAAGTTGAACGATTTTACACCAGGTTGGAAACGCCAGCGTAAGAGCAAATAGTGTGTATCTTTAGCGGGACACAAACCATAACGCCGCGACACGCGCTTCGCTATAGACACTCAGTTCCTCTGTCGCAATCATGCTGCTCACGCACACCGCTTGCAGTCGGAGGACTGACCATGAAAAAGATGTATGGCAAACCCGTAACTCTTGGGCTCTTAAGCGTGTTGATGGTGAGTGTTTTGTTCGGGTCCGCAACCGCAAGAGCCGATGTGGTTTTGGACTGGAACACAATTGCCGTAAATACAGCCGTCACGAACCACCAGAACCCATTCGCCCAAGCGCGATACGCGGCCATCGTGCAGCTTGCTGTATTCGAAGCCGTCAACACCATTACAGGCGAGTTCCAACCATACCTTGGGACCATAACAGCGCCGCCCGGCGCTTCGGCTGAGGCAGCCGCGATTGAAGCCGCCTATCAGGTGCTTAGCACCTATTTCCCCGCCAGCCAAGCCACCCTGTATGCCGATCGCAACAACTCACTGGCGTCCATACCTGATGGCCAAGCCAAAAATGACGGCATCGCAACCGGTGACGCTGCAGCTTTGGCTATGATTGCTTTACGCGCTAACGACGGCTCGTCGCCAGCGCAATTCTATGTGCCCGGGCCACCCGTTCCAGGAGCATGGCAAGCTACCCCGAGCTGTCCCATCGTCAAAGGAGTTCCCGTCGGAATCGGTTTTCAGTGGCAATACGTGACCCCGTTTGGTATCCCGAGTACCAGCGCGTTTCTTCTTCAGCCGCCCCCGGCATTGGACAGCAACCAATATGCCAAGGCGTACAACGAGGTCATGTCGGTGGGGAGCCTAACCAGCACCGAGCGCCCACAAGATCGGGCTAATGTTGCCCTCTTTTTCGCGGCAGCCTCGCCGACGCAGGCTTTCAATCAAGCCGTGCAGCAGGTCGCCTTGGAGCAGGCACATTCGCTGTCCGAAAATGCCCGTGCTCTGGCCTTGATCAATATGGCAATGAGTGACAGTCTCGTCGCGTCGTTCTTCAACAAGTACCACTACATTTTTTGGCGGCCTGAAACGGCGATTCACGCCGGCGACACGGACGGCAACCGGAACACCACTGGTGATCCAAGCTGGGCTCCATTCATCGTGACCCCATGTTTCCCGAGCTATCCCTCAAACCACGGCAGCGCGGGAAATGGGGCAGCCGAGGTGCTGAGACGTCTTTACGGCGAAGCCGGACATTCGATTACGTTGACGAATCCTGCAGTACCCAGCATCGTCTTGCAATACACCTCGTTTAAGCAGATTACCGATGACATCTCCGACGCGCGCGTTTACGGCGGTATACATTTTCGAACCGACCAGGAGGCAGGTGCGGACCTAGGCCGCGCCGTCGGCACCGCAGTCTACAAGAACAACCTGCGTCGCGTGCGCGATGACCAATGATTGGGCAAAACTCCAAAACGGCTCGTCATTCGGTGGTAGCAGATTTGCAACAATGCGCTGTGGCACGCGCGTGACGAGCCAGCTCGAGTTTCACCCTGAGTCTCTGCATCTGAGACTATCTCAGGTTTGCTAGCAGTTGACGAGCCACTCGGAAGTTGGGTCCTAATACCAGTGCCGCAGCGAGAATTGCGGGCCGAGCATTGGCAGTTGTGGCCCATGGACCATAACGCGTTTGATCGAAGCAAGGGTTAGGCGGGAACGGTGATGACGATCTTCCCGTGTCCGCTTTGGTTCCTGACTGTTCCACTATATGCGGCCGAAGCCTCGTTCAGAGGAACGGTGGTTTTGACGAATGCTCTAAGATGTCCAGTGTCAAGTTGCTTAGCGATTTCAACCAGCTGCTTTTGATTCGGCTCGACGATGAAGAAAGCGCCTTTCACTCGCTGGTCGGCTGTGCCTTCGCTGTCCGCCGCAATGGTGATCATGCGTCCACCTGGCCTGAGGAGACCCCACGACCGCTCGAGCGTGTCACCGCCGACGGCATCGAAGACGACATCCACGTCCCGAACCTCTTTTTCAAACCGGGAGGCTTTGTAGTCAATCACCTCGTCCGCTCCCAGTCGCTTAACGAAATCGATGTCCTGAGCTGAGACCGTAGTAATGATGCGGGCACCGTGGATATGCGCCAATTGCACAGCGTAGAGGCCAACTGCGCCCGCGCCTCCGTGGACTAGTACGCGCTCGCCTGGCTCTAGCTTCGCGCGATCTATCAGTCCTTGCCATGAAGTCAGGGCGCCGATCGGCACTGAGGCGGCAGCTTCGTGACTTAAGGTTGCGGGGCTTCCGCGCAATATTCTGGGGTAGCGTAATACAGAACTCCGCAGCGGCCCCATCAGCGAACCAGTCGTTCATGCCATAGACCTCGTCGCCCACCTGAAAGTCCTGGACATCTTTGCCGACCGCCGCGATGACTCCCGAAAATTCGTGCCCTGGCACCGTGCGCACACGCGGGGTTCCTAATTTCGTATGTGTAGTGGGATACCAAAGCAGTTCTGTGGGAGTGACACCGGCGGCATGAACATGAAGCAATATCTCGCCTAAGCCAGCTTCTGGTTTCGGTAACTCCACGAGGATGAGCCCTGGTCCCTGGCCTGCTTGGTTTACCTGCATCGCCTTCATAAACCACGTCGGTCGAAACGTATTCTACTCGCCCTTCTGAGGCGAGATCAGGCCTGGATGCCATACCGAGCAGCGGAATGGTTGGTGTGAGGTTGCGGCAGCGAGTGGCTTCGAACATTCCCAGTGGCCAGATCAGGCTAGTGAGGAATCGCAATCATCTCACCCTGGTCCAGACCTGCGAGCAACGCGCCGAGGACCCGAAATGAACAAAGCGGTTTGCGCTGCAAGATTTCCAGAACCGTACATAGCTCGAACGAATCTTAGAGCTTGTAACAAAACTCCTTCTAACCGGCGCCGACGGCAGGCACGGGGTTAATTCCGGGTTGCGGACTGTCCGCCATTAGTGGCTAGCCTCCAAAGTGTTTTTGATCGTGGTGAGCCCAGTTTGGAGATTTGAGACAGAACGGCCAACAGCAGCCCTACGAACGATGGATCCTTTGGCGCCAGTCAGACCTGCCTGCTCGGAACCCATGACCATGATCAGATAAAAGCCGGGCGGCTTCGGGTCGGTGGTGTCGCGCACACAAAAGGTGAAGTCCAGCGCAGTTTCGAAGTAATGGCTCGAATAGAGCTGCTTTTCGGCGATGACGTAGGCTATCGGATCGCCGGGGTTGCCATGCATGGTCAGCACATGCACAACGCGCAGGGTCGGCTTCAGGCCGAATTTCACCCTAGCCCAATAGAAGGAATTTTCCACGTTGGTGGGTTTTCCCTCCGGATAGTCCAGAAGGTAATGGTAGAAATCGGGGAGATACGACGGCAAGGCCTTGGAGTAACCCACCATGTAGGAAAATTGCTTTGACACATCTATCGGGTTCGGCTTGTCGACATAGACTCCAAGTGCCCGATTGCCATCGCGCTGGTAGGCCAACAAGCGCTGCAGCGCTCCCTTCTGCAGCTGTTGATTCACCTCATCATTCACGTCTGCGGCGGACCAGTTAACTGATTTTTGCAATTCTTCGATGGAGCCTTCCGGCATCTGAAGGAGGCAGTTACCCGGCTTGCAGTTCTTCAGCGCCTTAATGTCATCGTTGTCGAAGGTAAAACTTTTCAAGTCAGAGAGCGTTGGAGGATTGCTGAACACGCCGAGCGCCAGATTACTTGGCAGCTTTCGTAGCCGGTTGTAATCGTGAGCAAATTGCACGTACTTCTCGGGCGCGGCCTGAACGTAAACCGCACCAAACAAGAAGACCTCGTCGGGCTTACGTGACGGAAGTGCCTTTGTCACCGGCTGTCCGGAGCGGATTGAAGCGATCTGTTGCTGGCTGAGCCCAATGTCCTGCTGAAAATATTTCGGCAGCTCCGACCCCGGCTCTGCGTTCGAAGCGACAACTAGCAGTAGCACGACACTAAGAGCGCAGAACCCTGGAATTGCAGCCCTCCCCACTCGCCCTATGATTCCAAGGTCGCTGTCGTTCCCGGCGCAGTGGTTAGATTTTTCCATTGCACAACATTCTGCCTGCTGGAACTCCGGTGGTCAGCTCGAACCTGCACCAGAACCAGCGGAGGCTAGTGGAACAGTGATTCACTCAGTCGATCGAACAACGTCGAAGTGACTGAGCGACATCACTGTTCCCTTTTGCGAAGTCCGTGCCAGTGGCCTTCGATTGCTATGCGGCCACGCGGTCAATCTCCTTCTTCATGGCGTCAACGTCCGCCTGGAGCTGGGCCTTTGCCCGCTTCTTTGCCCTCGTAATCGCAGCTTCGACCTTCAATTCGACATCGCTTGCTGCAACCACCACGAGCCCGCTCTTGCCGTCGTCGAGCAACTCGCCGAGTTCTTTGAGATCAGACCGCCTCATGCCCCTGGCAACATGCCCGGCGACAGCGCCCGCCGTCGTTCCAATGGCCCCGCCCCCGACCAACCCTGCGGCCAAACCAATCCCGGCTGCCGGGAACAGGGTGACAATCGCGCCGACCGCCAGCCCGATAAGAAGTCCTGCTGCCGCGCCATGACGAGTCGGCTCTTCTACCCGGTTGACGATTTCAACCCTCCCGTCGGGCCGGCGGGTGAGCACTGCCGCATCATAGGTGTCGATGATCCCAAGATCAGTGTAAAGTTTGCGGACAGCATCGTAGTCAGCAAGTGCATCCGATTCAGTGTTGTATTGGTTAGCTAGCACTACAAACGTATCAAGCGACATTTTCGTCTCCTTCGTATTTTTCGAACCGCTGAAGCGGTGCCGTTGCACACCGCAAATTCACTTTCTTTCTATGGTGACAGGGTCGCCCTCCACAACCGTTGCAGTAAATGGAGAGACGGCAATGTTATTCCTCCTGGTGATCCGCCAAAACAAGTGATACTTATATGTCACTACATCGCGAACCGTAGCGTTCTCACTGGGATCCACTACGGACCGCTTGTTGTCAGGACCGATTAGAATTACTTTCATTTGAACTGCCCTTCCGATTGATCTGTCGAGGCGCAACAGTGCCAGGTTCCTACTTGCGCGCGCGGTTGTTCGGAGATGGCACCTGATGAACTGTGGGTGGAAAAAGTTTCCAGCCATACGATCCGCAGAACGGCAACCGCCGGTACTGAGAGGTATACTCCTGCAATGCCGCCCAGTTGACCTCCCACCATCAGCGCAAAAATGACGGTTAGCGGTTGCAATTGCAGACTGTCTCCCATGATGCGAGGCGAGTTTACATAATCCTGCACTAGTCTCCACAGTAACAACAACGCCGCCATCCAAATCCAGTGCGCGTGAGTAAGGAAGCCGATTGTTAGAATCGCCGCAGCCGAGGCAATCCATCCCACGGCCGGAAGGAATTCCAAAGCGCCTCCCAAAATGCCCAGCGCGACTGCATAGGGAAAGCCGAAGGCCAGCATGCATGCGGTGTAAAAGACGAAGGAGAGGCCAGCCAGTGCGAGTTGTGCTCGAATGTACTTGGCCAGCATTACATCGATCTGGCTCACAATCCGCTTGACCTTTGTCGGGTCGCGCCCTCTCATAACGGCCTCGACAATCTCATCGGCAACATAGCGACCATCTCGCAAGATGAAGATGGCCAGAATGGGGACGGCGAAAAGCCAGACTGCACTGGTAGCGATGTAGGCGAGGGACCCTGCAGCACGTTCGAAGAAATGGCCGATGAGGCCACGATTCCCGGCCAACCAGTCGTGGATGCGCTGCTGATCCGCCGCGCTCAAGCCGTGCCTGGCGCCAAGGACAGCCGCTGTCTTTCCGGTAGAGAGACCTTCCAAGATCTGTGGCACTGCTGCATTGAGGCCCTTGATTTGCGCCACGAGAGGGGGACCGAACAGGTAGCCCAGTATACCGAGTATAAGTGTTCCGGTCAGATACACCTCAGCAATCGCCCAAGTGCGGTTCTTGCCACCGAGTCGAGAGTGCCGTTGTATCAGGGCGACCATAGGTTCCAGCAAGTCGGCAAATAGAAGTGAGATCACCAGAATGAGGAAGGCCCTTCGCGCCAGGTAGAGGACAGCGGCCCCAATCAGGAATAGAGCGATGGTGCTAATGACGTTTCCGGTTCGGTCGTCTAGGGAGAACATGCCGCTTGACTCTTAAAAGCCACGGTGGGGCTGATGAGATCGTTCAGATATGCCAGTCATGATTATTCCAACTCCGTGCGCAGTAGCTCCAATGCCGATGACAACGCTGACCAGCACTGCACCCGCAAATGTCCACTTCATCATGCCGACACCAATCGCAATTGCGACAGCGGCACCGATGATAAGCAACAGGCGATCTTTTCGATCCGCTGCCGGAGCTTCTCGCGAAAGCGAACTCAAGAATTCCAACTGAAATCGCTCACCTTCAGACAGCTCTGCTTTGGGCTGTCGGTATGCTGTGTATGGCCCCAGCGAACCCAACCAAGGCGGCACCGTCAAAGACCAGGTCGATACCGATCGCCAAACCGATGAAGAACGTGCTGGTTGCAGTCCAAGTTGCCAGAAGGTAGATACCGAGTGCTACAGAGACAAGCCCAGCAAACACCGTCCATCCCCATCTGGGGAACTGAATCATGCCGGCTCCAATTGCACGGAATAATCCTCCCACGATGAACAATGCGGCGATAATCATCGTAACCGCTTCCGCCCCGGCGTCTGGATGGCGGATCAGAAGGTATCCGGTGACGCAACGAATAATCGCGTTGAGCAGATACACAAAGAATCCACCCCATGCCCAGGTCTGAAAAGCGCCCACGAGCCATACAACGCCGCTGATGGCCAGAACCCAACCCAATGCAAGGATCGAGAACGTGGTCGCGGTCTGCGACTTGGCAATGCAAGCTGCGCCAAGGACCATCAGCAAGATGCCGAAAACGAGAAACCAACCCCAGGACTTCCTGATCTCCTCGATGCCGGCGGCGAACATACTGGAAATGTTGTTCATTGTCCTTCTCCTTTCGAACTCTGCAACCGCGCCAGTCGTTTTAATGTACGAAAACTTCTGGAGCGTCCTTGGGAACCGAAACCGGTGTGCCGGACTTTGGGTCCGGGTTGAACTTTCCAAAGACCGAAGGGTTCTGGCGGAAATGCTGTTCGAGGGCATTCACGCGATTCTGGTCGTTGGGATGATCGGATAAGAGCTGCGGTATCTGGTTCATGTTGGCATTCTGGAAATCCTGGAAAAGCCATACCAGACCCCAGGGGTTGTATCCCGCCTGCGCACAAACATCGGAGCCGGTCAGGTCCGCGCGTGACTCGACATCCCGGGAGTAGCCAAGCGAGTGGAGCTTGCCGACCAGTGCGATCGCCAGAATGTGGGCTTTGGTTGGGCCCATAATTACTGCAGCAGCGATTTCGCGCTCTTCGATCTTTTGCTGTTTCTCCATCAAAACCATGGTGTCGTGATGGATGGTGTGCGACACCTCATGACACAGCGTCCCGGCAAGTTGCTCTTTGTTCTTTACGAAGTACAACAATGAGTCGACGACGTAGACATTACCGCCGGGAGTTGCAAAGGCGTTCGGTTGTGTTTCGTGAACCAAGTAGAACTTGAATGGATGGTTGTATCGCGGCTGGGCCGCCTTTGTGATCGCGTCAGCTATAGGTCTTAACTGATCGTAAAGCGGCGAAGATTCGACAATCTCACCCTTGGCCTTGAGCTCATTAAAGACCTCCTGGCCCATTTGTAATTCCTCGTCCTGGCCCTGAGCTCCAGCCGTAGATTGAGCGGCGATGCTACAAGGAAGAATGAAGCACAGCGCGGAGATTGCATACGCCAACATTTTTCGCAATGCTCTGAATGCAGACATGGTTTGTCTCCGTACGAGCCTTGCCAAATCAGCGGAACCATCCACTTCGGTGTTGGCTATCGTTGGATGGTTCGTTGATCTGGGCTAGAGGCAATTGAGTCCTCGCCTCTTGTATTTCTTTACTTCCGCTTACCGGGCGTGGCTTTCTAGGCGGCCGACTGGCTCTTGATCTTTGCGGAAAGCTGATCTAACGACGACTTAAACTTGGTCATCTCGCTATCGATGTCAGTCTTAACCTTCGCCGCAACAGCCACCTCACCCGCTATCTTGAAGTCCTTGTGTACTTTCTTCTCGATCTCCTGGTGCTTCGCTTTCAGGCGGTTAATTGTGTCGATCTCCGACTGCGCCAGTTTTCCTTTGGCATGGGCTTCTAGGCCATTCAGCACGGCCTTTGCCTCCTGCAATTGCGCATTAATCTTCTCCTGATAGGCTTTGATCTCCGCTATATTCACCGGACTTCTCCTCTCACTTCAATTGAGAATTGTGTTGAACCCGCTTAGGCCGCAATCTTGTCGTGCAGAACGTTTTCCACCTTCTCCTGTGGACCACGTGTGAGCTTTCCTGACGGGGGACCTAAGGGACATCCCGAAGGAAGCAGGTTACGGGCAACCCCAGCGCCGCCCCATCTCGCCCTGTTACCGAGTGGCGCCTAGGCGGCTGCAGCTTTGGCTTTGAGTATCTTGGCTTTGGCTTGAGCCTCAGCCTCGGCTGCCTGACGCTTTTCCTTAGCTTTCTGCAACTGATCCTGAATCTTCGAGTCAAGTTGGTTGATCTTCGTTTCCAGCTTGGCCTTCCGGTCAGCACGGGCTTGGGCATGCTCTGCTTTCAACTGAGCCATGTCGGCCTTCATCGCGGCAACGTTTTCCTGGTGGACCTGGTGTGTCACGTCCGAGTGCGCGCGACGGTAAACAGCTCCGCCGATCGCCTCCATGCGGGTGTCCACGGGCGTCGTCCAGTCTTCTTCAATTTCGGCAACGACAGCTACTTTGCCGGGCGTCAGAGCTTTGGACACGTCATCGATGAAGTCGTCACCAACCCCGGCATGGAGAAGGTCGAAGCTGGCGCCGCCTGCAAAACCAGCACTTGCGCCAACCGCTAACCCAACCGGTCCAAACAAAGCGCCGATCAGGCTCCCCAGGGCGGTACCGCCGAGGCTCCCGAGCGGCCCGACGTCATCCCCTTGCTTAATGGAGGCGCTGCCGTCCTTATTCTTGGCAACTACCGCGTAACCATACACGCTGATGCTGCCCTCGTTGTCCAGCTGCCCAAGCGCCTTCTTTCCCTCATAAGCTTTGGTCTCGTTGTCAAAAACCACTACCAACATTCTGTCCATGATGTATTCACTCCTTTTGGTTTGTTCTTGCTCTTATCAGGTTCGTATTTCGTGTGGCTGTAACTCTTGCAAATCATCGACAACACCCGTCACGAGATACGGTAATTTTTGCCACTCCAGAGGTTCGTGCAGGGGTACCCCACCTCGGGGCACGCTGGCTCTAGGACTACTTCATTGCGTTCGTTCCTTCTCAATCCACTCGCGAATGTAGGCCGGACAATTGTCGAGCTCGACGCCTTCCGCTTCGCAGCGTGCGAGAAATTGAACCGCCTCCCGGTCCACTAGGCGCACTTCCTCTAAGTCAAGAGCGACGCTGCTTTTTGCTGCCGCGAAATCGACGAGGTTCTGCAGCTCGGCGACATATTCCACTTGGATCCGACCGCTCAATGTGAAGATCACAAATCCGTTCGCCGCCTTTCTTTGAATTTTCAGCGTCATGACTCGTTGGGAAGGAACGAGGCTTCACCGGTTACATGGCAATGCGATTGCCAATCGCAAGCAATTGAAAACTCACGCGATGCGAAGTTCTAAAAGTCGCGAATGTTCGCGAATTCGCGAGATTTTCGCGAAAAATCGGAAGGTTGTCAGGCGACGGGCTCAGGCCAAAGCGGCGCTTACTGATCTTCAGAGAGCGGATTGCCGATTTCAGCGTGGACGGCGGAATTCCTAGCTTGGCCGCTGCTCCTGGCAGTCCAGAAACTCGTCCTGCGCACTGGCGGGCGTCGTCGAACCGGCGCGGTTTGCCCAGCGCATTCAGGAACTAGTCGTTAGCGTTTAACGCTCGGCCATTCGCGTTTGATGTATCCATCCGGGACCTCGCGTATTGCGTGAAACCCGCCACTCAGTCAGGAAGAATTCGAATAACTCCGGAGAAAACCGATCAGTTGCTTCGACTTAACAGGCAGGGTGCGCTCAAGCAGGAAATCTTAATGCTGAAACATGTCCTGACGAAATCTGCATAGCCCCTGCAGCTACAAGCGGATAAATTGAGAAAATCCGGGATGTCTGAGACACCTAATCGCCTTCCTCATGCTTGACTCTGGACTTCTGCTCGGACGGTCAGGTGAATATCGTTCCGAAGCGGGCTTCGAATGGCAGAAGCCCTGTGCGCCCAATCGTCGTTCATTTGTCGTTTTATGTGTTTCCGAGTGCTTGATTGACGGGCGCCGCGCCAGCCCGACAGCGCCGGCAGTGAATGGAGACGAAGAGTTATGGAACTAATGGATAAGGTTGCAATCATCACCGGCTCCGGCCGCGGAATCGGCTTTGGTATCGCACAGGTATTCGCTCGCGAGGGCGCCGCCGTGGTCATCAACGACCGAAACCAGGACGATGCGAAAAAGGAAAGTCATCGATCTTGTTACGTAAGATCGTATATCGTGGGCCCAAGCCCCCGCCCTTGGCAGGATCGTCAAGTTCTTCAGGCTTGTAGAAGTTATCAACGCTATTGATGCGCCGCTTGCAGGCTACGAAGCGCTCATCTCCAAGGCTGCGCATAGCTTTCTTCGGGAGTGCGACCCAAACGTGGATGGGCGTGAGCCAAAGAATTGGTATGAAGTCCCCGTCGATCCGAAAGCCGTAGTTAAGCCCCGCGCGAGTTCCTTCCGTTTGCAACCCCAAGGAGTCGAGCTTTGCGATCACCGCCTCAGCTATGACCGTAACGTCAGGAGGATTTTCCGAACGAATGCTTTCGAGCAGCGTCTCCTTCGTCAAGGTGGTGGTGGTTTCGGGCGGATGGTCTTTCTTTACCTCGACTCCAAAGATTCTCGGAATTGCAATCTCATGTTCCAGGTGGCTGTAGAACTCCAACTCCACTCCGTAAATGTCGAACTGGCTTTTCTGGTTAATGTAAGTGATCAGATCTTTCAGCCCCTCGTCCATTGAGTCCATCAGGACAACGAATTTCAGATTGCCATCCCTCAAATTTCTGCGCATCGCGGAGAGCATAAATGCAGTGCGATCATCATCAAGGTCGAAGAAGTCTCTGGCTTTGACCCGAAAATCCATTCCCCAGTTGTGCTTAGAATGCTGGTCGAGCGTGGACAGAAACACCTCGAAATCGGAGATGTGCCTCCACAGCGAAGCTCCGTAGTCGAGGACTTGTGCCATCATTCGTCGCTTATCGCTGTTTCTGTGGAGCTTTGTCTCAACCAAATAGATGTCGCCGTCCTTGTCTACTGCCAAGGCATCGATGGGGCCGGATTGCGTCTCAAACTCACGAGCAACGACCAAAAGCCGCTTGTCCCGCCGAATCTCATAAACAGGGATAGCTTCAGGATGCTCATGTATATATTTTTGGAGGGTATCTTCATTCTCGAACTCTGATTTCTCGACTACGTTGGCTGAACTATTGCCCTTTTTCGAGATTATGATTGGCATGGTCACCACTGTGGTGTTGCGAGTCTGCTCGCGACTCCGGATTGAATTCAAGTAACAGATCAGCATAGAGATATTCTGCTGCTATTCGGCAATAGCCCTTTGGTGGGAAGAAGTTGCCGCGATCAATATGGGGCCTCACGTGACTCGATACGAGAAGTCGATCTTTTTTCTGTTGAAGGCCGACAGGCGACAGCCTATAGTCTGAATCACTCTCCCAATTTCAGAAAGTAGGGTTGCGCCGCCCTGTTCTGATTGACAGAATCCTGTCAGAACAATTTGTGCTGCGCATGTAGCGAACTGACAATGTTGGCTTGACGCCTTGCTGTGCTTGGCAAGCCGCAAGATAGGCGGAACAGAAACTCTGCTTTGTTGGGGCAAACTAAGTCGTATGGGAGCTATATGTTGAAGACCCCGGTATTTGTTGGCCTGCTACTCTTCGTCGTCTTCCTGCTGTTCGTCGTAACTAAGACATGGCGTGGTCGTTACTATTGGGTGCTCACAGCGGTATGGGCAACTTTTGGAAATGGGGTTTACCAGGATTCGCTTCTGCGTTTCGTTATTGGATTATGCGGCCTAATCGGAGCGTCCTGGTTCGTGGAAGCGCTGTTTTTTGTCGTCCGCAGACGGTATCACAACCGGCGCGATAGCCTCGTGGCTCAAAGCGAACAAAACCTCAACGATTATCTGGCCGAGTGGGTTGAGCAAGCGGGAGCGCATCATCCTCGCGAACCAATTCAGGAGAGAGTTAATCCCACCGACCGCCAGCTTGAGTTCTGGCTTTCGCAAGCTGACATCACCGAACAACACCTATGGCAGGACAGAAGCATCAGAAAAGACGCTCTCCGATTGCAACGGGCGGGCAAACTGAAGCGATGTTTCGCTGAAATCGTGCGTCGGAGGATAGCGCGAATATACCCGCATTTTGAGCTTGAGGATCGGCTGGTGAAACTTCAGCTACAGCAGAGATGGCGAGTCTGAGCGCATCAATGCACACTCTTCGGTAGTGTCCTAAACGTGCGTTGATGAGAAAAAGGCTGACACCGGTCGGCCCTACGTTGTAAGTCTGCCGCGAGTCAAATAGTCAAATCTGGGGTCGCGGCAAGTCTTCACACCTATGCCTCTCGAAGAGAGCGCGTCCGCGCTCAATGTCTTGGGGTCTAATCCGAATTTGCCAAAGGCACGCGGTGCAAGTACAAGCGACGACAGTTTCGGAAAGGTGAACTGGGCAGAACTGACGATCTGGTGTGTCTTGCTTCACAGTTCACGCTAGCAGTTCCCGCAAGCTCCAGATGTGATCTGTGATACATGCCTCCATAGCTGGCGTCACACGCAAAGATTTGTGAATCCGGCAGAAGTTGTAATATGCGAAGTGCACACGGTTCAGGAACTGATGGGACACAAGACAATCCAGATGACCGTTCGGTATGCTCATCTTGCACCGAAACATCAACTGGCTGCTGTGCAGCGGTTGTGCAAGAGCGAAGCTGCTCAGGAAGAGTCAACTGACACCAAAACTGACACCGTTGGCTTTAGCACCAAGACGACTTAGAATCGTAGTGCAGTTAAATGATTGGAAAGGAATCCACTTCCCTTCCCTTGCCGGGATGGCGAAACTGGCAGACGCAGCGGACTTAAAAGTCTGAGTGCGTCACTGGCTTCCCGGCCTAATTCCTTGTAAAACATGTTCTTTGAATCAACCACAACAAATCACCCAAATTATGGCCGTTGTGGTCCGCGTAGTCCTATGAGGGTCTGTGATGGTCGGACAGTCACGAATCAGTCACGGTAGCACGTCTCACGATTTGGGCAGGGCTGCCGAGGGGGATATGCACCATCTTTTCAGGATTCAAGCATTCGCAAACCGTCTCGCGCGAAGAAGCGAATTTTGGGATTTGGCCTTTCGCTGACTAAGAAGCCATGCACCATCGCTGATCCTCGCTTACCTAGGGTCGTCTCTCGATTCGCATCGGTGCAACATTGTCCCGCATGAACCTGTCAATCACGTCCATTGCATTCGGATGTTCCGTTGGGCTCCGCCTCATTTCTGCCTGATGATCAGATACATCGAAGAACAGTAGTGTTCCGTCCTCCAACAGGCAGTAGCCTTCCGTAAAGACTCCATCTCTCGAATTGGCTCCTCCTCCCCAACACGGCGAGGTCCTGTCCACTTCAATGGCGGGCGGGAAGCTCGGTTCTCGTAATGGACTTGATTGTGTCAGTTTCAATCCACCACTGAGTAAAATCAAGAACAACAACACGCGAATTAGATCGTCGCTCATGTAGCGCTTTCGCTGTGTTCCAACAATGCCCCGGTCTTGATTCGCAAATGGCGGATTTGGCACGGCACACGCCTTGAAATCTCTGCTTTTGTGCACGGAGGTTAACTTGTTGTAGCTAGGAGGAAAAGAGAACGACCTTCCCGCTGCTGGTCTTCTCTATCACGAGACATTGGGGGGAAGAAAAGGTTCCTGGAGAAGGTCTGTCGCCGGACTGCTGATCAGCGCCTTGCTTGCAGCCTTCAGGCTTTCTTGACAAGGCGCGTGATCCTCACCAAGATGACTGCTCCAATAAATGCCACGATGATGGAGCCAATCATTCCACGGCCTTGCCAGGTCCCAAAAGG
>Ga0310910_10000658_pt1 | contig 17571 bp, 13 predicted proteins | sample GREbulkMGHF172_FD_203448 | JGI IMG/M metagenome (GOLD analysis project Ga0310910, IMG submission 203448) | Lab enrichment of tropical soil microbial communities from Luquillo Experimental Forest, Puerto Rico - GRE.bulkMG.HF172 | ecosystem: Environmental > Terrestrial > Soil > Tropical forest >... | reverse complement strand
AGCTGTCGAGCGTGCCCCCCATCTCGTGCAACAGCACGACCGACGGCCCGTGTCCGGCAAGCTCAAAGTGGATGCTGATGCCGTTGGCGTCCATCCAGGGCACGGTCGTCCTCCCGCCTTTGTGTCGCGCATAGAGGCATGAGCGCTTGCAAAATTCAACACGAGCGGGTGAGGGTAGCGCGCCGGAGGCAATGATGGCATCACCGCGCAGGATCGATGTTCACTTCCACCTCATCCCGCCGTTCTATCGCGAGGCGGTCTACGCGGCCGGAAGAGGCCCAGCCATCGGCAAATATCCGGATTGGACGCCAGCGCTCGCGCTCGACGTGATGGATGCGCACGGCATCGAGGTCGCGCTCACGTCGCTGGCGCAGCCCGGCGTCGGCTTCGGCGGCGCGGCGAGCGCGCAGGCGCTGGCGCGGCGGTGCAACGACTACGCCGCCGAGCTCGTCGCGCGCTGGCCCACGCGCTTCGGCGCTTTTGGCACGGTGCCGATGTGGAGCACGCAGGGCGCGCTCGACGAGATCGCCCATTCGCTCGACGTGCTCAAGTTCGACGGCGTCTCGCTGTTTGCGAGCTACGGCGAAAATTTCCTCGGCGATCCGGGGTTCGATCCTCTGCTCGCGATGCTGAACGAGCGCGGCGCGGTCGTGTTCGTCCACCCCGGCCTGCATCCCTCGAGCAAGGGGCTGGCGCTGCCTTGGCCCGCCTTCATGATGGAGTACCTGTTCGACACCACGCGCGCGGCGGTGAACCTGATTTTCTCCGGCGCGATCGAGCGCTTCCCGCGCGTTCGTTTCATCTTGCCGCACGCCGGCGGGCTCGCGCCCTATTTCGCCTGGCGGCTTTCAGTGTCGCCGATGATCGATCCGCGCCTGCCGCAGCTCGCGCGCGCGCAGGTCTACGCCGGCTTCAAGCATTTCTGGTACGACAACGCGCTCTCGCCGGGGGAACAGACCTTCGGCGCGCTCGATCACGTCGCGCTGCCGGAGCGCGTCGTGTTCGGCACCGACTTCCCCTTCGCCAATCCGCGCGTCATCGCCGAGATGGTCAAGACCTACGAATCCGGGTTCCTTTCGCAGGCGCGGCGCGCGCAAATCGACCGCACCAACGCCCTCGCGCTGTTTCCGAAATACTGCTGACGGACCCGCCGTACCGAGAACCCCGTCCTTGATTGATCAAGCGACCGCGTCGCCGAATGTCAGCGGCGATGACAGCCGATCATGTCAGTCTTGTTATCCGGACGCGATCCACTTCGACGCCATGAAGATCAAGAGCCCGACGAGCCCGCCGACGAGAGTGCCGTTGATGCGGATGTATTGCAGATCTTTGCCGACCTGCAGCTCCAGCCGGTTGACCAGCGTGGCCGCGTCCCAATTCTGCACCACCTGGGTCACGTAGGCGCCGATCTCCGCGCGGCGCGGCAAAAGGATGCGCAGCATCAGCAGCCGTATCCAGCGGTTGAACCGCCTCTGCCGATCCGGATCCTGCTCCAACCAACGGCCGAAATTGTGCAGGGCGACCTCGAGCGTCCTTGCGGTCGTTTCGGCGCGGGCCTGTGGGTCCGACTCAAGGCCGCGCTCGATCTCCTCCCACAGGCTTCTGGCCTGCTCCTGGAACAGCGGGTTCGCCAGCAGTTGCGCCTTCATGCGCTCGCCGACGGCGTGCATGTCGGGATCGGTCGCCAGATCCGCGATCAGCTTTTCCATCGCCTGACTCAACTCGACCCGCCAGGGATGATCTGGATCGCGCAGTTCCTGCAGAGTGCTGAGGAGGCCAGCCATCACCCGCTCGGCGATCATGTTGTCGACCCATTTGGGTATCCAGCGCGACGAGTGCTCCGACACGATGCGGTGTATCGCGGGCTTGTTGCGCCTGAGCGAGCGTTCGCCCAAGTCGAGCGCGCGCTCGAGCGCGGCCTGCGCCGCGCCGCCAGCCCACAGCACCGCCAAGAGCTTCGAGGCCAGCGGCGCGGCCGGAACGGATTCGATGCCTTGGCGGGCGACATTGCCGAGAAATTCGCTCAGCTCCGGCCGGGCGAGCGACTTGAGGATCCGGGGAAGCAGCGTCCCGACATATTGTGCCAGCTGCCTTGCATTGTCGGGATCGTTGACCCAGCGCGCGACCCAGCCGATCATGTCGACCCGCAAGAGCTGCTCGTGCGCCACTCGTGGGCTGAGGAAGTTGTTGGTGATGAAGCGGCCCAGCGCCGCTCCGATGCGATCCTTGTTGTTCGGCACGATTCCGGTATGCGGGATGGGGATCCCGAACGGATGCCGGAACAGGGCCACGACCGCGAACCAATCGGCGCAAGCGCCGACCATGCCTGCTTCCGCGAAGGCACGTAGATAAGGCAGCCAGGCCCAGTCCACTTTGGCGACGCTGGTCGCGACGAAAATGCAGGTCATCACCCCCAGCAGGGAGAGGGCGATCACCCGCATGCGCTTGAGATCGGCGAGCTTGGCTTCCGCGCTCTTGATTTCGGGCTCGGCGGTTCGCGAAACCCCTGGCACCGTGATTGGCCTCCCTTGCCGTTAGGCTCGGGCCCCGGTTTGCAAATATTGCGAAAACAGACGCTCGTAGTGGTGCCGTATGAGCGCCTGCCCATACCGACGCTCGAGCCGACGGATGGTGAAATGCGCCTGGGCGATACGCTGAAAATGATTGATGAAAATGAGGTTGACCGTGGCTCCCCCGATCGCGCCGAGGATCGGTATCGCGCTCGCGGCGAAGCGTTCGGAGGCGATCACGCCGAAGCGCGACGCGATTTCCGTCACCAGGCTGTTCACGACCGGCGTCGACGCCCTGACGGCGCTGCGCTCGATGAGATAGGCCGACGCTTCGCCGGCAAGCTTGCTCAGCAGCGCCCGTGACGCATAATAGCCGATGTTCATTTGTTTTCTCGCACCGCCGGCGCCGAGTGCGAAGACTTCGATGCAGGCGAGACGAGCTTCCAATTGCGACAGATCCTCGCCGTGATGACGGGCGGTATCGGCAATTGATCGCAGCATCAGCGTTGTCGTCACCGGCAGCTCGATCGGAAGCGCCGCAAAGCCGAAAAATCCGCTGATGCCTCCGTTGATGCCGGCCAACAGTGACGAGAGCTTGGTCGCCGGCGGCTGCTTCGATTTCGGCTCAATCGAGTTGATCGCCAGATGCAGGCATTTCAGGATGGCGGCTTCGATGGCGCGATTGAGACCGGCGCTTGCCGATTTCGGCATCATGCGCAGCAGCCGGTCGACCGGCTGGCCGGCATAGTCCGCGAGCCGCGCAGCAAAGTTCTGGCGTTCCAGCAGAAAGAAGGCGCGTTGCAGGGCTTTCTGATGCTGGGGCGAAAGCGATCGCTCGGTCGCGACCGGGATCATCGGTAGCGCAAGATCGGCCGCAGTCCGTTGAGCGTGGCCACGATTGCCGAGCCGTTGCTGATCAATGCCGTCATCGTTGGGCTGATGAGCCCGCCGGGCAGCGCGAGCGCCAGCGCCAATGTGTTCATTCCCGCCACGATCGCATAGTTCTGCTTGATCAGTTGAACCGCGTCCTGCGAGATCTCGACCGCCTTCACGAGTTTCCACAGCGAGTCCTCCATCAGCACGACGTGCGCCGTTTCATGCGCGACTTCGGCGCCGTGCTTCATGGCGATGCCGACGTCCGCGTAGCTCAGCGCCGGGGAATCGTTGATGCCGTCACCGACCATCGCAACAACATTGCCGGCGCGCTGTAGTTCCTGAATGGCGTCGGCCTTATCCGCCGGAAGCATGTCGGCAAAGTGGCGGGTGAGACCGAGCCGGCGCCCAACGGCCCGCGCCACGACCGCATTGTCGCCCGTCAACATGACGCTGTTCTTCACGCCCATGCCACGCAGGCGGTGCAGCACGGATCGGCTCTCCGCGCGGACCTCGTCCGAATAGGGCACCATCCCGGCCACCGCGCCATCGACCGCGATATAAACGCACGAATAGCCCCGCTCATCGAGCGCGGAACGATCGGTCGCGGTCTTGCGCACGCAAACGTCGCTTTGCCGCATGAAACGCTCGTTGCCGACGTGCAAGTAATAACCGTTGACTTGGCCTTCCACGCCGAGCCCGACCCGATACTGCGCTTCGTCGCACGGCGGGATGTTGACTGCGAGCTCCTGGGCCTTGATCCGCAATGCCTCCGCTACGGGATGTCGCAGCTTCGTTTCCGCCGCCGCCGCCAGCCCGAGCAGATGACCCGGCGTGATGTGGTCCTGATAGGTGAGCACGTCGAGAACGGCGGGTGTGCCGTGGGTCAAGGTCCCGGTCTTGTCGAAGACGACGGTGTCGACCTCGGCGAGGCGTTCCAGGTGTCGGCCGCTCTTGATGATGATGCCCGTGCGCGCCGCATGGGTCATCGATGCCAACACTGCGGTCGGCGCCGCGACCCGAATGCCGGTGCCGTAATCGACGATCACCAGGGAGAGGAACCGGTCGAAATCCCCGGACACCAGCGCCGCACCGGTTGCCAGCACCAGCTCCGGCACGACCAGCCGGTCGGCCAGCCGCTCGGCGTGGTTCTGCATGCGGGTGTCGCCGATTGGCGCGGATTCGACGAGACGCACGATCTGTCCGGCCGTGGTGTCGGCACCGACCCGCGTCGCGCGGATCGTCAGCTGGCCGTCGCGGATGACGGTCGCCGCGAACGCCGTGTCACCCTTGCCGCGTGTCACCGGCAGGCCTTCGCCGGTGATGGTCTTCTGGTCGATCAGAGCTTGCCCGGCGATGATCTCGCCGTCGATCGGGATCAAGCCGCCGTGATGGACGACGACTTCGTCGCCGACCGCGAGTTCGCCGCTCGGGATCGAGACGAGAGCGCCGTCGCGGACGACCCACGCTGTCTTGACCTGGAATTCGAGCAATTCGCGGATCGCGCGCCGCGAGCCGGCCGCGGTCAAGTCGCGGATCCAGTCCCCGAGCTTGATCAGCCAGGTCACGATCGCCCCTGCCATCGGATTGCCTTGCGCCAGCGACGCAGCGACCGCGAGCGTGTCGAGGAAATCCACGTTGAGGCGGCCCTCGCGCCGCCAGACGCGCCATGCGCGCAGCGCAATCGGATAGGCGTTCCAAAGCATCAATGGCAGATTGATCGCCCGCACGATGGGATTGGCGCTAAAGGCCAGCGCAACAGAGAGAGTCGGCAGGGCGAGCGGCACCCGCCGCAGCAGCGATCGGCTGCCATCGAGGCGGCCGGCCGCGCGTTCCGTCGGACCATCGTCCGCGAGCTCCGTGGGCATCACCAGGCTGCGCAGCTCGACGATGCTCATGAGCCGCAAGCGGCCGATGACCGCGCGCAGCAATGCCTCGTAAGCCACGTCGTACTCGACGATCAGACAGGCGCAATCATAGTTGATGCGCGCGCTCCTGATGCCGTCGCGCGCGCGCAGCCACGTCAGCGATGCTTCCGCCAAGGATCGCCGTCGACAGAGCGACGGAACGTGCAGGCGCACACGACCCGGAATGAAATGGCGGATGGTCAGTTCCATTGTACGAAGGTCCTAACCTCGATGCAGCGAGCCAATCAGCCCTTGACCAACACCGGGGCGGCTGCCGGACCTCCGTTAGCATGCGGCGCATGCATTTCGATGACATGGTTGAGGGCGAACAGCGTCAGCGTGACCCACACCGGCGTCGCCGCGGCTGTGCCGACTTCGAGCACGGTGAATCCGATGACCCCAAGCGCCAGGACTATCTTCAGGTCGACATTGTTGTCCGTGGCGACTCTGATCTCGCGGTCGCAGTGCTTGAAGAAATCCACGACTGCGCGGGCGCTCTGTGAATGGCGGGCCAGGAACTCGGCCTCTTCCTCGATCCTGCGGGCAAATTGGTCGATGTCCGTCAATGGCGGTGCGCTAGCGCCCGCCTGCTCAACGTGATCCTGGAAGCGGCCATGGAACTCGTCATGCCGGTGGACGTCGTAGTGCATGACCACGCTGCCGGTCGCCGGATTGCAGGTGATCCGCTCGATGCCCGGTATCGCCGCGAACGTCTCGGCGATCTGTTGCAGCAATTCGGGATTGCCCTTGGCGGCCGGGACTTTCATGCGAACCCGGCCCGGCACCTGATGGGCGACGTCGAATTTGAGCTTGGTCATGGGCTCGTCAGCCAGCCGATGACCGCCGCGCCGGGAGCATCACGCCGCGGGCATGGACGAACGCGGCGAGGATTTGGATGTGGCAGCCTTTTTGTCGCCTTCGGCGTCGACCTCCGCGACAATGTCATGCACGTGCTCCTGGGCCTCAGCGACCATTTCGCGGGTTTTCTGCCCCATCTTGTAGGCGCCCCGGACCGTCGACTTGACCAGGGGACTCACGGCCCCGCCGAGCCTCGGCAGGTATTTCGGGACCAGCATCGTGGCGATGCCGAGCACAAGGCCGGGCAGCAGGGCAGCCTCGAAAATGATCACACCGGCGCCAACCACCGCGACCGTGGCCGCGGTCGCGACCAGCTCGTCTTGGCTCTCGGCTAACTCATCGAAGCCGTCGGCCGGCTCGTTCGCATCGCTGTCAGCCATTTTGCCGCCGTTGGCGGCGTCGGACTTGTGCCGTTCCATGGAATTTCTCTCTGTCGGCGCTCGACCGAGGCGCGTTGACGGGCTTACACGATTGGAGCCGCAGTCCTCTCGCGTGCCGAGGTTGATCCGTCTCGCGCGCCGGCCCAACACCTCATGATCGGGCAGGATTGTGACACTTTGAATACGCTCATATGACGGGACTGATCGGCAGCGCGGCAACGGGCGTCTTGGGATCGCGCTCGCGATTGACCAGGGCGAACGTGCTCAGCGCGCCATCGCTTCCACGAGCGGCGCGACGTCGCCGATCTCATCGAGCCACCACAGCCGCTCGCCCAGGTCCTTCGCCCGCGCGGCGCCGAGCACCGGGCCGACGAGATCGAAAAACTTCGCCGTGAGCCCGGCGTCGTCGAGCGGCACGATGCGCGAGCCGAGCGCCTCGTCGGCCTGGCGCGTAAAACTGCCGCGCGCGGTCGTCACCGTCACCCGCGCCGGGCGCAATTGCGGATAGAGGCGATCGACATCCGGCGGCGCAGTCACACTAAGCTTGCGGGCGATGGCGGCGAAGGCGGGATCGCGCCGCGTCTGCTCGGAAAAATGCTCGAACTCGACGGCGCGGAATCTGAGCGCGAGCCCCATCAGATAGGGAAAGCTGAGCTGGGCGCTCGCGAAATCATCCCATCCGGTCTCGGCGTGCTCGGCGGCGATGCGATAGGTCGCAACCTCGATGCGCTGCACCTCGTCGTTCGCGATGGTCTCGTCGTTGAGCAAGCCGATGAGCGCCTCGACCGCGGGCTGGATGTGCCGGCAGCAGGGATAGGGCTTGATGTAGCAATCAGTGATGCCGAACGGCACCGAGGGCGGCAGCATAACAGCGCGCGCCTTGTCGGCACGGGCGAAGGCGAAGGCCTGCATGAAGCCGTCGCGCGCCTCGATCACGTCGGGCGGGCCTTCGACGCCTTGTTCCGCCAGCAGCGCCGCCTGCAGGCCCTCGCGGGCGGCGTGGCCGGCATGCAGCCGCTTGATGTCGCCGCCGCCATTGACGAAGGCGAACAGCCCGGCGGCGCTCGACGCGGCAAGCCCGAGCGCGTTCGCGAGCGTGTCGGCTGAAAGGCCGCGCAGCTTGCCCGCGGCCGCGGCCGAGCCGAACACGCCGACCGCGGCGGTCGGATGGAATCCGCGCTGGCGCAGGTCGGGATGGCAGGCGCGGCCGATGGCGATCACGGCCTCATAGCCGGCGACGATCGCCTCCATGAGCGCTCGTCCATCGGCATGTCGGTCGTAGCCGAGCGCCAGCACCGCCGGCACCACCACGCAGCCGGGATGCACCGAGCCCTGCCGGAAGCCGTCGTCGAGTTCGATGCCGTGGGCGGCGGTGCCGCCGAGGAAAGCGGCGTCGATGAGGTCCGCCCGCCGCGCGCGGCCGGGCACCGGAATGCCGCCCGCCGGCCGCACCGCCGCGAGCACGGCTTCGGCGCGGGTTGCAACCTCGCCGCCCGCGCCCGCGATCATGACGCCGACGGTGTCGAGCAGATGGCGCCGCGCGTAGTGGCGCACCTCATGGGGCAGGGCGGCATGACGGAGCTCGGTGACGAACTCGACGATGGCCGCGGTCGCTCCGGCGGCGGGATGGAGCGTCTGCAGGGCTTCGGCGTGGACCATGGGGTTGCCTCTCGGGGACGCGGCGGCCAGGAAGGCTCGAAGCCTATGCGTTCCCCGCAAGCTTCACCAGAGCGTCGACGGCGACGACGCCCTCTCCCGCCGGCCGCACGATCAGCGGGTTGATTTCCGCCTCGGCGATGCTGGCGTCGTCGGCAAGCCGCGAGAGCGCAACGATGGCATGCGCGAGCGCGTCGAGATCACCCGCCGGCCTGCCGCGGTAGCCGGCGAGCGCAATGAGGGTGCGGACCTCGGCGATCATCTCGTGCGCGGTGGCGAGATCGATCGGCGCGAGGCGCAGGCTGCGGTCGCGCGCGATCTCGGTGAGCACGCCGCCGGCCGCCACCATGATCAGCGCGCCAACGTCGCGATCGACGCGATAGCCCAACAGGACCTCGCCGAGGCCGGACACCATGGGCTGCACCAGCACGCGGGCGAGGCGCGTGCCGGGCCTTCGTTTGGCAACCGTCGCGGCGATTTTTTGGATCGCCGCGAGCAGCGCCTCGCCGTCGGCGACACCGAGCGCGACACCGCCGACATCGGTCTTGTGCGCGATCTCGGCGCACAGCACCTTGACCGCGACCGGATAAGCGAAGGGCAGGGGCGGCGCCCGCGCGATGCCGACCTCGAGCGCAATCGAGGGCGCGCGTGCGATGCCGAGACGGTCGAGCAGCGCACCGGCTGCGAGTTCGTCGAGGACCGGCCCGTTGCTCGCGACCAGCGCAGCCGAGCGCGCAGGCAGCGGCCGCGGCGGTTGCCGCGATAGCGCTGCGGCAATGGCGTCGGCGCACGCTTCCGGCGTGCGGAAATTCGGCACGCCCGCGTGGCTGAGCATCGCCAATGCCTCCGGTGCGTCCGGCACGACGAACGCCGCGAGCGGCCTTGCCGCGCCCGCGCTGTCGATGATGGGCCGCACCGTTATTTCCGGCTGCGATCGTGCGGATGAGCCGATGACCGCGAGCACGAGATCGAATTCAGGCGCGGCCGTGAGGATATCGAGCGTGGCTTTCATCGTCTCGTAGCGCGCGCCGGCAATGGTGAGATCCACAAGCCGCGCGGGCTTGACCTCGATCCCTGCGGCGGCGAGCCGTGCCAGGGTCGCCGTGCTTGCCGGTTCGACGGTCACGCCGCGGCTCGCGAGCGGATCGACCACCATGGTCGCGCCGCCGGCCGTGGTCGTCACCACGCCGACGCGCTTGCGCCCGCCACGGGCTGCGGCCGGCACGCGCGAGAGTAGCGGCAGGCCCTCGATCAGACCCTCGAGCGTATCGACTCGCGCGATGCCGCAGGACCTTAGAAATTGATCGGCGACGTCGTCCTCGCCCGCGAGCGCGCCGGTGTGCGAGACCGCAAGCTCGCGCGCGGCGTCCGAGCGGCCGAGCTTGTAGGCGATGATCGGCTTGCCGCGCTCGGCCGCTGAAAGCGCGAAGCGTCGCAGCGTATCGGCGTGCCGCATGGTCTCGAGAAACAGCATGTAGCCGTCGATGTCGGGATCATCGAGGGTCGCCGCGCAGATTTCGCCGAGCGAGAGATCGACCTCGTTCCCGACCGAAACGAAGCCGGCAAAGCCCGTGCCACGCGCCTTGCCGCGCGACATCAGCGCGCCGATCATGCTGCCGCTGTGGGAGGCGGCGAAGATGCGCCCGAGCGGAAAATCCTTCTCGTCGAAGGCGGCGTTCGCCGTCAGCATGACCCGCGTGCGCAGGTCGACCACCCCGAGACTCGACGGCCCGACGATGCGGATGCCGGTGCGCGCGCAGGTCTCGCGCAGGCGCGTCTCGCGCGCCATGCCTTCGGCGCCGGCTTCCGCGAAACCGTCGGCCAGCACGGTCGCGACCTTGACGCCGAGCGCCCCGCATTCCTCGACCGCCGCGACCGCGGCCTGGGTGGGCGTCACGATATAGGCGTGCTCGGGCGGCTCGGGCAGCGCCGCGAGCGCGGGCCATGCGCGCTCGCCGAGCACCGTGTCGCGCCGCGGATTGATGGGGTAGACGCGGCCGGCATAGCCGATGCGCCGGAGAAATTTCAGCGGTCGGCCCGCGGCCTTGCTGGCGTCGTCCGACTGCCCGACGATGGCGACGGAGCGCGGGGAGAAGAGCGCCTCGCGAAGATTCGAGTTGGTAAGCCCTGGAAGTGCCACCGTCACAATCACTCCGCCGCCTCGGCGGGCTTGGGCCCGCGCTGATCGAACCGGCGGTCGAAGACGTGCTCGGCGATGCGGTTCTTGAGGATTTCGATCGAGCCGCCGGCGATCATCCAGCCGCGGCAACGCCGCATGCACCATTCCACCAGGCTCTCCTGGCTGTAGCCCATCGCGCCCATGATCTGGACCGCTTCGCTCGCCGCTTCGAAGCCCGCCTGGTTGCAGGCCGCCTTGGCAATGGCGGTCTCGTAGGCGGAGGGCAGACCGCGATCGGCATTGGCCGCCGCGCGGTAGAGCAGAAGCTGCGCGCCTTCGAGCTTGATCGCCATGTCGGCGAATTTCCATTGCAGGCCCTGGAACTCGCACAGCGGGCGGCCGAACTGCCGGCGGGTCGATGCATGCTCGCGCGCCTTGTTGAAGGCATAACGCCCGAACGCCAGCGAGCGCGCGGTGTTGCCGAGGCGCTCGATGTTGAAGCCCGCCATCTGCTTTTTGAAGCCGCCGGGTCCGAGCAGGACGTTCTCCGCCGGAATGCGGCAATTGTCGAAATGGAGTTCGCACCACTCCTCGCCGCTCATGAAGCGCGAGGGCTGGCCGATCGCAAAGCCCGGCGTGCCGCGCTCGACGATCACCGAGCCGATGCCGCCGAGCCCCGGCCCGTAGCGCACGTAGATCAGGAAAATCGCCGCGTCCGGGCTGAAGCTGGAAAACAGCTTGCTGCCGTTGATGACGTAATGGGAGCCGTCCGGCTTCGCGCTGGTCTTGAGGTCGGTTGCCGCGGAGCCGGCGTCGGGCTCGGTGATGCCGAGGCTCATCACCATGCGTCCCTGCAGGAGGTCGGGCAGCCAGCGCGCCTTCTGTTGCGGCGTTCCATATTCGGCGAAGGTGCGGATCGGTCCGAAATTGCCGAACTGCACCACGTCGGAGCTGCGCGGGCAGACGGCGGCGACCTGCTCGATGGCGATCACCGCGTCCATCAGCGTGCCGCCCTGGCCGCCGTCGGCCTCGGGAAGGCTGATGCCCATGAGACCGTGCGCGCTCATCAATTTCGCGACGTCGAACGGATAGCGCGGATCGTGGGCGCGCTTGAGCGCATCCTTTTCGAGGTGCGCGAGCGCGAAACGGCGAACCGAGTCGGCGAAGGCCTGCTGCTCTTCGGTGAAGTGGAACTGCATCTTAAGTCATCCTTGATTCGTCATTCGGGGTTGATGCCGACGGCCCTCACCAGGTCGGACCACATCGTCAGCTCGCGGTCGATGATGGCGGCGTACGCCTCGGGCGTGGTGGGCTGCGGCTCGGCGCCTTCGACGGCAAGGCGCCCACGCACCTCCTCGGTCATGAGCGCGGCGTTGAGCGCCCGGTTGAGCGTATCGATGACGGCGCGCGGCGTCCCCGTCGGCGCGGCGAGGCCCCATCGCAGCGGCACGTCGTAGCCCGCAAGCCCCGCCTCCGCGAGGGTCGGCACCGCCGGGATCAGCGCCGAACGCTTGGCGCCGGTCACCGCGAGCCCGTGGATGGTGCCGGCGACGATGTGGCTGTGGGCGTTCGGAATCGCGCTGATCAGCACGCCGATGTGGCCGCCAAGCAAATCGTTGAGCGCCGGCGCGGCGCCCTTGTACGGAACATGGGAAAGCTTCATGCCGGTCCGATAGGCGAGGAGCTCGACCGTGAGGTGATTGAGCGTGCCGGTGCCGGGCGAGCCGTAGGGAATGGGAGTGGCAGTCTCCTGGCCGATCTTGATCAGCTCGGCCAGCGAGCGGGCGGGGACGCTCGGATGCACGACGATCACGTTGGGCGTGGCCGCGATCAGGCCGATCGGATCGAGGTCCTTGCGCGGGTCGTAGCCGAGATTGTGAAGCAGGCTCGGCGAGGTGCCGACCGTGGCGCTGGTGGCCACCAGGATGGTGTAGCCGTCGGACACGCCCTTGGCGACCGCGCGCGTCGCGAGCGTCCCGCCGGCGCCGCCGCGGTTGTCGATGACGATTTGCTGTCCGAGCGTCTCGCTCATCTTGTCGGCGACGCTGCGCGCCACGGTGCTGGCACTGCCGCCGGGCGCGAATGGAACGACGAGCGTGATCGGGCGCGCCGGATAGGTCTCCGCCGCCGCCGCTCCAAGGGCCGCAGGAAGGAGCGCCGCAGCCCAGGCGGCGAGCAGGATGGAAGCCCCGCGCATGGTGGGTCCTCCCAGGTCTTTGTGTGTGAAGTCTTCTTGTCTCAAGTCTTTATGCCGCGAGCCTTCCGCTCTCGCGCCGTCTCGGCTGCCGCGCGCGCCACGTGGCGCATCCTCGCATTCCCCGCCATCTTTGCAACCGCAACGCAGATGGGCTAGGGGTCAAGCGGCCGGCTTTGCGGATGGCGGCGTGCACGTGACGGCGTGCGAATGACGATACGCAAATGACGATACGCGAATGACTTGGGCGGATAGCTTTCTCCGCACGCGCGGGCTCGGCACCGGCCGAGGCAGTGCGCTGGACGCCTGAGCGATCGCGGCGGAATGCGCGTACTCTCGAAGCGCGGCTGCGCTTGTCGTGCGCGAATGCGCCGGGGCCGTCGCACGCCTTAGGAGGAGCTGCTTGAGGCCGGCCATCGATCCTCGCCGCGGCGACATCGAGGATGACGCTTCGAGCTCCAAGCGCCGCTCGCTGCTGTCGCTCGCCGGCAGCCTGCTCGCGGAGATCAGTCTGCCGAAGCTGGCGGTGGCCTTCACTCTCCTGGTCGCCGTGCCGGCGTTGACGCTCGGGATCGCGCCGATCGTTGTGGCGATCTGGTTCGGCAAGCTTTCGAGCAAACTGGCAATCGCGCTCACAGGCTTCTGGCCCGCGATCCTGCTCGCGATCGTCGCCGCCGTCGGCTGGTTCGGCGGACGTCCGTTGTTGCGATTGGCCGAGAACAGTTTCTGGTCCTTCAATTCGCTCCTCGTGCAGCCGGCCTACGCGATTTGCCGCGAGGCGCTACGCCAGCTCGCCGAGCGAATGCTGCCAATAGGGGCAACCGGGGTCCAACGCACGAGACTGCGCGCGGCCGCAGCCGTGGTCTCCGGCGGCATGATCTGCGCCGTCGCGCTGCTGGTGGTGGCGGTGATCTTGCCGCATGCGGATCTGTTGCACGGCGCAGCAGGGGTGGGATCTCCAAATCACCTGGCGGCGGTGGCGCTGGCCAATACCGTCGTGCTGGTCGCTGGGTATCTCGCGGCGGCCGCGCTGATCTGGGGGATCGCCGATGCGACCATGGCCCAGCCCCGCGACCTCGAGCATTTCGATGAACGCCCCGCCGACGGCCGCACGTGGCGCATCGCGCACCTTTCGGACGTGCACGTCGTGGGCGAACGCTACGGCTTCCGCCTCGAGAGCGGCAGGTCCGGGCCATGCGGCAACGGGCGTCTGCGACGGCTGCTCGCGGAGCTGGAGATGCTGCATGCGGGCGACCCGCTCGACGCCATCGTGGTGAGCGGCGACATGACCGATGCGGGCCGCTCGAGCGAGTGGGCCGAGTTCCTGGACGTCGTCTCGCGTCATCCGAGCCTCGCCGAACGCATGCTGATCATTCCGGGTAACCACGACCTCAACATCGTCGACCGCGCCAATCCGGCGCGCCTCGACCTGCCGACCAGTCCGAACAAGCGGCTGCGCAAGCTGCGGGTGCTGTCGGCGATGTGGGCCGTCCAGGGCGAGCGCGTGCGCGTGGTGGATCGTGCGGGCGGACGTCTGGGTGCCACGCTTGCATCCACGCTCGAGCCGCATCTCAAGGAAATGGCAAGGTTCGCCGATATCGGCAGGCCGTGGTTGTCGAAACGTCTGACTGAGTTGTGGACTAGCGTGTTTCCGATGGTGCTGGCGCCCGATTCCGACGATGGGCTCGGGATCATTCTGCTCGATTCGAACGCCGACACGCACTTCTCCTTCACCAATGCGCTCGGGATGATCTCGGCGGATCAGGCGCGCGGCCTGGACGTCGCCCGGGCGCAGTATCCGCGTGCCTGTTGGGTCGTCGCTCTCCACCATCACGTGGTCGAGTACCCGAGGGCGGCGAAGGCGTTGTCCGAGCGGGTCGGGACGGCCCTGATCAACGGCAATTGGTTCGTCCGGCGGCTCAAGCCGCTCGCCGGCCGGGCGGTCCTGATGCACGGTCACCGGCACATCGACTGGATCGGGGAATGCGGCGGCATCCCCATCCTTTCCGCGCCGTCGCCGGTCATGGAGGCGACCGACGAGGCGACCACGTGTTTTTACATCCACACGTTGGCCGTGGGGTCCGATCGACGGCTCAGATTGCTGCGCCCGCAGCGCGTCACCGTCGAAGGAGAACCGAGCTCCCGCTAGTCTGGCGGATTTGAAGTTCCTACGAGTATGAAGCGAGCTCGCATAGGAAGTTCGGAATCAAAAGGACACTAGCGCCGCTCGCGGCCCGACAGGAGCGTCGCGATCCATCGCGTCGAGTCTCGCTGCTCGCACAGCGTGAGAGCTGCAATCACAATGGGCACGCCGATGAATGCCCCCGGGATGCCCCAGAGGAAGGCCCAAAAGAAAACCGCGAACAGAACCAGGAACGGCGAGACGGAGAGCGCGGCGCCGGCGATGCGGGGTTCGAGGTAGCTTCCGATCAGGAACTGGATGAGGTTGAGACCAAGAAATACGATGACGGCCAATTGCCAGGATCCGAATTGCGCGAGCGCGAAAAGGGTGGGAAACACGGTCGCGACCAGAGGACCGATAAATGGGATGTAGTTCAATACGAACGCGATCACGCCCCACGCCGTCGCCAGTTCGAGGCCGGCGAGGAGGGTAAAGCCCCACACCACCAGGCCAGTCAGCACGCTCATTTCGCTGCGGACCAGCATATATTTTTGGAACTTGCCTGCGATTTGCGTGCTTGCCTGCAGGATGGTTCGCGCCACCTCCTCGTTGCCGAGGTGCCCGATGTTTTTCCGGGCGATGTCGACCTCGAGCAGGCCGAGCGCCGTGAATACGAAGGTGATGACAACGAACGTCACCAGGCCGTGCAGTCTGAGGCCGACCTCCTGCACCGCGCGAATGAGCCAACCTGCGTTGAAATTTTCGACCAGCAGGCTCGTGACCAGTATGCCGTGCTCTTCGAGCCAGTCTGTCGACTGCATGTAGAGTGCTTGAAATCGCAGCGCGTTGTCGATCAGCCAACGCCCGACCGCTCCGAACGCCCATGTGATCAGAGCGCCGAGCACGGTCACGACGAGCAAGGTCACCACCAGCGCGGCAATAAGCGCAAGCAGCCTCGGAATCCTGCTCTCGAGCGCGCGCTGCAGCGGCCAGACGATGGCGACGACGAACAGCGAAAATGCGACCGGCGCCAGAATCGAGCGCGCGAAGTAAAGGGCGGCCAAGACCAGCACTGCGGTGCAGAGGCCGAGCATGGTCAGTGCGCCTCGGCTGGTCATGCAGCCCTCGTCCCCTGTTCGTACCGTTGGTGGACTTTCATGGTCGATGCCGACGAGTACTAGACGTCTAGAAAGAGCCAAGAGCCGAGCCCAGCGCGATCACCGCGACGAGCGCGATGATCGCGCCGACTATCCCGACCATGACGATGTCGAAATAGCTCTCGCGATGCGTCAAGCCGCACAATGCCAGCAGCGTCACCACGGCGCCGTTGTGCGGCAGGCTGTCGAGCGTTCCCGAGCCGATCACCGCAACACGGTGCATGAGCGCGGGATCGATATCTTTGCCGGCCGCAAGCTCCATGTACGCGTTGCCGAGCGCATCGAGCGCGATGGTGAGACCACCCGAGGCCGAACCGGTGAGCGCGGCCAGCACATTGGTGGCGACGGCAAGCGACACCAGCGGGCCCCCCTCGATCGACAGCACCCAATCGCGCACGGCTGCGAAAGCGGGCAGCGCCGCCACCACCGCGCCGAAGCCCACGAGGCTTGCGATGGTGACGGCCGGTAAGACGGAGGCATTGGCACCCGCGTCCATGCTCGCGCGCAGCGCCGGAAAATAGCGATAGTTGACGGCGATGAGCGCGGCGATCGCCGATGCCAGCGCAACCACCACCGCCCAAACGCCTGCGACCGCCGAGAGCGAGGTCGGGCCCCAACGCTCCTCTGCCAGGAACGAAAAGTCGAGCCGCGGTAGCAGGACCAGCGACATTACCAGGTTGACGCTCACCACGACGACCAGCGGCAGGAATGCCCGAGCGATGGGCGGTTTGGCGTCGCCGTGCTGCCCGCGGTGGATCTCGGCGGGATCGAACTCGCGTGCGGTCGTAGCGAACTCGCGCACGACCGGATCGTCCGCCGCGGCATCGAGCGCCGTGCCGTCGAGAGCGCCGTAGCCCTCGCCGGCGCGGCGAGCGGCGCGCTCCGCCCGGCCCAACCACCACAGGCCGAATCCCAGCATGATGGCGGATGCGACGATTCCCAGACCAGGCGCGGCGAATGGCGTGGTGCCGAAAAATGGCATCGGGATCGCATTCTGAATCGCCGGCGTTCCCGGCAGGGCCGACATGGTGAAGGTGGAGGTGCCCAGCGTGATCGCCGCGGGCATCAACCGGCGCGGAATGGACGCCGCCCGAAACAACGCCTGCGCCATGGGGACGAGCACAAAGAAAGCAACGAACAGGCTGACGCCCCCATAGGTCACGAGCGCGCCGGCGAGGACGACCGCCAGCACGGCGCGGCGCTCGCCCAGCCGTTCGGTCATGAAGTCCGCGATGGCGGACACGCAGCCGCTATCGTCCATGAGCTTGCCGAACAGCGCGCCGAGCAGAAACAACGGGAAGAACTGTGCCAGGAAGGCCGCCGCGCTGCCCATGAAGGTTTGCGTCCAGTTGGCGAGCAGCGGCTCCAGCGCGAAGGCGGCGGCAAGCAGAGCGGCGGCTGGAGCGAGCAGGAGCACGCTCCAGCCGCGCAGCGCGAGCCATATGAGCAGCGCCAATCCGAGCAGGATCCCGATGAGACCCATGGTGTCATACGCCCTTGAGCAACTCGTCGAGGTCGAAGGTGGAGCGTTGCCCCAGATCGTCGTGGTGGGCTCGCAGGAATGCGTCACCCGCGCGCCGCCCCTCGTCGCGCAACATGCACAGAAATTCCCACTCGGCGTTGAGCTTTGAAGAATAGCCCAGCTCTACCATCAGGTCGCTGGAGATGCGGTGGATGCGCATGTCCGCCCATTTGGCGTTCTCGGAATTGTCCGGCTGTGCGACTTGGCGCAGCAAGGCGATCATGCGCAACTCTTTCAACAGCACGGCATTGAACGAGACCTCGTTGAGCCGGT
>Ga0310910_10000630_pt1 | contig 17926 bp, 7 predicted proteins | sample GREbulkMGHF172_FD_203448 | JGI IMG/M metagenome (GOLD analysis project Ga0310910, IMG submission 203448) | Lab enrichment of tropical soil microbial communities from Luquillo Experimental Forest, Puerto Rico - GRE.bulkMG.HF172 | ecosystem: Environmental > Terrestrial > Soil > Tropical forest >... | reverse complement strand
TTGTCGGCACCAGCGGGCGCGCAGGATTGGGAAAAGTGTTTCTTGGGTCAGTAGCTGAGGAAATCATCCGAGATGCGGCCTGCCCGGTGCTAACTGTCGGGGCAAATGCTTCCGGCATGACGGCCGCAAGATATCAAAAGTATTCTTTGCGCGATCGATTTCTCGCAAGAGTCTCTGCATGCTTCAGAATATGCCTTTTTCCTGGCGCAAGAGCACAAAGCACACCTTGCACTGCTGCATGTTGTCGGGGGCTCGATGGACGAGCCTCCCTCTCATGCGGTACAGCTGCTCAGCCAAGCGCTGCGAGAACTGATCTCTTTGCAACCCCAACTTTCGTATGAGCCTGAGATCGTAGTTCAAGGAGGTCCGGTGGCCGATGGCATTTTAGAGTTTGCAGCCGAACGCTCTGTACATCTAATTGCGATGGGAGTTCGAGGAGTAGGGGCTTTTGCTTCGCAAGCCAGCCATTTTGGTTCAATTGCTCATGCAGTAATCGCGCGTTCGCCGTGTCCAGTTCTTACGACCCACGCGGGGAAAGGTAGTCCCGGCACCGATTTCGCTCCAGATCGCTGACACCATCTGAACTGGGGTCTTGGCCCAGGCAGCCTGTTCTTATAGGAGACCACCCGATGGACCGTTCATGAAATGCTGCGTCGAGGTAGAGCGACACTGTCGGCGCCACGGGGGTCGTAACTGTCCGCGGTCACTGTTCGACGGGACCAGGTTAATGGAACATAGAAGGTTGGACTGTCTATCAAGAACCAAGGAGAAGATCATGCCGGAGAGCGCAGTGAGCGAGCCGATCGAAGTCGCAAAGGAAGTACACCAATCGGCTCCCGGACAGACGCCGAAGAAGTCGACCAAGGCATTCAATTCATTTCAGATAGCGCAAACCCAGTTCGACAAGGTAGCCGAATATTTGGGTTTAGACCCAGCTACCCGGGAACTTCTGCGCTACCCTTTACGTGAGTTCCACTTTGCCATCCCTATACGAATGGACGATGGAACGGTGAAGGTTTTCCGAGGCTTCCGTGTGCAGCACAACGATGCGCGCGGTCCGGGCAAAGGTGGGATACGCTTCCATCCTCAGGAGACGATTGATACCGTACGAGCGCTCGCGATGTGGATGACCTGGAAGTGTGCCGTGGTGGATGTCCCGCTGGGTGGCGCGAAGGGCGGAGTCATTTGTGATCCTCACAACCTGAGCGCCCGCGAGCAGGAGCAGATTTGCCGTGGCTGGGTGCGCCAGATTGCGAAGAACATCGGCCCGATCTCCGACGTGCCGGCGCCCGACATCATGACCAACGCGCAGCACATGCTGTGGATCCTCGATGAGTTCGAGCACATCCATGGCGGCCGCTATCCCGGCTTTATTACCGGCAAACCAGTCGAACTGGGCGGCTCGCAAGGCAGAACCGAGGCCACCGGCTACGGCGTGGTGTTCACGCTAAGGGAGGCCCTCAAGGAGCTGGATATCCGTCCGGAGAACACCGCGGCCAGCGTTCAGGGCTTCGGAAACGTGGCGCAATATGCCATCGAACTCTACCACCGGGTGGGCGGCCGCGTGATTGCCGTGTCCTGCTGGGACCAGGCGGAGCAGTGCTCTTACACCTACCGCAAGCGTGAGGGAATCGATCTCCAGCAACTCCTGTCGATTACCGACAGATTTGGCGGCATTAACAAGAGCAGGGCGACGGAACTGGGATACGAACTACTACCGGGAGACGCCTGGATTCAGCAGAAGGTTGACATCCTGATTCCGGCAGCGATTGAAAATCAAATCACCGGCGAGAATGTTGGTAGGATCAGCCCAGGCGTCCGGATCATTGCAGAGGGAGCGAACGGCCCGACCACACCGGAGGCCGACGCCCAGATTCGCGAGCGCGACATCCTGCTAATCCCGGATTTTCTGGCCAACGCAGGCGGCGTCACCTGCAGCTACTTTGAGCAGGTGCAGAGCAATATGAACTACTTTTGGGAGAAGGACGAGGTGCTGGGCAAGCTCGATGTCAAGATGACGTCGGCGTATTTCGCCGTGTCGGACCTGGCCCGCCGCGAACATCTCTATATGCGGGATGCAGCCTACGCCATTGCGATTGGCCGCGTGGCCAAGGCTTGCCATGAACGCGGCTGGGTGTAATGCCTGCCCCCACACACCTGATGAGTCAGCCGCGGTGATGTCCGCCGGAGGCAGCGATGATCGAGACCAAACCTGCGTTTGCTGATCTTCCGGTATTCGACCGGAACTTCTGGGATGGGAGGTTTTGTTTTACCCGCATCGGAAACGGTGCGCTTGGAGGTAAAGCCAGGGGCCTAGTGTTCATCAAGAACCTGCTGGGACAAGGGATCGATCCAGCCCCGTACCCAGACGTCGAAGTCAATGTACCGACGATGGCGGTCATAGCAACCGACTACTTCGACCGATTCATCCAGCGTAATCGACTTTCAGAACTGCGGTTCGACGAACTAACTGACGACCGCATCGGCCATGCTTTCCAGCAAGCCGGTCTTCCTGTTGAATTGCTCGGTGATCTCCGCGCCCTGAGCCAGGAGGTCAAGACACCTCTCGCCATAAGGTCTTCCAGTCTGCTGGAAGATGCGCTGGATCGTCCTTTCGCCGGGGTGTACGCGACGAAGATGATTCCCAATAACCAGTTCGACGCGGACACGCGGTTCCGCCGGCTGGTGGAGGCCATCAAGTTCGTCTACGCCTCGACCTTCTTCCGCGAGGCGCGCGATTACATCCGGACGACCGGTCGCCCCACCACGGAAGAGAAGATGGCCGTCATCATCCAGGAGGTCGTGGGCCAGCGGCATGATGATCGCTTCTATCCCAACCTGTCGGGAGTTGGCCGTTCGTACAACTTCTACTCCGTTCCTCCGGCTTTGCCCGAAGATGGCGTTGTGAACCTCGCCCTTGGATTGGGAAAGACGATTGTGGATGGCGGCGTGACTTGGACATACTCACCTGCTTATCCGAAGAAGCCGCCGCCGTTTGGTACCGTGAACGAGCTGCTTCGCGGGACGCAGACGGAATTTTGGGCGGTCAACATGGGCAAGCCGCCCGCGTACGACCCGGTGAGCGAGGTCGAATATCTCACACGGGCAAGCATGAAGGATGCCGAGACAGACGATGTGCTCCGCTTTGTTGCCTCGACTTACGATCCCGCGCGTGACCGAGTGGTTCCAGGCGTAGGAACGCGGGGAGCGCGGGTGCTGGACTTTGCACCGCTGCTCGTGCTGGAGTACTTCCCGCTCAATAGTCTGGTGCGGGAACTCCTTCGGGCGGCAGAGAAGGCGCTTGACGCCAAGGTCGAAATCGAGTTCGCTGTCACCATGGAACAGCTCCGAGGCGAGGCGGCAAAGTTGAGGCTGGGCTTCCTGCAGGTTCGTCCCATGGTGGTGTCGGAAGATGTCGTCGAGGTGACTGCCGAAGATCTCTCCGACTCTGCTGTGATCGTCGCTTCGGACATGGTCATGGGCAACGGCATTGAACAGGGCATTCAGGACGTAGTGTTTGTGCGGCCCGAAGTGTTCTCTCCGATGCAAACCCCAGCTATTGCCCAGCAACTGGAGTCAGTCAACCGCACACTGATGAGTGAGCACCGGCCTTACGTGCTGATCGGGTTCGGCCGCTGGGGCAGTTCTCATCCCTCACTGGGAATTCCCGTGGACTGGAGCCAGATTTCGGGGGCTAGGACCGTTGTGGAAGCCACCCTGCCGGACATGAACGTGGAACTCAGCCAGGGATCACATTTTTTCCACAATCTATCGAGCTTCCGAGCCAGCTACTTCATGGTGCAACATGACGGGCCATTCCCCATAAACTGGGAATGGCTGAACCGGCAGCCGGTGGTGCACGAAACCGAATTCGTTCGCCACGTACGGCCGTCTGTTCCGCTCTTCATTCGTGTGGACGGACGCAGCACGCGGGGCGTTGTGCAAGCGTGTAACACAAAGCTCCCGCGAGAAGCAGCCATGAATCATGAATAAAGATGAGCCCCAGGTAGCGGCGATCCTGCATGAGTTGCAGGAGCGGGCAAAGGAACTGAACTGCCTGTATCGCGTGGACGAGCTGCTGAATCAGTCGGAGCTGCCGCTTGAGCAGATCCTGCGCGGTACCGTGGAGATTCTCCCCCCCGGCTGGCAGTACCCGCATGATTGCCAGGCACGAATTGTCTTCGAAAACATGACGGTCGAGTCCGCCAACTTCCGGCCTACGACGTGGGTGCAGAGTGCCAACATCGTGGTGCAGGGACAGATCGTAGGCGCGGTCGAGGTCTCCTATCGCGAGCAGATGCCTCGCTCCGACGAAGGACCGTTTCTTAAAGAAGAGCGCAAGCTGATCGAAACCATCGCGGAGCGCATCGCCGGTCACGTGATGCAACGCCGACTCAAAGCGGCATTTGAGGGTTTGACCGCTGCTGCCAACGGCCACCCGCCGGCCAAGGGCGAGTGGCGCATTGTAGTGGAGTTCCTGCGCGACACCGACCCGGTGCTGCTGCAACGGATCTCGCGGAAACTCATCAATCACCTGAGTTGGAACGGGATCCAGGAGGCGAAGGAGCTGTTGCAGCGAGGCGGCGCCGCTGCTGCGGTTGAAGCAGCACTGCCTGGTGATGAAAATCGGCCGCTGCGCCTCGAGCCATTGCCCAAGTTTAACGACCTGACTACCGACGCCTTCCGTATCGCAAGCGAACATCTGAGCGAAAACGAAATCCTGACGTGTGTGACCACGTGGATCAAGGAAGAGAAGTCTAGCTTTCTGGTTCGCGCCCTCGAGCAACTGGATACTCCCCTGGGCGAAATCATTGAGGCAGTCGAGCGCTACCGCCACGCCGGCATGGACGAATCCGAACTCACTTTGTCCACCCAGAAAGGACTGCGGGTTTCGCTGATCCGCCGCTTCTTCTCTGAGAGCCTTGCGTTCATCAACGTCGCCAAAAATGTCATCACCGTCACGGACTTCTACGATTTGTTGGGAAGAATCATCTTTCCGCCGCGCTGCCATGGCAAACTGGGGAGCAAGAGCGCTGGACTTTTTCTGGCCAAGAAGATCGTCGACAAATACGCAGCGCCCGATAGCGTTCTGCGCCGGGTGAAGGTTCCCAAAACTTGGTACATCACGTCAGATTGGATTCTGAATTTTGTTCATCACAATGAACTGGAAGACGTGCTGAACTGGAAGTACATGGAAATCGACCAGGTGCGCCAGGAATATCCGCGCCTGGTTGCGCGGTTCAAGGACTCATCCTTCCCCTCCGAGCTGGAGAAAGGGTTGTCGCTGGCACTCGACGACATGGGCGATCGTCCGATTATCGTACGCAGCTCAAGCCTGCTTGAGGACCGCGCCGGATCAGCCTTTTCCGGGAAGTACAAGAGCCTCTTCCTAGGCAACCGGGGCTCGAAAGAGGAGCGCCTCGCCGCGCTGATGGACGCCATCGCGGAAGTCTATGCTTCCATCTTCGGTCCTGATCCCACCGAATACCGGGCCGAGAGGGGCTTGCTCGATGTCCACGAAGAGATGGGAATTCTTATACAGGAAGTTGTTGGCCAGGCCGTCGGGAAATACTTCTTGCCCGCTTGTTCTGGTGTTGCCTTCAGCAACAATGAATTCCGCTGGTCGGCGCGGATCAACCGGGGTGATGGATTGATCCGACTTGTCCCGGGACTCGGCACGCGCGCCGTCGATCGAGTCGCGGACGACTATCCTGTTCTCATCGCTCCCGGTCAACCCAATCTGAGGGCCAACGTCACCGTGGAGGAAGTTCTGAGGTACTCGCCCAAGCGCGTTGACGTTATCAACCTCGAAACCAACTCTTTCGAAACCGTTGAGGTGAAGGAACTGCTGCGAAGCTGCGGGACACGATATCCGCAGATCCGGCTGTTAGTTTCGTTAGTCGACCAGGACAGAATCGAACAGGCGATAGGACTGGTGGACTTCGACAAGCGTGAAGTGGTGTTCACTTTTGAAGGCCTGATCCGCAAGACGCCTTTTGTGAGCTATGTGCGTGAGCTGTTGACCTTGCTACAGGACAAATTGGGAGCGCCGGTTGACATCGAGTTTGCCTTTGATGGCAGCGACTTCTATCTGGTCCAGTGCCGAGCACAAAGCTACAGCGGCGATGCGGTGCCCGTCCCGATTCCCCAGGACCTGCCTGCGGAACGGGTGTTCTTCTCTGCCAGCCGCTTCGTCTCCAACGGCCGAGTGCCGGAGATCACGCACGTTGTTTACGTGGATCCAGAGGGGTACAGCCAGTTGCCCGATGAGAACACGATGCGCGATGTCGGTCGCGCTGTGGGCCGCCTGAACAAGCTGCTTCCCAAGAGGCAATTCATCCTTATGGGCCCTGGTCGCTGGGGCAGCCGAGGTGACATCAAGCTGGGCGTTCCAGTCACCTACTCCGATATCAACAATAGTGCCATGCTGATCGAAGTTGCCCGGCAAAAGGGAAACTATCTGCCCGATCTCTCTTTTGGCACCCATTTTTTTCAGGACCTTGTGGAAGCCTCGATTCGCTACCTGCCTCTCTATCCTGACGATCCTCAGACAGTATTCAAGGAAGAGTTTCTGCGCCGCTCCCACAGCGTGCTTGAGGAACTTCTTCCGGAGTTCGCACACCTGTCGGATACCCTCCGCGTTGTCGATGTGCCGAAAGAAACCGCCGGCCTGATCTTACGAGTGCTGATGAATGCAGAGCTGGACCAGGCGGTGGCGTATTTGTCACCTCCACAACAACGAGGCGGACAGGCTGAATCAGGCATCGAGGTAGTTGATCGTACAGGCGAGGAACACTGGCGCTGGCGCTTTCGGATGGCCCAGAGGATCGCGGCGCAGCTCGATCCCGAGCAGTTCGGGGTCAAGGCCTTTTACCTGATCGGCAGCACGAAGAATGCAACCGCTGGCCCGGCGAGCGATATCGATCTGGTGCTTCATGTCCAGGGCACCGAGGAGCAGAGGAAGGAACTGATGCTCTGGCTGGAGGGCTGGAGTCGATGCCTTGGTGAGATCAATTTCCTGCGCACCGGCTATCGCACCGAAGGTCTGCTCGACGTTGAGCTGATTACCGATATGGACATCGCAGAGCGCTCGAGCTATGCAGTTAAAATTGACGCCATTACCGATCCTGCGAGGAAGCTGCCGATGAAGCAATAGTAGTTTGAACTAAAATACTCTGCATGCTGCTGCACCCCACACCATCCTTCTCAACCTGTAGTGAAGCTCGCTGATCCGCTGTGGCGGGCGTTTTCATCTTATGCGTCAATTTGTGGTGATATTTTAATCTGATGGGCTCCACGATTCTCACTTTATCGAGACACGGTTGATCTAAGTCGTTGTTCTTGCTGACCTGCTGACCTGCCATTCCCACCTTATGCGTTCACCCACAAGGGTGTTGACGATCGCCGAATGTTTACCATTGGCGCTGACAATGCGAATCGAGCGCTCAGGCGTGACCGTGAAGACAAGGTATTGTCCTGCCGGAAGTGACCTGTTTCCAGAATCCTTCGGATCGAATTTTCTCCCTCCCCTGGGAGAGGTTGCGAAAACAATAACGCCGCTATGCTAGTGACCACTGTGACGGGTGACTCACTGCAACGTGATAACAACGTAAGTCATGGTAGGAGCGCAAGAAGATCATCCTGTTCAAGGTACAGCCCCCACGTTGACTGAGAAAGCTCGTGCATGATCAGCACCCTCTTTTCGCGCACTGAAATACCGGCACTTCCACAATTCGAACCGTTCTTATCGCCCCCAAATCGTCCCCTCGTTATGTCAGACGCGAAGTCCCACAATAGCCCTCATGAAGCGAAATCAGCTCCAACGTGCGCCTTCCCCGTGAAACCTGGAGCTAGAGGTTTCAAAACCGGGACCTAAAAAATCGGCACTGAAATTTTGGTTGCTCAGACCGCTCTGCTGGCTCGGCCGAGACCACCTGACACCTCCTTCCCAAGACTAACGGCACATACAAATGATTTCGGGAACCTATAAGTAATGGTGCGCGACTCGTCCCCCACCGGCAGCCTGGATTGATGAGCACATATTTCAGCCGCGGGAGAACGAGAGTTGGAGTTTTGCGGCTGGCTACTACGCCAACCGTACCTCGCGTTATCTAAGAGCCAATGCGTATTGGTACGAATGCGTGGACCGATGGACTCAGACCAAACCGACCCGCTATCCGTCGTTCGAGGAGTGGAAGGACGATGCCGCTCATCGTGATTAGACAATGCCCCTTGTCCCTGGTGTCCAGGTTAGGCGGCGGTCAGAGTCAAATGCTACTTTCGAACGCGATTGCCAGTCCTCGGTTCCGTACCGTTGGTGACACGGCACGTCTGACGCCCCTCTTCGAGGAGCGCCCCAGCCAGCGCGGGATTCTGTAGCTCTTTGAGAGCTCGCTCCATCTCCGTCCATTTCGATGAAGTTTGCTCCTGCTGGATCGCTTCGCAGACAAGCCTCAGCAATCGGCGGTGCTCGTCGGGAGGCATCGCCAATGGCCCGCTTCGCGATCGAAGCAGTTCGCGAAATCGTCGCAAACTAGGGACTGACACTTCTCCCACGCCTTCTGATCAACGTAGCCCCCGGCAAGCAGCCCGACGACGCCCGTTAAGTCCCCCATCTTCTTTTGGATGCACTCGGCGACTAACCCATCGATGTCCGCCGGCAGACTGCACCCAAACGCATTCCGACACACTCTTGTCTCCACTGAGAGTACGAAGTCATGGTTCTCGGCCTTGCTCGGAAGTGTACGACCAACGAGCCATGAAGCGTCGGCGAGTAACACGGCACAAATCACTAGAGATGGCATCAACCGGCGGGTAGGGTTGCGCAGGTATGGAATGAACGCTAGCCCTAGCGCGATGAGCATTACGGGGCCTACCCGGCCCAAGTGCGCGACCAGCTTTGCTTCTTCCGTGGAGAAAGCGCTTTGGGCTTGAGCCAGCTCTAGTTCAAGCTCATCTTGCCTGAACGTGCGCAAATAACGCCCTCTACTACATGGTACTGTGTTGACAGCGGGCGAACCGATGCCGACGTCCGATCCCGTTCGACGCTACCGGCCGCTGCTGTACGCAGCCGCGATCCTGTTCGCGGCCTCGACCATTCTCTACAGCGCAGCGTGGATGTACTACATCCGCCAGCAGGAGCGGGTTGAAATCGGGATTGATAACAATCTGGTTCGGGGCGCATTGGAAATCCGCAACGTGTACAAGGACAGCCCCGCGGAACGGGCCGGTCTGAAAGCGGGTGATCGCATTCTGGCGGTCAATGGCAAACCGGCCGGTGTCACGGGAAACGATTCCCCCGCCCGCGTCAGGGCCTGGGTGGAGGCGAAGCCCGGGGATGCGGTTCGGCTGACCGTTCAACGCCCGGGATTTCCCCAGCCGTTGCAGATTACTGTGTATTTTCGAGCCGCGCGTGGGACCGGCGACACCGGCACGGCGCACTCGGTCGCAGAGCAGATTCGAAGGACCTACCCCATTTTGTTTCTGGTGGTCGGCCTGGTAGTCCTGTTTCTCCGGGTCGAGAACCGCGATGCCTGGCTGCTGGCGCTGCTGTTTGCCTCGTTTATCGCGGTGGCCGATTTGCCGAGCGCTTTCGTGTACGCACCGCTTCGCGCTTTTCTTTTCGCCTACCGGACGGTGTTTAGCATGCTGCTGGCGCCGCTTTTCTATTTCTTCTTTGCGGTTTTTCCCACGCGCTCTCCCATTGACCGCAAGACCCCCTGGCTCAAGTGGGTGCTGCTGGTGCTGCTTGCCAGCCTCTTTGTGGGCGGGATCCGCCAAGGTGACTTTGAGCCGCTGCCTTTTCTGCTGTCGTGGCTGGGAATGGGCGTCACCGGCTGGGTGAGGCTGGTTCTGGGGTACGGCGCCGTCCTTTTGGGCGTGCTGTCACTGCTGCTGAATGTCTTCAGCGTTTCTAGCATCGAAGACCGGCGCAAGCTCAAAGTGATGCTGTGGGGCACCATCGTCGGAGTCACACCTGCCGTGTTGATCGGAGTTATGGGCGACGTGTGGCGCTTCCAGGAACCCTTCTGGCTGAACTTCGCCAAGGTTAGCCTGCTGTTTCTTTTCCCTCTCTCCTTCGCCTACGCTGTAGTGAAGCACCGAGTGTTGGACATTCCCGTCCTGCTCAAGCGTAGCGCGCGCTACTTCCTCGTCGAACGCGGATTTGTCATCCTGATTCTGGCGCTTTCGGTTGGGCTGACGTTATGGTTCGGGCAGGCTTTCTCTCGTTATTTTTCCGCCGGATCGAGGGCAGCCATTCCGATTGGCGCGACCTTTGGCGTGCTGATGATCTCGGGAGCAACGCAGCTCCATCGCCGGGTCAGGACGCGGCTGGACCGGGCTTTCTTCCGTAGCTCCTACGACGCACAGCAGATTCTGGAGGATCTCGCGGCCAGAGCGCTCACGGTTACGACCCGCGCAGATCTGGCTTCGTTGCTGGAGCAGAAGATTCGGGACGCGCTCCATCCCACCTCGATGTTTGTCTACCTGGAAGACGGCGCACGACAGTTCCTTGCATATGCAGGTAATCCGCCGGCCGAGGCGATGACTCTGTCGCCAAAGGGAGACGCGATTGCCATGCTGTCGAAACGCAGCGGGCCCAAGGATCTGAACCCCGAGGAAACCTACGGCACGCAATTGGAGCCGCTGCAGCCTGAGTGCCTGGTACCAATTCGCGGCTCCAGCGAAGGCGAGTTGCAGGGAGGCATCGTGCTGGGCGGGCGACTTTCCGAAGAGCCGTATTCGGTCAGCGATAAGCGCCTGCTGGGGTCGGTGGCGAGTCAGGCGGGCATTGCCATGCACAGTATGACGCTGGCGGAAAAAATGGCGGAGCGCATGGAGGCAGAGCGGCGTGTGGAGCAGGAAATGCAAATCGCCAGCCAGGTGCAGAGCCGGCTGCTGCCACAGGAGGCGCCATTGCTCAGGACGCTGGAGTGCGCCGGCAAATGCGTCCAGACGCGCGCTGTCGGCGGCGACTACTATGACTTCCTCGATCTCGGCACAGGCGGACTTGGGTTGGTGCTGGCTGATATTGCGGGGAAGGGAATTTCAGGGGCGCTTCTCATGGCCAATCTGCAGGCCAATCTGCGCAGCCAATATGCGCTGGCGCTGGAAGATATTCCCCGACTGCTGCGCTCAGTGAACCGTCTGTTCTACAAAAACACCGAGACCAACCATTACGCAACTACCTTCTTCGCCGTTTACGATGACGAAACACGTCGCTTGCGTTATGTGAATTGTGGTCATAATCCACCCATCGTGGTGCGGGCCAACGGAGACGTCGAGCGACTCAATGCCGCGGCTACGGTGTTGGGTTTATTCGAGGATTGGGACTGCGAAGTGGAGGAGTGTGAACTGGCAGCGGGCGATGTTCTGGTGATTTATACAGATGGCATTTCTGAAGCAGGAGAGAGTGAACAAGGAGACAGCGAAGAGTTTGGCGAAGAGCGGCTGATCGCGGCGGTTCGCCAGAACCGGCAGCAATCAGCCGCTGACATTATGGATGAGATTCTCGGCGCTGTACAGCAATTCAGCCGCGGCGAGCAGGCCGACGACATGACGCTGATTGTGGCGAAGTGCCGGAGCGTAATATAGGCCTCGCAGTTTTCCATCGGGTTACAGCTGTGGGATACTCCCCCGTGAAGTCCGCGTCGTGTCAAGTTGACGGGTAACGCCCCAATCGGACAAGTGGCCACTCCAAATCTGTGGAGAGTTTTGTTACAGGCTCTTAGTCTTGTGACCTTATCGTGGACTCCCCTGACAGTTCCACCCGCGCCGGCGCGGTCGCTTTTAACTTACTGAACTGCGATTGTTTTCGCTGCTTCTTCTCGGCTTCTTGCTGTGCTAGTTCTTCAGGGCTGAGCATCGTCAAGGCGCTCAGTCGCGCGTCGGGTTGTGCAACGGCACTCTCCAGCAGGTTTGTGAAATGATGCAGCATGCGCTGGATCGTTGCCGGTTCAAAGAGCTCGGTGCTGTACACCCAATAGCCGACTAGGCCCTCGGGGCGTTCGCCGACGAACACAGCCATGTCGAACTTCGACGTTGTGACCGGCACTTCAAAGGGTTCCACACGCAATCCCGCCAACTCGCGTTTGGCGCGCGGGACGTTCTGCATAACAAACAGCACCTGCACGATGGGGTTGTGCGTTGGGCTTCGCTCGGGCTGGATGTCCTGGACGATCTTGGGGAATGGAACCTCCTGATGGGCGTAGGACTCCAGCATGCCCTCGCGCATTCGGCCTAACAGTTCACGGAAAGTCGGATTGCCGGAGAGGTCGGTGCGCACCGCCAGCAGGTTGATGAAGAAACCAATCATGCCTTCGGTTTCAGGCATGGTGCGATTGGCAAGGTCGGTGCCGACAACAATCTGTTCCTCTCCGGAATACTTTGAGAGCAGCAGCTGATATATCGTCATCAGGGTCATAAAGAGCGTGACGCCTTCCCGGCGCGCCAGCTCTTTCGTCGCGTTCAGCTTTTCAGCCGGAATATGTAACATCTCGCAGGCACCAGTGAACGTCCGCGACTTAGGACGTTCGTGATCCAGCGGAAGCTCCAGTACGGGCGGGACGCCTTTGAGGCGCTCGCGCCAAAATGCAAGCTGCTTCTCCAGGACTTCTCCTTGAAGCCAGGCGCGTTCTTGCGCGGCGTAATCGGCGTATTGGACCTTGAGTTCCGCTAGGGGCGATGAGCTGCCGGAGGAGAAGGCCTCGTACAATGCCGACATTTCCTGAAGGAAGATTCCGGCAGACCAGGCATCGCTGATGATGTGATGCATGGTGAGCTGTAGCACATGGTCCTCGGGGCTGAGGCGCAACAAGTGGGCCCGCACCAAAGGCGCTTTCGATAAGTCGAATGGGAGGAGCAATTGCTCGATGGCGATACGGCGCGCCTCGGCTTCGCGTTCCGTTTCCGGTACGGAACTGAGATCCTGTATCACCAGAGATATCGTCAGAGAGGAAGCGATCACCTGTACGGGATGACCATCTTTCACCGCGATGGTCGTGCGCTGCGATTCGTGACGGCGCACGATCTCGTTGATCGCGCGCTCCAGGGCTTCAACTCGAAGCACACCACGGAGGCGCAAAGTGCGAGGGATGTTATAGAGCGGATTGTTGGGTTCAATCTGGTCCAGCACCCATAGGCGCTCCTGGGCAAAGGACAACGCCAAGTCGCTATTACGTGGTATCTGTTTTATCGGCGGCGGAACCATTCCCTGCTCCTCGCGGCGCGTGGTATCCATGCGCTTCGCGAGTTCGGCAACGCTGGGCGATTCGAATATGGCCCGGACCGGCACAGAGAGCTGGAAATGCTCGCGCAAGCGGGACGCGATTTGGGTCGCCAGCAGCGAGTGACCACCGATGTCGAAGAAATTGTCTTCGACGCCGAGGTCGTCGCGCTTTAGCACTTCGGCCCAAATAGAGGCGACGACCTCTTCAGTTGGGGTACGCGGCGCAATCGCTTCCTTCGACGAGCTCTTTACCTCTTCCGGCTTGGGCAGGGCCTGGCGGTCGACCTTGCCATTAGCATTCAGCGGGAACTTTGCAAGTTCAATGATTGCGGCGGGAACCATGTAATCCGGCAACTGCGCCCGCAGATAAGTACGTAATTCATTTGAGTGCGCCGTGCCCACAACGTAAGCGACCAACGATTTTTCCCCGCGCTCGTCGGTCAAGGCGAGCACAACCGCCTGCTTCAGGCCAGAGTGTTGCAGAAGCAGCGACTCGATTTCGCCGAGCTCAATTCGGAAACCGCGAATCTTGACCTGGTCATCCACGCGACCTAGAAATTCGATGTTTCCGTCCGGCAGATAACGCACCAGATCGCCGGTACGATACATGTTGGCGCCGCGATCAGGCGCGAAACGCTCAGGCACAAAGCGCTCGGCGGTGAGATCGGGCTGGCCGATGTATCCCGCGGTTACACCGTCGCCTGCAATGTAGAGCTCTCCCGGTACTCCAACGGGAACTGGTTCTTGGTGGCCATCCAGCACGTAGACGCGAGTGTTTGCGATCGGTTTGCCGATCGGAATCGTCTGCACCGGCGAGTGCCGCCAGTCGAAGTCCTTTACCCGTAACGTCAAGGAGCCGACGGTCGTTTCCGTCGGCCCGTAGTGGTTCAGAACTTCGCAGCTGCCGTCGGCGCCGATAATCTTCGATAACAACGGTAAGTTGAGGGCTTCGCCGCCGGTGATGAGGAATTTGCGCGGCAACACTTCCCTGCCTCCGCCGGAGTTCAGCAACGCCATCAGATGCGAGGGAACGATCTTCAGCACATCAATGGGATTCCCTGCCGTGTACTGGCGCAGACGTAGACTGTCGGTGACGACATCGTAGCCGATGATGTGCAGGCAGCCTCCGGAGACTAGAGAGGAATAAATGCAAGTGTTTCCCAAGTCTGCGCTGAGGGTAGAAACCGTAGCGAAATGCAGAGGCTCCGTTTGTCTTTCCAGTTCGAGCCACCGCTGGATATAAGCGGTGTAATTCACCAGATTACGATGGCGAACAGCGACGCCTTTGGGTGTTCCGGTCGATCCCGAGGTGTAGATCACATACGCAATATCTTCCGGAGTGTTCACCGAGGGCGGATTGCTGACCGGCTGATTCAACCAATGCTCGCGATGCTGATCCATCAAAATCAACTCTCCGCCAACTGATGGCATCAGGCACTCAAACTTCGCCTCGGTAATTAGGGCTGCCCCGCCCGCCAATTGTCGCGCCAGGCGAGGCTTGGGATGGTCGGCGCTGAGGGGAACATAAGCGCCCCCTGCCTTCATGATCCCCAATACAACCACTATCTGGCTGGTGCTGCGTTCCATGCAAAGGCCGACAAGAGAGTTCGCATGCACACCCTTACAACGGAGATGGTGCGCCAGTTGGTTAGCCTGCTCGTTCAACTGGCGATACGTGAGGCAGTCTTCCTGATAACGGACGGCCGGAGCATCCGGCGTTCGAGCAGCTTGGTCTTCAAACCATGTGTGGATGCAGTGCTGGCGTGGGTAGTCGGCTGAGGTCTGATTCCAATTGATAAGCAACCGCTGCCGATCCTGCTCGTTGAGCAGTGGAAGACGACTGATGGGTGTCTCGAGATGTGCAGCGGCGTGTTGCAGAAGCGTGAAATAGTGACTGCACCAACGCTCTACCGTTTCGCGGTCCAATCGCCCGGCATCGTACTCGAGCGCGACGTTTAGCCATTCTCGGTCGAGACGGGTTGCTAGCTTCACGCGGAACTGCTCACTCACTACCCTCTGCCGGACCGTGCTAATTCGCAGATTCCTGTAAGTCTGAGCCGCAGGAATAGCCGAAAAGTTGAAGGCGAAAGGCAGAACCGGACCCTGCTCCTCGGCTTGAGCAAGGCCGGTGTTCGACCACGAGAAGCTGTCTTGCCAATTACGGAAATCTGCCGTGTCACGTCGCACCTGCTGCAGTAGATTCATGAAGCTAGCACCTTCGGAGCAGTCGGCCGTGAGTGGCATTACCTTTGCGAGCGGCCCGAGAGCATTGGCCAACTCGCTATAGCTGCGTCCGTCGAAATAACAACCGACGGTGATGCTGGAGCGACTCGTCATTCGTGACAAGAACGCCAGCCAGCTCGCGAGCAGCAGGGTGGCCAATTCTGCCTCGGAGTGTTCGCCGAGTGTGTTCCGGCTGATGCGAACCGTTACGCTCTCCGGCAAAAAATTGCCCATAGGCTTCTTTTCAAAGCCAGCTAGGGAACCTTCAAGCTGCGAGAACTCGATGTTGCGGCAATAATCGCGCCAGTAATCCCGCGCCGGCTTCGACTCGTCGCTGGTAAGCAATTCCTGCTGCCACTCGGAGATGTCCGCATATTGCATGACCTCTTTGTGGGGCGGGTTTCCTGCGTAGGATTGGAAAATCTCGTCGCGTAGGTTCTGGAGGGTCCGCCAATCGGCGCAAACTGCCGGCAGGCCGAGGGCCAGCATGTGAGTGTCGGCAGCCAATTGCGCCAACACAACCGACAACGTTGGCCCCTTCTCTATCGCAACGGAGGCTTTCGTTTCCTCCGCCAGTTCGCGAAAGCGCTTAGCATGAGCTTCCTCGTCCAAGTCGGCCAAGTCTGCTGCCGTCCACGCAAAATTTGGCGAATCCAAGATCACCTGAAAAGGGACCTTCACGCCGGTCTGGCGATGGAAGACAGTGCGCAAAATTTCGTGACGTGCAACCACTTCACGAATGGAGTCCTTCAGCCTTGCAGGATCGAGCGGGCCTTCCAGCGCGAGCTCACACTCGGCCCACAGCGAGGGCGGCGGGTGGCCGATTTGCTGTGACCAGGTGCGGTTCTGCTGAACGGAAAGTCGAAACCCCGCCACGGTCGGATTACTCATGGGCCCTCCGCTGTTTCCTAACGCCTAGCTCTGAGTCATTGTCTTGCGTTTTGCCGTCTTGAGTTTCTGACTGCCGACTTGCTGAAACTCTTTATGCTGCAACGCGAGTTGTTTCTGGTCTTCCTCTTCGAGCACGGCGATCAAATCGCTGAGGCGCAGGGCAGGATTGGCTATCGCCCTTTCCAACACCAGTTGATACAACCCGGTCATGCGCGTAATCGAGGATGCGTCGAACAAGTCAGCACTATAAACCCAATTGCCCATCACGCCTTGATCGGTTTCCGAAACAAAGACCGCCATATCGAACTTCGACGGCACATTAATGGGGAACCAACTCAGAGAGAGTCCGGGCATTGTTTTCGAGGAGCGCGGCGTATTCTGCTGCACAAACAATACCTGCACAATCGGACTGTGGCTGAGACTGCGTTCTGGTTGAAGTTCTTCGACCAGCTTGTCGAAAGGAACGTCCTGATGAGCATAAGCGCCGAGTGCCACATCGCGGACTCGCGCCAGCAACTCCGTGAATGTCGGATCGCCGGAAAGATCGGTCCGCAAGGCCAACAGGTTGACGAAGAATCCGATCAGCGCTTCGCTCTGCACAGTCCCGCGGTTGGCGAGGTCAGTGCCCAACACAATGTCGGTTTGGCGGGTGAGGTGCAACACAAGAGTCTGGAAGCCCGCCAGCAGAGTCATAAACGCGGTGCTGCCCTGTTGCCGGCTTAGCGAACGGACGGACTCCAGCAGGCTGGCTGGCAACAGGAACCGGTGCATGGCGCCACGGAAAGTGGGCTTCGCGGGACGTGGGCGGTCGGACGGAATCTGTAACAGAGGCGGTGCTAGGTCCAGCTGCTGACCCCAATATTCCACCTGCCGGGCAAGCACTTCACCCTGTAACCAATTCCTCTGCCAGACAGCGTAATCGGCATACTGAATTTCGACCGCCGGCAGTGGCGCCGGTCTCTGGTTGAGCGCGGCTTCGTAGAGTTCGGTTAGTTCGCGAAGAAGAATGCCAGTGGACCATCCATCGTCGGCGATGTGGTGAGTGGTCACCATAAAAATGTGATCTTCTTCACCCAGGCGGATAAGCAGGTAACGAATGATTGGATCTTTCGCCAAATCGAATGGCGTTGCAGCTTCTTCCTGCACGATCCGACGAGCTTCGTTCTCGAGCTCAGGATTGGTGAGATGGCCGAGATCGATCAGATGCAGCGGTCGTTGGCCGGACTCGGCGATGATCTGGAAAGGCTGCCCTTTTTCCGATCCGTAAGTTGTGCGCAGCACCTCGTGGCGAGTGACGACGCCGTTGATCGCTGTTTCCAAAGCATCGACATCCAGCTTGCCTGTTAACCGCAAAGGTCGCGGTATGTTGTACAGCGAATTGTTGGGCTCGATCTGGTCGAGGACCCACAGGCGCTGCTGGGCAAACGACAGCGGCAAGCGCTCCTCGCGCGGCGCGCGCTCAATCGGCGGTGCAATTGAGCCCTGGTGGCTGCGTTGCTGCTGCTCCGCCGCCTGCGCTAAGGTCGCAATGGTCGGGCACTCGAAGACAGAGCGAACCGGCAAGTCTACGCGCAGGTTCTGGCG
>Ga0310910_10000629_pt1 | contig 17928 bp, 22 predicted proteins | sample GREbulkMGHF172_FD_203448 | JGI IMG/M metagenome (GOLD analysis project Ga0310910, IMG submission 203448) | Lab enrichment of tropical soil microbial communities from Luquillo Experimental Forest, Puerto Rico - GRE.bulkMG.HF172 | ecosystem: Environmental > Terrestrial > Soil > Tropical forest >... | reverse complement strand
GTCTACATCAGCCGCGCGACGCAGAAGCTTTACGTGCGGCGCAACACGCATAAGCGGTGGCCAGACGGGGGCGAGGTGTTCGATGCGACCATTGAGGTTCCGGTCACGATCCGCAATCCCGACCAGCCGATCGGCACGCATGTGTTCACGGCGGTGGCGCGCAACGGCGCGGGCCTGGGCGCGGGCCTGCGTTGGACCGCGGTCACGATCGACAACGGGGACGACGCCAAGGACGCGCTCGATCGCATCACCGTCCCGCAGGATGTGCTCGATCGCATCGCGCCGACTGCATTGCCGCGATCCTCGATCATCGTCTCGGACGAGCCGCTGAGCAGCGAGACCAACTATCGCACCGAGTTCGTCGCGGTGCTCAACAACCAGCCCCAGGGCGGCTTCTTGATGCGCCGGCCTACGGTCGATGTCCCCGTTGCGAGAAACCAGCCCCAGGGCGGCTTCGTCATGCGCCGGCCTACGGTCAATGTCCCCGTTGCGAGCGGCAACGACTGGGGCAACAACGGCTTCGGCTTCTTTTTCCAGCGCAATTGGAACTCCCAACCTGCCGAAACGCGTCCGCGCGCCGGCCAATACTATATGCAACAGCGCTGGTGGTAAGACATCGAACAGGCACAGCAAGTATAGCTGACCCTCGGGCCGCGCTGGTTTGGCCTGATCCCATTCTACCGCCCGGGCCGTGTTCGACTCTCGCACGCCTCAGCTGGCCCGGCGGCGATGAGTTCTCATTCAGTCCCAATCCTCTTCTCCCATTCTCTGAACGCTGGCCGATCGACATCGATCAGCAATGGCCAGCCTAGAATTGAATGCGGCGACAGCCACGGTTGCTTCACGGTGAGCGGCACTGTCTCAAGGATGTTGCTTTTGTTGATCAGCACCGCCGGATACAGAATTTCAGGCTCCGGCAGTTTCTTCTCTTTTGTCGTTGTCACTTGCTTTGGCAGTGCCGCAGGAATGACGTCGGCGGCTTGCTGTTGACTTGATGGCGGCGGTTCTGGCTGCCGCTCGTCGTAGGTGCCGCTTGTGCCCTTTATGCGGTCCCAGCAGTGCCGTTCGGTATGCCAATAGAGCCACTCACTTGGCCACAACTTCCTGGCTTGTTCCTTGGTCAGACACGGTTTCGCTGCCGCTGCCGTTGCCGCTATCAGCAATAGGCTTAGGCCGACGATTGCCGCGCTTGATAACAGTCGGCAACTCAACCCGCTCAATGATGGTCCGTATATTGCGACGGACGGACAATGCATCGCTGCGGTTCTGCTTCGCCTGATCGCATTCGTGTTGCTAGTTGGTGACAACGGTTGCGTTCCTTTGCCAGAACCAATTCCAGCTTGGCGATCTCATGCGCAGCGGTGATAGGGTCTCCACAGGGATCGCTAGCTGAACTATCTCTACAGGATGATGTTGTAGACGGCTGATCAGTACGGTCAATCGTGTGGCTTCTAAGGCGCAATCGCCGCTCAACTGAGCGAGCGCGGCATCCTGACACCACGTGGTGGTGCGTGCTGCTCGGTTGCTGTCGCGGTTGCAAGCATGACGCCGACTGAGACAGCGCTGACAAAAGGATCAGCGCAACGGGTCCCCTATTGCCGCTCGTTTTGCCAGAAATGCCCCCGGCAGACGGTTTCAAAAATGTCGAGTAAAGGCGCGCGGCAAAGCGGACATTGATGGGCGGCGCTTGGATGTCCGCTTTGTGCCAGAAGCGGACCTGAGCAGATGCAGCAAGAACGTCGCTATTCGATCACCTCGTCGGCGCCTGCCAGTAAGCCTTGCGGCACAGTCAGGCCGAGCGCTTTGGCCGTCTTGAGGTTGACGGCGAAGGTGAACTTTGTCGGTTGCTGGACCGGCAAGTCTGCGGGCGCAGCGCCCTTTAGAATTCGATCGACGTAAGACGCGACTTGGCGATTTTGAGCAAGGGGATCGGCTCCGTACGACACCAATCCTCCATGTCTTGCAAAGTCGGGAAATTCATAAGCAGCAGGCAACTGGTGGTGCGCCATGAGCCCGATAATCAGGTCGAGGTTGGCGATGGTTAGCGGGAGCGGCAGAACGATCATGCCACGATCCGCACTGCCCGCAAAGCTGTCAATAATTGACGCGATCTGATCAGCGCTACTCACGCTATACGCTGCAACTTGCACGTCCAGTGACGGCGCCAACGCCTCAATGGTCGCCAACCTTCCCACCTGCGGCACTTGCACCGGATTGTAAAACACACCGACGTGTCTGACCCGAGGCGCGATTCTCTTCAGCAGCTCCAGCATCTTTCCGCTGACCGCGAACTCGCCAAGCGCAAATCCGGTGATGTTACCACCGGGCCTAGCTAGGCTGGCAACGATGCCGCTGCCAACTGGATCGGCGATCCCTTGAAATACAATCGGGATAGTGCTGGTCATCCGCTGCAGCGCAGTTACCGTCAGCGGACCAATCGCAACGATGACGTCGGGCTTCAGGCCAACCAATTCGGCGGCAGCGCTATTGATGTGACCGACGTCGGCACCAGGCCAGCGATACTCTATTTGAATGTTGTCGCCATCTGACCAACCTAATTCGCGTAAGTCTTGGACAAGCGCCGCGATCCAGCTCCGCGGTGTGGCATCGCTCTCGGCATAGGCCGTCACAATGCCCAATCGCCGCATCCGCTCGGGCTGCTGTGCGCGTGCGGCGAGTGGCCATGTGACGGCTGAACCAACAACGACTTTGTTGAAATCGCGGCGTCGCATTACAGCCCCAAGGTTCCAGGAGCACGCCGATACTGACCGATTACATCAGGGAATCACGACCGGCGAAATGGGGTCAGGGGTCAGTTTGCACGGCAGCAATCCTGAGCCGGCCATGTCCGCTTTGGGTCAAAAGCGGACATCGGATTGCCGGCTACTGATGTCTGCTTTACCCCCAAAAGCGGACATCGCTTAGCGCTATTAGGATGTCCGCTTTGTGCCAATAGCGGACTCTGGCAGTTTACTCGATCACATCGTCGGCGCGAGTTAGTAGCGCGGGCGGAATTGTCACGCCAAGCGCCTTGGCCGTGGAAAGATTGATGACAAGTTCGAACTTGGTCGGCTGCTCGACAGGGATATCGCCGGGCTTAGTCCCGCGGAGGATCTTATCGACATAAACTGCTGAGTGCCTGAACAGATCCGAGTAGTTTGGCCCGTAGGACATGAACGCCCCTGCTTTAACGAAGTCGCGTTCGCTAAAGACAGTGGGCAGCCGCTCCTTAAGTGCAAGCGTGAGAATGTGCGCTCGGTTGGCCACGATGAGTTGATCGACAGCAACATAAAGTGCGTCAGCTCTAGCCTTGAGATCTTGGAACGCGGGCCCGATATCGTCAGCCCGCCGGATAGCGAGTGGAGCAATTTCGAGGCGAAGCCTGCGAGCCTCGGCCTGCGCCTCGCCCATCTCGAGTACAGGCTGAGTGTTGTCAGCATTAAACAGGATGGCCAATCGGCGGAGCTGAGGCATAGTCTCACGCAAGAATTCTAGCCGCTTGCCTGCAAGCTCGTTCGCTTGGATCGACAATCCGGTGGCGTTGCCGCCTGGTTTCGCCAGACTTGCGACCAGACCGCTGCCCACTGGATCGATTGCCACCGCAAATACGATGGGAATAACCGTCGTCGCCTGTCTTACAATGGGGACGGCGCTTCCGACCGTGAGAATGACATCGACATTGAGACGGACAAACTCGGCTGCGATCTCGGCGTAGCGCTCTGGGCGGCCTTCCGACCAGCGATACTCAATCGTGATGGTACGGCCCTCGACCCAACCGAGTTCGCGCATGCCAGCTACAAAAGCAGCCGCCCACGGAGCAAAGCCCGAAGCACTTGCACCCAGAAATCCAACAATCGGAAGTTTGCCCGTCTGTTGCGCGCTTGCGGCGAGCGGCCAAGAGAATGCCGTACCGCTAACTAACGCGATGAACTCGCGCCGCCTCATTCGATCACCTCGTCGGCAAGCTGCTGGAGCTTATCGGGCACGTCGAGACCTAGCGCTTTAGCCGTCTTGAGATTGATCACCAGCTCGAATTTGGTCGGCTGCTCAACGGGCAATTCGGCAGGGTTGGCTCCCCGCATGACCTTGGCAACGATCTGGCCGGTCTGCCACCACATCCGAGCAAGGCTTGGCCCATATGAGAGGAGCCCACCAGCCTCGGCATGCTCCTTCCACTGATAAATCGCCGGAAGGCGATACCTAGAGGCAAGATCGATTATTTCGCGGTAGAGGGAAGCAAGGAATGGCGAGGAGAACACGTTGATCGCTTCCGCCCCCGCCCCTCTAGCCGTTTCGAACGCAACAACCAGATCTTCGCTGCGTCGAACTTCTAAGACCTGAAGCTTGACGCGCATGGACTGAGCGGCACCCTCAGTTTGCGTTACCTGCGATGCGCCGGTTTCGGGATCCCACAATGACGCGACCCGCGATAGGCCGGGCATGAAATCTCTAAGCAACTGCAGTCGCTTCGCGCTCAACTCGGGGGACAGAATGGTCAGGCCGGTGGTGTTTCCGCCCGGTCGCGCCAGCGAAGGTACGAGCCCCATTCCGAGCATGTCATCGCTGTTCGCCACGATAGGGATCGTGGAGGTCGCCTGCTGGGCGATGCGCAGCGCAAAATCGCCGGCCGGCGAAATCACATCGACCTTCATTCGAACCAACTCAGCAACAAGTTCTGGAAAGTGCTGGGGGCCGTCCTGGGCGTAGCGAAGCTCGATACGAAAATCGTGCTCCTCGATCATTCCCGCTTCGCGCAATCCTTGCCGAAACGATTCCATGCGCGGCGAAGCTGGTGGAGTAGTCCCCGGCCACAAGACACCAATCACGCGCGTTCTCGACTGCTGCGCGCGTGCCGCAAGCGGCCATGTGGTCGCAACAGCAATGGTTTGGATGAAATCGCGCCGTCGCATTTGCCTGCCCCAAGGCTCAGAACAAGGCATCGTAGCGGGTCAAACTGGCAGGCTGGAAGTGGTCAAAACGGCGCTTGGCAATGTCCGCTTTGGGTCATAACCGGACATAGCATTAGCGTCGTGTCATGTCCGCTTCACCCCCGAAAGCGGACATTGGTCAGCACGACCATGATGTCCGCTAAGTGCCAAAAGCGGACCAAGTGAGTCGCAGCAAAAACGCGACTGTTCCGGCCGGAGATCCCAGGATACTTTCTGATCATTGGTGGAAGTTGCTGGGGCGCAGGCGATATTTACCGGTGTCAGCCAGGTATCGGCAATTTTCATTAGTCTCTGACGAAACCTCCATTTTGTGATGCTGATCACTTCATGTGCCAATCGTAGCTTACAAACTCGGCCCGTTCACGGGTGTGTGTCATTCCGGGTTCGACTACGATCATTCTCTTTGTAGTGGGTGAGAGCGATTCTCTCGAAGCACTTGCACGTTTCATGGCTGGCCCCGGTGTCCAGTCGTAAGAAACGGATCGAAACTAGGTTGTTGCTGATTTATGGGGCGTTGCCGCTCGCCTATGTGATCAGTGGGCGGCTTGGCCTACTGCTGGCGGTACCACCCGGTTACGCTACGGCGGTTTTCCTTCCCGCCGGTATCGCTATGGCCGCCATGTTCATGGCCGGCTGGGCGACGCTGCCAGGGATATTTCTCGGTTCATTTGTGCTCAATGTTTGGATTGGCTATGTGCTGGCAGGTCATTTCTATTTGACTGCCCTCGTAGCGGCGCTCGGTATCGCATTTGCCTCCCTGATGCAGGCCGCGGTCGGCGGGGCTGTTCTACGCAAAGTGATCGGCTACCCGGCGCAGTTCGACAACTCGCGCGAACTTTCGCTGTTTCTTCTGCTTTCACCCGTCTTCTGTCTCCTGAGCGCTACAATATCCAACGTTGTCCTGTGGGCACTAGGGGTAGTGCAGCTTGCCGATTTAATGACGAATTGGACGACGTGGTGGGCGGGGGACGCACTTGGCGTGCTAGTGGCCCTACCGCTCATGCTAATCCTGGCGGGGGAGCCCCGCGCGCAATGGCAGTCACGCACCGGCTACGTTGCCATCCCAATGGTCCTCTGCTTTGCCCTGTTTGTGGCGGTCTTTGTGCGCGTCAGTAAATGGGAGAATGAGCAATCGCTACTGCAGTTTAAAATACTATCACAATTAGTCGCTGACAAAATAAAAGCAACGCTAGAAGAACACGCCCTCTTTTTGAAACAGCTTTCTAATACCATGACTTCGCTGAATCACGTAGTCAGCGGTAAGGACTTCCATAGACTTGCGCAACCTCTATTGGAAGGATCTCCCAGCATTCAGGCCGTAGAATGGGCACCAAGAATTCTATCTTCTGAGCGGAGACTATTCGAAGACTCGCGACGGTTGGAAATACCAAGCTTTCTCATTCGCGAGCGCGACGCTTCGGGACAATTGCGGTCAGCACAAACCCGAAATCAATTCTATCCAGTTACCTATCTTGAACCTCTACATGGTAATGAGGAGGCTGTTGGCTTGGACCTTGCCTCGGAAGGCGTTCGCGCCGCAGCAGTCGAAACTGCCGTCACTACGGGAAGCGCAGTTGCGACACCGCCAAACCACCTCGCGCAGCACGCCGATATTCTCGTGACTTATGCCGTCCCTGACGGCTCAACCGGCCCCGGTATTGTGCTTATCGTGATAAGAATGGGAACATTCACCGCTGCGCTGGCGGAATCAGAGCTGCCAAGCCTCAACCTGCGATTTACCGATACTGCCAGCCCGATTCCGCTGTTCGATTCGTACCCGCCAACGGCCAGCACATTGTATGAGACCAGTTTTAATTTTGGCACGCGCGAATACGTCGTCCAAACGACCCCGACTGCCGCTTACATTGCACTGCATCGCGGATGGCAAAGTTGGGGCGTGCTCGCTGCTGGTGCACTGAGCACGGGCTTGCTTGGAGGTCTACTGCTCCTAGGGACTGGCCACGCCTATCGGCTACAACGATTGGCGGATCGATTGCGTGAAAGTGAAGCGCGTTGGCGGTCGATATTTGAGACGTCCACTCTAGCAATTTTAGTGGTTGATCATGACTTCCGGTACACGGCCACGAATCCCGCATCTCGGGCCATGCTCGGCTACACAGACGACGAACTGCGGCAACTCACGCCACTAGACATCACCGTTGAGGAGGAACGAGACGCGACACTGAAGCGTCTCGCAGATCTTCAACATGGAAAGATCGATCATTACACGGTCGAAAAGCAATACAGGAGAAAGGACGGCAAAATAATATGGGCCCAAGTCTCCGTCGCGCGGGCTTCGTTATCTGAACGTGAAATGTTCATCGTAACGATGACTGATATTACTGAGACTAAACACGCACAAGATAATTTGCGAGCGATGCAGTCAGAACTCGCGCGCGTCGCGCAACTAACGACTATGGGACAGATGACGGCTTCGATTGCTCATGAAATCAGGCAACCTTTGGCGTCGATCGTAGCGAGCTGCAACGCAAGTGTGCGCTGGCTTTCAATGAAGCCGCCGAATCTCGAAAGAGTCAGAGCGTGTATGGATTTAATTGCAGCCGGCGGCCATCGGGCAGGGCAAGTGATCGATAGTATCCGAGCCATGTTTGAGAGGGGCAAACAAGAGAAGGAGTTGCTGAACGTAAATCAGCTCATTCGAGAGGTGCTAGAACTTGTGCGTGGGGAGGCGCAGAGAAAGCAGGTTATCGTGCGGAGCAACTTGACCGATGAAATCGGGCCGGTACTCGCTAATCGTATCCAGTTGCAGCAAGTTATGCTCAACCTATTTACCAATGCGATTGAAGCAATGGATTCTGTCCCTGATGGCCAGCGGTTGCTCCAAGTGACCTCGACTTTGCACCCGACCGAAGGTGTAGTGATTGCCGTGGAGGATACCGGGTTGGGAATGGATCCGAGAAATGTTGACCGCATCTTCGATCCCTTTTTCACGACGAAACCGCATGGCATGGGTATGGGCTTGTCGATTTGTCGGTCGATTGTCGAAGCTCACAATGGGCGTCTCTTCGCACGTTCCGCTGCTGATCGAGGATCGGTCTTTAAGATTGTATTGCCGGCCGGGGATACCAGGCCGGTCGTCCCGCGGCAACCCGAGCCGCAATGCGAAACTTCGTAAATCGCGATCTCAGATATCGGCGTTGGGTTTGCGGCTAGTGCCGCGCCTGACAAAAAGTGGGCTAAGGTGATCAAGTTTGCGAGCATCAGGCCGGAGTGATCAGAGCCGACGTTCCATAACGTGCCGTTAGGCGACTTTGGCGAGCCCAATGTCCGCTTTGGGTCATTAGCGGACATTGAGGACCGCTCGGGCGATGTCCGCTTTACCCGCGAAAGCAGACATCGTTCAGCACGGTGGCAATGTCCCCTTTGTGGAGAACGGGGACTCATGCGGTGCAGCACTATTGCCTGATTATTTCGTCATCGTAACGTGCAAAGGGCGGCAGCCGCCTGTTGAGCAATGGCGCGGGTGTTAGGTGACGATCGTTCTCTCTCATTCGTCAGTCTCGCGCGCATTCTCTATACGCCGGTGACCAACGCTAGGCGTTCACAGCCGTTGAATAATGCGACCGCGTTCGGGATCGTAAGGGCTGATTTCAACCTTCACTCTGTCGCCGATTGCGAGGCGTATGTGATGAACTTGAAGATTCCCAGCGGGCTTGGCCAATACGCTATGCCCGCCGTCCAAGGCAACGCGAAAAAAGTCACCGCGCACCGCTTCGGTAACTGTGCCAAGGAAACGGGCAGTCGCTTCCTTCATTATTCGCCACGAATGAACTTCGGCACCTTCATGCCCGCCACGGTTTTGATTGCAGTCGGCGCGTATTCTTGTCCCGCTGCTATCGCTGCCAACAGCGCTTGTCGAAACGCCTCATCCGCTTTGACGGCTGCTGAGCGCGCCCGCATCGCGGCGACGGCCGCATGGTCGTTCGGGTCTTCGTCGCGTGGACGGAAGTCGCGGTATCCTGCGCTCATGGTTACGAGTAACGGACGCTGTAACCATCCATTTCAACAGGTTACATGAAAGAGCCCGATCTTCTTTGCATGCGCTTTATTGAAGACACGGATCGCTTCAGGGGTCGGTTGCAACAGGACCTTGCAGCCCTTTTTCGCAAAATACGCTTCAGCCTCGGGCGACAGCCGCACATTACCCATTTGACCCGAACCAACAATGAACTGCTCGCATCCCTTCTCGAAGACAAACTTCGCTTCGTCTTTCGAGAGCATGTGCGAGGTGCCATAGTACTTCTTCGATAGCTTCTTTTTTCGTTTTACGATGTCGCCAGACAGCCGAATGACTACGTCGTGCTCATAAGTCCTTCCATCAATCGTGATGGTTCCGAATTTCGTATCCTCGATTTTCATGGCCTGATTCCTTACTTAGCGTCTGCGCTCGGCGCGGTTGTTCTTCTGGGGCGACTAAAAGCTGGTTGTGGCTGGTGGCTCATCAGTGCCTGCTATGACGGCACGTTGCTTCCTGCGCCGTAGTCTGTCGAACACTCGCCCAATACTCGCGGCCCGCGCGTGCCAGTTTCTGCGCCTTTCACGGACAGACTTTGTATCTTCGCGCGAGGCGGCTTCGAGCCAATTTTTTGCAAGATCGAGCAATGCTAGACGGTCCGCCTCAGTCTTAGCTTCGCAAGCCAAGCGGTAGTATGTCTCGGCGATTTTGCGGTACTCGTCAGGGGTCGGCATGGACGCACCCTGCCAATAGGGTCCGCAGTTTACATGAAAAAGGCGCACCGCCCTATCGCAATGGGTCGGTCTGAAGAGTCAGCCAGCTTTCACTGTGATCTTCTTTTCCGCCTTCTGCGCTTCTGCTGTTTTCGGTAGCGTCACGGTTAGGACGCCTTTCTTGAAACTGGCGTCAACCTTGTCGAGCTCAACGCCATCGGGCACAGGGAAAGTGCGCTCGAATGAACCAAAACTGCGCTCGCGAACATAGTAATCCTGCCTCTCTTCCTCCTTCTCCTCTTGCTTCTCTCCCTTGATCATCAACCTGCCATTGGCAATCTTCACCTCAATATTTTTCTCATCCATTCCTGGTAGTTCGGCTACTACCTTGTAGCCTTTCTCTGTTTCGGTGACGTCTACTGCCGGCATACCGCTAAATGCGGCTTTGGCTCTTCGAAGTGGGTCCACATCGAAAAACGAGCCGCGGAATGATGGGCGCCAGGTGCCAATGCCAAAATCATCGAACAGGCGGTCGATCCCTTGGCGAAGGCTTTCCAACGATCGCCGCGGGCGCAACCCCGATGGAGCTGACTCGTCGGTCGAGACGGGTATCTTTGAGCTATCTTCAGCCATGACACATCCTCCAAAGAGCCGTTGCAATGGAATCTAGTTAGCCCACGCTCAATCCCCCAGAGGCAAAAACGGTTTGGTAACCCCTTGCGGATCAAGCTGGTCGCAGAGCGAAGGATGCTATTTGATGACCCTAACGGTCGCCAAAGTCAGGATCAGGTTCAAAGTGAACGTCATTGAGAACGCGTGCCTAGTTGCTCGCGCTGTCCATTTGATGACCCATAATGGGTTCGCCGAAGGCTACAATCTAATCAAGGAGATGGAAGGGCGCGAGTTTCTGACAGCTTTGCGTATGCTCGCTGGACGTGAAGCCATGGTTAAAAAATTATCTGATTTCAAAGAGAGACATAAAGCGAAGCAATCTGAATCAATTGCAGTATTGCTCACGCGAGCGGCCGAAGGCGGCGACCAAGAAGCGACATCATTGCTCGCTGCCGGTGCCTTGGAAATGCGGGTTTGAAAACCAATCGAACTTGCGAGCAGTCTGACCGCTCGGCCACGTCGGCCGCAATCCGCCGCGCCTCGTCTTTGGTGAGCAACTTGTTTGCCTTTCGGTGACTAGAGAACTCCGGCCGGAGGTTCAATTCGGCCGGGGCTCAAGTGTTACCCGAGCAAGGGGGAGTCCTCCCCAGGTCGCCCGGCTGGTTCTTGGGGACGAAAAGAACCGACTCACATCTTTAAGCCCCCGCTTCAGCGTAATTTATCGAACCATAACTTTTGTTAGATTTTTGAAGCGAGAGGGATGGTTTAAAATCGGGGTCGGCTCCGAGGCCGTTCCACGGCTTGGGGCCCTAGTGCGAGTCGGGATGATGGCCTCCCGCCTGAACCACGATGGGCGCGTCATCCCGGCTCTGACCGACCACTCGGAAGATAAAGGCGGGGTGATCGGCCCGGCATTGTCCGCTCGACCGTCAAACATCGTCAATCCGTCGTATGGGGTAGCGCGCCTGCGCAACAGCTTCGGCAGCTTGGCGATCCTTCATCGCAATCTCGTCACGCATGGAGCCCGTGAGCGGCCGGCCGCGATGACTTACACGTTTTGCAAATGGCCAAATTGCCAGCGCGGCTGAGCTTGTTTGGTTCCGAGCGCGGCGATCATGCAGATTTCGAATGCCAATTGCAGAAATGTAAGTCAGCTATTCCGATCCGTCGGGCAGCAAGCATTTGTCAGGGACGAGGTCCGAACTAACTTTCGATAAATATCTGAAAGCGGGAGATGCTTTAGAGTTGGAAACGACCCGAAGCGTCGCGATGAAATACCGTGACCATTTATGATTATGTTGCAATCGGCGTTCTAATTGCCGCGCTGGCTCTGCTGGCATCCCCAATATTGCTTGCGGGACAAAGATCAGAACAACCTGACGAATCGGTTATAAACGACGACGAACGGTCATAAGCGCGGCGTATTGCGCGGGGGAAAAATCGGAGGAAACGCACGTGGATTTTGATGCCAATAAAATACGGGCGCGCATCGCCAAGTATCTAAGTATTGATGCCGAACGAGTTACAGATGAGGTGCACTTCAGAAACGATTTGGACCTTGATTCCCTCGATCAACTGGAGTTGCTGATACTGATCGAGGAAGAATTTTCCGGCGTAGAATTTTCGGACGATGCTGTTGAGCAGATCGAACACGTCGGTGATCTCATCCGGTATATGGAGATCAACTGTTTGCTGGAAGATCATCTGTACGCACAGACATTTCGCAAATCGGCGGCCTGACGCAAAGTTGCGTTGCGACGCCGAGGAAAATTTACATCGTCAGGGCTGCCGGACCGGAGCGGAAAGGATAACCCCTGGTCCGACCAGACAAGTATACTCCGCCCGCGCTCGCTTTCAGCTGGTTTTTCCGTGTGCCTCCCGTCACAGCGGTAGCCGTGAAAACGGTCTACGTCGCTAAACGTGATTTGGTGGACGCATCATAGGGGTGGATGCCATGGACAATGCGGCTTCATCAGCGCCTACGCCGGATGTACGCTGGGCGCAACCAACAGAAAGCAAAGCCGTCGGGATGCGACCACCGACGGCTTTGCTCACGTCCCCAAGACGGTGCCGTGCCTCACACGGCATCGGCAAGGTTGTCGAACTGGCTCAAGCGTTCCAAGGCGGGGCTAGCCCGACTAGGGAAGCTAGCGCTCTCGCGACGGCTTTTTTGCGGCAACACCGATGTTCGCCGCGATCCTTCGCGCCTTCATTGCGCTGGCAATGAGATGCGTTTAGCAGCCCGGAAAAAACGGCAATGACAAAACCGTCTGCCGCGCTTGATCCTTTACGAGCATCATCAGAGCCAGATCATTGTAGTCGCTCTTTTTTCGCAGCTCTCGGATTGTGTACTCGGCATAAGAAAGTGCCGCCGCTGCATCCGGCAAGTACGTGCCTTCAGGATCATCCGCGGCCCGGTCCTGTCCGTGTATCGTGAAAAAATATCGCGGCATCGAACGCCCCGTTTCTAAGTTCTTACAGCGATGACGAGAGCGGCGGCGCGGAGCACAACTCCCGGTGCCCACGCCTCGGTTTGCAAACCTGCCAGCAAACATGATCGCTGAGCCCCCGCCTTTATTCCCGATTCGCCGCACCCCTTGAAGAGTGGGCTGTGGCGCGGAAGTAGGCCGTGGTGCGTTGATTCAACGATAAGATAATTTATCCGAAGGGATATTGAGTTTTGCGGCGTTCCTGAAACCGCGCAAGGAAGCGACGGCTCGCAGTGCAAACCGTCGCATCTCTGTCAATTTTCAAAGCTTTGAATAGACGGCGAGACACTGAGGACCACGGCGGCGGGAAGCGGCGGGCGGGCAGCGCCTTCCAGATATAAAGCTTGATGCGCGTTTGAAAAATAAAGAGCCCCGGCCGGGGGTCTAGCCGACCGAGGCTCCCGGGAAAGACAGGCCGGGCGAGGGAGTCCGATTTCGTCCGGCCTGCTGCCATCAAGTCAGCTATTTAAGGCGTTCGTAGGAGCCTCCTTGGCCCACACGGCGGCGTGGCAATGACGTTCTATTGAGTTTGAAACGCGACGGTTCTTTGCCGCTGGAATGACCGTTTCACCCGAAAGCGGACATCAGTTGAGTGTTCTGGGATGTCCGCGTGGGCGTGCGTCGCTTGCGTCAGATTTGTGTCGCACAGCCCATACTTTGGTCTAGGGCCGTCATACCACTTGCCGTATGTCTCCCCGCGGCTTCAATTGCTTTAATCTTTTCTGGAACGGTCCTTTGTGAGGATGAAGAACCGTTCTAGTCCTCAAAAACTAAGGCCGCCCAGGGCGGCCTTTTTGTTTTCGGCGGACTAGCGTATCGCGCCTCTCCGCGCTGGCGACCTTCTCTGTCAAGCCGCTTGAAATCTAAGTTTCGATTAGGCCGGGCCTGTCGGGATTGAGGCGCCGCATAAGTTCCTCATAATAGGTATCGGCAGCGGCTATATCCCGAAATTGTCTGGTTGAAGTCGGATCATTTGCGGCGCGAACAGAATAAGCTCTGCCCAAAACCCTATTTACGCCAGAGAACGTGACCTCGGTCATGGTGATGTCCTCATGGGATTTCACGAGGCGTCCTGTAGTCATGGGTCTCTTCCTGTCGAATCGGCCCTTTGTTAGCTCGTTATCAGACTCTATAAACCCATGGCTTCATTGTGGCGCGCGTTCCGCTCTCAACCGCTACAGCGCGGCCTGTCCAAAAAGTTTCGCGTCAGCGTGGAGAAATTGCCCGGCTCGCGTCGAGGAATCGGCGCAATGGCGAGCAGGATTTCAGACATGGGAATCAAACCGGGGGCAATCATGACGATTACCGAATATCTGGCTGCGACTGTTCTGATCGCCTTGATTGTGTGGGCCGCGCTGGGGCTGCTAATGCAAGAAAGCTGAGTGGCGCAAACTAGCCCTACTATCGTCGTGACGATTTCAAATTCTTTACGCCGCTTCCGCCCAATTCGGTCACAAAACTCAACTGAGCTTTGGCGCATCGCGCTGGGCTTGAACTCCCTTCACCCCGGCGCGGTTCTTCAGACCTCTAACTGGCCCCGGCTTCGGCTGGGGCCTTTTGTTGTCCATCGCTTGTGAGCGCTGTAACAATTTCAGAAGAGGTAAGTCGAGCGCGCAACATTGGAACCCCTCGCGTCCAAGCCTTGGGAGAGGTTGCTGCTAATCCCCTCATGTCCGCATAGTGCCAATAGCGGACATTCACCGCGTTACTCAATCACCTCGTCGGGGATGGCAAGAACTCCCCGACGGAACTCATTTTATCGGCGCAGGCACGGTGAATGTCACCGTCGCTACTTGTCCGGGGAAGACGTTGCACCATCGACTAATACGCCGCAGGCGATAGTGAGACATGAGCGTTGCAGCGGGGCTTTTCCGACCGTGGCTCGTTCTTAGCGCGCTCGAATAGGGGATGAATGGCTAACAGCAATGAAGTGGGCCAGACGGAGCGTGTCGCGAACCGTCTGGCCCTTCACCACAACTGGACCGAACCAAGGAGGAAGAAGAAACATCCGGTCGTGGCTAGCTTTATTCTGGCGTTTGAGACAATCCTGCTAGCTCAGTCGCTAACAAGAGTAATTAATTCTTTCCGCGCCCACTGAACGCCACAGTTTGATCGAGACAATGACGGCCCCGACCTCACGGGGGTTCGGGGGATGGGGACAGAGGATCGGGGCCGAGTTCCCGGAAACGGAGAACCGGCCCCTTTCTAGTGACTTCAATGTTAGCGTTGTTTGATATTAATCAACCAAAAACACATCAAAAGATCGGGTTCCTCTCTCGCTCATTTTCTCATTAGCTAATGAACTGACGCGCGCATGGCTCGCGCGCTAGGAATCCCGAATAGAGCCGATGGCTCTGTGAGCTTGCGGACACTGACGCTCTGTTTGCGGCGACAGTCCAGCCTTTCCTTGCACGCCCGTTTTGTGACCTCTGTCCGCAGATGCTGATCGAAGATCGAACTCCGCTTGGACAAAACAACCCGAACAAGTTGCTGACATAGCGAAGCCGAAACAATATCGAAGTTTCCTACGTCAACTTTCTAACACGGGGTCAAATGGAGTTGATGTGGATTTGTGATTGCGGTCACTGATGTTTCCATACTCGGCTTTATTTTGATCTGCGCGGAAATGGGGAAGAGCCATGGACGCGAGATACTTCCGAGGAAAGGCCGCGTTATGCGAAAGATTAGCGGACGGCCTCTCGTTAAATAATCCGGCTCGATTTCAACTGATGGATTCAGCCGAAGATTTCACGAAACATGCGAAGCAATTGGAAGCGCAATCGGCAGAACAACAAGGGCAATCCCAACAGCCCAAGGTAGATAGTCAGGCCTAGCTAGCACTGTTTAATTCCCACTCGCCATTTGCCGTGGCACAGGCTCGCTCAAACAACAAAGTCGTCAGCGCGCTAGCGCTCAAGCGGAAAAGCGAGTGCACACTAGGTCGGCAGATTGGCCAACTTGCCCGCCATGCGACGCGCTATTCAAGCGGACATACCGAAGCGCTTAGTCGCATCCGTCGCTGCTTTTGTATACGCCTCACCGAGAAGCGAACGGCCACGCAACAGCGGCGCTGCCGAACAATGAAACGAACTCGCGCCGCCTCATTCGATCACCTCGTCGGCGCGGGCGAGCAAGGTCGGCGGGATCGTCAATTCACGCCTTGGCGGTCGTCAGATTGACGACGAAATCGAACTTAGTCGGCTGCTCGACTGGAATGTCGGCGGGTTTTGCCCCGTGCAGAATTTTGTCCGTGATCTCTGCGGCACGGCGCGCGCGGGCAGCCCCACGTTCCAAGTGAGTGGGCAAGAGTAACATCGCTAAAGACGGAGTTCAGATGGCGAAATGGGCGAATGAGATTTAACCTCACGACTATTTTCTGGAAACACCCGATAAAGGAATATTGCGACTAAGGCGGCTATTATCAAGCCGATGGCAATCTGGATTTGCGGGTACTTGATGATTCGCTGTCCGTCGCCGAAAATTTTGAAAATAGGTCGTTCGCTGTTCTTCGCTGTCGATTGCATTCTTTGGACAAAGACAAACCCCTGCGCTAGGCCTGCGGTAATAGCCGCTTTCAAGCTACTGCCTCTAACCATAACATTATCATTAAGCTTGTCCCGCACTGAGCGGACGAATTGCATACCAGTCGATCTGAAGCTTAAGCTCAGGGAAGAAAGAGACGCCTCTTCTTTTGCGTCATGCCGCCTGCCGGTAAATCGCGACCCCGTTTCCACTTGCTCTATGGCCACTTCGAGCGCAGACCGCTCAACCGCTAGCTCGGTGTCTGATAGCAGTGGGTCATAGTTGCGTAAGGTCTCCCTGAGTGTGGTGCGTGCGCTTTCGTAAATTGCATGCCTAGATTCATCGGTTTTGCTAGGCAAACGAGAAACCGCGCGGGCTATGACAGAATAATAATCAACCATTGGTGGCTTTCGAACGAGAGATCAGGGCGCAGGCCAATCCGGCCGCCAGTAGTGCCACACCGTCGGTGAACTCCTGGGCTCGCGGCCCCGCGCCCCTGCTAGTGGGCCAGAGTGGAAGTCTTCAATGCGGCAACATGTGGATAACAATGCGTCGCGCTTAGGGATGATAAAAATCTTCGTGAGCGTTGTTCGTAAACCACACGCCATGCTTCGACCACAAAATGAACGATTAAAGCAAGTGCCATAATCAAAATCAGGAAACGGGCTAAGGCTGTCGTCGGCGCAATTCTGGTTTGGTGGTTGAGAAGCGTTAAGCCCGAGCGCAAGATTTGATCTTACTGGAACAAGATTTGATCTTACTGGAAGAAGAGGGCCACCCAACTGGGATGGCCCTCAAGTACTAGAGGAAACAACCGCGTCCTCCGTCATCTGAGACGCGGCTCGCAATCACAACAACACAATCGTAATCGGGGCATTGATCTACGTCAACGCGCAGTGCCCATTTTAGGCACAGCAGCGCCACACATCACTGCGCAATGCTGGGCAGGATGGAGAAGAACCTCTGGGCCTCTCGTAGTCAGGCCGCACCTGCGTCAGCGCTACTTGTCTTTGACTGTCTGGCCTTCGCGCCAAACAACGAATGCTGCCTCTGCTTGCTCACGAAGTTCGGCCTTACTTAATTTGCGGCGGGGCTTCGGTTGCCCGACGAGCGGGGTCTCACCTTTAATATCTTCAACGCCCTGCTTCCGCATACGGTCGCGGCTTTTTATTCGAGACCAATTCACACTACGGCCCATAACGTCGTCGCTCATTTCGATAATCGCAGCTTATTGGTGATGAAGGGCGGGAAGGAGAGGATTTCGTGACCCACCCGTGGCGGTGCACAGCCAATCAACACGCGGCCCGGCAACGATTGCGTCACAACACTGCGCCCTCTTACTCTCCGCGACCTTGCGCAGATCGCAGATTGGACTAACGCCAACGCCAACGGCGTCTGTAGCCCCAACCGCCAACGAGCCGAAGGATCAGCAGGAGTACGACGGCACCTATAAATGCGTTGATGATTAGAGCAATAATGCCAGCGCCGAGGTGGATACCAAGTCGCGGTAGCAGCCAGTCGCCAATAAATGCACCGATCAGGCCGACTATCAGATCGCCAATTAAACCCAAACCCGCCACCCTCCGTTACCCGGCCAGCCAGCCAACCCGCGATTATTCCGACAACAATGATGACCAGCAGACTTTCATCGGGACAGAACGGTAATT
>Ga0310910_10000628_pt1 | contig 17934 bp, 26 predicted proteins | sample GREbulkMGHF172_FD_203448 | JGI IMG/M metagenome (GOLD analysis project Ga0310910, IMG submission 203448) | Lab enrichment of tropical soil microbial communities from Luquillo Experimental Forest, Puerto Rico - GRE.bulkMG.HF172 | ecosystem: Environmental > Terrestrial > Soil > Tropical forest >... | reverse complement strand
GAAACCCTCGACCCTGATTGGTTATACTGACCAAACAGAGACTCTACCACGAAATCATAAGTTTCATTGGAATTGCCATTTATCAGTTTTTTTTGTTTGGAATACTCGCCCTCCATGAAGCGGTCGTATCGGCAAAAGATGGCATAGAATACCATTTCTATGGCTTCGCCATTGTTAATGCTCTCATCTTCGGAAAGGTCATACTTGTTGCCGAGGACTTTAGCTTTGCGGAGTGGTTTAGAGAACGGACACCAATCTATGCCATATTGGTGAAATCTGTCGCATTCACGATTTTATTATTGATATTCGATATAGTAGAGGAAGTGGTTGTTGGCAAATTCAAGGGCAAGACGATAGGTGAAAGTTTCCCGCACATCGGTGACGGAAGTCCGAGAGCGTTCCTTTTCGTCATTATCATCTTTACTATCGCGCTGATTCCATTCTTTTCGTTTAGAGAAATTGGCCGAGTATTCGGTGAGCGCGAGTTGCGCTCCCTCTTTTTTACACCTGCAAAACGATAATCAGCGACGATGAAATCCGATTCCGGCCCCCCGATGAATGGAACGAACTCGTGCGGCTAATTAAGCGGGCGAACTGCGCGAGGTCTGAGGATCAGGGGTCGCTCGATGTGCTGACCAAGAGACTCTACCACCAAATGGTCAATTCACGCGCTCGATGTCCGGCAGCTTCCATGTCTTCTCAAAGAGCGGCTTTTCTGGCCCGTAGAAGCGGAAAAAGGGAAACCAAGCGCGGCCCGATGAACTTTGAATCCAGTTAGCTTCCTTCCCCGCAGGAGGGCTCGGACCAATGTAGATATCGACTGAGCCGTCAGCGTTCTTCTGCATTTTCTCGTCGTAAGAATCATGCCGGGACGCGGCATGTCACGAATGAAGCCGCATGTCTCGCGGTCGTAAAGCGTCAACGCCCAGAATTGCTGTGCGGGCACGTTGCGGGGGACGTGCAGCCTGTAGCCTACCTCACCTCGAAGAAGGTCGTCATTCGCATCCTTGAACGTGCCGACATAAAAAGTCGCCGCCCCCAGCTTCTTGGGCGGCGCATAAAAGCTGAAGTATCCGATGCCGCGCGCATCCACGTCCAGGTAGTTGGGCCGCTCAAACGAAAAAGCCGTCTCGATAGCTGTTGGTGCTGCTGGTACCGCCCATCGGCTGTTAGGCCAATGCGGCGTGCTGTAGGCCAGCAGCCCGTTCATCAGCCACGCGTGCGCCTCGCGGGCGGATTGCGTTAAGACGGCCTGCATAGTGGTGTCGGGCTTGAACTCTTTTCCTTTCTCGATGCTAAGCGAAAGCAGCAGCCCCATCATCGCCCTGTCCTGCGCCAGTACTGGCTCTTCGTTGATCATTTGGGCAAGACTGACGTAGAAACTTCCGTCAAAGCGGACGATGCCGTCGAACAGCTTTCCTGTCATGTCCACGAAGTGTTGTTCGGGCGGGCTGTCAGCCTTTACCAGTGGATAAAGTCGAATCTTCTTCACCAGCGCGATGGCGTTGCTCACGTCCGCTGCCGATGAACTCTTCGGGATGGACCGGAACAGCGCGTAGCCGTTGAAGGTCTGAGGACGAACGACGATGTAGCCCGTTTGCGCATTGCTCCTGAAGTCAGGCGGCAGCAACAAATATTTGCCGCCCTTGCCTTGGTCCTCGCCCTCCGGGCCAACGTCGGCCAGCGGCACTTGCCACGCGTCGAGCAACGTCCCGAACAATCCGGCGTCCACAGCAGGCGGGATTTCCACCACGACTGGCCCGTCCTTAGTGTTGAAGTTGAAATACACATAACGGGCAGACGCGTTGGGTGTTGTGTCTGGTTCTTCCAGTCCGAAGGCTGAGACCAGAAGACCACATCGTTGTAGTTGGCTTTGGCGTCGCGGAAGAAGGCGCGCCGCATCGCGTCCACGCTGACGATGGGCATCCCCCAGATCGCTGCGGTGACGGCACGCTGCTCCAAAGTTTGCCGGTAGAGTTCCATCGAACCGCCTCCCGTGTCATCAATCGCGTTAAGGCACAACCTCGAAGTCGCGCAGACTAAACGTCTTGTCAAAGAATGGCTGCAATGGCGCGTACAAGCGGAAATACACAAACCAACCATCTTCGCCCACCGTCTTGATGCGGTTGGCCTCGTGACCGGCGAGAGCTTTTGGGCCGATGTACAAATCGATACTGCCGTCCGCGTTGTACTTCAAATCTCTCATGTGGCTGTCGATCCCGGCGCTGCGGAGCGCCGTGCTCCCGTTATCATAAATTCTGCGCGTGTTTTCACTGTACAGCGTTAATGACCAGAACTGGCCAACGGGTACGTCTTTCGGTACATGCAGCCTGTACGTCCTATCGGCGCGCAATAGATCGCCTTTGCTGTCGCGCTTAGTGGTCATGTACACTTGGCCGGTGCCGACAGTGGGATTCGCCATGCCCTTGGTGGTCCCGACCGCTTCATAAAACCAAGTCGTGCGCTCATCCAGTTCCACGCGAGTATCGATCTCCTGCTCGACGTGAAAATCGATGCTCTTATACCAGTGGGTTCCTTTCCAGTACGGTTCAGTGAAGCGCGGATTCACTTGGAAATTGCGAGCCATCAGTTCGCCCATCGCCGCACCCTTCAGCAGGGCGGCTCTTTGGTTTGCATTCGGGCTAAACGGCTTGCCCTTTTCGATACCGAGCGGCAGCAGCATCGCGGTCCACGCTTTGTCCACCTCGCGGACCGGTTCCTCGTTGATGATCGACGAAAGGATACTCCAATACTCCATTCCGCGGGGTGCGGTGGCATCCCATTCCACGTCGCGATCTTCGATGAATCGACATTTCTCCAGCGCCCTACCATGGCGGCCCATCTTGATCGTCGCCTTGAAACTTTCGTAGAACGCCGGATCTGGGTCGAGATTGCGCAAGAGGACCGCGACGTTGTTCGTTGCGCATTGGAACAGAAACATCTCCGAGTTGTTGTACTTCTTCGGATCGTCGCCGGGTCCAACAATAATGTAGCGACCGCCATTGCCTTGGTCGGGGCCGGTAAGGCCCAAGTCTGCGATCGGGCGTTGCCAGAAATCTAAAATTCCACCGGCAGTTTTGCCAGCCGGGTAATCAATTAGCAACGGGCCTTCTGTTAGACTGTTGAAGTTGAATATGTAAGGCGTTATCAAGTTCGCCGTCAGGATTCCGCGCTTTTCTCTTAGAGATTTCAGCACCACGAAGTCATTTGTGCCGCTTACTCCGAACGCCTTGCCTTGGCAGTTGCGCCAGTTGGCCATGCTTACGAGAGGCTGACTCCAAATGTAAGCCTGCACGGCACGCTGGTAGTCAAGCTCATCGAAGAGCCTACGGGAAGCTTCGTCATCGAAGTAGTTGTGCACAAGTTTGATATCACCGATCGGGGTTTGAATAAGCTCATCACCTTCGAGCTTCGCCCGCTCAAGGGTTATCGCACTGGTTCGGGTGCTCGTGACCATGTTACCGCTCCTTACCGCTCAGGAAGATCCTATCCCGCTTTTGATGATCGCCACAGAGCGATACCGTCCGGTCGAATGACGCGACCGTGGGTCAACCTTTAGACGCTGTTTTGTGCGCTTAATCCGCCGTCCGTAGGCCGCGTGTAATGGCGGCAAAGAGTGTGTCCTTGTAAACTGCCAAAACGCCGTTGCGGAGTGACCGGAACCCCGCGGCGGTGAATCGGTCACACCGAGAGACTGGTTCCCGTTGACCGACAGAGGCTTTGCGTCCTTCATCTTAACCAACCGTCAACCATGATCTGGCACAATCAATCTCATGCTTCGCGGCGAAGCCGCGAGACTGTCGGGAACCGACATGCCAGACGATCATCACCCACTGATGCCACGACGTAACCCTGAGGACATCAACCTCGGTGCTATTAAGGCCGACCTGGAGTTCCTGATCGAACAGGTTACGCGATTCCGTAAGGAGCAAGCCCTCAAACCGCTGTATACGATGGTCGGGAGCGCTGCGATCGTCATCGCCTGGATAGAAGTCTTCTGGCGACACTGCCTCTGAGCCATGCAGATCTTTTGGAGCCTCACGGCAATCGCCTCGCTATTTGCGATCGTTTTCATTGCCACGCGGTGACGACAAATGTGCTCGGTTTCGTTCGAGGCTTGGCGTATGCGGGAGAACGTTCAAAGCTTGGCGTATGCGGGAGAATTTGACGAAAAGGTTAAGCCCCGTGAAGCTCGGCTATTCCAAGCGCATATCGCAGACCACGATGTCTAGGGAATAGTCTTTATCCAGAGCCCAAGTCCTGCCGTAACGATAGCTCGCCGCCAGTCGCGGGCAGGCTCGCGTGGTTCATGGCGCTGGAATCCGGTAAATGATGGCCCGGTATTTTGGGCGGATGGTCGATCGGATGGGCACCCCGCCCAAAGCCTCGGCGAGCCGTCGACTGCGCACATTCTCCTCAGCGACCGGCCATATAAAGCTCGCAATGCCAAAACGCGGAGCGGCCCAAGCAGCCAACGCCGCTATCGCTTCGCTGCCATAACCACGGCTCTGAGCCGTCTCCTTGATCCAGATGCCGAGTTCCGGCTCCGCACTGCCAATCGCGTGCAATCCAGCCCTCCCAAGAAATTCTCCGTCGTCCTTCAATCGAATAACGAGGTGTAGGTCAGTGCCAGCAGCCATGGCCGATATCTGGATCATTTGGCTCCTGGCCATGGCGGCGGGCGACACTGGGGGTTCCCACGCCATGAAGCGGGTCAGTTCCGGCGTGATGGCTGCAAAGATCTCCGCAGCATCCCCCGGCGTCAAAGATCGGAGTTCGAGCCGCGGCGTCGAAATGACCGTGTTAGTGATGTTTTCGGGGCGCATCCTAAATCTTCCATCCCGGCATTGTGCCATACATGCACCTCCGAACTCAGATTTTCCGATTAAGGCGTCGTGACGCCCCGAGCCCCCGCGGCTCCCGCGTTGCACTAGACTTACGCGCCTTCCAGAGTGTGACAGGGTGGCCTTGACAAGCGCTGTGAGAGCGCCGGGAGTCGTTACCGATATCCCATACCACCCGATAGGAAGACTTGCAGCCGTTGTCGCGGGCCGATTGTTCCTAGCGATTCACAATAGGAACAATTCGCAGAAACCCGCCGATCACGACTGGGCCGGTTCGGCGAACATCACCCTAAAGTCGAAACTCCTGACAAAGGGTATCGGCGTTTTGCAGGCCGATCAGTGGCTCGCCAACATGTCCCATGGGGTCTTTCCCTCGGGCATCGGCGGAATGCGAAGCAGATCCGCCATCGGCTCACCCGCCTCGTAGCGGCGGCAAAGCTCCTCGGGGTCATAGGTGACGCCGACCGGGTTCTCGGCAAAGGCCCGGCTATGGAAATAGCCGTCAAGCTCCGCAGGTGTAGCGAAATTGTCGATCTGAAGCTCAACCCGGTTATTGTCGGGATCACGGTAGTACATCGATGTCGTGACACCGTGGTTGATCGGCCAGTGCGGCAGGATGCCAGCCACCTTCAGTCGGCGGTAGGTCAATAACAATTCACCGAGGTTGTTGTAGGCGTAGGCCACGTGGTCGGTCCCGACAGCATCGGGATCGCGCACCGGCAAGCCAGGGATGTTGATTAGCGCCAAGCGATGATGCTCGTCGTCATAGGACAGAAAACAAAGCCGCTCGTCACGAAATACGGTACGAGCCGCGAGCACGGTCTGGTACCACTCGATCATCTTTTCGAACTGCCCGGTTCTCAGCACGAAATGAGCAAACTTTGCCGGGCTTATCGCTTGCGAGGCGGGGCTTAGCTGGCGCATCGGAGCTACGTCGTTCATAAAAATACCTTTCGAGCTTAGGGGCAGCCGATGGATCGCTTTGAGGATAGCACAAAGGCCGCGCCGCGCGGAAAGCTCATCGGGGTGTCACGCACCGAAGCTAGTGCCCGCCTGCACTGATTGTCGTCGATCGGGCCTTTAGTGCCTCTGTGAAGACTCTCGGGTAATCATATCCGCCACATCGAGCGGCCACACGATTTCGAAGCGCTCGAAGACGGTAAGGATATCCTCGCCGAACTCGAACCCTTCACGCTTGCTTGCCGAGTGAAATAGCGGCGATGGGCGTCGAGCCACCACTCTCGCGTGCGGTCCCCTTCGCCCTCGTCCCACGCAAATGCCTCATCAACTTGGGAGAGCGGCTTGATAGTAACCTGAGTGGTACGCCAGATGAACCTGGGACGCCCCTTGCCGTCTTGCATCATCACGAAATCGCCGGGCTCGGGTGTCGGCTCGCGGCCCTCGCCGTAATCGCGTGCCAAGCTGGCCGTGGCCCTCTTAATCCCGGTGACGACCAAATCGGCCAGTTCGGTTGCCATCTCTGGAGAATCACCGAATGATCCGACGACATAATTGTCGTGATCGAGCCCGGCATTGCGGCGAAAGGCTTGCCAGAATGCATCCGTGTCAGAGGTTCGCGGCAACATAGTTCACATTTCGATTGGAGATGGACCCAACGGTATCGACTCTTTGCGCTTGATCTCTGCATGAGGCAAGGCCACCTAATCGGCACCGACGCGAGCGACCGTCTTTCGGATCGACCAGACCTTATTCCCACCAGTGACCGCGAGCGGGCGTTTGCCTTACTCTCCCGAAATGATCGGGCATCACCCTCCAGGAATCCAAGTTGAGAAATCAAGATTTCCGCAATTCACGGCGTCGCGAGTTCGACGCTGATACCTTCTCCCCGCAACCTCGTACATTCGGCACCCGACCCCGGTTCAGCCAACCCCGGTTCGAGGCCCCTTCCGGGCCACCCGTTGGCGGCGTTGTCAAATGGTTCAACCCCGACAAGGGATTTGGTTTTGTTGAACTCTCTGATGGGTCTGGCGATGCCTTCCTCCATGGGAGTGTCCTCGCTCAGAGCGGGATCAACACCGCGCAACCGGGCGAAACGCTCGAAGTGCGCGTCGGTCCCGGACACAAGGGGCCACACGTCACCGAGGTACTGAGTATCGACAGCAGCACCGCTGTTCCAATGGCATCACGGCGGTCGAATGCCCAGGCGACGACATTGAACGGGCCATCGGTCGAGGAGACCGGCACGGTGAAGTGGTTTAATGCCGATAAGGGCTACGGTTTCATTGCTCCGAACGGCGGCGGGAGGGATGTGTTTGTCCACGTCTCGGCTCTTGAGCGATCTGGCATCGAGGGGCTCAGCGAAGGGCAGCAAGTGGTTGTCGATGTCGTCGAGGGCCGGAAGGGTCCAGAAGCAGCGAGAATTCGCCTGATTTAAAGCTCAGCCACTATCGCTCGCCACAAGGCCACGTCTGGCGAGCGGGGATAGTAGCCAGTGCTGATTCCGTCCTCGCCGGAAGGATCTCGATCCTGCACTCTCGATCCCTCTGTCTTCTCCGGCACCATCCGTCCGCATGATCGCGACGGCAATTCGCGTCGCCGCCGCAGCGGGCCTCGGTGGCGTCGCCGGTCTATTTGGCGGGCTATTTGGGGTCGGCGGTGGCTTTCTTGTGATCCCCGTGTTGGGGTTCTTCTATGGCATGGATCAGCAAACCGCGCAGGGCACCGTCCTAGTAATGGTAGTCCCCAAATGTAGTGTGGGCATTTTCGCGCTATCGGCGACGCTTCGGCGTCGATGTGCGCATGGCGGCGACCATCGCCGGATCGGCTTTGATTGCGACCTATCCGACAGCCCGTTTGGCAACCGCCCTCGACCCGCATGTCCTACGGCTCGCCTTCGCGGTCCTTCTCGCCGTGATTGCGGCGACCGTTGCCTACCACACGTGGCGCGGCGGTGCGAGGGTTGAAGCAAGGCCGACGCGAGCCTGGGGGTGGATTGCAATCGTCGGTGGCTGTTTCTCAGGGTTCTTCGGAGTCGGTGGGGCCTTTGTTGCGCCCCCGCTATTGACGACGTTCTTCGGATTACGGCAGTTGGAGGCGCAAGGTCTGGCGCTGGCGCTCGTTTCCCCCAGCGCACTTATCGCATTACTGGATTATGCCGAAGCCGGTAGGGTTGATTGGCTGATCGGATTACCGCTTGCGATTGGTGGCACCGCGGCGATCTCCGCTGGCGTCGCGTTCGCCAGCCGCCTGCCCGAGAGACGGATGCGGTTGGCATTCTGCGGACTCTTGCTGCTTACCGCGGTGCTGCTGGCGCTGCGGGGGTGACCGAATCGCCGCACCAGTGTGATCGCCCTCTGTTTCAAGGTCGACGGCACACCGGTCGGCCCTCGCCTCGGCGGCGTCAGCGTAGCGGTTGACCATCAACACCGCGACACGCCATATGTCGATTTCCCGTATCACGCCAAGAAGTTTAGCAAAGCTTCGGTTTCGAAGTTCCTGACTGAGGAAATTGGACTTCGAGCCCGTCCGGCGTAACCCACCGATAGCTCTGGCAGGAGAGCCTTATCGTCGGAGGATCTCTCTGGGAGCGGAATCGCCCCTCAGGCAGCGTGCACGCTCGTGTGGGATGCCTTCAGGCAGTCGACCGAGAGTAGGCCCGCCTCGATCGCGCGCATCGTCCAGCGGCGCGCCGCGATCCAGAACTGTTGTCGGTGCCCCGAGCAGCAGAACTTCTGCGCCGATCCCCCGGTCGATCGCGGTTTGAAAGTGCGACCACACCACAGACAGCAAACGTCGACTGCGGTAGGCTGCGGTGCCAGATCAATCGCCGTCGCACATCCCCCTCTTCCGTTTGCGCTGGTCAGAACTTCTGAGATTGCTATCATAGAGACATCATATGAATTCGGCACCACGCTGCAAATATTTAACCACAGTCTCACGGGGACTAAATTGGAACGAGAGCAGGGCCTATCTCTGCTTGTCGGCGCAGCCGACAGCCTTCGAGAAGGCTAACCGCGGTCAAGGCAAGTACGATTCCTCATATGAGGAAGCCAAGCACGGTCAACAGACAATAGCTAGACGAGCGAGGATGATGGAGAGATGACGATAAAACTAAGAGAAATTCTAAGTCAACTACCGCAAGACGCTCAGGTCTGGATCGAAGGGATGGACTTCGAGGAACGCTTGTGCACTGAGATCATTCTCAATGACGTGGGGCAGGAATCCTTTACAGAACATTGGCAGGTTCATCGGGACCGCTTGCAATATATTAGAAATATGTAGAGAGGCCCCGGATGTCACTAGCCTGGACATCCGGGGCCATTGGGCCACGAATTCATATTTAATTTCCGGTTCGTCTGCGCGGCTCTAAGCGGCTGACAACAAAGTTGGTCTTGGCCATAGCTCGGACATGATTAATGGGCAATACTCATTCGGCCTCTAGCCGAAGGGGTGAAAGAGCGAGGAGGTTGAGATGGAGATCAAAGGTGGCTGCCTCTGCGGTGCAGTGCGCTACACCGCCGAGGCCGACCCGACGAGCGCAACAGTGTGCCATTGCCGGGACTGCCAAAAATTCACCGGCAGCGCCTTCGCCGCGCTGGTTCGAGTGCCCAAGGAGGCGGTGATTGTCGAGGGCACGCTCAAGACGTTCAGTAGCCTCGGCGGCAGCGGCAATCCGATCCTCAGGCACTTCTGCCCCGAATGCGGCTCGTCGATCGCCGAGGAGCCAGGAACGCGGCCCGGTGTGATTATTCTAAATGTCGGGACATTTGACGATCCGACCATCGCAAAAGCGGCGCGGGAGATTTTTCGTGACGACGCGTTGCCGTGGATCGAGGTGCACGGCAAGATCCCGCGTTTCTCAAAACGGCCCGACTGAACTTCATCAGTGATGGACTGCGCTGCTTCGCAGACGGATAAACCTACTCGGACCATATTACCTTGAAGGGAAGAGATCATGATCGAGATCCGCAAGACCATCATTCTCCGAGAAACGGCGTTCTCGGAACTCGGCGTTGAGGGGGCACGGCCAATTACGCGGGCCGTGGGAATGGCTGTCATCCGAAATCCGTTCGCTGGTCAGTTCGTCGAGGATCTGAGACCGTTGTTCGAGGCCGGTGCGATGTTAGGAGAGCGCCTGATGCCGGACTTGGTGAGGTTGCTCGATGGACCCGCAGTCTCATACGGCAAGGGCGCGATCGTCGGTGTCGCTGGCGAAATGGAGCACGGCGGTGCCTGTGTGCACCCGATGCTCGGCAAACCGATGCGGGCCTCAATCGGCGGCGGCAAGGCGGTCATCGGGTCGAATGTCAAGGTGGCCGCAGCGGGTGCTTTGCTCGACGTGCCACTCGGGCACAAGGACGATTCCTGGTCATTTCCGCATTTCGACACGATCACGGTCTCAGTACCCGATGCCCCTCGACCGGACGAGATCCTGGTCGTAATGGCGATCGCTGATGGCGGACGACTCCGCAATCGGTGTGGCACCGAGCCAATTCGGTAGACTGCGAATTCCGAGCCCGGTATCAGAGAGGTATGGTTGCACCAGGATTTCTAGAAAATCCCGAAGTTCGTCGATGGCTAAACGGCGTCGAACCGGCCTGGACGATGCTCGAATTCAACAGCCTGAATGCTCTTCGTCACGAGCCCTCGGCTAGTAACCACGCGATCCGTCTCGAACCCGACCTCGCCAATGCCGAAATCTACGGATCTGCGGTTACGGCCAATGCGCTGATCCTGCTTCAGCGAGCAGCCGAGGTGGGTGGACTGAAGCTGACCGCGACCGGCAACTTGTCCCGAGCCGTGGTCGAGGACATGTTCGGGATCATCCAATCGCCTGATTATGACAAGGCTGAGTTGCTGCGGCTCCAAAAGGTAATAAACGAGCCCGATCTCCTGCCCCTACATTTCATTCGCATCCTGACGCAAGCTGCGAAGCTTAGCCGGACGCATCGCGGAAAGCTGTTACCGACGCCATTGGGTAGACGGATGCTCACGGCCGAGCAACACGGACCCTTGCAGGCACTCCTGTTCCATGTCGCACTCTGGCACGTGAACCTTGCCTATTTCGACGGATACCCGCTCGACTCATGGCCGCAGAGCGAAGTGGGGGTCATCCTGTGGTCGCTTTCGGCGTCGGCAGACGAGTGGCTGCCGAGAGAGATACTCACGCGGCTTTGCGCGTCTCCCGTGATCGGCGTTCTGGAGTCGCGATGGGACTTTGGTTCCAGCGCGATGGAGGCACGCATTCTCCGACCCTTGGTCTGGTTCGGGCTTCTGGAATCGCGAACCCGAGCGAAGTCGGCGACCGAGTCGGTTGCCACCCGTCTATACCGGAAAGCACCGCTCCTTGATCGTTTCGTGAAATTCGATGTTCAGATCGAGGGGCCAGACACTCGTCATTAGGGAAATCGCGTCCTTTTCCGAAGGTGGCAGGCTCAGACAAATGGATGACGGGATTGGATGAGCTATCACCGTTGGAAGACAAATCGCGAGCCGGGCTACAGCGCGCCCGCCTTGGCTGCCCGGAACACTCGGACGAGAGCGGTCATGGGCTGCGCACTATAATCGATTATTAATAGTGAGTGACCGGTCATGTGGCGAAATTGAACGAAAGCGACCCGTGGAACACCGGCGCGGATACGGAGCGAGGTCGACACCTCCGCGCACTCGGCCCTTTATCGCGTGTCACAACCCGTTCGATGGTCCCAGAGCTTCTCCCAATATCGACGCCATCGCGCGCTCACTTGCGTCTCGCTGGAGCCCATATCATAGACTGGCGAGATCAGCGGGGCCGCACGCTCGATCTTCGCCAGCACGATGTGGTGCTTGACGGTGGTCGAGCCCCGCCGCCTATAGAACTCGATGATCTCGTCAAATTGAGGCCCTTCGCTAAGGATTGTCGCCCTCCCTTTGAAACGGTAGCCCTTGCGCAACAGGCTATCAACGACATTGATCTCCAAGACAGGGTTATGGCGGAGGTTTGCGATGGTGCCGGGTGAGCAAATATCCGCGAACACCAAATGTTCATCGTCCCAGGCAGCAGTGGTTCCCTTAGGGGAGAGATTGGGCGTGCCGTCTGGGCAGACGGTGGCAATGAAGCCCAATTGCTGTTCATCGACCATGCGTCGCATGTCGTCTGTCAGGATGCCCATCGCTTTTCTTTCATCGCTGTGTCGGCGAGCGCCGTGAGGCCCGAAATCTCCCGTTCTCTCGGCATCCCGCAAATCCAGGAACCGCACTCCGGGCAAACCAGTCTGGTGTTCACGCGCCAGCTATCGGCGGTGCGCTGAAGTCGACGCGGGTCAACCCCCGACAGGCGGAACCCCTTCTCGGGGACAACGATGCCCAAAGAAAACGCGCTACCGGTCAGCCGTTGGCAACCCTGGCAGTGGCAGGTATAGACCGACCGCGGCTCGTCGGTGATCTCGTAGCGAACCTGCCCGCACTGGCAACCACCCGTCTGTGGGAGCTTCATGACCCTCCTAATGGCGAATCCCTGGTCGACATCCTTGCGATGAGCATATTAGCTCAGGTCTACCGCCTCAAGGTTGCAGGCCGAGATTGCTCGTTCGTGCCGTTGAGGCCAAACTGACCCAGAGGGCTGGCGCTCCTTGTGGTTCTATAGCGCTGAGCGCCAGTGAGACGCTGATCAGGATAACCAGCGTTATGGACTATGACAAGACTGAGATCCCGACCACCTATGACAAGGCCCGAGCCCTCGCGCCAGAAACGCGTCGGCTGTGGCAGGACTTGCTCTCGGTTCATATTAGTCGCGCCGAGATGTCGCTGGTCATTGATCTTGGCTGCGACACAGGGCGCTTTTCCGAACTATTGGCGGTGCATTTCGGCGTCCAAATGATCGGCATTGATCCCTCGGAAAAGATGCTGGGACAGGCTCGCGGCAAGCCAGCGGGCGGGAACGTGGTGTACTTGCAAGGGTCGGCAGAGGGGCTTCCGCTCCGCGACGGCTGTGCCGATCTCGTGTTCATGTCGATGGTCTATCACCATTTTTGTGACCCATCCGCCGTCGCCAAAGAATGCCATCGCGTGTTGTGTCGGGACGGCTATGCCTGCGTCCGCAACGGCACCCGTGAATCGGACTTTCCGCATCGGCATTTCTTCCCGCTGCGGGCGCTGATCGATTCCGACCTCCCGTCGCGGCGGGACATCGAGGCCGTCTTTGGAGCGAGCGGCTTTACGCCTGTAGTGCATGAAGTCGTGACGCAGGTTACTGCTCCTAATTGGCCGACCTTCGTTCAAAAATCTGCCCTACGCGCCGACTCGTTCTTGGCACGGCTGTCAAATGACGATTTCCACCGAGGTATGGCGGCACTCCGAGACCCCGGCGACGCGATCGACCAGAATGATGCCGTTACCGAAGAAATCGATTGGTTCGTGTTTACCCGACACGGGTGAAAAAGCGCCCAGCGTGCGCTATGCCGCCTACTTCAAGCGAACTCGATCGGTGAGCATAGATGCGGTACACGCCATTTGGAAGGCGGCTATGACTGAGACGCTGATTCTGAACCGGGCCGAGATCAAGGCCCTGGTGTCTCCGCAGGAAGCACTTGAGCCGATGCGGAACGCCTTTCGACTCTACTCTACGCAACGAATGGTCCCCACCCTGCGGGTACCCTCGCCGCTGCCCGCCCCGGCTCCGTCCGATGCGAGTGCGATGATACTCGTACCGGGCGTCGTCGTTGGTATTCCAGCCTACACAGTGAAAGTGCACGCCAAGTACCCGGCGCGCGACCCGGCGATTCAGGGGGTGATCATTCTTTCCAGCCTCGATACCGGAGAGACCCTCGCAATAATGGAGTCGGGCTTCCTCACGGCGCTGCGAACGGGCCTTGCTGGCGCGATTGGCGCTGACGTGCTGGCTCGTCGCGATGCTCGGACGGTTGCCATTGTCGGTGCCGGTGCGCAGGGCATCCTGCAACTCGAAATGCTACTGCTTGTCCGTCCGATCACTCGGGCACGCGTCTATGATATTTCTGCTGGTCGGGCACGGGAGTTCGCGGCCCGAAACAACTCCCGGCTTGGTATCGAGATTGAGCCTGCTGACAATCTCGATACAGCGATCCGCGATGCCGATATTGTCGTCACCGCTACCTGGGCCACCGCGCCGTTCCTCCATCCCGATATGATCCGTCTGGGAACCCATGTAACGACGTTGGGAGCCGATCAGCCCGGCAAGGCCGAAGTGAGCGCCGATCTTCTCCGGTCCTCGTTGTTTGTTTGTGATGACCGTGATCTCGCGGTCACAATGGGAGCGGCGGGCGGTGCGGGCGTCGGCGCAGAGGTTATCGATGCGGAACTTGGTGAGGTCATCGCTGGTGTGCATCCGGGCCGCGCGGAACCCGATGAGATCACGATTTTCGGTAGCGTCGGATTGGCGTTTCAGGATCTCGTCGTTGCTTGGCTTGCTTATCAGGAAGCATTGAGACGTGGCATCGGCCATAGCGTAGATTTTCAGCAGGGAGAGTAGTCGTGATCTACTCCGCTGCGTAGCGCTCGGGTTCCTCGGCCAACTCGTCCGGGCCGTCCAATTCGAGCACGGCGACCGCCTCGGCATCCGGCAATACCTCGACACTTTGCAGTTTGCGATCCATCGCGCGACGCCGACGCCCCACCTCCACATCGATAACGTTCTGCGTCTCTTGCAGCTTACGACTCACCTTGTCGAGGATGCCGCCGAATTTGCCAAACTCGGTCTTGACCGCCGCCAGCACCCTCCAGACCTCGTTGGAGTGCTTCTGGATGGCGAGCGAGCGGAAGCCGACCCGGAGCGAAACCAATAATGATAACAGGGTGGTCGGCCCAGCGACCATAACGTGCCACTCACGCTGGAGAGCGTCGACGAGGCCAGGACGACGGACGACTTCGGCAAATAAGCCCTCAGTCGGAAGGAATAGCACGGCGAAATCCGTCGAATGCGGCGCGTGGATATACTTTTCACAGATCGCTCTTCCTGAACCGCGGATTACGGTCTCAATGCCCTTTGCGGCAATCTCGACTGCATCGACATCCCCGCGTTGGCTCGCATCGAGCAACCGGTCGTAATCCTCCATCGGGAACTTGGCATCGAGCAGCAACCAGACCGGGACTTCGCCATCTCCAGGCAGGCGAATTGCGTATTCGACTCGTTGATTGCTGCCCGGCACGATCTCGACATTCCGCTCGTACTGATCGGGAGCCATCATTTCTTCGAGCAGATTGCCAAGGGCTACTTCACCCCACGCTCCCCTGGTCTTCACGTTGGTCAGCAATCGCTTTAGATCACCGACTCCGCGGGCAAGGGTCTGCGTCTCGCCCATTCTTGTAGACTTCGTTTAGGCGGTCGGCGACGATCTGGAAGGAAGCACCAAGCCGCTGGTCTAAAGTGCTTGGGAGCTTCTCGTCGACAGTCAGCCGCATCTGTTCGAGCTTGTCGGTATTCTCGGTGCAGATTGCGTCGAGCCGTTCCTCGACCGTCTTACGCAACGCCTCCTGCTGTTCGCCGCTCCGCTGGGTTAGCTCGGCCACACTCCCGGACACGCGATCGAGGCGCTCCTTCTGCGATGCCGAGATCTGCTCGATGGTCTTGGACAGTGCGCCACCGAGGGTCTGTAGGTTGGTGGTGATCTCTTCACGATGGGCTTTCGCGCTGAGCCCAGCATCAGTCTTCAATTCGTGGCGAATGGGGGAAACCGTCTCTCCAGAAAGCGACGATCAAAGACGGCATTGTGGGCGATGATGAGCACAACCCGCCCTAGTAGATCGATGACGGTAACATCATCAATACTGCGCCCGGCGACCATCTCATCGGTCATCCCGGTCAGGCCGGTGATTTCAGGCGGAATCAAAAAGCTGGGATCTTCGAACCATTCCCAGGAACCAAGAACCTTGTAGATCCGCCCGTTCTGTCGGTCATATTCGAAGAGGCAGATGGCGGCGTCGAGGTAGCACCCAAGCGAGCCTGACCGGCAGGAGAAGAGACTTAAAGAAGCCAAGCTCGTTCCGATGTTACGAGCGGGCAGTCAAAAGAGCGTCCCTTTGCCGACCTCCGATCCTAATGCTCTGCCCCTCTCCCCGGCGCGAGCGGGTAGCTTACTTATCGTTTTGAGAAGCTTGCGCGCGCGGGAATCGGACAGTTTCTAGCGGTCAATTCGTCATCACCAGCTTCCGGGAGCTTGGCATCAGTCGCTTGGGGCGATCCACGTCACGGAGCAGATTGATGATGAGCTTATTCCGACCGGCCAAGTCCGCTTGCGGGCTGTCGTGACGATCTGCTAACCGATTCGGATTCTGAGTTCGAGGAGATTTAGCGGTTTCCTGCGATTTTGCAGGTTAGAGGGGAATACGAAAATTCGTGCGCCGCCCCGTTGCGCACATCAGCGTAAACTCTGGTCCCGCCACATATCAATTTCCAATCTCTAAACTCGTAGGATTTGTTTATGCCCAGAAGCACCCTCGACGTAACCTCAGGGAAGGTTACTGTTTTGTTGTCACGATCAAATTTCGGCTCCTGCACGGAAGCCACTGCGGTGTTATTCTGATATAAACGTAGAGGATCGCGATCAACAGTTTCAAGAGCCACTGCTTTATTTTTGACCCCATTATCGAGGCTTGTTTGAGTGTCTCTCAGCGTGATTTTCAATTGCGCAATCTGATTTGCAGCTTCCTCCGGTGTAGCCCCCTTCAGTTTCGTTCGATACTCGGTGAGGAGCGCTTCTTGTGACACTACCCTATCGTTGAGGACAGCAAGAAGCTCGCGATGAAACTGCTCCAGCGCGAAGTAGGATATCCCAAATACGATGATCGCCATTAAGGCAAAAGCTTCCGGTGATCCGGCTACCACACTCGCGTTCTTCCTGACGCGGTCGAAAAACCATGCAACTATGCCGTATTTAATATCCGAGATCGTCCCGTCTGTTTCAGTGATGGAACGCTTTTGCGGATAGTACACAGCACACTCCTATCAGTGCAGACAGCACTTCTTGAACTTCTTCCCGCTGCCGCAAGGACATGGGTCGTTTCGCCCGACGCCTTTGAACGGATTTTCAAGACGCCCGGCGCGGGCGCGATTAGCCTCGGCCCGTTGCCGCCACCGCTCTCGATCTTCGCTGAACTGCTCAGTGAAGCAGTACCAAGTGGACAACTCTTCGATCGTGTCACCGAAGAGCGTGTACTCGTCATCGTTCGGTCGTATCGGTTCGCCCGGTCGCTCAATGCCCCGTCGGAGATCCTGCTCGAAATGGTCGAACCCAAGAACGTGCTTGTCGACGAAGCCGCGATCGAACGCCTTCTTAACCCATAGCTTCAGGTCGCTCATGCCGAGCATGGCGATGGCGCTTTGCCAGCCGACCCAGGCATAGGATTCTGCCTGCGGCTGCATCTCCATGAAGGCGACACGGAGGAAGCGGCCAGCCAGAGCCCGATCGAATTCTCCCCGCAAGGTGACCATAGCGAGAGCCTCGCACATGCTGGACCGGATGAATTGCTCGGCGTTCGGGTCGAGGATGATCTGGTAGAGCGGGTCGGGATTGCCATCGAACACCGCCGCCATGACGCGGTGAGCCGTGGTGGTGATGCCGTCACCGAAGATCCGATCGACCTCCTCGCCACGGAGTCTCAGCAGGCGTGCCAGCGGCCTATATGCGGTCTTTTCCCGCCATTCGCCGAGCAGGTGGAAGATGAAAAAGAGCGGGGTCGGCTTCATCCGAGCCGCCGGTTCCAGGGCAAGGTGGCCTTCAATCTCCTTGAGGAACACCGGCACCATCTCGACACGTTGCGCAAAGGCGGCTTTCAACGCCTCCCTCGGAAGACCCTCGACCTGGGTGAGTTCGTAAAGGATCGCCCGGACATCCATCGGGGTCGGCTCCGATAGGAAAACGCACGAACAGGGGTGTACGGTCTGTCCGCTCCAGTTCAATCGGAAATCGACCCACGATCTTGGCGACCAATCACGCCGGACGTTTACGGGTCTTACGATGGCAGAGTGATCCGCCGCTGCCGCTCCCTGAGGTGGGTCGAAGGCCGAATCGCAACGCATACTAGACCGTAAAATGAACTCGGGAGCAGACCAAACGAGAAAACGCGACGTAGACCGTAAGAAATCTTGATTTCGTGCCTATATCATCTATCGTCT
>Ga0310910_10000627_pt1 | contig 17942 bp, 19 predicted proteins | sample GREbulkMGHF172_FD_203448 | JGI IMG/M metagenome (GOLD analysis project Ga0310910, IMG submission 203448) | Lab enrichment of tropical soil microbial communities from Luquillo Experimental Forest, Puerto Rico - GRE.bulkMG.HF172 | ecosystem: Environmental > Terrestrial > Soil > Tropical forest >... | reverse complement strand
CATCAATTTACAGCGCTTCGTCGCATTCGCCCGAGCAATCGGCGTACAACATCTCGCAGTCCTGGCGACGGCGGCGGTGCGGGATGCCAGCGACGGTGGGGCGTTTGCCCACGAGGTTGAACGCCAATGCCGCGTGCAGGTCAGGATCATCGACGGCGCCGAAGAGGCACGTCTCTCCGCCGCCGGAGTGCTGGCCGGGATCCCCGACGCGGATGGCATCGTGGCAGATCTTGGCGGTGGCAGTGTCGAATTGGTTCGGGTCGGTCCCAGTTCGCCCTTTGCGGCCAGCGAGACGGCGCAAATCGGGCCGGGAATCACGCTGCCGCTCGGCCCGCTGCGCCTCGCGGGACTCGGCGAGAGCACCAGGGCCGTTTCCGATACGATTGACAGAGCCCTCGGCACCGCTTCCATCCTCCGTTCGGCATCCGGAAAGAATTTGTACCTGGTCGGCGGCGCGGGTCGGGCCATAGCCCGTCTGCACATGGAGCATACCGAATATCCGCTCCACGTCATTCACCAGTACACAATGATGCGACCAGAGGCCGAGGGCTTTTTCGACATCATCTCCCGGCAGTCCCGGAAGTCGCTCGAAAGGATCATTACGATCTCCCGCAAGCGACTTGAAGTGGTACCTCTAGCGGCATTGATTTTGCGCAAGCTGATGACTGTCGCCGCACCGCAACGGGTCGTCTTTTCTGCTCTTGGGCTGCGTGAGGGCTATGCCTACGGTCTGATCCCACCCGAGGACCGGGCCTCCGATCCGCTAATCGGCGCCTATAGAGCCGTCGGCCGGCGCCAGAGCCGTTTCCGGCTCGACGGCGACAGACTGCAGGAATGGACAGCGACCCTCTTTCCCAACCTCTCTGAAGGGGCGCGGCGGCGGCATCGGGCCACTTGCTGGCTCAGCGATCTTGCTTGGAGCGAGCATCCTGATTATCGCGCCCAGCAAGCCTTTACCCGCAGCCTGACAATGCCGTTCGCGGGTGGCACGCATCCCGACCGCGTCTTTGTCGCGACAGCGCTACACGCCCGCTATGGCGGCCCGGCCGAGGACCCGGTGAAAGAGCCGACAAGTCAGCTGCTCGATGAGCGCAACGGGCAGGAGGCGCGCACGCTCGGCCTCGCACTGCGTCTCGCTTATACCTTGTGCGCAGGGACGATTGAACTCCTGTCCGAGGTCAGTCTCAATCGCTCGGGTAGCGGGCTCGTGCTTGAGGTGCCGCCGGAAAGCAGCTTATTCGTCGGGGAAACAGTTCAACGCCGCCTCGATGCCGTTGCCCGCTCGCTCGGCACAACCTCGGTGATGCGGCAGCGGGCGACGAGGCTGGTCGCCGGCGCGTAGCCCCTGTAGCCCCTTCTGCGGCGGTGTCGCGCTTGGCCCATGAGGCTAGCGGCGCCGGACGTCACAATTCACGCGTTCGGTGCGCCATAGCATCTTCCCACAAATTGTCCCGGTCGTCGTCGAAGATCAGTTTTGGCTCTTCCGGTGTCGTGAACCAGTCGTGGCGCGCGATTTCGCCCTCGAGCTGTGCGGGCGCCCACCCCGCATAGCCAAAAGCAAAAAGGCTCTTCCTCGGGCCTTGGTTGCGGCCGATGTCGCGCAAGATTTGACGGCTGGCAGTCATGGCTACGCGACTATCGACATCGATCGTCTCCTCCCGGTGGTATTCGGCGCTGTGAACGACAAAACCGAGTTCCGGTTGGACGGGGCCGCCGGCGAAAACTTGGACGCTCCCCATCGCATCCGGATCGCGATCGCCGGTCGCCTCCAACAGACTTGAGATTGAGCGTTCGCCGACCGGTCGGTTGATGACAACGCCAAAGGCGCCATTCTTGTCGTGCCGTATGATGAGGATGACCGTATGGGCAAACCGCGGATCACCGATCGTCGGAGCAGCGATCAATAGCTCGCCGGCAAGCGAATCGGTGCCGGCAGTGTCTCCACTCCCGGTTCCGAGCAGCATGAGCGCGGTAAGAAGAGTGGCAGCAAAAGCCGAGCGCGCGCGAAAGTAGGGCATGCAGTTACTCGTGCAAGGTTACGCGGCAGCGTACATCGCGGCTCGTCGGAACGAAAAGCGATGGTATTATCCCTTTTCGCAAAGGGGCAAAGCGCATGCCAGTTCAGTCTTGGATCATTACGACGGCGGCGGGAACCGGCGAAAAGGGCTATGCCGGCGATGGCGAGCCCGCGGCGCGGGCGCAGTTGAACGGCCCGTTTGATGTTGGGTTCGACCCCGCAGGCAATCTTTATTTCTCTGACACCTTCAACCATTGCGTACGGCGCGTCGATGCGCGCGACAATGTCATCGTCACCGTTGCCGGGTGTGGTGAGCCCGGCTATTCGGGAGACGGCGGCCCTGCCATCCATGCCCGTTTCAACGAGCCCTACGGCATCGCAGTCGACAAGTCGGGAAATGTTTATGTCGCCGATCGCCATAATCATTGCGTCCGCCGGATCGACGCCGCCTCGGGCAACGTAACGACCTTCGCGGGCAACGGCTCGTCAGGCTTCAGCGGCGATGACCGGCCCGCCGCGCGCGCGGGAATGGTCGAGCCGAACGGTCTCGCGCTCGACCCCGGGCAGACCCGGCTGTTCGTTGCCGATGTCGCCGATCACCGCCTCCGTGTCGTGGATCTCGCCTCAGGAACCATCTGGACCTTCGCCGGCACCGGCGAGGCAGAACACAGCGGCGATGGTGGGCCGGCGACAAAGGCGGGCATCTACGGCGCCCGCGCGGTCAAAATCGCGGCCGATGGAACTGTCTATATCCTCGAGCGCCAGGGGAGCACATTGCGCGCCGTTGATCCGCGCACCGGCATCGTCACGACCATCGCTGGCACCGGGCTCAGATCTTATACCGGCGACAACGGCCCGGCGCTCGCGGCGACCTTCGACGCCCCGAAGGAGTTGGCCATCGACCGCGACGGCAATCTGCTGATCGTCGACACCGAGAACCATGCGATCCGTCGCATCGACCTCCGCTCGAGAACAATCGTCACGATTGCCGGCAACGGCCGCCAAGGAGGCGAAGGCGATGGCGGGCCGGCAGTAGCCGCTTCTCTCAATCGCCCGCACGGCGCTGCGGTCGCGCCCGACGGATCGATCTACATCGGCGACACCAACAACCACCGGGTCCGCAGGCTCGTACACGGCTAACCCTCACCCACCCAGCCCTGCGGGCTGGGTGGGTGAGGGTGGTGGTGCCGGCGCTTGAATATTGGGGTTACTCGCCGAGAAATTGCCGCAGCGCTTCCGCCAGATCCTTCGGGTTGTCGCCTTGCACCGTGTGCCCGGCCTTGGGAATGGTGACATAGCGGCCGTCGGGCAGGCGCTGCGCCAGGCGCTCGGCATCCTCGTGGTGGAACACATCGCTCTCAGCGCCACGCACCACCAATGTCGGGCAGGTGACCTTGGCGAGGCCGTCGGCGAGACCGCGCCGCTCCGCAGCGTGTTGGTCGCCCATCTGCTGAAACCGCCTGCGGTCGTATTTCCAGACCCAGTTTCCGTCGGTTTGTTGACGCAGATTGTGCATCAGGCTGCGCCGCAAGATCTTTGGGTCACGCCGTGGATTGAAGGCGAGCGCCCGTTCGATGATCGCGTCGAGCGACTCCGGGTTTGCTCCGCCATTGACGAAGTCGCGGATGCGGCGCGAGCCCGGGTGCCTGATTTCGGGGCCCGCGTCAATGATCACCAAATGGGAAAGCTTTTTGGGATAGTGGATCGCGAAAGCGAGCGCATTGATGGCGCCCATCGACATGCCGGCGAGAACAAAACCGTCGAGGCCGAGCTCGTCGACAAAACCCCTGACATCCTCGCGCTGCGCGGCAATCGAATAATCGGCGTCGGGTGCCCAGTCGGTATCGCCGTGGCCGCGTTGATCGAGCGCGAGGCAATGAAACTCGTCGCGCAATGCAAGACAGCACAAATCCCAGGTATGGGCGGTCAAGGCGCCGCCATGCAGGAACAGGATCGGCTGCTGTTCCTCGTTTCCCCAATCGAGGTAACGGAAGCGGAGCCCGCCGATCTCCACGATCCGCTCGTTCGGCAATACGACTTCCTGGAAGCTAAAGCCGGCGCGAACAGAAGTCGCTGTGAGATGTTCCCGATATTCCTCGGCGGATAACGTCATGGCTTTACAGGCTCCGTGGGCGTCGATGCTAAGGCTTTAACACGAACCGGAGCCCGGGCCACCATTGCCATCGCTTTATGATTGGCACACCCGCGTTCTTGTCATGGCTCGACGCGCTCGCAGGGTGTGTCCGTTCAAGCTGAGGCGCTACACTCATCGGCGAAATTATGGGTTGCGAGTGGCAGCCTGGCTGAAGGAAGGAAAAATCCGATGGCGTATGACCTGCTGATCAAGAATGGGCTGGTTGTCGACGGCTCGGGGATGCCGGCTTTCCGCGGAGATGTCGGGATCAAGGACGGCAAGATCGTCGAGATCGGTAAACTGAGCGGCGCTGCGAGCCGCACGATTGATGCCCAGGGCCGCGCGGTCGCCCCTGGCTTTATCGACAATCACTGCCATTACGACGCGCAGGTCACCTGGGATCCGCTCTGCACGTTCTCGCCCGAGCACGGTGCGACCACGGTGATCTTTGGCAATTGCTCCCTGTCACTGGCGCCAGTTCGCAAGGGCACCGAGGAACGGCTCGCCGAGTTCCTTTCCTATGTCGAAGCGATCCCGATGGATGTGTTGCGTACGGTCGAGTTCGACTGGGAAACGACCGGCCAATACATGGACCGTCTCGACAAGCGCCTCGGCATCAATGTCGGCAATTTGATCGGTCATACCGCGGTACGCCATTACGTGATGGGCGATGAGTGCCAGACGCCGGGCGCCTCCGAAAACCAGATCAAGGCGATGCAGGATGTCGTGCGTGACGGCATGAAGGCGGGCGCTCTCGGCCTCTCGGTGTCGCGCGAGAAAGGCCATTACGATCCGCAAGGTGTCCACATTCCCGCCTTGTGGGCCGACGAAAAGGAGATTTTCGCGCTCGGCGACGTGTTGCGCGAGATGGGCACCGGCACGATCCAAGCGGGCGGCGGCCAGTATGTCGAGTTGAAGGACGGCATGATCCGGCGTCTCGCCGAGGCGACCGGGCGGACCGTCGTTTACAACAGCCTGTCCCAAACCATGCGCAAACCCGACGAGTGGAAGGTGCATATGGCGCGCGTCGAGGAGACGGCGGCGCTTGGTATTCGCGCTTATCCGATGTGCAGTCCGAACCGGGTCACGCAGGACTTCACGATGAAGAACTGCCAGGTCTTCCGTGGCCTGCCGACCTGGCATCCGATCCTGCTGATGTCGGATGACGAGAAGCTGAGGCTCTACGCCGATCCGGAGATCCGCGCCAAGCTCCACGAGGAAGCGGTTGCCAACAAACCCGAATCCGCGGTCGGCTTCTCGAAGACCTGGTGGAATTACATGTGGGTCAACGAGCCGGTGCTCGAGAAGAACAAGTGGATGCAGTTCAAATCGATCGGGCAGATCGCCGAGGCGCAGGGTAAGCGCGTAATCGATGCGTTCCTCGATCTCGCCGTCGAAGAGAAGCTCGAAACCCGTTTTCTGCAGGCCGAGAACAATGTCGACGACGAGGCGCTGACCAAGATCCTCACCCACCCCAATGCGGTGATCGGGCTCGGCGATGGCGGCGCGCATGTGCAGTTCCACGGCGGCTACGGCTACCTCACCAAGCTCCTCGGCGAATGGGTGCGCGAGAAGCAAGTGATGAGTTTGGAGCAGGCGGTGCGCCGGCTGACCTTCGACTCGGCTTCGACCTTTGGCATCTACGACCGCGGCTTGTTACGCCCCGGCATGGCCGCCGATGTCGTGATCTTCGATCCGGTCACCGTGAAATGCGGCCACGAGGTCGTCGTCCGCGACTTCCCAAAGGGCGCTTGGCGCATCAAGGAGCCGGCCGAGGGCATCTTCGCCACAATCGTCAACGGCCAGGTGCTGTACGACGAGGGCAAGCACACCGGCGCATTGCCCGGCCGCGTGCTGCGCAACACCTACTACCACGCCAATCACGCGTAGAAGGGAGCACCGCGAGACCCTCACCCGCCTCGCCGCGCTCAGCACCCTCTCCCGCAGTGCGGGAGAGGGGCTATAATGCAAAAGCTCAAAGTCCCAAAGCTCCTCTCCTGCACCGCGGGAGAGGGCGGGACCCGGCCCGAAAGGGCTGGGAGGGTGAGGGTAACTTGGGAGGCAGGGAATGGCCGAGATTCTAGGATTGGGATGCACGCATCGCCCGGTGATGCTGCGCCGGGACGAGGATTGGACCGTCATGATGCGGGCCTCGCTCGACGATCCCGATATGCCGGCGGAGATGAAGGACCCCTCGCGCTGGCCGCCGCAGCTGCGCGAAGAACTCGGCGACGATTTTGGTGCGACAGCCGCGGGGCGAACACGTCAGGTCTTTCGCCGCCATTTCGCCGAGGCACGGCGCGCGCTCGACGAGTTCAAACCAGACGTCATTGTCATGTTCGGCGACGACCAATACGAGAATTTCAAGGAGGACATCGTTCCGCCCTTCGCGGTGTTGGCTTACGAGGATCGTGACATCCAGCCATGGAAGCACCGCCGGTCGAGCTACAATCCCTGGAACGAGCCGCCGGACACGACCTTCCGTTTGCGTGGCCATCGGCAAGCGGGGAAATATCTCGCAACCGGCCTGCTCGAGGCGGGGATCGACGCGGCCTATGCTTACAAGCCGCTACATCACCCGCTTGGTCACGCTTTCGAGAACACGATCCTGCTGCTGGATGACGAACGCGCCGGGTTCGATTATCCGCTCATACCATTTTCGGTAAATTGCTATGGCCGCCGTGTCAACGCGGCGCATGGCCTGCGCCTGCCATTGGCATTGCGCGACAAAATACATGACCTTGACCCGCCTTCTCCTAGTCCGTCGCGTTGCATGGAGGTGGGCGCTGCGACGGCACGGGTCATGGCGAAGAGCCCATGGCGGACGGCAATCGTCGCCTCGTCGAGCTGGTCGCATTCGTTTCTGACCGAGAAGCATTACCAGCTCTGGCCCGATGTGGCTGCTGACCGGCGTCTTTATGCAGCACTCGAAAAGGGCGATTATGGTCCGTGGCACCGCTACACGACCGACGAAATCGAAGACAGCGGGGAACACGAGGTGCTGAACTGGTTCTGCCTCGCGGGCGCGATGGAAGAACTGGGCCGGAAGCCCGACCGCTCCGACTTTATCGAGACCTGGGCTTTCGTCTCCCCCGCGGTCTTCGCCTACTGGCTGCCTTGAGCCTCAGCCGACCGGGACCTCCTCGAGCAGGCGGCCAAAGGTCGGGAGGCGATCACCCGTGTTGAACGCGCGCAGCATCGCCCAGAACGATGCCTGATTTGTCGTGACGACCGGCTTGTTGAACTCCTGTTCCCAGGCGGCAATCGACATCATCGTCGGAAAGTTGCCGCCGGGGACGACAAAAGCCTCGATTTCGGGCCGGTCTATCCGGGTGAAAGCGGCGCGCGCATTCTCTGGGCCGAGTTGCCCGATCGCATAGGAATCGGTTGCACCAAAGCCTTCCAGGGCGACGGTCTCGAGCCCATGCTTGCTCTCGAAATAGCGGACAGCCCGCTCGTTGACGGCGTCTGAATAGGGCGAGACGATCGCGATGCGACGTGCCCGTAGCGCCCCAACCGCGCGGCCGACGGCTTGCGCAGAGGTGATGGCCGGCACCCCCGCGCCAGCACTCATCCGCTGTATGACGACCTCGTCATAATCATCGGCAAAGAGGCTCGCTGAAGTCTGCGCCAGGATAACCAACTCGACTTTTGCAGTGCCGAGCAGACGCGACTGGTAATCGATATCTTCGTCCCGGCTCGGAGAAAAGGTCCGGCCCGGTGTGCTCGTCATCAACCGTCCGATATGCGCTTGGTAGGCCAGCGGCAGTAGCCGGCATTCGATTTCAACGGTGGTGTTCGTGGACGGGATCAGAACACCGAAATGGCGGATCATATGCTGACCTTTCGTGAGCCGGTCTTGGTCGTCAGACTAGCAGCGAACACCTGCGATTTGCTACGCTTGCCGATCGCTTCAATCAATCAGAAGGCTACCGAGAAGTGAACGACACGATGACCCTAGCCGAGCGCGCCGACGCGCTCGAACACCGGATGATGCGCGAACTCGACGCGATCATCGTCAAGTCACGCCTTTTCAACCTGGCGGACGGCGACACGAGCGTCCCGAACGGCCCGGCGCTGCTGGCGGCGAACCCGGCCAAGCATATGCTGAGGGCGATGATCCGCGTCTGCCAAAGATGCCGCCGCGCCCAACCTTGATGGATTTCTTCAAATATCGCTTTGGCCCGGCAAACCATTTGCTGCAAAGCGCCAGGCATGCCGTCAGAGCCGGCATGGACGAGAAGATCATCCTCGCTTGCCTACTCCACGATATCGGCGTGATCGGTTTTATCCGCGCGGACCACGGCTATTGGGGTGCCCAGATGGTCGCGCCCTATGTCGACGAAGAGGTCGCCTGGGCGATCCGCGCCCATCAGGCGCTACGCTTCTACGCGGACGAATCCGTCGGTTATTCCTACCCGGAGTCCTACGTCAAGAATTTTGGCGCCGACTATCGGCCCGATCCGTACATCGAAGAAGAGTATAACCATGCCCGCAACCATAAATGGTACATGACCGCGCGGATGATCACCGTTCACGACATCTACTCGTTCGATCCAGACGTGGTCGTACACCTCGAAGAATTCACCGACGTCATCGGCCGCAACTTCAAGCAGCCAAAGGAAGGGCTCGGCTGGGACAGCAGCCCGTCGGCCCATATGTGGCGCACTTTGATCCGCCCGACTCGCTATCTGTAAGCACAGAGGCGCAGCTGTCCGACGTCCCGATCACCCTGACCTGCGCTGATTATGCACGGGTGATGCCGCTCGCCACCGGCGATGTCAAACCGGAAGGTATCGCTCTAACCTTGATCCTCGGCAGCGGCGGATCCTGGGAAATGCGGGCGGAGATGCTGCGCCGCGCGCTCAATGATCCGACGGTGCAGGGCGGCGAGGCGTCGATGGCGGGTCATCTGCGCCGCCTCGACAACGGCGACCGCAGCTTTGTCGGCCTGCCGGTCTTCCCGTTGCGCAACTTCACAGCGCGTGATCTCTATGTGCGCAAAGGCGGCCGGGTCGAGGCCCCGCGCGATCTGATCGGCAAGCGTATCGGCATGTATGATTGGGTGGCGAGCGGCTCGATCTGGTACCGGCACTTTCTGCGGTTTATCGGGGTGCCGCCGGACCGCCTCGAATGGTGGATCGGCGACATCGATACGCCGCGAGCGCAGACCCATGTCTACGCCTTACCGGAAGGCGTGCATCGGCCGGCCGCCGGACGCTCCCTCGCCGAAATGCTGATCGACGGCGAGCTCGACGCGATCTACAGCCCGGCGCGGCCGCAGCGTTACGATCCAAGCAACGGGCCGATCGTCCGGCTCTTTCCCGATATCCGTACGATCGAACGCGACTATTTCCGCCAAACCGGCTGTTTTCCGCCACAGCACCTGGTGATACTGCGACGCGATGCCTGGGAACGGGACAAGTGGATCGCGCGCCGCCTGACCGACGCGTTCACCCGCTGCAATGACCAGTTTGCAGCGGCGCAGCGCCAATTCCCCTATGTCTCACCCTGGCTCGATGCCGAGATCGGAGACCGAAGCACTCATGGGGGTGGATTTCCACCCCTACGGTTTCGAGAAAAACCGGGCCACGATCGACATCTTCTGCCGCCAGGCTTACGAACTCGGCATCGTCAGCCGCCTGATCACAGCCGAAGAATATTTCACCGAATATCTCCGATCAGCGTCCCTATGACTCCTCACCCAAGGGGCATCTCAGGCAGCGGGACAACGCGGACGCCGGCTGCTTCGAGGCCCTCCCGCGCGGCGCGCGCTACGATGACGCCGCTCGGCTCGTCACCGTGAACACAGAGGGTATCGAGGCGGACCTTTAGCGGTTTGTCGTTGCGCGACACGATTTCGTCATTGAGCACCATATTGACGACGCGTTCTTTCACCACCTCGGGGTCATGGAGAACAGCGCCCGGGATCTTGCGCGAGGTCAAATTGCCGTCGTCGTCATAGAGCCGGTCGCAAAAGCCTTCACGCGCGAGAGGCAGCCCGAGTGCCTGCGCCGCCTTCTCCATCTTGGACCCCGCGAGGGCGACGTAGATGATATCGCGATCTACCGTCTTGATTGCGCGCCCAATGGCGAGCGCCAGCTCGATGTCCTCGGCGGCCATGTTGTTCAGCGCGCCATGCGGCTTCAGATGCGTCACTTTAGAGTTGGCGTAGCAGGCCATCGCCTGGAGCGCGCCGATCTGGTAGGCGATCATGTATTCGAGCTCACGCGGGTTCATGTCGATGCGCCGCCTCCCGAACCCCCACAAATCATTGAATCCGGGATGCGCGCCGATGCTGACGCCCTCTGCGACGGCGCGAACGACGTTGCGCTGCATCGTAACCGGATCACCGGCATGAAAGCCGCAGGCAATGCTGGCCGAGCGAATGATCTTGAGCAGCCCTGCGTCATCGCCGATGTCATAGGCGCCAAAGCCCTCACCCATATCGGCGTTGAGATTGATGATTTTTGCCATGCCGCCTCCGTCTCCTAATTGCACCCCGCCATGCGGACGAGTGTACCAGGGAAAACAATGAAGGAGCGTTTCCTCTCGGCGGGGGACCGTGCGCTTATCGTCGAATTCGGTGACCGCATCGACAGGAGGCTCAGCCATGATGTGTTGCGCCTCAATGCGACGATCCGTTCCAAGGCGCTCAGCGGTGTGGTCGAAACGGTGCCGACCTTCCGCTCGCTGATGATCCATTTTGACCCGCTGGTAACGACCAGAGGTGATCTCGAGCACGCCATCAGAAGTTTGCTCGATCACGACCTCGGCCAGCGCAGCGAAGCCACCTTATGGCGGATACCGGTCTGCTACGAAGGCGAATTGGCCCCCGACTTGACCGAGGTCGCGCAGCTCACCGGGCTGACGCCCGGCGAGGTCGTCGCGATGCACAGCCGGACCCGCTACCACGTATATATGCTCGGCTTTCTGCCCGGGTTTCCCTATATGGGCGATCTTCCAGTGGAGCTCGCTCTACCGCGGCGAGCCGACCCGCGGCTGCGTGTCCCGGCCGGATCGATCTCGATCGCAACCTCGCTGACCGCGATCTACCCTTATGAAAGCCCCGGCGGATGGCATCTAATCGGGACCACTCCAATCCGCCTTTTCGATATCGGGCGTCCCAGGCCGGCGCTGCTCGCGCCCGGCGACGCCGTCTTGTTTCAGCCGATCGACCGCGCTTGCCACGAACGGGTCCGCCGAGCGGTCGAGAAACGCAGCTATGAGGTCGTCAGCGAGCCGATCGGCGCATGAAGCCCAGTCTAAAAGTGTTGGCGCCGGGGTTTCACACCACAGTGCAGGACCTCGGGAGGATCGGTTATCAGGATATCGGGGTTCCGGTTTCTGGGGCGCTCGATGGGGTGAGCCTGCGGCTTGCCAATGCCCTCGTCGGCAATCCTCCGGCAATGCCGGGGCTCGAAATCCTGTTGAGCGGACCCACTCTGGAGGTCGTCGCCGATGCCGTGCGGATCGCGCTCGTCGGTCCTGGTGCGGGCTTAAAAATCGGCGGCGAAAACCCGCACGTCGTTGCCGGCGGGCAAAGTGTCACCTTGTCCCGTGGCGAAGTCTCGCAGGTCGTTGCAAGCCAATTTGTCGCGTGCTGCTACCTGGCCGTCGAGGGCGGCATCGCGGTTCCGCTCGTACTCGGCAGCGCTTCGACTTATGTGCGCGCCGCGCTCGGTGGGTTCGAGGGTCGGGCGTTGCAGTCCGGCGATATGGTACCGCTGGCCATCGCATCCGCCCCAGATCGGCGCGAACTGCGCCTATCCAACCCACTGGACCCTGCGCGCGATCAGCCAATTCGCGTCATACCCGGCCCGCAGCTGGAATATTTCACGCAGGAAGCCGCTGCGGCATTGCTCGGCGCGGAGTTTCGCATCTCGCAAAGCGCCGACCGCATGGGGATGCGCCTCGACGGTCCGCCGCTGCACCACCGCCAGGGCTGGGACATCGTGTCGGACGCCATCGCCACTGGGGCGATCCAGGTGCCGGGCTCGGGACAGCCGATCTTGCTGCTTGCCGACCACCAGACGACAGGCGGGTATCCGAAAATTGCCACTGTCATTTCCGCCGACCTGCCTGTTGTCGGCAGACGCCGTCCGGGTGATGCATTGCGCTTCACTGCAGTCACGGTCGAGGAGGCTGAAGAGCTCTGTCGCGAACAGGAACGCGACCTCCTCCAGTCGGAGGCTGCGCTTCTGCCAGTGGAGGACAAGGCTACTACTGTCGATCTTTCGTCGCTATATGGGGACAATCTGATTAGCGGTGTTGTCAGCGGCCTCGAATGAGGCACAAAGAAGGTCCCAGTGAGGGTGGCCGGGGCCTCCCAATTCGCGTCGCCAATGTCAAGCTGGCAATCGCAGCAAGACGCGGTAACGGCAATCGATCGGAATTATTTCTGCGCCAGTACGTTTCTCTCACCGACAAGCTGTACCCTTCCCCAACCGATATAAACTGGCGGGTACACCAAAGCTGCACGAAAAGGAACGAAATGATGAGGCGGTTGATCACTCCCGGTCTCGTTGCCGCGGGACTGGTATTCGCGTTGTCGAGCTGCACCAACCCTTATGATCCCGGACAGCGTGCGGTGGGTGGCGGCCTGCTGGGCGCCGGGGCGGGGGCTGCGCTCGGTGGTGCGGTCGGCGGTGGACATGGTGCCGCCCTCGGTGCGGCAATCGGCGGAGCCACTGGTGCAGTAACCGGCGCCGCGACGACCCCGCCACCGCCGCCGCCTCCGGGCTATTACGGGCCGGGTTATCCACCGCCCTACTGAAGCTGATTCTTCCCCGCGGTCGCTACCCGCCGCCGGATACCGTCAACTCGAAGGCGACCCTTTGATCAGCTCGGCGAGCCGCTCCACGCGCGCGGCAGGGGAGAGGTTCTTGGGGATCGCCGATGTTTCGATGATACGAGGCGAATTTGGCCGCGGGACCACAGGGGCAGCAAACGGTTGTTGGCCGTTCAGGTTGGGCAAACCAGCCCCGCAGTCGCCCGATCTCCTGACCTTTGGGGGTGCGCCGGTACCGGGATCGAAATAGGAAAAGCTCTCGCTACAGCTGCCTGTATTCGAGCCCACTGAGGTCATAACGGCGCCCGTGATGCCGCCGACCTGCGGGAGGGCGGCCTCGATCATCGGGCTCGGCCCCACCAACCATACCGGCGCGTTCGCCAACGCTTCCGCAGATGCGACAAGGCGCGCCAGGGCAGCTCGTTGATCGGCGACCAGGCGGTATATATCCGCCGGCGGCATCACGACGTCGAACCCTTGGGCCGCCCATAATTCCGGGTTGGCGGTCATGCTCTCGCCGGCACCGGGTAACAGCACCACGATCGCGACGGGTGCAGCGGGGCCGGAGGTATAGACCCGGTCACTGGCAAACGCGGCTGGAGCAGCCCGCGCCGGATAAGCCTGCGGCGAGTAATTAGTCTGATCGACCGGTCGGCCGTACGCCGGCGGTGGCCCGTAAGCCTGGGAGGAGCCCACACTACTCGAGCAGCCGATCAGTAGCGGGAGGGCGGCAAGGCAGCCGCAGAGGCTAACGGCTCGTTGCTTTGACATCGATTCGCCTCCTCTGAAGATTCTTACGATGAGATTGCCCCCGATTTGGGCAATTTCTTGACGCCAGCCAACTCGCAGCCATGGCAATATGATATCGAGCAGCATGCGCCGCTCGCGCACTCGTATTTTATGGAGCAACCCTGGGAACCCCCCAGATTCGGTAGCCCGGGCACTCGGCATCGAACCGCGGCGCTTCAGCCGGGCGCTGCACAAGATTAAGGCGGCGAGCGATCTTTCCGGGCCGGATCGCGTGGTCATATATAGCAACGGTGCGGTCACAGATGAGCAAAACCAACCGCTTGGCAACCTCCACGATGAAGACTGAGGCGGAAGCCGATCGCCGCGCGTTTGTGACCTTGCGGTTTGCCGGCGATGATCTTGACCCCGGCGAAATCTCCGCGGTGCTGCCGATCGCGCCGACCCGCGCGCATCGCAAAGGCGAGGAGTTCTTTGCCGGGCCACATGCCGGGAAACTGCGCGGCCGCACCGGAATTTGGTTTCTTGCCACCGACAGGCTGGTGCCGAGCGATCACCTCGACGACCACTTCGGCTTTGTGGAACAGCTTCTCTATCCCGAAGCGGGGGAGGACAGCGGGATCAGGAAGCTCCGCGAGATCTTGGAGCGCACACACTCCCATGCCCACGTCACTTGCTTTTGGCGCGGGGAGCGCGGCGAGCCTGTTCCAGAGGTTCCTATGAGTTTGAAATCAGCCCTCAAGTCATTGAACGCCGACATCGAAACCGATTTCTCGATCTCTAGCAATCGTGGAGAAGGCGATAGAAAAATCCACGGGCACGATTCGTCGATTTGATATCGGTCGTGCTCGCCGATGTGGAGTTTACTGTCGACCACTCGATCTAAATTTTTCCGTCCTATACCGGATCATACAAAGCGTGTCTAGACAACAGCTTGACGAAGTTGGTCTGACTGATGAGGAACCCGTCGAAGCCTATGTGCATTATACGATAAGCGAACATCAGCGCTTCCTCGGTTCGATCGAACGCGGGGTTGCGCGCGGAATCATCGATGCTGAGGCGCCGTCTCTTGTCATACGCTGGCACCCCAATGAGGAAATGGCGGCTGGCTATCTAGACGCCCTGCTTGACATCAGCGATCCGGACGATTGGAACTGCGAGCTAAGCCGCAGCGAAGACGGCCTATTCACATTGACGCAACGACCAACACATCGCGATTGGCCCGGACCGCTGGTCATTTATCTTGCAAACTATCCGACTGGACGTCCGCACCCGTTTGAAATTGATATCTGGTACATTGCGTTCGGACCAGACGGTGCTCTCCAGCCACTTCCGCATTACGAGGTACCGGGCGCCCCGAATAATTCCAAGCTGGGTTCGGGCGCCAAGGCGACCAAGGTCACGCGAGCTCGCTGAGGCGCGGCAAGACCTCTCGGCTAAAGAGCGTCAGGTTGGCGACCGTCTCTTTGTGGTCCAACAGACCGCCCTGGCCCATCATCAGAAGGTGAGCGAAACCGCCGACATGGTCGTAAAAGGCGAGCAACTGACCATAGACGTCATCCGGTGTCCCAGCGAAAACGAGCCCGGCATCGATGGCGTCCGCAACAGACATCGTGCGCGGATCGATGTTGCGGCCGGCGCGCGACTGGATGCGGCCGGCGCGAAACCCTGCACCGCTCGTCTTCAAGGCTTGTGCGCTCTGCGCGTCTGACGCATAACCCGGCGGGTTCATGAATTGCGGCGCGACAATGCCGGAGGTGCGGCTGTACCCCAGGATCTGATCGGCCCGGCGCCACCCCTCCTCGCGAGTGTCTCCGACGCCGATCAGCGCCATATAGGCGAGCTTGTCGAGAGTGACCGGCCGGCCGGTCTCGGCAGCGGTCTTGCGATAGGCCTGATAGATCGCCGGAGTGCGCACCCAGCCGGTGTTGAGGACACCGATCGTCATGCCGCGCGCGGCTGCTTCCGAGGCGCTGCCAGGGCTCCCGACGGGCATCCAGACCGGCGGGTGCGGCTGTTGCCACGGCCGCGGCCAGACATTGACCTGGCGGTAATGGAAATGCGTGCCCTCCCAGTTGAACGGGCCGTCATGGCTTGTCATCGCCTTCAGGATTAGATCATGCGCTTCCCAGAAGCGCTCCATCAGCTCCGCCGGGTTGGTGTTAGCTGGTGGGATCTCGAACGGCACGCCCTTGACGAACCCCATTTCCAGCCGGCCGCGCGAGATCACGTCGATCGTCGCGTATTCCTCGGCGACGCGGATCGGGTCGTTGCGGTTGCCGATCGGCATACCGAGTGCGAGCAGCCGCACCTTCTTCGTTTCGCGCGCCAGGATAGCCATCGGAATCGTGCAGACGGAATCCGCACATGTCGCGGTGGCGTGGTGCTCGTTTGTCATGATGTTGATGCCGAGCTCGTCGCACAGCGCCCACTCGTCGAGATACCGGTCGTAGAGATCGGCGCCGATCTTCGGGTCGTAGAGGCGGCTCGGAATGATGACGCGATACGACTCGCCGAGCTCCGGCCAAGCCGGGTGATACGCCATCTCGCTGAAATGCCAGACCTTCATCACAACACCTCCGCGCGCACGAAACGCTCGACCGCATCGGCGACCTCGTCGGGGCGCTCGATCTGGGGATAGTGCCCGGCTTGGCGGATCAGCTCAAAACGGGCGTCGGGGAGAGATAGGCAGAGTTTTTCGCCGTAACCGGGTCCGACGATCCCGTCCTTTTCGCCCCAAACCACCAGGGTCGGCACGCGTACTCTATGCAGCCATTGGAGAAGACCGGGGTTGTGCATATAGGGGCGCCAGCCGTAGAGCGCTGTCGCTGCTCGGTCACGGGCAATCGAGGCGGCCTCCTCGTCGCTGAATGCGGAATAATCCGGCGCGATGCGAGCCGGGTTGAAAAACGTGCGCCGAAGGTGCTCTCCGCTTGGCAGCGCGTAGATATCGGCGATGTCGCGCTCCTCGCGCCCGCCAAACTTGACGCCAACCGAGTCGATCAGCACGAGCCGTCCGATCCGCTGGAGGCAACGCACGCACATCTCGAGCGCGATCCACCCGCCGAACGAGGAACCGACCAGAACCACATCTCTGAGATCCCGCCGATCCAGCAGGTCGAGATAGAGGTAGGCGAGATCGTGGACGGTACGGAAGCCGTCCGGCCGCTCGGACCCACCGAAGCCGGGATGCCGGGGTGCCATTACCCGCCAGCGCCGGGCCAAACTCTCGAAGAAGTCTCGATGCTGCGCGAAATAGTCACCACCGTGCAAAAAAAGCAACGGACGGCCGTCTCCCGCAGTCAGCGTTTCTAGAGAAATGTCGCCGATTTCCGTGCGATGCATCCCTTCTCCTCTCGACCGTCCCAAAAGTAGCGGGCCAATCCCCCGGTTTGTCGACATTATCCCCGCCAACCCATGTCCGGTCTATCCAGCGGCTCTGGCGGCAAGATTTATTCCCGCACTGCGGCATTTTGTCCTATCCTGTCCCCAGTCGGCGGTCGCGTCGGAACAGTAGGCGACCGCGCGAAATTGCGAGGTGTCCATGAACGTCGAGACCATTTTGCGCACCAAAGGCCGGACCGTGGCGACAATACGACCGGACGAGACGATCGGTGCCGCCGTCGACGCGCTGATTTCCCGCAACATCGGCGCCCTCGTCGTCACCGAGGACGGAGAACGAGTCGGCGGGATCATCTCCGAACGCGACATTGTCCACGCCCTGACCAATCACGGCGCCAATCTCTTGTCGCTCAAAATTGCCGAGGTGATGACACGGCGGGTGATCACCTGCGAGCCATCGGACACCATCGAGAAGCTCATGGCAGAAATGACCAACCGCCGGATCCGCCATTTTCCGGTCGTGCAAGACGGCCGGCTGTGCGGCATCGTCAGCATCGGCGACGTGGTCAAGAACCGGCTCGACGAGGTCGAATATGAGGCCCGCTCGCTGCGTTCGTTTATTGCGGGGGCATGAGACCGCGTTCTTTTTCTATGGGACGCTGATGGACCGCGACTCGCTGTCCGAAGTCCTCGGACGGCGGGTTGCGCCGCGCGCCCTTCGACCTGCGCGATTGCGGGGCTACCGACGCGCAGCCCTGCGGGACGCGGATTATCCGGGCGTGCTGTTTCAACGCGGCGCGGTGGTCAAGGGTGTGATCCTCCATGGTGTGAAACCGAGAGAGCGAGCACGCCTCTCCGCCTACGAAGGCGACGGCTACGAACTGGTGCGCGCGCTCGCCGAACTGCCGGGC
>Ga0310910_10000616_pt1 | contig 18081 bp, 15 predicted proteins | sample GREbulkMGHF172_FD_203448 | JGI IMG/M metagenome (GOLD analysis project Ga0310910, IMG submission 203448) | Lab enrichment of tropical soil microbial communities from Luquillo Experimental Forest, Puerto Rico - GRE.bulkMG.HF172 | ecosystem: Environmental > Terrestrial > Soil > Tropical forest >... | reverse complement strand
CCGATGCCTCGCGCAATTCGGTGCGCTGCAGATGCCGCAGCTCGGTGGCGAACCGCTCGATCGCCGCGGCGATCAGCGCCAGCGCCATGAAGAACGCGGCGTGCCGGTCGCGCGGGATGATCTGAGTGGAAACCGGCTCGGGTTCGAGGCCAAGTTTCTTCGCGACGTATTCTTCGACGCGCGGGTCGATATTGGCGAAGGTGCCGACAGCACCGGAGATCTGGCAGGTCGCGATTTCCTTGCGCGCCGCGACGAGGCGGTTACGGTTGCGCGCGAACTCGGCGTAATGCCCGGCGAGCTTCAACCCGAACGTCGTCGGCTCGGCATGAACCCCGTGGCTGCGCGCGACCATTGGCGTCATCTTGTGCTCGTACGCGCGCTTCTTGAGCGCCTTCAGCACCGCGTCGAGGTCGGCGAGCAACAGGTCGGCGGCCTGGGTCAGCTGCACCGCCAGGCAGGTGTCGAGGACGTCGCTCGAGGTCATCCCCTGATGAACGAAGCGCGCCTCGGGACCGACATGCTCGGCGAGGTTGGTCAGAAACGCAATCGTCTCGTGGTGGACCTCGCGCTCGATGTCGCGGATGCGCGCGACGTCGAAGGCGCCGCGCTCGCGCACTGCCTTGGCCGTGCCCTTCGGAATGACACCGAGCTTTTCCTGCGCCTCGCAGGCATAGGCCTCGATCTCGAGCTGGATGCGGAAATAGTTCTCCGGCTCCCAGATCTTGGCCATTTGCGGCCGGCTGTAGCGCGGGATCATGCCGTGGCCGCCGCCGGCGGATCGCTGGCTGGATCATAGCCGAGCGGTTCGAGTGCCGTGAGCATGTGTGGCGGCACCGGGGCCGTAATTTCGAGCGGCCGACGGTTGGGATAAAGCGGCAGCGTCACCGACCGGGCGTAGAGCTGAAGCCCCTGCCCGCCTTGCCTGTTCCCATAAACCGGATCGCCGACCACCGGGCAGCCGAGCACCGCGCAATGGACGCGAAGTTGATGCGTCCGGCCCGTGCGCGGCCGCAGCCCCAGCCAGGCGCGGACGTAATCAGCGCCAAGGAGGCGGTAATCGGTGACCGCCCGCTGCCCGCCGGGATCGACGACCATGCGCCAGCCGGTGCCGCGCGTCAGTTTCTTGAGCCCGGTCTCGACCCGTCCCTCTGTCTCTGGTGGGCGGCCCTCGACCACAGCCCAATACACCTTCTCGACGAGCCCGCCGGAAAACAGCGCACCGAGCCGGCGCAACGCCTTCCGATGCCGGCCGAGCACCAGGCAGCCGCTGGTGTCGCGGTCGAGGCGATGCGCGAGCGCCGGCGGATGCGGGAGACCGAACCGCAACGCATCGAACCGGCTTTCGAGATCCGGGCCGCCGCCGGGTCCGGGATGGACCGCAATCCCCGCCGGCTTGTCGATGACCAAGATGAGACCGTCGCGATAAAGCACACGGTGGGTGAGATCCCCCTCACCCCAGCCCCCTCCCCGCAAGCGGGGAGGGACCCCCGTAGCCGGAGGGTGAGGGGCGAGGGTCGATCGCAGCCGCATCGACGAGCTATTCGGCCGCGTTGCGCAACGGATCGCGGAAACGCTCGCGCAGTACGTCCCATTCGTCGGCGCCAAAACGGCGGAACATCTCCGACACTGTCATCTCCTTGATCGGCGGGGGATGACGATGGGTCGCCTTCAGCTCGGACAGCATCTTGTCGCAGATACCGACGACACCCTTGATCAAAAGGCCGGGCACGATCGCGAGCCTGTAGCCGACCGCCTCGGCGTGCCGCAGGTCGATCTCGGGCGTCTTGCCGCCGCGCACGACGTTGAGCAGGCACGGTCCGCTGACGAGGCGCGGCACGGCCGTGACTTCTTCCACCGTCTGCGGCGCCTCGACGAAGGCCATGTCGGCGCCGGAAGCCAGGGCCCCGTTGGCGCGGGCGATCGCCTCGTCGAGGCCGACGACGGCGCGGGCATCGGTGCGCGCGATAATCATGAAATTCGCGTCGCGTCGGGCCGCGACCGCGGCCCGGATCTTTGCCAGATAATCCTCGCGCGGGATAACCTGTTTGCCTTCGAGATGACCGCATTTCTTCGGGAATTCCTGGTCCTCGATATGAATTCCGGCGACACCGCGGCTCTCGAACTCACGCACTGTGCGAAACACGTTGAGCTCGTTGCCGTAGCCGGTGTCGGCATCGGCGATCACCGGCACACCGACCGCGGCGACCAGACGCCCGGCATTGGCCACCATTTCCGACATCGTGACGAGGCCGAAATCGGGGTATCCCAAGGTGGCTGCCGTGCCGGCACCGGTCATATAGACCGCGGCGAATCCCGCCTGCTCGATAAGCTTGGCGGTGACGCAGTCGTAAGCGCCGGGTGCGATGATCATCCCACCCTGGTTCAGCAGATCTCGAAACCGGCTCGCCTGCGTCATCTCTTCCTCCGATAACGGCGCTCCAGCATAAAGCTAGAGCGCGGCCCGCGGAGGCGCAAATGTACGCTTTCAACCTCAAGACCGAACAGGCCTTCGACCCCAAGAAGCATATGGAAAAAGTGCTCGGCAGGACCGGCGAAGGGGATGTCACGATCGCCTGCTGGGAGCCGGGCCACACGAGCCCTTATCACGGCCATCCCGACGCTACCGAGATCTATTTCTGCTTCGAGGGCGGCGGAACGATGCGCACCCCGAACGAGACGATTGCTATCGCACCCGGGACGTTCGTCGTCCATCCACGCAGCGAATTGCACGAATACGCCAACGGGCCCGAGCGTACCGTGCTGTTCCGCGTTCGCTATGGCGGGGCGATGTCCGGCCGGACCAAGGAATGGCCGAGCAACCCGAACTGGAAGGCGCGTCCCGAGGACCTCGAATACTTTAGACGAAACCCAACCGGCTAGTCGCTCTGGGTCAGGTCTCGCGCATGCCTACGCACTTGGTCGGAAAATTTCTATTGCGTGACTGGAGCGTCGGAGCTCAGGAAGGTTGCGAGCGTTGGTTTTGCGCCCACAGTCGCCGCTGATATCGGTTCCACCATCACGGACGCCACGCCCGCCCGTTTCATGTCCAACTCGTCGGCGGCGCGCGGCGAGAGGTCGATAATAAATCGGCGGGTCCAAGGGCCACGGTCGTTGATCCTGACGATCACCGAACGGCCGCTGTCGAGATTTGTCACCTTGGCGTAGGAGGATAGCGGCAAGGTGCGATGCGCGGCGGTAGCGCTAACCGTGTCGAGGCGCTCTCCGGTCGAGGTATAGCGGCCGACGAAGTTATACCAGGCCGCTTTGCCGATCTCTCTGGCTCCGAATTCTCGCGCCGGAGCAAAATAGGCGTCCGGCCGACCACCACTGTCATTGGCGACAGGATGCGAGCCCGCGTAGCGATGCCGCGGCGGCGCGGCGCGATGGCTCGCGAGCGATCGGCGGTGTGTGCCGCAGCTCGAGACGATGTGCGGTTTGGCGATCCGATGTTCTGCCCTTTGGGGTTTGGCGCCATGCGGCTGGCCGGGCTGGTGGCTTGTGGACTTTTCCGGCGTTTTGGCGATCGCGCCAGCGGAGGCCACCAGAAACGCGAGGGAAATCCCGATCGTTCGGCGCAAATGCATCCGGCACAATCTCCTTCTTGCTGGGCCTCCCCTCGCCGGGGAAGCACGATCGCGTGGCCATGCCAATGGTATTGGATGGCTGGGGGGAAGCAGATCGGTGTCGTCCCGGATTGTTGCCGATGCATCCGGGTAGGACAGGGAGGAACTGCCCAAGCTAAACAGGCTAAAACGCCGATGTCAATACCAACTGATCTTGTCCCGCCAACAGCCCTTTTCCGGACTCTGATCGGCTCAGCTAGGCGGAGAGAGGCGATGCCGAGCGCATTGCTCGCATACCGACTGAGTATTATTACGATGCGCTTTTTTTATTGCGAGACATCTTTAACTTTAAGCGTTCCAAAAACGAAACCGTCGAGGGTTAAAATCGCAGTTTCGACGTTTTGTTAACGAATTGTGGCGTACGGCCATACTCCCCACCCGGTTATTTGAAGCCAAAGTCACCGGAGTAGCCGGCGCACCGCCTCGTTCGCCTCCACAAGAGACAGCGAAAGTACGGGACAGCTTGGTTAATGCGAGACCGTTTAGAGCGACGGCTAGGGGACCATGATCCTACGATCGGCGGCGTGATATACCAGTCGGCAACCAAGGAGGTCGGCATGGCTCTCGCCGTCGCGATCCAGATGGATCCGATCGATACGATCAACATCGACGCGGATTCCACCTTTGCACTGGCCCTCGAGGCGCAAGCGCGCGGGCACGCCCTGTTCCACTATCTGCCCGACGCGCTAACCCTTCGCGACGGGCGCCTCCACGCCCGCGGCCGGCCTCTCGAGGTCGCCCGGCGTCACGGCAACCATCATCGCTTCGGCGCCTATGAAGAGCTCGACCTCGCCGGGGTCGACGTGATCCTGATGCGCCAGGATCCGCCCTTCGACATGGCTTATATTACGGCAACACATCTCCTCGAGCTCTTGCCGCCAGAGGGGCCCCTCGTCGTCAACGACCCGGCCGCAGTGCGCAACGCCCCCGAGAAACTCTTCGTGCTGCGTTTCAGGGAACTGATGCCGCCGACGCTGCTGACCCGCGACCGCGACGAGATCCGCGCCTTCTGGAAGGAGCACCGCGACATCATTCTCAAGCCGCTCTTCGGCAATGGCGGGGCCGGGGTCTTCCGGTTGCGGCCCGGCGATGAAAACCTGACCGCGTTGTTGGAGATGTATGAGCAGATCCAGCGAGAGCCGGTAATGGTACAGCGCTATGTGCCCGAGGTCCGCCAAGGCGACAAGCGCATCATCCTCGTCGAAGGCGAGCCCGTGGGTGCGGTCATGCGGGTGCCCCCGGAGGGCGAGGCGCGCGCCAACCTGCATGTCGGGGCACGCCCGGAGCGAACCGAACTGCGCGGCCGCGAGCGCGAGATCTGCGCCGCGATCGGACCGACCCTGCGCGCCCAAGGGCTGGTCTTTGTCGGCATCGACGTGATCGGCGACTGGCTGACCGAGATCAACGTCACCTCGCCGACCGGCATTCAGGAGATCGCGCGGCTCGACGGTGTGGAGATCGCGCCAAAGATCTGGGACGCGATAGAAGCCCGGATCGCCGAGCGCGCCGAGCGCCGCCCGGCGTGAAATCAATACGCAAAGGAGCCTTACGATGACCGATGCGCGCAATGTCCTCGGCGAGCCGCTCGCCGAATGCTGCACGAAGCCCATGACGGGATTTTATCGCGACGGCAGCTGCAACACCGGACCCGAGGATTTCGGATTGCACACCGTGTGCACTCAGGTCGACGCCGCGTTTCTAGCGTTTTCGAAAGCGGCCGGCAACGATCTGTCGACGCCGGTTCCCGCCTTGGGCTTTCACGGCCTCAAGCCGGGCGATTGCTGGTGCCTGTGCGCCGAGCGCTGGATGGAAGCGTTCGAAGCCGGCGAACCGCCAAAGGTCAGGTTGACCGCGACCCATGAAGCGACCCTTGAGGTTGTCCCACTTGAGCTGCTCAAGCGCCACGCCATCGATCTGAGCTGAAGCAGGATTGACGATGCCGGAAATCGGACTGTTCGAGGCGATCCACTCGGCGCGATCGTTGCGCCGACTCAAACCGGTCCGGTACCCGAGCAACTGATCACCAAATTCCTCGACGCGGCAATTCGCGCTCCCTCCGGCGGAAACGCGCAGAACTGGGCGTTCATCGTTGTGCGCGATCCCGAGCGGCGGCGAAAGCTCGGCATGATCTATCGCAAGGCCTCCGACATAGCGGAAGCGATGTATGCGGCCCGCGTTCGCCCTCCTCACCTGACCGAGCGACAGTTCGCCCGCCTGATGACCGCCGGCGCTCACCTCTGGCAGCATATGGGTGAGGCGCCCGTTCTTCTCCTCCCCTGCGGGCGCCGCCCGGCTTTTCCGCCGCGCGAGGCGCTGCCACCCGACATTGCCGTCCGCTGGGAGGACGAAATCGCCTACGCCGACCGTATTCGCGGTGCCAGCATCTACCCCGCCGTGCAGAACATCATCCTCGCCTGCCGTTCCCTTGGCCTCGGCACGGTAATCACCACCAACCACATCCGCTGCGAGGATGAGGTCAAGGCTCTGTTCGGCATCTCCGAGGACGTAGCGACTTTTGCGCTGATGCCGATCGGCTGGCCGCTCGACAGATTCGGGCCTTTGACTCGTCGACCCCTCGCCGAGGTCGTCCACGCCGAACGCTGGGGAGTCGCCTGGCCCAGCTGACCGCGCGGCTCTCGCCAATCAATTTATACCGAAAGTTAGGCCCCTGCGGTTTTTGCTTGTCATATTGAATTCCTGCTTTATGAACATAACAGGAACATATCCGCACAGCGGTTGAGATGGACACGGGCGTTCTGATGGTTGTAATGGTGGTGCTCGCCGCGGCAGCCGCGGTTATCGGCGCGGCACTCGGGCGTTACCTGTGGCCGGCGACCCGAAGGAGCGATGCGGCTGCTCTGGCGGCACGGGAAATAGAGGTAGCGCGCCTGACCGAGGAAAGCCGCGCGCTGCGCAGCCGCGCCGATCAGCTCGAGGCCGAGCACAGGGCCGCGGCATCAGAGGCAAAGGTTGGGGCGGCGGAAGTGGCGCGGCTGACGGAACGCGAGAGCGCCCTGAACGACAGGATCGCCGCTCAAGCCACCCAGCTCGCCGACATGCACAAGCAGCTCACAACTGAGTTTGAGAATATCGCGAACCGGGTTCTCAGAGCGAATGCATCGGAGCTATCAGAAAGCTCGCACAAGGCGTTAGCGGTCATTCTTGATCCGTTACGTGAGCGCATTCGGGATTTCCAGAATAAGGTCGAAAGCACTTACGCGACCGAGGCGCGTGAGGTGCTTTCGCTCAAGGAGCAGATCAAGCTCATCGTCGAAACGAGCCATGCGATCGGCACCCAAGCCGACGGCCTCGCCAAGGCATTGCGGGGTGATTCACAATTGCTCGGGCGGTGGGGCGAGCTCGCACTCGAACGCATCCTCGAAGCGGCGGGCCTAGCGGAAGGCCGCGAGTACGTTTCGCAAGGCCGCGGATTGGGTTTGCGAAATGAGGCCGGCGGAGTGCAGAAGCCGGACGTCATCGTCATGCTTCCCGAGCAGCGGTCGATGATCATCGATTCGAAAGTTCCTCTCTCCGGTTACGAGCGCTTGATCGCCGCCCAGGAGGAGGGGGACCGGCTCGCCGCCGGCGACCGGTTCGTCCGGGACGTCAAGGTGCATATCGATGACCTCGCCGGCAAGCGGTACCAGGACAACGAGAAGCTCGTGGCTCACGATTACGCGCTGATGTTTGTGCCGATCGAGGGGGCGCTCGCCGCCGCTCTCGCCCGTGAGCGCGAGCTTTTGACCTATGCGTCCGATCGGCACGTGGTGCTGGTCGGCCCCTCTACCCTGTTGATGACGATGCGCACTGTCGCCCAGATTTGGCGTTACGAGCTGCAGGGGCAGAATGCGCAGGAAATCGCCCGCTTGGCCGGGGAGATGTGTGACAAGGTGAGCCTCAGTCTCGGCGATTTTAACGGCGTCGCAGAAAAGATCACCGCGGCATTGAATATGCACGACGAGGCGGTGAAGCGGCTTTCCACCGGACGAAGCAATGTCTTGGCGATTGGAGCACGCATGCGCGACTTGGGCGTGAAGGCCAAACGCCCTATGGCGGCGATGTCGGTCGATAGCGGGGTAGTCACGGCAATCACCGAGGAAAGCGCCGAGACAGCACTTCCCGCGGCCGAGTGAACGCCAGCGTCTGCTGCTGCTGATGAGCGGGACAATCGGGGCCAGGACGGCGTCGTTCGGCAGGCCCGAGCGCGCAAGCTGCGCCTGCGCGGGCCCGACAACGGCGTGCGCACGCCGAATCGCGCAACCGCGGCCATCCAGGCGGCGTTTGCAAACCTATGGGTATTGGCTTTCGTCGACCGGCGGCGGGCACGGCAGGGTGTTGCCGTCCGGGCCGGCCTTGTAGCACCAGCAATCTACACTCGAACCGCCCTCGCGGATTGCACATTTGCCCTCGCGCTGAAGACGCAGCGCGGTCATGCGTTGGCGGATCGTGACGAAATCGTCGGCAGCTCGGGCTGTATTCGGCGTCATGTGAGCCTGATAATCACTGGGCTCGTGTCAGTTGGTCGTCCGCGAAGCTCGGCTGATGATGCAGAGCACGTGCACGCCGGTTTTGTCCGCCGTCGGGCCACGCGTTGCCGTGTCAGTTGCGGTTCGGCCATGCACCCGTCATGCCAGAAGACGGTTGCTCAATCGTTAAAGCCGAGATGGGTCCGATCGTTGCAACGCGACGGTCGTTCCCGGCGGGCTCCGCTGGGCTGGTCCCTCTGCCGGCTGACGAGGTCCGATAATACCTGCCCCGCCGTCTGCTCCTGCCGACGCCGAAGGTTGGTCGACCAGATCTGTTGCCCCGAACCGGCAAAGCGGAGGCTCGCGGCCTCCGGTTTGCCTAGCCGAGGCTACGCGGCGTGGAGGAGTTCCAGATACTCCTCATAGACCTTCATATCCTTGCCGAACGAGATCGCTGCGGCCCGGGCGCCACAGACCAGATGCATCCAACGCCACGGCTCGCGCGTCGCGTTAAATTCTTCGACGATCGACTGGTGATGCTTGAAGGCGTGCATCTCGGTGAAGTTGTCGTGGCAGACGATCTCGGCGAGACGCGCAATGAAAGACTGCGGGTCGTAACCCGATTTCACGTATTGCGTCGCGAGGTTGACCGTCTCCTCGACCTCCGGCACGGCCTGCATCGAGCCCAGATTATTCGTGAGCGTCGAAGGGTCGGTCGGCGGCTGGTGGTAGATGCTGTACGCGATCGCGTCGAGCAGTTCGTCCTGCGTTCGCGCTGGCAGTTTGGCAACGGCAGCCATATCGGGCCGCGGCGCCGGCTCTATGCGCGTTGCAGTCGAGCGGATCTCCGGGCCCGACTGCCAAGTCAGCAGCAGCAATACCTTGTTCCGTATGCTCAACCCGTCGAGCCGTAGCAACCAGCGCCGCAGATTGATGCTGGTGTGCAGGTGAACATCCATCGGGTTCCCGCCGAGCGACCGCATGAAGAGACCGGCAGCCCCGATCGATAAGGCCTCGCCCGCGCCTTCGAGCGACAACCCATCGGCCAATGCCTTGGCCATCAGCTTCGGGATCTCGGCAAAGACGTCGACACGCCCGATCGCCTCGCCGAGCTCGCCGATCGCTGTCGTCTCGTCCTCACCCGTCCGCTGGCGCAGGATGCGATTCAGCAACTGATGTTCCTCGATCAACTCTTCGATCTCCGGTATCGGCGATGGCATCGGATTATTCGGGGCGACCGGGCTGCGGGTCACAAAGCGCACCACCGGGCGCATCACCACCGGCAGGAGCGCCTTGTCGAGAACCCCCGACTCGAAGGCGCGCCAGACGGTGCCGGGAAACACGAAATAATGGTCGTCGTGGAAATTTTTTGGGATCGCCACGCTCATCAACATATCGAAGGCCTCGATCGGCGGCGCGTTTTTCCAAATCCACTGGAAAAGATGGTCGGACTTGTTCCATTCGCCGCGCTGCACCGCCGCCAAAAAAGCTGCCTTTGCTGCTTCGAACCCGCCCGCATCCTCTTCGGCAAACTCCAGCAGCTGGTACGGTCCCATCGCCGGGTGGTTGATGTGCTTGTTGGTCAGCGCCACGTGCTGCAATACCGGAACAAAGCGTTGCTCGCCCTTGAGGCGCTCGACCGTCTTCGAGACCGCGTAAAGGCCAGCTAACGGGTGCAACGGGCCCCCGTGATGACCCGGCGGCATTTCGGTGGAGCGGGTCACTGCAAGTGCCGAGGCCGTCAGCATCGTCCCGGTCGCTACCCCGGCGCGCAGCTTCTCCAGCGCGCGGTCGAGAATCTCCGCGGGAGGAGTGTCCTCGATGAACTGGACCAGCGGCTCGATGGTGTCGGGGTATACGACTCGGCTCGGCGTCGGCATCGTGGGTTCTCCTCAAGCGCGATCTTGTAGTTTAATCGGTTTCACTTCTTCGAGAGCTGGATAATCGTCAAGCGCGATTTGCCGGCTGTCAACCCCAGGACAAAGCATGGCTCAGGGTCATTTTCCGCAAGCCCCGTGCACCCTCGGGGAGCCGTCGCGGTAGCCCAAGTTCAGCAAAGATGCGGGTCAGCCGATCATCGGCGCTGCGTCGTCGATCGCGAGCTGCACTGCATCGCCGCCGCGCCAATTGTCGCGGCGTAGATGACCGGCGACGTGGACAGCGGCACCGCGCGTCTCGGCGAGAAATTGGCCGAGCGGCATCCCGGCGGCGCGAAAGGCGATGGCCCGCAGCCTTGCGGTATCGAGCGGGTCGGCCAATGCGCAGCGCAGGTGACCGCTGCCGACGGCCTCGACGTGGACCACCCGCACACCGGAAAGGACGAAGCGCGGCTCTGGGTTGCCAGCGCCGAATGGCGCCAGGCGCTCGATGTGACCGATCAATTCAGCCTTGGCGGCCGCGAGAGAGAGTGCCGCGTCGACCCGCAACTCGGGGATAAGGCGCTCATGCTCGAGCCCATCGCCCAATCGCTCGACCAAAAACTCGCGCAGCGCGTCGAGCTTTTCGGCTGCGACCGTGAACCCGGCCGCCATTGCATGGCCGCCGCCATTGATCAACAGCCCCGCCTGTCGCGCTGCGATCACCGCTGGGCCGAGCGGCACGCCGCCGATTGAGCGGCCGGAGCCTTTGCCGACTCCATCGGCGAGCGCGACGACACAGGCTGGCCGCTCGTAGCGCTCCTTGAGGCGCGCGGCGACGATCCCGATCACCCCGGGGTGCCAATTCTCAGCCGCCGCGAAGACGAGCACGGGCGATTGCGCCACCCCTTCGACCATCGCAACTGCCGCCTCCAGAGTGCGCGCTTCGATGTCGCGGCGCTCTCGGTTGTAGGTGTCGAGACGCTGGGCAAACTCGGCGGCGAGCGCCGGGTCATCGGTGGAGAGCAGGCGTGCCCCGAGATCGGCGGCCCCGACCCGGCCCCCGGCATTCACGCGCGGACCGAGCACGAAGCCGAGATGGTAGGCGTCGAGCGGCTCGTTGACGCCGGCGACTGCCGCCAGCGCCGCGAGTCCGCGATTGGCGTTACGTCGAGCGACCTTGATCCCCTGCGCAACGAAGGCGCGGTTCAATCCCGCGAGCGGGACGATGTCGCATACGGTGCCGAGCGACACTAGATCGAGCCATTGGAGCAGATCGGGCTCCGCGCGGTTACCGGCATACCAGCCGGCCTGGCGCAATGCGCGGTTGAGCGCAACGACGAGCAGAAATGCGACCCCCACCGCGGCCAAAGCACCATGCGGGCTGTCCTCGTCGAGCCGGTTCGGGTTGACGATCGCCGCCGCGTGCGGCAGTAGCGGTTCGGCCACATGGTGATCGACGACGATGACCTCGAGACCGGCTGCGGCAGCCTCGGCGAGCGGCAAATGAGCATTCGTGCCGCAATCGACGGTCACAACGACACGCGCCCCTTCCGTATGCAGACGCAACAGCGCAGGGGTATTCGGGCCGTACCCTTCGCGCAGACGGTCCGGCACATAGATTCGGGTGCGGCCGCCGACAGCGGCAAAGAATCGCGCCAGCAACGCCGCCGATGTCGCGCCGTCGACGTCGTAGTCGCCGAACACGGCGATCGTCTCTCCCTCGCACACGGCACGGACGATGCGCGCGACGGCGACGTCCATGTCTCGCAGGTGCGACGGCTCAGGGAGCTGGTCGCGCAAGCGTGGAGCGAGAAATCCTGGTGCATAATTGCGGTCGATGCCGCGCTGGGCAAGCAGCCGGCCGACAATTTCGGGCAAGGCCAAGCGCTCGGCGATCGCCTGCCCTTCCAGTTCGTCGCCAGCCCGCAACCGCCAGCGGCGGCCGCAAACCGACCGCTCTATCGCGAGAAAGCTTCCGGCGCCCCCCGCGCCGTCCATCTCAGCGTCTCATCGCGCGAACGGAGCAAAGCTCTGCTTGCGCGTGAAATCGTGGCGCGCCTCGACGTAGCGGACGGTGCCGGTCTTGGACCGCATCACCACTGAATGGGTCGATGCCCCGCCGGGAAAGCGCCGCACGCCACGCAACATCGAGCCGTTGGTGACCCCGGTGGCGGCGAACATCACGTCGCCTGAGGCAAGATCCAAGAGCTTGTATTTGCGGTCGAGATCGGTGACGCCGAGCCGTTGGGCGCGGCCGCGCTCGTCGTCGTTGCGGAACAACAGCCGCCCCTGCATCTGGCCGCCGATGCAGCGCAGCGCCGCGGCTGCCAGCACGCCCTCAGGGGCGCCGCCCGAGCCGACATACATGTCGATCCCAGTCTCCGGTTCGGAGGTCGCGATAACCCCGCTGACATCGCCGTCCGAGATCAGCGCAATGCGAGCACCGGACGCGCGGACCTTGGCGATCAGCTCGGCGTGGCGTGGCCGGTCGAGGATGCAGACCACGAGATCTGCGACCTCGGTTTTTTTGGCCTTGGCGAGGTTCTTGAGGTTGGCGGCCGGCTCTTCGTCGAGATCGACCAGATCGTCAGGCAGCCCGCCGCCGACCGCAATCTTGTCCATATAGACGTCCGGGGCGTTGAGAAAGCCGCCGGCGTCGGCCATGGCGATGACCGCGAGCGCATTGGCGCTGCCTTTGGCGGTGATCGTCGTCCCTTCGAGCGGATCAAGCGCGATGTCGATCGGCGGACCATTTCCGGTGCCGACCTTTTCGCCGATATAGAGCATCGGCGCCTCGTCGCGCTCTCCTTCGCCGATGACGACGGTGCCGGCGATCGATAGGCTGTTCAGCGCCTCTCGCATCGCATCCACCGCCGCCTGGTCGGCCGCCTTTTCATCGCCGCGGCCCATCCAACGCGAAGCCGAAAGGGCTGCGGCTTCGGTCACACGGACGGCTTCCAGCGCGAGATTGCGATCCATCTTCGAGGTCTCGGGCACGGCTTTTCCTCCTGTTTGCTGTGGCGGTTCTTGTCAGAAATCTTCGATGCGAATCACGTGCGGCGGCTCGAGGACGGTATCGAGCATCTCGATCTTCTTCAGCGCCCGGCGCATCGCCGCCTCGACCGTGACGTGGGTCGTCAGCACCACCGGAACGGCCTCGCCGGGAGCGCGCCCGCGCTGGATCATCGATTCCATCGACACCTGCTCGTCGCGCAAGGCGGCGGCGACATCGGCGATCACACCCGGCTGGTCGACCACCATCAATCGTATGTAATAGGCGCCCTGATGCCGCTCGATCGACACACCGGGAAGCCCGCGCAGATTGGCGGTCGGAACCCCGAGCGGAGCAACCTGGCGCCCGGCGGCGATGTCGACGAGATCGGCAGCGACCGCCGACGCGGTCGGCTGGGCGCCGGCACCGCGCCCTTCCAATACCACCCGGCCGACAAAATCGCCCTCGGCGACGACCGCATTGTATACGCCCTCGACCGCCGCGATTGGCGTCGAACGCGGCACCATACAGGGGTGGACGCGTTGTTCGAGCCCCGCCTCGGTCAGCCGGGCAATGCCGAGAAGCTTGATGCGATAGCCGAGCTCCTCGGCAAAATCGATGTCGAGCCGCGATACGTGGCGGATACCCTCGGTATAGACCCCACTGAGGTCGACCGGCCGAGCGAACCCGACGCTCGCGAGGATGGCGAGCTTATGCGCGGCATCGATGCCATCGATGTCAAAGCTCGGATCGGCTTCCGCATAACCGAGCTTTTGTGCCTCGCCGAGCACTTCGGCGAACTCGTGCGCGGTCTCGCGCATGGTCGTCAGAATATAATTCGAGGTCCCGTTGAGGATGCCATAAAGGCGCACGAGGCGGTTTCCGGCGAGACCCTCGCGGAGCGCTTTGATTACCGGTATTCCGCCCGCGACCGAGGCTTCGAAAGAGAGAATGACGCCCTTTTCTTCGGCCCTGACGGCGAAGACGGTCCCGTGATGCGCCATCAGCGCCTTGTTTGCGGTGACAACGTGCTTGCTGTGATCGAGCGCTGTGTCGATCACCCGCCGAGCGATGCCGTCAGCGCCGCCAATCAGCTCGACGACGACGTCGATCTCTGGATCGGCTGCCATCGCCGCCGCATCTTCGTACCAGCGCACCGCGGACAGATCCACCCCGCGATCGCGGCGCCTATCCCGGGCGGAGACCGCGACAACGACGAGCCTACGGCCAGCCCGCTGAGCCAGCAGATCAGCCTGCCGGTCGAGGAGCTGCAAGGCGCCGACCCCGACCGTCCCCAAGCCAGCGACGGCGATCTTCAACGGCGGTTTCACGATGGCAACGGTAGCCTGCGTATAGAGTTGTTTCGAGAGCTTTTCCGCAGTCTAGCCGGACGGCCCAAACGAGCGGTTTACTTCAACCTACCGCATACCAGGCGACGACGCGAATCGGCTCAATGTTCGAGCAGCACCTCGGCGCGGCTTTCGACTGGCTCGGCGGCTGACGGCGCGGCCTCGACGGCGATCTTGTCGGCCGGGATCCCAGCCTTCGTTAAAGCAGCGGCGACGACTTGCGCGCGATCGAGCGCGGCACGGAAGCTGTTCAGCTGCTCGGTCGCTCCATTGCCGGCGCTGGCATAGCCGACGATGCGCAGCTTCCCCGGGTTTTGCTGATAAAGCGGCACGACTTTCTCCAGATTCTGGCGATCCTCCTCAGTGAGGGCCGTCGAATCGGCGGCGAATTTGACCTCGGCGACCGGGGTACCGGCTGGTGCACGCAGCGGCTTCTGGCTGCTCTTCCCGGAGGTGGCCAGCGGCGCCAATACCGGAGGCGGAGGCGGCGCCTGGTAAGCGGTCGAACCGATCGCCTCCGGCATCGCCGTCGGAGCCGGGGGCGATGGAAGATGCGGGGTGGCCGGCGGAGCGTTCGCTGCTGTCGGCGTCGGTGTCGAATACGGCGGCGGTGGGGACGGCTGGACTTGCTCGGGGTTTGGCACTGAGCGCACCTTCGGTATCTCGAGGCTCGATTCCATCGGTGGAGGCTCGGGCGGCTCACCGGATTTGCGCAACCCTTGTCCCGTCGCGCCCGTCGTCTTGTCGCCGGCGTTTGCGGAATCGGGCGAAGCCGGAGGCGCTGCGGCAGAAGGCGCACCGGCCGCGGCAGGTTTGGCTTGCGCGTCATCGGTTACCGCAGGTACGGGCGGCGGAGGAGGCGGTGGCGCCGGCGCTGACACCGCCGGAAAGCCCGCACGCAGTTTTTCATCGCTGTATTTCGCGTTCGTGCGATCGGCGACCAGGCCTTGCGTCAACGCCTCCCGTTCGGCCGCGGTCAACGCCCGGTCGGGGGGTGGCGGCACCGTGGCAAGGTTGGGATAATCGGACGCCTCTCCGGCAGCCAGATTCTTAGTGTTCGGCGTCGTTTCGGGGTCGGGGTCGTTCTTGCTGGCGCCCGTCAAATCACGCCAGGTGTCGACGGGACTGCACGCGCCGAGCCCGAGTGCCACTGCCAGAATGGCGAGGCCGTGCACCGTGTACCCGGAAAAACGGGTTGTGCCCATCATCATGGCCGCATTCTCGGCGAAGCAGTAGGATGCCGCAACGGGGGAATAACCTAGAGCCGCTGCACATTCTCGCCGCGCTGATGTATTAGATCCGTTCCGGCGCGTCACTACATTTGATGGGTGAAAAATCGATCGAACGATACAAAAACGGCCATGACAGAAAGGAGCCGGGACAAGCCCGGCGAAGGTACCGCGCCGCATGAAAAAGGCCGGGCGACCAACACGCCGCCCGATCTACCAGAGTTGTCGCAGCAGATGACCGATATCGCTGAAAAGAGCCGGCATCTCGTCGCGGAATTCCTCAAGCGGCAGTCCGCCGAGAATGGCGTCGGAATGGCCGACCCGCTCAGCATTGGCGCCGCCTTTTTCGAGATGACGGCGCGGATGATGTCGGACCCTTCGCGGCTCGTCCAGGCGCAGTTGTCGTTGTGGAACGATTACATGACCTTGTGGCAGCGCACGGCGCAGCGGTTTCTCGGCGGCAGTGCAGAACCGATAATCGAGCCACCGGCCGGCGACCGGCGTTTTCGCGATAAGGCGTGGACCGACAACACACTCTTCGACTTCATCAAGCAGAGCTATTTGCTGACGGCGCGCTGGCTGCAAGGAACGGTCAAGCAGGTCGACGGCATCGACGAGCGCACCGCACGCAAAGTTGATTTCTACACGCGCCAGTTCGTCGATGCGATCGCGCCGTCAAATTTCCTGCTGACCAACCCCGAAGTGCTGCGGGCGACGATCGAAAGTCGCGGCGAGAACCTGATCAACGGGCTGAAGAACCTGCTCGACGACCTGGAACGCGGCAAAGGACGGCTGGCGATCAAGATGACCGACATGGCGGCGTTCCGCATTGGCGAGAACATCGCAGTGACGCCGGGCAAGGTCGTCTTTCAGAGCGATCTGTTGCAGCTGATCCAATACGAACCAACGACGACGATGGTCAAGCGACGGCCTCTCCTGATCATCCCGCCTTGGATCAACAAGTTCTATATTCTCGATTTACGGCCCGCGAACTCGTTCATCCGCTGGGCGGTCGGCGAAGGCCACACGGTCTTTGTGATCTCGTGGGTCAACCCGGACGAGCGGCTCGCCGCCAAGACATTCGCTGACTACATGCGCGAGGGCCCGCTTGCGGCACTCGACGCGATCGGACAGGCGACCGGCGAGCGCGAGGCCAATGTGATCGGCTACTGCCTCGGCGGCACCTTGCTCGCCAGCACTCTCGCCTATATGGCCGTCAAGCACGACACCAGGATCAAGAGCGCCACGTATTTCGTGGCAATGGTCGATTTCGCCGAAGCCGGCGAGCTCTCCGTCTTTATCGACGCGGAGCAGCTTACGGCGCTCGAAGAGCGGATGAACGCGAAGGGATATCTCGAAGGCCGCGCCATGGCAACGACCTTCAACATGCTGCGGGCGAATGATCTGATCTGGTCTTTTGTCGTCAACAACTATTTACTCGGCAAGTCGCCCTTCCCGTTCGACCTCCTTTATTGGAACGCCGATTCGACGCGCATGCCGGCGGCAATGCACAGCTTTTATCTGCGCAACATGTATCAGGAGAACTTTCTGGTTAAGCCGGGCGGCATCACCCTCAACGGGGTGCCGATCGATCTGGCAAAGATCAAAACGCCGTCCTTCCTGTTGTCGACCCTGGAAGACCACATCGCGCCCTGGCGGTCGACCTATGCAGCCACCCAGCTCTATAAGGGCCCGGTCAAGTTCGTGCTTTCCGCTTCGGGGCATATCGCCGGCGTTGTCAATCCTCCGGGTAGCAAGTACGGGCACTGGGAAAACGACAACAACCCGCCGACGCCGGAGGAATGGCTCACGACTGCCACCGCCGTTCCCGACTCGTGGTGGCCGGTTTGGGAGCGCTGGGTTTCGCAATATTCCGGCGGCGAGGTGCCGGCGCGCCATCCGGGCGACGGCAAGCTCAAGCCGCTCGAGGACGCCCCCGGTTCCTACGTCAAAGTGCGCGCCGAAGACTGATCGCGGCGATTGCGTCGCCACCCCCAAAGGCCCATTCCTACTAGCGCTACACCAAGCAGCGACAGGCTGGCAGGTTCGGGAACAACTCCGGTGAGCGAGAACGCGGCGTTAAATGTCCCAGCGCCAACGATGTCGGTGCCGACCCGTAGCCAGTCCGGGGCGAGCATTTCATCGCGGGTCCATTCCTGCAGGTCCGTGAAACCCGGGGGAAACGGCGTACCGGGCGCAACGATTGGCCGTGTGCCCGACAGCCACAAGAAGTCACCGCCGGTAACCTGGACTTGCGGCACAAAGAAGAAATGGTCGGGAGAAAGTAAGAAAGGTTGGGTGAAGGTTACGTCGAACTCAACCTCTTCACCCATTACCGAGCCATTGCCGCCTGTCGTCTGAGGGGGGGGCCCTGGCAATGGATGGATACCGCCGGGCTGGACCGAATTGTTCGCGGTGAACATGGGGTTCACGACGTGGGTTATGACGGTGAGGTTGCCCGCGGACGTGCTGCGATCGTCCAACTCAACGTCCGATGGCGAATTCACTCGCGTCGGGACCTCCGGTGTCGAAAAAAAGGGCGCCCCGCTAGTCCGGCCTACGT
>Ga0310910_10000608_pt1 | contig 18142 bp, 21 predicted proteins | sample GREbulkMGHF172_FD_203448 | JGI IMG/M metagenome (GOLD analysis project Ga0310910, IMG submission 203448) | Lab enrichment of tropical soil microbial communities from Luquillo Experimental Forest, Puerto Rico - GRE.bulkMG.HF172 | ecosystem: Environmental > Terrestrial > Soil > Tropical forest >... | reverse complement strand
TGATCAGGATCACGATCACGCTGAACAGCGCGATTTGGACCCATCCGCTAATGGTCATTGCAAAGCCCCTAGAACCGCTCGGGGTTGATCAGGGCGTAGACGAGGTAGACCATGATGACGATGGTCACGATCGAGCCGAGGACGTAGTCGAGCAGCATTTCACATTCTTTCGCAGGCGAGCACATAGAGCACGGATGCGACGAAAAAGCCGGCACCGAGCGCGATCATCGCGACATCAAGCATGAAGACACCCTAGGCGAGTCGCAGGTTGCGGGCACGACGAGCGCCGCACTGGTAGATCCCGCAAGGCGAGAGCATTTGACCTATCCACACGTTACCCCACTCGGACGTGCCCATTTCTCGGGCCCGAGTCGGGATGGGCAAAAATCAAGTGCACTCTCGTGCATTAAGATTCGAGACGCATCAAGGCCCCCCGACATAAGCAAACCATAAAGATCCAAGGTAGCCTTCTATCTGCTGCCCCGGCGAGCCGGACGATTTGACCTGGGTCAGCTCAGCCCCTGCCGCGTTGGCGGACGATCAGGGAGCCGGATAATGAATGCCCCGGTTCATCGCCACCTGCTCGGTCACGGGCCCCAGCGAGACTGCGGGGAAATAGGCGAGTCCGCCCATGATCAGCACGACGCCCGCCAGCAGTCCGATGGATTGCGGGCTGTGGCTCGGAACCGAGCCGGGTGACGGGGCAACGCGCTTCTTCTGTACCAGCGAGCCGGCAACCGCCAGCAGCGGGATCACGTAGATGAACCGTCCCATCGCCATCGCCGCGGCGAGAACCATATTGTAGAACAGCGTGTTGGTGGAGAGGCCGGCAAACGAACTGCCATTGTTGCCGGTGGCCGAGGCGAAGGCGTAGAGGATTTCGCTGAGGCCATGCGGGCCGCCGTTGACGATGCCTGCCACCCCTTGCGGTGTTACGGGTGCGAGCGCCGTACAGCCCAAATATCGACAGCGAGTAGCTGAGGAGAGAGAGCATAGTCATCTTAACCTCCCTCGCCTCCAGCTTTTTGCCGAGATATTCGGGTGTGCGCCCGACCATCAGCCCAGCGACGAACATCGTTACGATGGCGAAGGCCAGCATGCCGTAGAGACCCCGCCAAAGGTGACCTCGCCGAGCGCCATATTGACGATCAACACCATACCGCCCAACGGCAGAAAGCTGTCATGCATGGCGTCGACAGCGCCGCCCGCGGCGGTGGTGACGGTCGCCAATAGCGCGGACGGCGTGATGCCGAAGCGATCTGGAGCCATCCCTTGCTCGTCATCGAGAGCTCCTACAGCGTCTCGGGACCTATTGGCGCGGAGAGCGGATCATGACCGGCGGTCTCGTTCGTACCGACGACGCGATTATGTCGGCTAAAGGACCCGGATTATCTGATTCAAGTCAATTCGCGCCGACTTCTCGCGAATTCAGCGGCTATCATAGGTCGATCGCAAAGTATCAAACTCACCGAAACAGGCTCGTCAGGAGCCCGATCCCCAGAACACCCGAGAACAACGGTCCGCCGACCGCGACGATCGCATCCGCGACCATGTGCGCCACCCTGATCAATGGATCATCAGCGGACTCTGGCGCTCGATAATATGACACTCTCAGGGCACTCTCCGGTATTCGGCTCGACCCCGATCCGCTCGTTCATTGCAGGACGGTGTGCACGAAAACGAGGATGAAACGAATGGTCAAAACGCCCATGGCGACGCCCATCAGTACCAACACCGTCCCGATTGCTCCGAGCGCCGCCCGCGGCCGCGTTCGCCGCTCGTGCAGAACCGGTGAGTGGATGATAGGGTTAGGAACGGTCTGCTGGCGCACGGCTCCAGCTCTTACGAAGTCGAAAAGGGCCATTACCGACCTTCGAAAATTGCGACGGCTTATAGAAGCGCGACGGCGAATAAGATTTCGAGGCGAAACCCGCCCTCTTCCCGCCCTCTTAATGTAAAGGGCACATAAAGAATGCCGAGGGATGATCGACGGGAGCGCGAACTGGAACGAGCGCCTAGGCTCGACGCTCCCAGAACTCGCGCGCCTCCACAATTATGCTTTCTTTATGGAGCCGGGATCCACGCGGCCTCGAATTTTTATGCGGCGCGAGGCCATAACCTGACCCTCCGATGGTCTGTCTGTTCCATGGCGACTACGGGCCGGCGGATCCGGCCTTCGATCTTGGTTCCGGTTTGACCTGGGTAGTCGATGCGAACTCCCTCAAGGAGGCCCGCAATCTCGGAGAAGGAGAGGCAATTCAGCGGCACCCTTCTTCGGGGTGAGCCTGTCTCGTGGTGCGATCAAGGCTATGCATCGGTCGATCAGGATGCCGTCGTCTGGTTCTACCTCGCAGCCTTTCTATTTGTGATCCTGCCCTACCTGATCATGAGCGCTAAGGGCTTTGCGAAGTGCGCGGCATGGCAGGACATCAGCGTGGAAATCCTTGCTGGCCGCCAGCGGCTGCCACGCTGAGCCCGTTTTTTTGGAAGGAACACTCGTTGCGACCGCTTCGCCTAGTTCCCGACGGCGCGAACATCCAGTTTATGCGCGGTCGTTTTGCCGGCGTCATCGGATCAGCGAGAAAACAATTTCGCGGTGTATGCGATCGACCAGGCGACGGGTGAGCCGAGCTTGATCCGGCACGTCGATACGCACGGCATTCACTGCCGGACCTTTCACATCGACCCGAGCGGCCGCCTACTGGTCGCTGCGCACATCATGCCGCTCCTCGTCAGGGACGGTACCGCCTTACGCACCATATCGGCGAGCCTCGCCCTTTTCCGGATCGATGACCAAGGCAGGCTCGACTTTGCCGGCAAATACGACGTCGATGTCGGCGACCGGACGATGTTCTGGATGGGCATGGTCGCGCGTTAGGCAGCTCGCCTGCCCACATCATTCCTCAGCGAGTCACGGGGCGATGAAGCGGTCGATCTTGCGGTAGCGGAATAGCCACCGCCCGTCTGCGCTGACCATCTCGTCTATATAGGCGCCACCCGAACCGACTTTTGGACCCTGCGGGCTGTTCTGCACCACCATCCAATCGGAGCGCACCCGGGCGTGCGCGCCGTCGACGTCAATCGCGATGTTCGTCGTCAGATGCACCGCGCGCGGTCGCGGTTGCGCGCCGCGCTCCCGCAGCCTGCGCGCCAATTCGGCGATCGCCGCCCGTCCGGTCGCCTTGCCGAATGCCGTGTCCCAGGTGCCGTCCTCGGTGAACAGCTCCGCCATCCCGTCAAACCGACCCTCGTCCAGGCGGAAGCAGTATTCCGCCAGCACTTCCCGAATTGCATCCTTGTCTTCTACCGCTGTGGGCATCGCTATTTCCTCCGGCATTTGGCGTTGCGGCGCACTTGAACCGGTTCGATACTGCAAGCCGCGAGCCGCGCCGCACAAGCCACTTGTCGGCTTCCGCCAGCGACGGCCCGTTCACGAGAGAGGGACCAGATGAGGCAAAGGGAGCACGGCTTCGGGTTCGCTCCCGAACACGATGCGCCGATCCCCTATATGCAGCGGATCCGCGAATATTACCTGGCACTCGGCTATGCAGCGCCTTATCGCTGGGCGCATTTTGCCGAGGTGCCGTTCCAGCCGCTCACAAAGCCGCTCGCTGAGTGCCGTGTCGCCTTAATCACCACCGCGGCCCCCTACCAGCCCGACAAAGGCGATCAGGGCCCCGGCGCCCCTTACAACGCCGCCGCCAAATTCTATAGCGTGTATTCCGGGGACAGCGGCACCGAGCACGATCTGCGAATTTCCCATCTCGCGATCGACCGCGCCCATACCACGGCCGAGGACAGCAACACCTGGTTTCCGCTGCCGCAATTGCGACGCTCTGCTGAGGCGGGACGGATCAGCGGGGTCTCGCCACGCTTTCACGGTATACCGACAAACCGCAGCCACCGCACGACACTCGAAACAGACTGCCCCGAGCTCCTGGCGCGCTGCCGCGCCGATGGTGCCGACATCGCGGTTCTCGTCGCCAATTGACCGGTGTGCCACCAGACCGTGAGTCTGGCCGCCCGGCATTTGGAGGAGAACGGCATTGCCACCGTGGTGATGGGTTGCGCCAAGGACATCGTGGAATTTGTCGGCGTGCCGCGCTTCCTGTTCAGCGATTTCCCGCTCGGCAACGCGGCGGGACGTCCAAAGGACCCGCAATCTCAAGCCTTCACACTGGAACTCGCCCTGCGTATCCTTGAATCGGCGCCAACGGCACGCACGACCGTGGAGTCGCCGCTGCGTTGGAGCACGGATTCGTCATGGAAGCTCGACTACTCCAACATCGAGCGCTTGTCTTCTGAAGAGATCCGGCAGCTGCGAGAGAAATTCGACCGGCAGAAAGAGATCGCCAGGGATATCCGCGACAAATCCGCAGCACCGTCGTGAAAATGAACGGAGCGGGGCCAGAAAATTTCTTTGGATGGGCACAGACCGAAGCCTAGGCAGGTCGCCAACATCTGCGCTTAACGGATCACAACGACGGCCGTGCCGGCCGCATGCGACGCGATATTCTTTTTGTATGAAGGGCTGTCGCTTGTGTGAAGGGCTGTCGCGCGGTATCCTGTGGGGACGGTCTCCGGTTTGGTACGGAGAGCCCGCCACTTGGTGAGGGGGAAACATGACCAAGGGCAATCGAAGCGCGTCCTCGACGCCGCCGGTGTTGCTCATTCGGGCCCTGACGCTCGTGACAGTCGTCAGTGGCCTTGCCTCTGGCCTTTTCGCCGGCACCGCCGCGGCGGAGACTCCGGCTCAATTCATCTATCGGGTTTCGCACTCCACATTTGGCGATATCGGCAGTTACAGCAACACGGTCGAGCCTACCGGGGCGGGTACAACCGTCCAGACGCGGGCGCATTTCGAGGTGACTATGCTGGGCGTGCGGATGCATCGCGAGGATGCCACGCGCACCGAGCGCTGGCAGGGCAACCGCCTCGTTTCATTTCATGGCGTGACCGACAAGGGCGACGGCCCGGTCGAGGTCAAAGGCGAGGCGCGCGGCAACGATTTCGTGATCACCTCGTCGCAAGGCACGATCACCGCACCCGCGTCGGTCCATCCGGCCAACCCGTGGTCAAACAACTTCCTCAGCTCCAACACGATGATGCGCCCCGATTCCGGCAAGATCGAACAGGTGCGAATTGGCAGTGGGCAGGAGACGACGGTGAAAATCGACGATGCCACGGTCTCGGCTGTTAAATTCGAGATCGACGGCAGCACCAAATACACCGTTTGGCTCGACGGACGGGGCGTGCCGGTAAAGTTCGTGGCCGACGACGACACCGGCAAGGTGACCTTCACCCTGGCCAAATGCATCGGTTGCGGCCCGGAACTCACCCAGATCGGGAAGAGGTAATCCCGACCATCGGGTAGGAAGGGTAGGAGGCCGGCAGCTCAGAAAAAGGCGAGCGTGCGGATCTCGATGCTTTCGCGCGGCCGCGCCCCGGGCACAGTCGTCGGGTCGTCGAAGGCCGTATGCGCGGTCCACCGCGCGCAGCCTTGCTTTTGCGACTCGTAGGTTTTGAAGACCAGCGCCTCGTCCGGCCGCATCCGCGGGAACCAATACCAGCGATGCGCAGGGTCGTAGGTGATCGCGTAGGTCTGGCCGACACGGTCGGGATAGCGGCGCTCGGTCACTATCAGGCTCTCGGGCGAGATGCTCTGCGCATCCGCGATCGCCAGCGGCCAGGTTTCGACCGGATGACGGATCGGTCGCCACACCTGAATCACGGCAAAGCGGCGATGCAGGAGCTCGTCGGCTTCTTGCGGCAGAAAGGTGCGCACCCGCTGCGGGCCTGACCACTCGGTGTAGTCGTTGTGGACGCGTCGCACAACTTCACGGATTTTGTGGGTCTCGCGCAGCTCGTCATCGTCGGTGCGCAGGGTGTGATCAAACACCTCGGCGCGCGCAGCGCCGGTCTCGGCCTTTACCAGTGCTTGCATCTCCGGGTAATAGACACGGCGCACCTCGTCCTCGTCGAAGAAATCGACGACCTTGGTGTCATGGTGGACAAAGCGAAACCCGTTGCGCTCCAGCACAAAGTCGTCGGCCTCGAGCCGGCCGTTGCGCAACGTGACATGGCGCTGCTCGGTCGTGCCTCCACCAACGCGCTGATCGCGTCCGCCAGGTGCTCCGACCAAGGTGACCGGCATCGTCTCCGTGTCGACAAAATAACTGAGGGTCGCCTCCAAAGTCTTCGGGGCGGTGAGCGGCTCGGCGATCTGAACCATGCGGACTCCATCACATTCCGCCCTCGATGATAGGGCTGCCCTCCGGCGAGAACAACTCCGGTAGCTCAACCAGCGAGCATCGCGCGGATGTCTATCAGATGCTCGCGGCCCCAGAACAGCTCGCCGTCGACGACAAAGCTCGGCACCCCGAAAACGCCGAGCGCCTCGGCGGCACGGCCGATCCCCTCAATCTCTTCCCTCCCCTGCCCCTTCGCATAAGTCGAGAACCCCGTGGCGTCCGCACCGGCTTCCACCAGCACCGCGCGGATGACATCGGGATTTTCGATGTCCAGCTCGCGCTTCCAAAAGCGCTCGAAAGCGACGTCGTTGTAGCGGCGTAGCGCCACGGTGCCCTGCCGCTTGGCGAAGAGCATGCCGCAGGCGGCGACGGACGAATCCCAGATCTTCTGCGGGCCGCGGATCACGAGGCCCCGCTTCCTCGCCTGGCGTCGGCAGTCCATATAGCTGTAGCGCACCCGCCGCCATTGGTGCGCGTTGCGTTGCTCCTCGATCACCCGGCCGTTCTCATCGACCCGGGCCGAGCCAAGAAAACTCGGGATATCGAGAACGTAAGGCAACCAATCAACCCGAACCGGGAAGTCGCGCTCGAGTTCGTAAACGGGGTCCTTTGCCAAGTAGGCATAGGGGCTCTTGTAGTCGATGTAGGCCGTGATGGTTCGTGGTTCGGCCATGCCGGTCTCCTATCGTTTTCCCCGTCGCTAGGGTATCATGCATGTTGTCCCAGCGATCCGGCATCATGGAGGCTCGCGATGGAGAGCGGACACCAGATCGAGACCAGCAACACCGCCTATTTTCGGCACGGTTACGATTGCGAACACGCCGATATGCGGCGGCTTTACGAGCAGGCGAAGATCGATCAATGGAACGCGGCGACCGATATCGACTGGTCTTGCCCGCTCGAAGGCGACGGCGGACTGATCGCCGACGACCTCGTCGACATCCACGGCACCAAATTCTGGGACCGCCTTTCGTCAGACCAGCGGGTCGAGCTCAACCGCTATGTCAGCCGGTGGCGCCTGTCGACGCTAATGCACGGCGAGCATGGTGCCATGTTGGTATGCAGCCAGCTGGTCGAGAACGTGCACGGCCAGGATGCCAAATTGTTCCAGGCTACCCAGGTGGTCGATGAAGGCCGGCACAATGAAGTCCTGCATCGTTACCTGGCGCTGCGCCTCGATGGCGAGAGCTATCCACTGGCCGGCAACGTCAGGGAAATATTCGACACCTTGCTCGGCACTTCGGCATGGTACCTGAAGACGATCGGGCTGCAGCTCGTCGCCGAGACCTTTGCCGTGTCGCTGTTCCGGATGCTGGCCGAGTCGTCAAAGGATGAGGTATTGCGGGTGATCTGCCGGCGCATTCTGCAAGACGAAGCGCGCCACATGGGCTTCAGCATGCTGTCGTTGCCGGCGGTCGTGGAAGAGGCCTCGGAGAGTGAGCGGCGCGAGATGGAGGACTTTGCCGTCTGGGCACTAAACCGGACCTTGCGCGGGATCTTCCCGCTCGGCGCCTATCAGGATATGGGCTTCGATCGCTCGGACATCGAGGAGATCCGGCAGCTCCGTCGCCAACGGGCGGCCGGGGGCGATGAAACGGCGTTCCGCAAGTTCTTCCGGCGCGACCTTCACGCCGGGCTGGTTCGCAACATGCGCAAGGTCGGGGTGTTGACCAACCGCGTCGCCCCGGACCTCGAGGCGCTCGGGATCTCGCTCGCCGCCGCTTAGAGCTGTCACAGGCGAGCCTAGCCTCGCCTGCCGCGCGAGGTGGAGTCACGACATGCCTATGAGCGAGTGCATCTTCTGCCGGATCGTCGCCGGAACCGCCGCCTGCCAGGAGATTTATCGGGACGAGGCGACCCTGGCGTTCATGGACATTAATCCCGCCAATGACGGACATTGCCTGGTGATTCCAAAGGAGCATTTCGAAAACGTGTTCGATATGCGACCTTCTGATTTTGGCGCCGTCGCGTCGACCGCCGCCAAAGTGGCGCGCGCCGTCAACGAGGTCCTTCGGCCTGGTGGGATCAACCTGACGCAGGCGAATGGCGAAGCCGCCGGGCAGTCGGTGCCCCATGTTCACGTTCACGTGTTGCCGCGGCGGGCGGGGGACGATCTGCTGCTCAACTGGGATCGCAACAGGAATAGCCATCAGCGCTTCGATCGCGGCCGCATCGCCGAGATCGCGGAGCGCCTTCGTTCGCGACTTAACACGTGAGAAGGCAGGGGGCGCGTCGGAACGTGCCCGCAGGGAGGAACAGCAATGTCACTCAATACAGTCAAGGTCCCGACACGCGAGCAACTGGGCGAGGTAGCGGCGGAGCTCGGCTTTAGCTTTACCGAGGCTGACCTCGCGGCGCATCACGAAGCTCTGCGGCCCGCCTTTGAGGCGTATAACCAGCTCGACCGGATGGCGGACGAGCTGCCGCCGGTTTCCTATCCACGCCTACCGGGTCGACGTCCTTCGCCGGAGGAGAACCGGCATGGCGCCTGGTACGTCAAGACTGAGGTCCAGGGCGGCGCCTCTGGCAAGCTCAGGGGCAAGAAAATCGCGCTTAAAGACAATATCTGCCTCGCCGGCGTGCCGATGATGAACGGCGCCTCGACAATGGAAGGCTATGTGCCGGATATCGACGCGACCGTCGTAACCCGCATCCTCGATGCCGGCGGCACGATCGTCGGCAAGACCGTATGCGAATATTTCTGTTTCTCCGGAGGCAGCCACACCAGCGCCAGCGGTCCCGTGCATAACCCGCATCGAATGGGGTATTCGGCCGGGGGCTCGTCCTCGGGCAGTGCGGCCGTCGTTGCCTCTGGCGAGGCGCCAATGGCATTGGGCGGCGATCAGGGCGGCTCGATCCGTATCCCGGCCTCGTTCTGTGGGATCTACGGTCTGAAGCCGACGCACGGTCTGATACCCTATACCGGTATCATGCCGATCGAATTGACACTGGATCACACCGGTCCAATGACCGCGACGGTCGAAGACAATGCCCTGTTGCTGGAAGTATTGGCCGGGCCTGACGGGCTCGACCCGCGACAATATGACGGCGCGATCGCAAAACCCTATCGCGAGGTATTGGCCCGGGGCGCTGCGGGGCTGAGGATTGCAGTGGTCGAGGAAGGCTTCGGCCACCCGCAATCGATGCCGCAGGTCGACGCGATCGTTCGCGAAGCAGCGGAGCGCTTCAAAAGCCTCCATGCGACAGTCGACACCCTGTCGATCCCAATGCACCGGCTCGGCTCGGCGATCTGGCTGCCGGTGGCGGCCGAAGGTGCCACGATGCAGATGATGCTGGGCAACGGCTTCGGCTTCAACTGGCAGGGGCTTTATGTCACCTCGATGCTCGATTTTCACAGCGCTTGGCGAAGCCGCGCCGACGAGCTGTCCGACAGCCTCAAGAATACGATGCTGCTCGGCCATTACATGGTGACGCGCTACCGCGGCCATTACTATGCAAAGGCGCAGAATCTAGTGCGTCGCTTGCGCCGTGCCTATGACGAGGTATTGGCGCGCTATGACCTGCTGCTGATGCCGACCCTGCCGATGGTGGCGACCCCACTTCCCGAGGCTAATGCGTCTGTCGAGCAGATATTGCAGCGGGCCTTCGAGATGCTGGCCAATACGGCGCAATTCGATTGCACCCACCACCCCGCGATGAGCCTGCCGTGCGGGCTGGTGGACGGCTTACCGGTCGGCATGATGCTGCTGTCGAAAGCCTTTGACGAAGAGACGATCTACCGCGCCGCCGCTGCGTTCGAGAAAGGCGTCGACTGGAAGTCGCTGAAGGCCGGGTGAGCTCCAGGCAGTGACCAAGACGGCGATCGCCATCCGACACATCCACTTTGAGGACCTCGGCACGTTTGACGACGTGCTGCGCCGCCACGACTATGCGGTTCGCTATTGCGACGTCGGCATCGACGATATTGGCGGCGTCGATCCGTTGGCGCCGGATTTGATCGTCGTGCTCGGCGGCCCGATCAGCGCTTATGAGGAAACTACCTACCCGTTTCTCGCCCACGAGATCGAGTTGCTCGAGCGTCGTCTCGTCGCGGCGCGCCCGACGCTCGGCATCTGCCTCGGCGCGCAACTGATTGCCCGCGCACTCGGTGCACAGGTCTATCCGGCACCCGCGAAAGAGATCGGCTGGGGCGAATTGCAACTGAGCGAAGCGGGTCGGGTCGGGCCGTTGCGCCATCTCGCCGGGGTGCCGATGCTGCATTGGCATGGCGACACCTTCGACCTGCCCGAAGGGGCCGAGCTTCTCGCCTCGACCGAGATCTGCACTAACCACGCGTTCAGCCTTGGGCGTCACGCTCTCGCTTGCCAATTCCATCCCGAGATCAGCGGCCGAGGTTTCGAGCGCTGGCTCGTCGGGCATGCGGTCGAAATCGCCGCTGCGCCGGGTGTTTCATCCGCCATATTGCGGCACGACACCGAGCGCCTTGCGCCGAAATCCGCCTCCCGCGGCGAAGCCTGTCTGTCTGATTGGCTCGCCGCGCTTTATAATGGCTGGGAGTAAGGGAGATCGGCCATGGACCTGCGCTTTACCTCCGACGAGCTCGAGTTCCGTGACCAGCTGCGTGCCTTCATCCGCGATCATCTGCCAGAGGACATCCGCGAGCGGATGCGGCTCGGCTATGCGCCGCGCAAGGAGGACACCGTGCGCTGGCAGCGTATCCTCAACGAACGCGGCTGGGCGGCCTTCAATTGGCCCAAGGAGTATGGCGGCCCCGGCTGGACGCCGGTGCAGCGCATGATCTTTCTCGAGGAAAACCAGCTGGCGCCGGCACCCGAGGTCTCCTCGTTCAACATCACGATGATCGGCCCGGTATTGATCCAGTTCGGGACCGAGGAGCAGAAGCGCCGCTTTTTGCCGCGCGCCGCCAATATCGACGACTGGTGGTGCCAAGGCTTCTCAGAGCCGGGGGCGGGCTCCGACCTCGCCGCGCTGAAAACTGCGGCGAAGCGCGACGGCGATCACTATGTCGTCAATGGCCAGAAGATATGGACGTCGACCGCGCACCATGCCGATTGGTGCTTTTGCCTGGTGCGCACCGATCCGGCGGCAAAGAAGCGTCAGGAGGGCATCTCGTTTCTGCTGGTCGACATGACGACGCCCGGCATCACAGTCCGGCCGATCGTGTCGATCGATGGCAGCCATCACTTGAACGAGGTGTTCTTCGACGATGTCCAGGTGCCGGTCGAAAATCTGGTCGGTGAGGAGAACAAGGGCTGGGATGTCGCGAAATACCTTCTGGGCCACGAGCGTACCGGTATCTCGCGGCTCGGCAAGTCGAAGGAACGGGTCAAATTCGCCAAAGAGGCGGCCCACGAGATGCGCGCCAACGGCAAGCCGCTGATCGACGACCCGGCCTTTCGGCTGCGCGTCGCCCAGCTCGAAACTGACATCAAGGCGCTCGAGATCACCCAGTTCCGCGTCGTCTCCGCTTACGCCAAAAAGGAGGCCGGCAAGCCGGATCCGTTGTCCTCGGCGCTGAAGATCAAGGGCACCGAGCTGTTGCAAGCCACGACCGAACTGGCGATGGATGTCGGCGGACCGCTGGCGATGCCGGATTGGGTGCAGGAGTTGGAGGCGCTCAGCAACGAGCCGGAACTCGGGCCCGCCTGGGCCAGCGAGGCGACCAAGAGCTATCTTTTCCTGCGTGCTGCCTCGATCTATGGCGGGACCAACGAGATCCAGAAGAATATCCTGACCAAGGCCGTGCTGGGACTCTGATGGAGGAGATTGCTTCGCTCCGCTCGCAATGTCGGCGATGGAGAAGCGTCATTGCGAGGAGCGCAGCGACGAAGCAATCCGGTATCCAGTAAGGACCGTGACCGATGGATTTCGAACTGAGCGACGAGCAGCGCCTGCTGCGCGACAGTGTCGACCGGCTGCTCGCCGACCACTACGGCTTTGCGCAGCGGCGCGGCTACCTCGCCGAGCCCGAAGGCTGGAGCACCGCACTCTGGTCACGCTATGCCGAGCAGGGTCTCTTGGGTTTGCCGTTTGCCGAGGAATATGGCGGCTTTGGCGGCGGTGCGATCGAGATCATGCTGGTGATGGAGGCGTTCGGCCGGGTCCTGGCGCTTGAACCTTATCTGGCGACAGTCGTGCTTGGCGGCGCTGCGCTGCGCCTGGCCGGCAGCGCGGCGCAGAAATCGGCGATCCTGCCGCAGGTCGCCGAAGGCCATATGACATTGGCCTTCGCTCATGGCGAGCGGCAGGCCCGCTACGACCTAACCGACGTACTGACGACGGCCAAACCGACTGCTCGCGGCTGGGTGCTCGATGGCGCCAAAAGCGTCGTAGCGCATGGCGACGGCGCCGACCGGCTGGTCCTCAGCGCCCGCATTGCGGGCGAGAGAGACGATCCCGACGGCATCGGCTTGTTCCTGGTCGATGCCAGGACGAACGGTGTGGCGCGCCGTTCCTACCCGATGCGCGACGGAACCCGCGCTGCGGAGATCGCGTTGAGTGGGGTCGAAGTCGCACACGACGACGTGTTGGGCGAACCCGGCGCGGTCTTTCCCATTATCGAGCGGGTGGTCGAGGCGGGTATTGCCGCGACCTCAGCGGAAGCGGTTGGCGCCATGGAAGCGATGCACGCGATGACCCTCGAATACCTGAAGACCCGCCAGCAATTCGGCAAACCGATCGGTCAGAACCAAGCATTGCAGCACCGCTCGGCCGAGATGCTGATCGCCTTGGAACAGGGCCGCAGCATGGCGATGCTGGCGGCGATGACGGTTGACGAGCCCGATCCCGAGGAACGCGCGCACAACATCGCGATGGCCAAGGTCGGGGTCGGCCAGGCGAGCCGCTTTGTCGCGCAAAACGCGGTGCAATTGCATGGTGGCATCGGCATGACCGAGGAATACGCGGTCGGACATTATTTCCGCCGCTGCATGGTCATCGAACATATGTTTGGCGATCCTGCCCATCACCTGTCGCGGCTCGCCGACCGGGTGCAGTGAAGGGTCATTGATAAGCCGCCGCGAATTCACAGTCGGCCTGTTGCTCGCCGCCGCGACGCAATTCGCGTGGGCGCAAACGCCGGCGAAGCAGCACCGCATCGTCTTCGTTTCGTCGGCCATCCCTGCCGAGGAACTGACCGAAACGGCGGGGCCCTCGATGGTGCGGCAATTTTTCGGAGCGATGGGTGGGCGCGGCTACACCGAGGGAGGCAATCTCGTCGTCGAGCGCTATTCCGCAGTAGGTCAGCCCGAACGGTACGCCGATCTGGCTTACGAAGTCGTGAGCCGCAATCCCGAGGTGATCGTCACTGACCATGACATGCTCCTCAGGGTGCTCAGGACAACGACCGGCAAAATACCGGTCGTCGGCGTCATGTCAGACCTGTTCGTGCCCTGGTGGCCCGGAAGCTTGTCGGGGTACCCCGGCAACGCTCCCTTCGTCAGCCTGGTTACGGGCCCCGAATTCTACGGCAAGCAATTGCAGATGCTGAAGGATGCGGTCCCCTCGGCCGCACGGATCGCATCGCTGTTTGCCCGCGTTGACTGGGGTTTGGTGGAACGGGTCCTCAGCGACGCTGGCGGCCGGTTGGGTATTTCGTTGATAAAGATCTCGCCGTCGGACGGAACCGCCGGCCAGATCCACCGCGCCTTGACCGATATCGCGCAACAGCAACCTGACGCGGCGATCGTGAGCCCCGAAGTCGATTTTCTGGCGCATCGCCGGCTGATCGTCGAATGGGCCGAGAAAAGCCGCCTGCCAGTGATGTACCCTGTTCGCGACTACGTCGAACTGGGCGGGCTGATGGCGTATGGGCCGGATCTGGCCGAACTCGGCCAGCATCTTGCCGATGACGTGGACCGGATCCTCCACGGTACTACGCCGAGCGACATCCCGATTTATCAGCCTGCCAAATTCGAATTCTTGATCAATCTGAAAACCGCCAGCGCGCTCGGTTTGACCCTGCCGCGCTCGTTGCTTTTGCTCGCCGACGAAGTTATCGAATGACGCATCCCAAGCGCGGTAACATTTGCGTCAAATCCCGTACGACGCTTTGAACAGGAGAGCAGAAATGACAGTTGAGCTGAACCACACGATCATCCCGGCGAAGGACAAATGGGCTTCGGCCACCTTTCTCGCCGACATCTTGAACCTGGAGGCGGGACCGGAATGGGGCCACTTCGTGCCGGTCAAGACCGGCAACGGCGTCACCCTCGATTTTGCCGACTCTACGGACTTCAACCAGCGGCACTTCGCCTTCCTGGTCAGTGAACCGGAATTCGACGCCGCTCTCGCGCGAATTCGCGCCGCCGGTGTCAAGCATTACGCCAACTTCCGGCGCGAGCGGCCAGGCGAGATCAATCATCTCTATGGCGGCCGCGGCGTATATTTCGATGACCCGAACGGCCACCTGCTCGAGCTGATCACCCGACCATACGGCCCGACCCCCGAAGGGGGATAAGCGTCGGCCTCCCTCCCCGGTCCGGGGCGGGAAGCTCGAACGATTTGTGCTTAACTGCGCCGGGCGCGCATGCGATCATGGCGGCTCTCGGACAAACCATCGGAGGCCGCCATGGCGAAATACATGCTCGTCAGTTTCAAGACCTGCCCCTGGGTGCAGCGCTCGGCAATCGTGTTTCGCGAGAAAAAGACCGAGTTTGAGCTCCGCCACATCGAGCCCGACAATCGGCCCGACTGGTTTCTCGCGATATCACCGCACAAAAAGGTTCCCGCTCTGACCATCGACGACAAGGTGTCGCTGTTCGAGTCAAACGCCATCAACGAGTATCTCGATGAAATGATCGCGCCGCGGCTGCATCCGGCGGACCCGATCGAGCGAGCGGTCAACCGCGCCTGGACCGACTATGTGCCGACCTTCGCCAGCATCGTCACGGCGACCGCCTATGCCGACACCGAGGCCGACTACAACAAGGCGGTCGAGCAGATCCCGGTACCGTTCGAGCGGGTTGAAAAGGCGCTCGAAAAGCAGGGCAGCGGACCCTTCTTCAACGGCGCCAAATATTCGCTGGTCGATGCCGCTTACGCGCCGTTCTTGCAGCGCTACTATTTTCTTGATCGCGTCAAGAAGCTCGGTCTCATCGAGAAGTATCCGCGGCTGAAGGCATGGATGGAAGCGCTCCTCGAGCGCCCATCGACTCACTCCTTCCCGCCCGCCGAGTTCGAGGCGATGTATCGAGAGGGTCTACGGCGCCGTAACAAATGGGTGTCGCGGTTCATCGAGCCGGCGAGGGCGGCCGCGGAATAGCGGGAGCGCCGCGGTGCCCGGCGCGTGCGTCGCGGCGGACCCTCCTGAGGGAAGATCGCCGTGAGCATGCCAAAGCGCATCGCCGCGATCGACGTCAGCCATTGGCACTCGGCGTATGACGCGGCCTATCTTCGCGTTTTGCGCGATCTCGGATGCGACATTGTCGGGGTCTCCGACCGCGACGAGCGGATCGCCAGAAACCGCGCCGAGCGCTTCGGGGGCACGCCGTTCACCGACTATCGCCGGATGATCGAGGCGACGCGGCCGGAATTTGTCGTGGCACTCGGCCGGCATTGCGACATGCCAGAGACCTTTCGGTTCCTTGCCGATGCCAGCATCCCTTTCTTGATGGAAAAGCCGTGCGGCACCGACCCCGACACGGTGGCGGATCTCGCCCGGCTCGCTGCCGAGAAAGGCGCCTGGGTAACGGTCCCTTTCATGGTCCGCTATTCGTTCTGGGCGGTGACCGTTAAGCGGATGATTGCCGCCGGCGAGCTCGGCCGGATCTCGCACATCGTCTATCGCGGGATCCGCCCGACCATGCGGCGCTACGTCGAATGGGACTCGCCGTGGATGACCGCGAAGTCACAAGCGGGCGGCGGCGCGCTGTTAAACCTCGGTGGGCACGGCTTCGATATCGCGCGGTTCGTCACCGGCGAAGAGCCAGAAGTCGTTTCCGCCGTTATCAGCCGCCGGGCGCATGCTGCCGAAGTCGAGGATTACGCATTCGTCACGATGCGCACGCCCAGCGGCATCCTGTTTCACAACGAGGTCGGCTACACGATGCCGACCTGGCCCGCGAACCAGACCGACGGCGAGCAGAAGGTCGCCGGAGAGAGGATGCTGCTGCGTCAGGTGCCGGGCGGCTTGCAGATCCTCGCCTCGGGGCGCGACGAGACCATCCCGCAACCGTCGGACTGGCAGGCCGGCTACCCGCGAGCCGTTCGGGAGGCGCTCGAGGCCTTCGGACGCGGTGATCCGCCGCCAATCCCGGCGAGCGAATGCGCCCGCGCAGTTCGCTTGATCTTCGATGCCTACCGTGCCGCCGGAGAAAATTAGTTCGAGCTAAGGCAGTGTCGCCGAGCGGGTGTAGCGGCGCCAGGCGCTCATTTGGATCGCCGAGGTCAGGCAATGCACGACCACCGGCTTGGTCTTGACCGCAAAGGCGCGGGCGATGCCGTCGGCGACCTCAGCCTCGCTCTTGATCGTGATCCCCTCGGCGCCGAAAGAGCGGCCCCATTCGGCGAAATCGGGGTTGGTCAACCGGGTGCCGGCCATCAACGGCCGCTCAGGGTAGCGAACGTAGGAGTGCATGCCGATTGTGCCGTACATGCCGTTGTCGGAAATGATCATGATCGGGTTGGCGCCGTATTGGCGCGCGGTAGCAATCTCGTTGCCGGTCATCAGGGTTCCGCCGTCGCCGACAAAGGCGACGACCTGCGTGCCCGGCCGGCGCAACGCCGCGGCGACCGCCATCGGCATGCCCGAACCCATCGCGCCGACCACCGAGGCGAGGAAGACCTGCCCCTGACGAAAGCCGATATAGCGGTGCACGAAACTGGCGAAATTGCCGGCATCCGTTGTCACCGTCGCATCGGGAGCGAGATGCTTGTCGACCTCGCAGACGACCGCGGCGAAATTGATGCCGTCGCTGGTCGGTTCCCATTCTTTGGCCAGAAGCTTCCGGTGTCTCGCGTTGAGCCCGCTCACCCAGCCGCGGCGCTTGTCTGCATCCGCCGGTGCGCTCCGCCGCAATAACGCCTTGACGACCTCGTAGGGATTGCACGGGATCCCGAGATCGGGACGCCAGACGCGCCCGACCTCATTGGGGTCGGGCCAGGCGTGGACAAATGGCAATTGCGGCTTGGGCGCGGTCGGGAAGGTGTAGGACTGGCTGACAGAGTCAGTCATCCGCTCGCCCAATGCGACCATCAGATCGGCGCGCTTCATCTCGCCGAGCAGATCGGGCGGCACCCGGATTCCCATATAGCCGCCGTAATTCGGGTGTGTCGCATCAAAGAGCTGCGGGCGGCGATGGGTCGGGCTGATCGGCAACACCCATTGCTCGGAGAGCCGTTTGAGATCGGCAAAGGCGGCATTGTCGTGCACTGCATCTGACAATAGCCCACCGCCGACCAGTACCAATGGTCGCTCTGCGGCTTCTAGCATTACTGCCAGCCGGTCGAGATCGTTCGGCCGCGGCGCCGACACCACGCGCGACCGTGCCGGGTCGACCGGCGCTTCGGTTTCCGCGTCGAAGACGTCCTCGGGCACGACAACTGCGACGGGGCCGGGAGTGCCGCTCTCCGCGACATGAAAGGCGCGAGCAATCGCCTCCGATGCCTGCTCCGGCTCGTTGACCTCGATCACCAGCTTGGTCACGTCCGACAGCAGCCGCGAATAATTCTGCTCCTGCAATGCCAGCCGGCCGAAATCGCGGCGTTCGACCTGGCCGATCAGCATCACGACTGGTGTGGCGTCGTGATAGGCCGAATGCAATGAGACCATTGCATTCGACAACCCCGGCCCCCGCGAGACCAGGGCGACCCCGGCGCGGTCGCGCAGTCTACCATCCGCCACTGCCATAAAACCGGCGCCGCCTTCGTGCCGGCAGACGATAACGCGGATCGAATTCTTTTCGATCAGC